>Ga0209759_1001805_pt1 | contig 10815 bp, 10 predicted proteins | sample AraplaCL_Col_mMS_FD_184261 | JGI IMG/M metagenome (GOLD analysis project Ga0209759, IMG submission 184261) | Arabidopsis root microbial communities from the University of North Carolina, USA - plate scrape CL_Col_mMS (SPAdes) (version 2) | ecosystem: Host-associated > Plants > Roots >...
CTTCGTGCTGCCGATCGGGTACTCGTTCAACCTCGACGGCTCGATGATGTACTGCACGTTCGCGGTGCTGTTCATCTCGCAGGTGTACGGGATCGACCTGCCGCTCGGTACGCAGATCACGATGCTGCTGATGCTGATGGTGACGTCGAAGGGGATGGCGGGCGTGCCGCGCGCGTCGCTCGTCGTGATCGCGGCGACGCTCAACCAGTTCCATCTGCCGGAAGCCGGGCTGCTGCTGATCATGGGCGTCGACATGTTCCTCGACATGGGGCGCTCGGCTACCAACGCCGTCGGCAATTCGATCGCGGCTGCGGTGGTCGCGAAGTGGGAAGGCCAGCTCGGCGAACCGCGCGCCGACTCGGATTCGGACGGCGGTGGCGAAATTGAGCAGGTGAAGGTACGGGAGACGGCGACGTCCGCGTGATTTCCCTGTTGTAAATGATATGCGCTGGCCCGGATTCGACACGGACTCGGGCCGGCGCTATACCCGCCAGCGGTCATTCCTTTACCCGTCTTTACCCGTATCCGGCGATTGTCCCGATTCGCCGAAAAACCTTCCGCCATTGCCGATACGCGGCATTCGAAACCGCGGCGATATTCCCGCCATCGAAAGCCGCACTGCCCCGATAGCACACGCGAACGCTTAAGTGGTCGTTCACTCTCGCGCAGTCGTACGCCCGGCCGTCGCGAGCAGCGCGCAATTTTTTTCGATTTATATGACGCTATTCTCGGCGTTGCCGATTATCGAGCGCACGCGCGATGTAATACCGACTGCACCGGGTGATTTAGCGGAAGTATTTACGCATTGCCGATTTTCAAACCACCCGGCTGCCCCCTCACGTGAATGACTCCACCATTCAGGAGAGCATCAGCCATGGTCGCCAGAAAATCGATTCAGGCCGTGCTGCTCGCCGCCGCGGTCGCCGCGATCGCGCCGGCCGCAAACGCGGGTAACACCACCGACTGGATCGCGAATACCTACGGCACGCTCGCCGCGCACGTCGGCAACGTCGCGCGCTCGATGTGGGTCGCGCCCGAAGGCGTGATCTACACGGCGTCGATGTGGGACGAGGACGAGGGCGGTGTCGCGATCTACCAGAACGGCAAGAGCGTCGGTTCGATCGGCACGCATTCCGAGTTCCAGGGCAGCGCGATCACGGGCAATGCGACGTCGCTGTTCGTCGCGCTGCAGCCCGGCAGCGGATACGGCAGCGGCGCGGTCGGGCGCTACAACCGTGCCACGCGGTTCCGCGACAAGCTGATTCAGGTCACCGCGGCGACCAACCAGCCGCGCATCGACGTCGTCACCGGGCTCGCCACGGCCGGCTCGCTGCTCTATGCGAGCGATTTCTACGGCAATCGCGTGCGGGTGTTCACGACCGACGGCGTGTGGCAGCGTGACATCGGCGTGTCGGCACCCGGCGCGCTCGCGGTCGACGGTGCGGGGAACATCTGGGTCGCGCAGAAGAGCGCAGGCTCGGTCGTCGAATTCAGTCCGGCCGGCGCGCTGCTGAACACGATCCGGCTGGCCGCCGGGTCGCAGCCGTCGGCGCTCTATTTCGATGCGGCGGCGGGGCAGCTGATGATCGGCGACGAAGGCCCCGACATGAACATCAAGCGCTATTCCGTCTCGGGCCGACCCGCGCTGGCCGGCACGTTCGGCGTGCCCGGCGGCTATCTCGACACGACGACGGGTACCAAGGGGCAGGTCGGCGCGAAGCGCTTCACCCGCATCGCCGGCATCGGCAAGGATACGGGCGGCAACCTGTATGTGCTCAACAACCCGTGGGGCGGCAGCTGGGATCTCGGCCGCAACGGCGCGACCGACATTCACGCGTACAGCAGCGCCGGCAGCCTGCGGTGGACGCTGCAGTCGCTCAACTTCGAGGGCATCGCCGCACCGGATCCGGTCACCGACGGCGCGCTGTTCTACAGCGGCACGCACGTCTACAGTGGCACCGCGGGCGGCACCTTCGTCGCGAACACCGTCGATCCGTTCACGTATCCGTCGGACCCGCGCATCAACATGAGCGATACCCAGCGCGACGAGCACTTCGGGCTGCTGACGTCCGTTGGCGCGAACCGGATCCTCGTTGCAGCGGGGCAGAATCCGCCGGTCTACTACTTCTTCCACTTCAACGCGGCCAACGGCTACGTCGCGATTCCGGACGGATCGATCCCCGGGCCCGCGTTCAACACGACCCGGCGCGTGTCGGCCGGCTTCAGCCTCGACAGCAAGGGCGGCGTCTGGGCCGGCCTCGACAAGACCGGCGCCATTTATCACTATCCGCTGAACGGTTTCGACGCGAGCGGCAAGCCTTCGTGGGGGGCGGGCGTACCCACGCCCGTGCCAGCCAGCATCCAGCCGCTGACGCGCATCGTCTATCTCGCCGACAGCGACACGATGGTGCTCGCGCAGGGTGTGGTCGGGAGTACCGACTGGACGTCGATCGGCACGCGCATCGAGGTGTATCACGGCTGGAACGCCGGCAACACGACGAAGCCGAATCCGGTCATCACGCTGCCGCATAGCGGCGCGAAGTCGATCGACGCGGCCGGCAACCATCTGTTCGTCGGCTACTGGTTCAGCAGCAGCGGGCCGCTGTGGCCGAACATCGACGCGTTCAACCTCGACACCGGCAATCTCGACACGACGCTCGTCAACGCGAGCCCCGCGACCGTGGATACCAGCAGCGCGATCGACGCGATGTACAGCGTGCGCGCGTATCGCCGCTCGAACGGAGAATACGTGGTGACGAAGAACAACGTGAAGGGGAACAGCATCACCGTTTATCGGTGGACGCCTTGATGGGCGAGGCGCGGCATGCCACGGTTCAGGCGCGCCAGATCAGGCTCGCGCTCGTCTCCGTTTCCGACGCGAGGGTGAAGCCGAGTCGCTCGTAGAGGCGCCGCGCCGGGTTGCCGCGCAGCACGCCAAGCGACACGGGCACGTGCTCGCGTGCGGCTTCGATCAGCAGCTCGCGCAGCACGGCTTCGCCGATGCCTTGTCGCTGTCGCGACGGGAGGATCTGGATCTGGTGAACGTGCCATTCGTCGGCGGAGCGCGTGACCTTCAGCAAACCGATTGCATCGGTGCCGTCGCAGACGATCATCGCGTCCTCGAAGTTCGAGCGGATGCGCTGATCGTGCGATTTGTCGTCGGTGGGGGCGCCGACGCGTCGCAGATGCTCGGTCATCGTGAGTCGGCGGAGCCTCAGCAGGAAGGGCAGGTCGGCGGCGGTCGCCGGGCGCAGGCAAATGGCAGGGGGCATGGTCGAGGAGCGTGGGCGGGTGGATTCCATGGCGCGAAGCGAATGATCCACGAACGCGGTATGGCGGTCAAAGGCCGGGCAGCCGGCATTGTCATGACGGTCGACCGAAAGCCTGCATCAACCGACGGCGGCCGGTTGACGCGCTCGGGTGAACGGCCTGACTGCCCGGTAGGCCGCCGACATTCGCGCCGGCGCGACGAGGCCGTGCGGCTCGTGGAACCGCAGCGCCTCGACCGATACGCCGAGCCGCGCGGCTGCCGCCGAAGCGCCCGGGCGCAGGGTGGGCGTGCTCATTCGGCGCCTCAGTTTGCTGTCGATTCGTGAAGCAAGTGTTCGCTGGATAACCCGAAGAACACCCCGCGCATGCGCGTCGTTGTGCGGCGTGCGCGCGCCGCCGAGATACGGCAGGAACGACGGCGCCCGGGCGGGTTCGTGCCGTTGCCGGGTTGGCATTCATCGCCGGCTTTTGTAAAGAAGCCACGGCAGCGCGATCGAACGACGCGTGCCTGCGCAACAGGTACGCGTCGTCACACTCAAATGCGACCCAGCAGCACCAGTATCACGACGATGACGACGATCAGCCCGACCGAGCCCGATGGCCAGTAGCCCCAGCTTCGGCTGTGCGGCCACGCCGGAAATGCTCCGATGAGCAGCAGAATCAGAACGATGATAAGGATCGTACCGAGCATCGCACCCCTCCTGAACGTGGTGACATGACGGTGGCTCCTGCCGCAATTCGCGTGCCGCGGCAGGGAGTCGGGCGAAAGCCGGCACAAGCGCGCTGTATGAATATGAATACGTGGGATTCATGCAATGAATAGCGGACGATTCAGAAAATAAATTTCAAAAATGTTTCCCCGGTCGCTATGCTGGGCCTTCGGTTTCCCCTCAGGCGGGCACGCAATGGCTGAACTTTTTCTGGTGCGGCACGGGCAGGCGTCGTTCGGCACGGACGATTACGACCGGCTGTCCGCGGCCGGTGAGCAGCAGGGCGTCTGGCTCGGCGAATACTTCGCGCAGCAGGGCCTGACGTTCGACCGGGTGATCTGCGGCACGATGAACCGGCATGCGCAGACTGTCGCTGCGATCCTGCGCGGGATGGGCGGCGAAAGCACGCAGGTCGACCGCCATCCCGGCCTGAACGAATACGACTTCCACGGTCTGTTCGCGGCCGCGGCGAGCGACTATCCGGAGATCGCGCGGCTCGCGGCCGGCTCGATGAAGGAGCACTTTCGCGCGCTGCGGCAGGTGCTGCACCTGTGGTCCGACGACAAGCTGGGCGACACCGCGCCCGAAACCTGGGCGCATTTCCAGCAACGCGTCGCCGACGCCCGCGCCGCGATCCGCGAGGGCGGCAGTCAGCGCGTGCTCGCGGTGAGTTCCGGCGGCCCGATCGCGGTGACCGTGCAGCAGGTGCTCGCCGCACCGCCGTCGAGCGCGATCGCGCTGAACCTGCAGATCCGCAACAGCAGTCTTTCGCAGTTTTTCTTCAACGCCGAAGCGTTCCACCTGGCGTCGTTCAACGGCATACCACATCTCGAGGATACCGAACGACATGCGTGGCGCACCTACGGCTGACCCTACGAACGATCGCGACGATGACGAACCCTTCACAGCCCCTCGACGTAGCTCGCCTCACGCGCTATCTGGAAGCGCACGTGCCGGGTTTCGAAGGCCCGCTCGACATGGAGAAGTTTGCCGGCGGCCAGTCGAACCCGACCTTCCTGCTGCATGCGAAGAGCGGTCGCTACGTGCTGCGCCGCCAGCCGCCCGGCGAGTTGTTGAAATCCGCGCATGCGGTCGATCGCGAATTCCGCGTGCTGAGCGCGCTGTCGGGCACCGCCGTGCCGGTCGCGCGTCCGTATCACCTCTGCGAAGACCGCGACGTGATCGGCAGCCTGTTCTACGTGATGAGCTTCGAGGACGGCCGGATCTTCTGGGATCCGGCACTGCCGGAGTTGCCGAAGGCCGATCGTGCGATCTGCTACGACGCGCTGCTGCGCACGCTGGCCACCCTGCACGACGTGGACGTCGACGCGGTGGGCCTCGCCGACTTCGGGCGCCCCGGCAACTACTTCGAGCGCCAGATCGGCGTGTGGACGAAGCAGTATCGCGCGGCGGAAACGGAGCGCCTCGACGCGATGGAGACGCTGATCGACTGGCTGCCGAAGGCCTGCCCTGAGGACACCGGTCGGCCCGCGCTGGTGCACGGCGATTTCCGGATCGACAACCTGATGTTCGCGCGCGACGACTATCGCGTGCAGGCCGTGCTCGACTGGGAGCTGTCGACGCTCGGCAATCCGCTCGCCGATCTCGCGTATTTCTGCATGTGCCTGCGGCTGCCGCCGGGCGACCAGGTGCGCGGGCTCGCGGGCCAGGATCGTGCGGAACTCGGCATTCCCGACGAAGCGGCGATCGTCGCGCGCTACTGCGAACTGCGCGGGATCGAGCCGATCCGCGACTGGCATTTCTATCTCGCGTTCAGTTTCTTCCGGCTCGCGTCGATCGCGCAGGGCGTGAAGGCGCGCGCGCTGCAGGGCAACGCGTCGAGCGAGCAGGCGCTGCGCGTGGGCGCGATGGCTGGCCGGCTGGCCGAAATGGCGGTCGACGTGATCGGCGTGCATCGCTGACATCGCGGACATCGCCGCGCGGCCGCACGAACAACAATCAATGGAGGAGCACAGCAACATGGCAACGAATCTGTTCGATCTGACGGGCAAGATCGCGCTGGTGACGGGCGCGAGCCGCGGCATCGGCGAGGAAATCGCGAAGCTGCTCGCGGAGCAGGGCGCGCACGTGATCGTGTCGAGCCGCAAGCTCGACGACTGCCAGGCGGTCGCGGACGCGATCGTCGCGGCGGGCGGCCGCGCCGAAGCGCTGGCCTGTCACGTCGGGCGGCTGGAGGACATCGCCGCGACGTTCGAATCGATCCGCGGCAAGCATGGCCGGCTCGACATCCTCGTGAACAACGCGGCCGCGAATCCGTATTTCGGGCACATCCTCGATACCGATCTCGCCGCGTATGAAAAGACCGTCGACGTGAACATCCGCGGCTACTTCTTCATGTCGGTCGAGGCCGGCAAGATGATGAAGGCGCAGGGCGGCGGCGCGATCGTCAACACCGCGTCGGTGAACGCGCTGCAGCCGGGCGACCGTCAGGGCATCTACTCGATCACGAAGGCCGCGGTCGTCAACATGACGAAGGCGTTCGCGAAGGAATGCGGGCCGTTCGGCATCCGCGTGAACGCGCTGCTGCCGGGCCTCACGAAGACGAAGTTCGCGGGCGCGCTGTTCGCCGACAAGGACATCTACGACACCTGGATGGCGAAGATTCCGCTGCGCCGCCACGCGGAGCCTCGCGAGATGGCTGGCACCGTGCTGTATCTCGTGTCGGACGCGGCGAGCTACACGAACGGCGAGTGCATCGTCGTCGACGGCGGCCTGACGATCTGAGCGCGCGATGAAACTCGACAGCTACGCCGGGCAGGCCGTGATGATCACCGGCGCCGCGAGCGGCTTCGGCGCGCTGCTCGCGAGCGAGCTGGCCGCGATGGGCGCGCGGCTCGCGCTTGGCGACCTGAACGAGGCGGCGCTCGAACGCGTGGCCGCGCCGCTACTGGCGGCCGGCGCCGACGTGATCGCGCAGCGCTGCGACGTGCGCATCGAAGCAGAGGTCGCTGCGTTGGTGAAGGCGGCGGTCGAGCGCTTCGGCCGGCTCGACGTCGGCATCAACAACGCGGGCATCGCGCCGCCGCTGAAGGCGCTGATCGATACCGAGGAAGCGGATCTCGATCTGAGCTTCGCGGTGAACGCGAAGGGCGTGTTCTTCGGGATGAAGCACCAGATTCGCCAGATGCTCGCGCAGCGCGAAGGCGTGATCCTCAACGTCGCGTCGATGGCCGGGCTCGGCGGCGCACCGAAGCTGGCCGCGTACGCGGCGTCGAAACACGCCGTGGTCGGGCTCACGAAGACGGCCGCGCTCGAATACGCGCGGCATGGCATTCGTGTGAATGCGGTGTGCCCGTTCTACAGCACGACGCCGATGGTGACCGACAGCGACATCGGCGATCGCCAGGATTTTCTCGCACAGGGCTCGCCGATGAAACGGCTCGGCCGTCCCGAGGAAATCGTCGCGACGATGCTCACGGTGTGCGCGAAGGAAAACACCTATCTGACCGGGCAGGCCGTCGCCGTCGACGGCGGTGTCTCGGCCTTCTGAGCGAAACGAACGGACAAACGGAATCACGAGGAGTCGATCATGGACTTTGGCTACACCCCGAAAGTGGAAGAACTGCGCGAACGCGTGCGTGCGTTCATGGACGCGCACATCGTGCCGCGCATCCGTCAGTGGAACGAGGAAGTGCATGCGGGGCAGTATCCCGTGTCGTTCATGGAGGCGCTGAAGGAGCGCGCGAAGGCCGAAGGGCTGTGGAACCTGTTCCTGCCGCACCTGAAGGAGGACGAGCCGGGCACCGGGCTGACGAACCTCGAATACGCGCCGCTCGCCGAGATCATGGGGCGCGTCGGCTGGGCGTCGGAGGTGTTCAACTGCAACGCGCCGGACACCGGCAACATGGAGCTGCTGCACATGTTCGCGACGCCCGAGCAGCGCGAACAGTGGCTGCTGCCGCTCTTGCGCGGCGAGATCCGTTCGGCGTTCGCGATGACGGAGCCCGACGTCGCGTCGTCGGACGCGACCAACATCACGACGCGCATCGAGCGCGTGGGCGACGAATACGTGATCAACGGCCGCAAGTGGTTCATCACGAACGCAGCGCATCCGAACTGCCGGATCTTCATCGTGATGGGCAAGACCGATCCCGACGCGGAATCGCACCAGCAGCAGAGCATGATCCTGGTGCCGCGCGACACGCCGGGCGTGACGGTCGTGCGCAACATCACGGTGGTCAATCACTACGCGCCCGAAGGGCACTGCGAGATCACGTTCGACAACGTGCGCGTGCCGGCGCGCAACCTCCTCGGCGAGGAAGGCAGCGGTTTCGCGCTCGCACAGGCGCGCCTCGGGCCGGGCCGGATTCACCACTGCATGCGTTCGATCGGCGCGGCCGAGCTCGCGCTGGAACTGATGATCGACCGCGCGCAGTCGCGCGAGGCGTTCGGCAAGCCGCTGAACCGGCACGGCACGATCGGCGAATGGATCGCGCGCTCGCGCATCGAGATCGACCAGGCGCGCCTCCTGGTGCTGAAGGCCGCATGGATGATCGACAAGGTCGGCGCGAAGGCGGCGCGCAAGGAAATCTCGATGATCAAGGCGCTCGTGCCGACCGTATACACGGACGTGTGCGACCGCGCGATGCAGGTGTTCGGCGCGATGGGCCTGAGCCCCGACACGCCGCTCGCCGATCTGTGGACCTGGGGCCGCGCGCTGCGCTTCGCGGACGGCCCGGACGAGGTGCACCTGCAGGCGATCGCGCGCATGGAGATCAAGGACGCCGTGCGCGGTTCGACCGAGCCGTACCTGACGCGGCCGCCCCGCGGCTGAGCCGCGCGCCGCGCGGGGACGCGACGTGGAGGAGCGGGAGACGCACGCCGTATTAAGATGCCGGCAAGGAGATCCGGCGATGCGTCTTTCGAAGATTGATCTGAACCTGTTCGTCGTATTCGAGGCGATCTACAACAAGCGCAACCTGACGCGCGCGGCCGAGGTGCTGAACCTCACGCAGCCGGCCGTCAGCAACGCGCTGGCGCGGCTGCGCAAGACGCTGAACGACCCGCTGTTCGTCAGCACGCCGGCCGGGATGATGCCGACGCCGATGGCCGAGAACATCGTCGGCCGCGTGCGCGAGGCGCTGCAGCTGCTCGATTCGAGCGCGCACGAAGGCGACGTTTTCGATCCCGCTTCGTCCGAGCGCGTGTTCCGGCTCAGCATGAGCGACCTGACCGAGGCGCTGCTGCTGCCCGCGCTCGGTGAACTGCTGCAGACGCATGCGCCCGGCATGCACGTGCGCAGCTACACGATGGACCGCCGCGAAGTGGCGACCGCGCTCGCGAACGGCTCCGTCGACATCGCGATCGACGCGCCGCTGATCGGCGACCCGCACCTGCATCAGGCGCTGCTCGTGCGCGACCGCTACGCATGCATGATCCGCGACGATCACCCGTTCAAGGGCGACGCGCTGACCATGGACGACTACCTGTCGATGGGGCACATCCACGTGTCGAGCCGCCGCAAGGGCAGCGGGCACGTCGATGCGGAGCTGACGCGGCTCGGGCTGCGCCGCAACATCCAGATGCGGGTGCAGCACTACATGGTCGCGCCGCTGATCGCGATGCGCGGCGATCTCGCGCTGACGGCGCCGCTCAGGCTGCTGCAGCGTTACCCGGCGCGGATTCTCGAGCTGCCGTTCGAGATGCCGGGGCTCGAATACTTCTGCTACTGGCACCGCAGCGCCGATCAGGATCAGGGCAGTCGGTGGCTGCGTGAGCAGTTGATGATGCTGATGGGCGGGATGGGCGGGCCGCAGTGAAGGGCGCGGCGTGCGCATCGCGCGTTTGCCCGCGCTTGCCGGTTCAATACGAATCCTCGTCGAAGCGCGACGATGCACTCCGGCGCTTCATGTCCTTCAGCCAGCTCCTGACCTGATCCGGATCCTCGAACTCGCGCAGCGCGACGGCCAGGTCCTGGTTGCTGCGCTGCATGCCGGCGATGTCGCGCGCGAGCATGCGCAGGACCGTATCGGGCGCGACCTTGTTCGACGACGCGATGCCGTAGGTCCGCCGGAAATCGTTCTCGACGTGCACGATCTCCTGATCGAGTTCGCGCAGTTGTTCCTCCAGGATGCCGTTGTAGCGCGTGAGCCGCGCTTCGCTGAGGCCGTCGATTGCACGGCGGTCGATCTGTTCGATCTCCAGCTGCAGCTCCAGCAACTGCAACAGGTTGCCCTTCTCGTAAGCGCGGTTGACCCGCTGCATCAGCACGGTCTTGCGTTGTTGTTCCAGCGGATCGGTTTCGCGATCGGGATGCAGCGCGCTCGCGAGCTTGCGATAGATCTCGCGGATCGACTTGCTCGATTCGGCCTGCTCGGCTTCGGCGCGGGCCTGCGCGGCCGATTGCTTCGGCGCTTTCTTGCGCTTCGCTCGCTGGGCCTCGCGGGCCGCGTGAGCGGCCATGTCGCGCTCGAACTGTGCGTCGAGTTCGGCTTGCATCCGTTCGGCGAGTTCGTCGGGCGACAGTGAGTCCAGATCCTCAGCAGGTTGCGATTGCGGTTGGGGCTCCCGCTCCGGTTCCGTTGGCTCGGGCTCGGCCGCTGCGTTGCCGACGTGCCCGGATTCGGCGTGCCGGTTGTAAATGATCTTCAGCGCCGCGTCGTCGCTCACATTCAGCAAATCGCGCGCCATGTCGGCGATCAGGTCGGACAGCGTGCGCTGTTCGGCCTTGCTCAAGCCTTTCTGCAGAAACGTGTCGTCGAGCAGATGAATCAGCCGGATCCGCAGCGCCGTCGCTTCCTGTTCGAGCGGCAACAGCGCGTCGACGAACTTCTTCTGGAACGCCGGCATCACGGCTTCCCACGCGCCGAGCCGC
>Ga0209759_1001809_pt1 | contig 10802 bp, 9 predicted proteins | sample AraplaCL_Col_mMS_FD_184261 | JGI IMG/M metagenome (GOLD analysis project Ga0209759, IMG submission 184261) | Arabidopsis root microbial communities from the University of North Carolina, USA - plate scrape CL_Col_mMS (SPAdes) (version 2) | ecosystem: Host-associated > Plants > Roots >...
GTACATCGAGCTGCAGATCAAGGACGTGCAGCAGAAGCTGCAGCCGGAATTCGACGTCAAAGTCTGGCAGTGACGACGATGCGCCAGCGTTCGCGCTTTTCCCTGAAGCTGACCGCCGCCGCCGTGCTCGTCGCGAGCGCGCTGGCGGGCGCGGGCGCCCGCGCCGCCGACGACCCGGACAAGGTGCCGGCCGATCCGCCGCTGCATCCGGTGGTGGATCCGCACTACGGCGACGTGCTGTTCCAGTTCTACCAGGGTCGCTACTTCCCGGCGATCACCCAGCTGGAGGTCTCGCAGCACTTCGAGCGCATGCCGCACCACGCCGACGAGGCCGAGGTGCTGCGCGGCGGACTGCTGCTGTCCTACGGCCTGCACAAGCAGGCGGCCGAGGTGTTCGAGGCCCTGCTGGCGCGCGGCGCGCCGCCGTCGGTGCGCGATCGCGCGTGGTACTTCCTGGCCAAGATCCGCTACCAGCGCGGCCTGATGCCCGAGGCCTCGCAGGCGCTGGCGCGCATCGAGCACCGGTTGCCCGAGCCGCTGGAGGACGACCGCCGCCTGCTGCAGGCCAACGTGATGATGGCGCTGGGCGACAACGCCGGCGCCAGCAAGATCCTGACGCCGATCGCGGGCCCCCAGGGCGGCGACCTGTACGCGCGCTACAACTTGGGCGTCGCGCTGGTGCGCGGCGGCCAGACGGCCCAGGGCACCGCCGTCCTCGACGCGCTCGGCAGGCAGGTCATGCCCGACGAGGAGAGCCGCGCGCTGCGCGACAAGGCCAACGTGGCCCTCGGCTTCGCCGCCCTGAAGGCCGGCCAGCCGCAGGAGGCGCGCGGCTACCTGCAGCGCGTGCGCCTGCAAGGCATCGAGGCCAACGCCGCGCTGCTGGGGTTCGGCTGGGCCGCCGATGCGATGGACAGCCCCAAGCTCGCGCTGGTTCCCTGGGTCGAACTCGCCGGCCGCGATGCCAGCGACCCGGCCGTACTCGAGGCGCAGCTGGCCGTGCCCTACGCCTATGCGCAGCTGCATGCCGACGCGCAGGCGCTCGAGCGCTACGAGACCGCCATCGCCAACTTCCAGACCGCCGACGCCGACATCGATGCGACCATCGCGGCGATCCGCGAGGGCAAGCTCGTCGAAGGCCTGATGAACCGCAACCCGGGCGACCAGATGGGCTGGTTCCAGACCGTGCACGACCTGCCGCTGATGCCGCACGCGAGCCTGCTGACGCCGGTGATCGCGGGCAACGAGTTCCAGGAAGCCTTCAAGAACTACCGCGACCTGCAGTTCCTCAGCTACAACCTGGCCGAGTGGCACGACAACCTGGGCGTGTTCGGCGACATGCTTGCCACGCGCCGCCAGGGCTTTGCCGAGCGCCTGCCGCGCATTCGCCAGCAGGCCCAGGCGAGCGGCCAGGACATCGCGCACCTGCAGGAGCGCAGCGACGCCAACGCTGCCGCGCTGAAGCAGGCCGAGGAGGCGCAGGACGGCGCCGCCTTCGCCGACGTCAACGAACGCGCGCTGCAGCAGCGCCTGCAGCGCGTCACCGACACGCTGGCCAGCCTGCCGCCCGACACCGATGCGACGCTGGCCGAGGCGCACGAGCGCCTGCGCCGCGTCGCCGGCGCCCTGGCCTGGCAGCTGGCCCATGAATACCCGGAGCGCGTCTGGCACGCCAGGAAGGGCCAGCAGCAGACCGAGTCCGCGCTGGCCGACGCCCGCGCGCACGACGCGGAGCTGGCGCAGGCCGAGCGCGACGAGCCCGTGCGCTTCGCCGACTTCGCCCGCCGCATCGCCGAACTCGACGCACGCCTGAACGTGCTGGCGCCGCGCGTGGCCGCGTTGTCGACCGAGCAGCAGGCCGCGCTGCAGGAGATCGCCATCGTCGAACTCAAGGCGCAGAAGGAGCGCCTGGCCGCCTACACCGCGCAGGCGCGCTATGCCGTCGCGCAGCTGTACGACCGCGCCACCGAACCCAAGGAGGGCGACCATGCGGTCAAGCCGTAAGCCCGCCCCGCGGCCGCGCGCGCTGGCCGCCCTGCTGCTGACCAGCTCGCTGGGCGCCTGCTCGCTGTTCCATGGCGGCGGCAAGCCGGGCACCACGCCCGACAACGCGCCCACGCTGCAGACGCTGCTCAAGCGCGAGGTGGTGATCGCGCCCGATCCGGGCATCCCGGCCGACGAGGACAAGGCGATCGCCGCCTACCGCAACTTCCTCGCGGTCACGCCCGATGCCAAGCAACGCGCCGAGGCGCTGCGCCGCCTGGGCGACCTGTCGATGGCCAGCGCGGACAACGCCAACGCCGCCAATCCGACGCCCAGCGGCACGCCCGACTACACCGCCGCGGTCGCGCAATACCGCGACTACCTCAAGACCTATCCCAACGCGCCCGACAACGACCGTGTGCTTTACCAGCTGGCGCGCGCGCAGGAGCAGGGCGGCAAGCTCGAGGAAAGCCTGGCGACGCTGGACGGCCTGGTCGCGCAATACCCCGACACGCGCTATCGCGACGAGGCCGAATTCCGTCGCGGCGAGCTGCTGTTCACGCTGCGCCAGTACCCGAAGGCCGAAGCCGCCTACACGCTGGTGCTCAATGGCCAGAAGGACAACCCGTACCGCGAACGCGCGCTCTACATGCAGGGCTGGTCGCGCTTCAAGCAGGGCAACCTGGAGGAGGCGCTGGGCTCGTTCTTCGGCGTGCTCGATGGCAAGATCGTCGGCATCAAGGACGACGACCTGGACAAGTCCGAGGCACTGACGCGCGCCGACCGCGAGCTCGTCGACGACACGCTGCGCGTGATCGGCATCTCGCTGGCCAACCTCAAGGGCGCCGAGTCCATTCCGGCCTACATCACCAGCGACGACCGGCGCTCGTACGAGTTCCGCGTCTACCAGCAGCTCGGACAGCTGTACCTGAAGCAGGAGCGCCCGAAGGACGCCGCCGACACCTATGCCGGCTTCGCGCGCCTGAACCCGCTGGATGCGCAGGCGCCGGCCATGCAGGCCCAGGTGATCGCGATCGACCAGGAGGCCGGCTTCGACCAGCTGGCCCTGGCCGCCAAGAAGGACTACGTCGCGCAGTACGGCCTGGACGGCGAATTCCGCAAGGCCAACCCGGAAGGCTGGCAGCACGCGCAGCCGCTGGTCAAGACGGCGCTGGGCGAACTGGCGCAGCGCTATCACGCGAGCGCGCAGAAGACCAAGGCGCAGGCCGACTACCTCGAGGCGGCGAAGTGGTACCGCGCGTGGCTGGCGGAGTTCGCCGGCGATCCCGAGGCCCCGGAGAACAACTTCCTGCTGGCCGAGGTGCTCTACGAGAGCGGCCAGTACGCGGCCTCGGCGGTCGAATACGAGAAGACGGCCTACGAATATCCGACGCACCCGCACAGCGCGGACGCCGGCTATTCGGCGCTGCTCGCGCACGCGGCCGAACAAAAGGGCGTCACCGGCGACGCGCTGGTGCCGATGCAGCGCACCGCCGTCGACAGCGAGCTGCGTTTCGGTGCCGCCTTCCCTGCCGATGCGCGCACGCCGGCGGTGCTCACGAATGCGGCGGACACGCTGTTCAAGCTGCACGACAACGAGCGCGCCGCGAGCGTCGCGCAGCAGGTGCTCGCGCTGCAGCCGCCGGCCACGCCGGCGCAGCGCCGCGTCGCCTGGACGCTGGTCGCGCACACGTCGTTCGAGGGCGGCCAGTTCGACCGCGCCGAGAAGGCCTATGCCGAGGTGCTGGCGCTGGTGCCGGCCAACGATCCGGCGCGCGGCGAGCTCACCGAGCGCCTGGCCGCGTCGATCTACAAGCAGGGCGAGCAGGCGCGCACGGCCGGCGACAACCGCGCCGCGGCCGAGAACTTCGCGCGCGTCGCGGTCGCAGCGCCGGCCTCCAGCGTGCGCGCGAACGCCGAGTACGACGCGGCCGCCTCGCTCATCGCGCTGAAGGACTGGGCCGCCGCCACGCGCACGCTGGAAGCCTTCCGCCAGCGCTATCCGAACCACCCGCTGCAGCCGGAGGTCACGGCGCGCCTGGCGCTGACCTACAGCGAACAGCAGCAGTGGGCGCCGGCCGCGGCGCAGTACGAGCGCATCGCGCTGGCGCCGACCACCACGGCCGAGGGCGCGACACGCGCCCGGGCGGCGCTGTGGCAGGCGGCGGCGCTCTACGAGCGCGCCGCGGCCAGCGACGCCGACAGCGTCAAGGCCGGCAAGCCGCGTCCTGCCGACGCCGCCGCCAATCGGGCCCTGGCCGCCAAGGCGTACGAGCGCTACCTCAAGCAGTACCCGACGCCGCTGGAGCCGGCCGTCGAAGCCCACTGGCGCCTCGCGCAGCTGGCGCACATCGACGGCAACGCCGGCGCCGAGGCCGCGCAGATGCACGCGATCTTCGTCGCCGACCAAAGCGGCGGCGCGGCGCGCACCGACCGCACGCGCACGCTGGGCGCGATGGCCGCACTCGCGGCGGCCGAGCCGGTGGCCGAGGCCTATCGCAAGGTGGCGCTGGTCGAGCCGCTGGCCAAGAACCTGAAGTTGAAGAAGGCGAAGATGGAGGACGCGCTCAAGGCCTACGCGGTGGCCACCGACTACGGCGTGGCCGAGGTGACCACGGCCGCCACGTACCACGTCGCCACGCTGTACCAGGACTTCGCCAAGGCGCTGACCGGCTCGCAGCGGCCCAGGAAGCTGTCCAAGCTGGAGCTCGAGCAGTACAACGAGCTGCTGGAGGAGCAGGCCGATCCGTACGTGACCAAGGCGATCGAGCTGCACGGCGTCAACGCGCATCGCACCACGCAAGGCCTCTACGACGAGTGGGTGCAGAAGAGCTTCGCGGCGCTCAAGACGCTGCAGCCGGCGCGCTACAACAAGACCGAACACAGCGAGGCGACCGTCGATGCGATCCGCTGAACGTCTCCCGCTCGCGCTGGCGCTGGCCGCCGGCACGCTGCTCGCCGGTTGCGGGTCGATCGGCTTTCGGTCAGGCTCGTCCGCACCGGAAGCGGCGTCGGCGAGCGCGTCCGCGCCCGCAGCCTCCGCGAGCGCGCCCACCGCCGGCGCCACCAGCGCGCGCACGCCGGCGTCCACCGGCCCGATCGCTCCTGCCACCCAACGCGCCTACGACGACGCGCTGGCGCTGATGCGCGCCGGGCACGCCGCCGACGCCGAACGAGGCTTGCGCGCGCTGGCGCAATCCAACCCCGAGCTCGCGGGTCCGCACGCCAACCTGGGCCTGCTGGCGCGCCAGGCGGGCCACCTGCCCGAAGCCGTCAAGGAACTCGAGAAGGCCACCGAGCTCGCGCCGGGCCTGACGGTCGCCTGGAACCAGCTGGGCCTCGCGTACCGCCAGAGCGGCGAATTCACCAAGGCGCGCGATGCCTACCAACACGCCATCACGCTCGATCCGGACTACGCCAACGCGGTGCTGAACCTGGGCGTGCTCGACGACCTGTACCTGGGCGACAGCGCGCACGCGCTGGAGCTGTACACGCGCTACCTCGCGCTGACGCCGGCGGGCGACCCCGCCGTCGCCAAGTGGGTGGCCGACGTGAAGAACCGCCTGCCCAAACCGGCGGCGCCGTCCGCGTCCGCGCCCGCTTCGGCAAGCGCGACCAAGGAGAAGTCATGACCTCGATGAGCCGTCTGGCCGCACTGCTTACGATCGGTTGCCTTGTCGCCCCTGCCTTTGGCCAGGATCGCGCCGAAATCGATCCCACGAAGATCATCGGCAACAGAGAATTGCCGAAGGTGCTCTACATCGTTCCCTGGAAGAAGCCGTTGCCGGGCGACCTGGCCGGCCGGCCTCCGGTGAGCGTCGTCGACGAGGCCCTGGCGCCGGTCGATCGCGACGTCTTCCGGCGCCAGGTGCGCTACGACGCGCTCGAACAGGCGCACGCGGCGGCCGCCGCGCCGTCGGCCTCCGCGGCGCACTGAACCTGACATCCGTTTCCAATTTTCCCGATCCAGTTTCCCGGAGATATCCATGAATTCCTTCGAGTCCATCATCAAGTTCTTCCAGGACTGTGGTCTGTTCATCTTCCCGAGCCTGGCGATCATGGCGACGGGCCTGGCGATCGCCATCGAGCGCTTCGTCTTCCTGCAGAAGGCGCGCGTCGCCAACCGCCAGGACTGGTCGCGCGTGCTGCCGCTGCTGCAGGGCGGCCAATGGAAGGAAGTGCTGGGCCAGACGGCGTCGTCGGATTCGGCCATCGGCAAGATCGTGCACAACGGCCTGACGCGCCTTCAGTCCTCGCGCCGCCGCGACGACATCGACGCCGCGATGGAAGAAGGCATGATGGAGATCGTGCCGCGCCTGGAAAAGCGCACCCACTACATCGCCGTGTTCGCCAACGTGATCACGCTGGTGGGCCTGCTGGGCACCATCACGGGCCTGATCCACGCGTTCACCGCGGTCTCGCAGGTCAACCCGGCGGAAAAGGCCGCGCTGCTGTCGGCGTCGATCTCCATCGCGATGAACAACACCGCGTTCGCGCTGATGGTCGCGATCCCGTTCCTGCTGATCCACGCCTTCCTGCAGGCCCGCACCGCCGACATCGTCGACGGCCTCGAGGCGGCCAAGATCAGCTTCCTGAACCTCGTCCAGCGTCTCGCTCCGGAACACAAGGCGGCCTGATCATGCGCCGTTCCAACCACCCGAACATGCGGGGGTGCCGCCATGCGAACTAGACGCCTGAAGAAAGGCTCGGAGGCGCTGGAGGTCAGCGCCTTCATCAACCTGATCGTCGTGCTGGTGCCGTTCCTGCTGTCGACGGCCGTGTTCTCGCGCATGGCCGTGGTCGACCTGACGCTGCCGGCCAAGTCGGCCAACTACGAAGGCCTGAAGGCCAACGACCTGAAGCTGGAGGTCGTGGTGCGCCACGACGCCATCGAGGTGGGCGACAAGATCGGTGGCCTGATCTCGCGCATCCCCAACACCGCCGACGGCGCAGCCGACACGGCGTCGCTCAACACGGTGATGCTGCAGATCAAGCAGAAGTTCCCCGACGCGACGTCCGCCTCGGTGCTGCCCGAGCCCAACATCCCGTACGACACGATGATCCACGTGATGGACGCGATGCGCACGGCCAAGACGGCCAACGGCGGCACCACGGTGGTCGACGTCGACCTGTTCCCGGCGATCTCCATCGGCGACGCGCCGGTGCGGCACTGAAAGGGGCGCGCGATGAAGCTCACCCCCGTCCAGAAGCGCGCCGCGCGCAACGCGCGCCACGGCAACGCGCTCGACATGAATCTCGTGTCGCTGATCGACGTCTTCACCATCCTGATCTTCTTCCTGCTCTCGAACTCGGGCGTCGAGACGCTGCCGTCCGCCTCCGTGCACTTGCCCGAATCGACCGCCAAGAAGGATCCGAAGGAGACGCTGGTGGTGGTCGTCAACGCCACCGAGATCACCGTCGAAGGCCGCAAGGTGGCCGACGTCGCACCGCTGGTCAATTCCAAGGACGACCTGATCCCGGGCCTGAAGTCCGAGCTGGACCTGGTCTCCGCGCGCCCCGTCGCGCTGGCCCAGAACGACAGCAACGCGCACGCCGTGACCATCATGGGCGACAAGGACATCCCCTACCAGCTGCTGCGCAAGGTGATGTACACGGCGGCGGTGGCGAACTTCACCAACGTGTCGTTCGCGGTCAATCAGAAGGGATGACGCGCGCATGACCGCCATCTCCTTCCGCACCGCCACCCTGCCCTGGGCGCTGGCGCACGACGACGAGGAACGCTTTCGCAAGCTGTTCCTGGCGCTGCTGGGCTTCGTGATCGTGTTCGGCATCTCGCTGCGCTTCATCACGCTGCCCGAGCCCGACCGCGCCCCGGCAACCACGCTGCCGCCGGTCGTGGCCCAGCTGCTGCTGGACAAGCCCGCCCCGCCGCCGCCCCCGCCGCCGCCCAAGGCGGCCGAGAAGGTCGAGCCGCCCAAGCCCGACCTCAAGGACAAGAGCGAGCCCGCGCCGCTGCCCACCAAGCCGGTGCCGCGCGAGCGCCCGGTCGTCGAGGCGCGCCAGCCCATTCCCAACAAGCCGCCCGGCGAGGACCGCGAGGCGGCGCGCAACAAGGCCGCGGGCGTCGGCCTGCTGGCCGCGCTGAAGGACCAGCCGCCCGAACTGCACGGCGCGCCGCTGGCGGTGCAGCTGAACCAGGACATCAACAAGGGCGCGGGCGTGGGCACCGGCACCGGCGTGGGCGTGGGCGCCGGCAAGGAGCAGGGCCTGCCCGATCGCAACATGATCACCTCCAACGCCACCGGCGGCAGCGGCGGCATCAACACCGCCGGCTTCAGCCGCGACTCGGGCGGCGGCGGCCTGGCCGGACGCGCGACGACGCTCGTCGCCGGCGTGGCCGGCGGCGGGGGTGGCGGCGGCCCGGGCCTGGGCGGCGCCATCACCGGCACCGGCGGTCACGGCACGGGCGCGGGCGTCGGCAAGGCCGGCGGCTCGCTCACCAAGGGCGGCAGCGGCAAGGCCTCGCGCTCGCTGGAGGAAGTCCGGCTGGTGCTCGAGCGCAGCAAGGGCGCCTTGTACGCGATCTACAACCGCGCGTTGCGGGAGGATGCATCGCTGCAGGGCAAGGTGGTCATCGAACTGACGATCGCGCCGAACGGAAACGTCACCGCGTGTCATTTCGTGTCGAGCGAACTGAAGAACCCCGAGCTCGAGCAAAAGCTGCTGGCCCGATTCCGCTCTCTGCAGTTCGCGGCCGAGGACGTCGACACGATGATCACCACCTATCCGATCGACTTCCTGCCGTCCTGATCGCATCCCGCCTCGGCGCCGCACGCCGGCTTCGCGCCCCGCCGCGAAGGCCGGCGTCTTCATTGCGCCGGCAGCGGACCTTGATGCAACGGTTGCATTTCGACGCCACCATTGGAGGTGCCCATCGACTACAAACGCACTGGGGGTGGCCGGATCGGGATCGCACCACCGTCACGGGGCCTGCTCCGCGACTGACCGAGATGAGCTAACGGCCATCCCCACCCGTGATCGCGCTCCCGGCGCGACGTTCGGGCGGGTTCGACGCACCGGCGAGCCGGGCGGGACGACTCCGAACGCCGGAGTCCAGGGGCGCGCCTGCGCGCCCGTTCAGCCGAGCATGGGCCATTCGGCCTCACAAGAAAACTCGATGAGCTGAAAGAAATAATTCGCGCTTGCGCGGCGGCAGCGGCATTTCCAGAATCAGCGCACCGATCGCTTCCCGCGAGCGACTCGGGACAGCGCCGGCAGTGGCCGTCCACGCGCCTCGCGACGTCCCGGTCGATCACAATCGTGCGGGCCACCCTTGCAGGAAATCGCCATGGCACCTGACGTCTCCCTCTGGCCGCTCATCGGCGTGGCCGTCATCATCGCGGGCTTCGTCCTGCGCTTCAACCCGATGCTGGTCGTCATCGGCGCGGCCATCGTCACGGCGTTCGCCGCGGGCTTCGGAGTCGTCCCCACGCTGACGGCGATCGGCACCGGCTTCCTGAAGACGCGCAACCTCACGCTGGCGATCATCCTGCCGCTGGCCACCGTCGGCCTGCTCGAACGGCACGGCCTGCGCCAGCACGCGCAGGCCTGGATCCAGCGCTTCAGGCAGGCGACCGCCGGCCAGCTGCTGATCGTCTACCTGGCGGCGCGCGAGCTCGCCGCGGCGCTGGGCATGACGGCCTTGGGCGGCCACCCGCAGATGGTGCGCCCGCTGATCGCGCCGATGGTCGAGGGCGCCGCCGAGGCCCGGCATGGCCCACTGCCTGATCGCATCCGCTACAAGCTGCGCGCCATGGCGGCCGCCACCGACAACGTCGGGCTGTTCTTCGGCGAGGACATCTTCGTCGCCTTCGGCGCCATCGTCCTCATCACCACCTTCCTGCACGAGGCGGGCATCGCCGTCGATCCGCTGAAGGTCGCGTTCTGGGGGCTGCCGACCGCCGGCGCCGCCTTCGTCATCCACGCCTTCCGGCTCTGGCGCCTGGACCGCGTACTGGCGCGCGAGATGCACGAGGCGCCGGACGTCGAGGTTCCCGCGCCAGGCGCGCAGGGCGAACAAGGCCAGCAAGGCCAGCAAGGCCAGCAAGGCCAGCAAGGCCAGCAAGGAGTGTCGGCATGATCTTCTCGCTGGCTCACCTGTATGTGCTGACCGGCCTCGTGCTGGCCTGCGTGGCCGTGATGACCGCGGCCGACCGCGGCCACCCCAGGCGGCTCGGCAGCGCGCTGTTCTGGGGCTTCTATGCGCTCGTCTTTCTCGTCGGCGACCTGCTGCCGCCGGCTTGGATCGGCGGCGGCGTGATCGCGATGGCCGTCATCGCGGGCCTGCGCGGCGTGGCCGGCGGCACGCACGCCGCGCCGTCGCTGGCCGAGTACGCCGAACGCGCGCGCCGTCTGGGCAACCGCCTGTTCCTGCCCGCACTGGCGATCCCGCTGGTCGCCGTGGCCGTCATCCTGCTGTCCAGCAAGGGGCGGGTCGCGGGCGTGCCGTTGCTCGATGCCGGCAACCCGACGCTGGCGGCCATCGGCCTGTCCAGCATCGTCGCGCTCGCGCTGGCCTGCTGGCTCACGCGCGAGACGCCCGCGCAGGGCATGCGCGAGGCGCGCCGCCTGGTCGACGCGATGGGCTGGGCCCTGGTGCTGCCGCAGATGCTGGCGATGCTGGGCCTGGTGTTCTCGGACGCCGGTGTCGGCAAGGGAGTCGCCTGGCTCGCGACGCACTACATCGCGATGGACATCCGCTTCGTCGCGGTGGCGGTCTATGCGCTGGGCATGGCGTTGTTCACGGTCATCATGGGCAACGGCTTCGCGGCCTTCCCGGTGATGACCGGCGGGGGCGG
>Ga0209759_1001810_pt1 | contig 10801 bp, 9 predicted proteins | sample AraplaCL_Col_mMS_FD_184261 | JGI IMG/M metagenome (GOLD analysis project Ga0209759, IMG submission 184261) | Arabidopsis root microbial communities from the University of North Carolina, USA - plate scrape CL_Col_mMS (SPAdes) (version 2) | ecosystem: Host-associated > Plants > Roots >...
GAAGGACAAGTTCAAGGCCAAGTACGGCTACGAGCTGGGCGTGCCTCTGAACTGGAGCGCCTACGAGGACATCGCCAAGTTCTTCAGCGAGGACGTCAAGACCATCGACGGCAAGCCGATCTACGGCCACATGGACTACGGCAAGAAGGATCCGTCGCTGGGCTGGCGCTTCACCGACGCCTGGTTGTCGATGGCCGGCGAAGCCGACGTCGGCATCCCCAACGGCCTGCCGGTGGACGAGTGGGGCATCCGCGTGGCCGACGACAAGTGCACGCCGGTGGGCGCGTCGGTCGAGCGGGGCGGCGGTGCCAACTCGCCGGCCGCCGTCTACGCGCTGACCAAGTACATCGACTGGATGAAGGCCTACGCACCGAAGGAGGCCACCGGCATGACCTTCGGCGAAGCCGGACCGGTGCCTGCACAGGGCCAGATCGCGCAGCAGATCTTCTGGTACACGGCGTTCACCGCCGACATGATCAAGCCGGGCCTGCCGGTGGTCAATGCCGACGGCTCGCCCAAGTGGCGCATGGCCCCCGGCCCGAACGGCCCGTACTGGAAGCAGGGCATGCAGAACGGCTACCAGGACGTGGGCTCGTGGACCTTCCTGAAGTCCAACGACCCGAACCGCGCCGCGGCCGCCTGGCTGTACGCGCAGTTCGTGACGGCCAAGACGACGTCGCTGAAGAAGTCCATCGTCGGCCTGACCTTCATCCGCGACTCCGACATCCACGCCGACTACTTCACCAAGAACGCCAACAAGTACGGCGGCCTGATCGAGTTCTATCGCAGCCCGGCGCGCGTCGCCTGGACGCCCACCGGCAACAACGTGCCCGACTACCCGAAGCTCGCGCAGCTGTGGTGGAAGAACGTCGCCGTGGCCGTCACCGGCGAGAAGACGCCGCAGCAGGCGATGGACAACCTGGCCAACGAGATGGACGACGTGATGGCCCGCCTGCAACGCGCCGGCATGGCCCATTGCGCGCCCAAGCTGAACCCCAAGAGCTCGCCGTCCAAGTGGCTGAGCAACAAGGGCGCCCCGTGGGCCAAGCTGGCCAACGAGAAGCCCAAGGGCGAGACCATTGCGTATGACACCCTGCTGAACGCCTGGAAGGCCGGCAAGGTCCGCTGACCTGTTGTCTCCTCAGTCCGGTCGGCAGGCCGGACTCTCGACGCCCCGGTCGCCGCAAGGTGTCCGGGGCGTTATTCTTCACCGCCGTGTCATCCTGCGCGCAGTCGCAGGACCCACGCCTGCCGAGGTCGTGCCGGTTCGTGGGTTCTGCGACTGCGCTTCGCTCCGCGCAGAATGACAGGTGGTAGATATCGACCGCCGCTGCGCGCCTTCCTTCATGAAGATCACCTTCCGCTGCGACCCCGCCCTGATCGACCTGCTGCCGCGCCCGGTGCCGGCCCGCGCCGCCTTGCCCGACTGGCTGCGCGCGATGGCGCCGCGGGTGGAGTCGCCGGTGCACGGCCGCGAGATCCGCACCGTCAAGCAGTGTCCGCCGTTCGTCGACGCGATGCGCCATGGCTTCATGCTGGTGCTGCCGTGCGACGTGGCCGTCGCGCCCCGCATGAAGTTCAGCTGGGACTGGCCCTTGCCCGGGCTGACGCTGCAGGGCCATCCGCGCGCGCCCTTGAGCTTTCACGTGCCCGAACAGATCGCCGGCTCGCCGCTGGCGCATGGCGCGCAGTCGGCGCTCAAGTTCAACAGCTTCTGGACCATCGAACTCGAACCGGGCTGGTCGCTGCTCGCGATGCACCCGGTCAATCGAGACGAACTGCCGTTTCGCACGGTCACCGGCATCGTCGATGCCGACCGCTTCAACGACGTCGGGATCAACTTTCCGGCGGTGTGGCTGGACCCGCAGTTCAGCGGCGTGCTGCCCAAGGGCCTGCCGATCGCCCAATGCTGCGCGGTGCCGCGCGAGGCGCCGGAGCTCGCGTTCGAGGCGATGACCAGCGCGCACGTGGCGAGCTACGACGACGTCGCCGACAAGATCATGGCGGGCCCGGGCGTCTACCGCAAAGGCTTTCGCGACAAGCAGGGGCGAGGCTGAGGTGATGCGGCGACTCGTTCTGGCGGTGCTGTCGGCCTGCGGCGGTTGCGCCGTTCTTTCCAACGTCACGCCCATCGGCGACGGCGCCTACATGACGGTGGTGCGCAGCAACGACGTCAACGCCCGGGCCGACGAGCAGCGGGCCAAGGCGCTGTCGCAAGCCGCGGCGTTCTGCCGCGAGCGCGGCGCGCCGCTCGATGTGATCAGGCAGGTGGCCGCGGCGCCGCCACCGGGCCAGGCGCCGTCGGCGGAGGTTGACTTTCGCTGCGAAGGGGATCGCGGCCAGGCACCCCCCGCGCCGTAGGGCGGGTTAGCCGAAGGCGTAACCCGCCATTCGCCGGCGTGTCGACAGGCCGACATGGCGGGTTACGCCTTCGGCTAACCCGCCCTACAGCGGACGAGGCGGTGCCAGGCACCTGCGGACGTTCGCCGGCGTGTCGACAGGCCGGCATGGCGGGTTACGCCTTCGGCTAACCGCCCTACAGCAGACGAGGCGGTGCCAGGCACCTGCGAGGGGCCGGTGCGGCCCGTGCGCCATCGCACCTTCTTCACGGCCGAGCGCAACGACATCTTCGCGGCCTTGCGCTCCCGTGCCCTCGCGTGACGCGCGGCCGTGGATGAGCGAGGGCGGACGCGGCGTTGTCTGACAGCAGGGCCCGCCCCTCCTGCGTTGGAAGAGGGAAGCGGCACGGCGAATGCTGAACCGTGCGCATCGCGCGCGCTGTCAGGCGCGCTCCCTCGGACCACTGAAGGAGACAGCATGCCCAGCCCATTCCGCATCCCTCCCATTACCTTGCGCCGACCTGTCATCGCGCTGGCCATCACCGCGGCGTTCGGACTCGCGGCCGCCGGCGCGGCGCAGGCCCAGGTGTCGGTCGACATCGGCGTCGGCACCTCCGACCCCGCCTGGTTCTACGACCGCGGCGACGTCGTGAGTGTCTACGTCGACGCGCCCGAGTACGAGCCCGAGCCGGTGGCGATCGCCTGGGCGCCGCCGCCGATGCTGGTCGAGGAAGTGCCGCCCCCGCCCGATCCGTACGCGGTCTGGACCGGCGGCTATTGGACGTGGCAGGGCGACTGGGTCTGGTGCGCCGGGCGCTGGGTGGATCCGCCGCGCCGCGAGTACGTGTGGGTGCAGCCGTACTACGAGCACCGCGCGGAGCGCGTCATCTTCATTCCCGGCTACTGGTCGACGCCTGATGCGGAGTTCATCGCGCCGCCGATGGATCGCCCCATTGCCTGGGCCTATGTCAACGAGGGCGTCGTGATCGGGCCGCCGCCCGAAGGGCCCGTGGGCATCTTCGTGCCGCCGCCGCCGGGCTCGCGCCCCGGCCTGATCATTCCCGCGCCGATCGGCACGCCGCCCGCGGTGGTGGTGAGCGCGCCGCCGGTGATGGCTGTGGGCATGCGCGTCTCCGCCACGCTGCCCCTCGATTCGAACCGCACCATCAACGACAACCGCGTCACCAACTACCGGGTGGCCAACCTGCGCCGCGTCGCCAACGTGACCGTGCAGGCGCCTGCCGCCGCCACGGCCACCGGACGCGCCTTCCAGGCCCAGGTGCCGCACCAGGCGCACCTGGCGGCCGCGATGCCGGCGCAGGTGGTCGCGCGCGCACCCCGGCCCGCGTCGCGCACGGCCGTCCCGGCCTACGTGCCGGGCCACGCAGTCGCGGCGCTGCCCCCGCCTCAAAAGGTGCAGGGCCTGCCCGCCGTGCCGCCGCACGGCGCCGCCAACGTGCCGCAGGCACAGCGTGCGCAGATGGCTCACGCGCCGCTGACGCCGGCCGAGGCCCGCCAGGCGCATGCCGGCGGCCGCGACATCGAGCACCTGCCGCCCACCGCGGCCGGTCCGCAAGGCGCGCATCCGATGCCGGTAGCCAACGCGCAACAGGCCGCCCAGCGCGCGCACCAGGAGGCGCAGCAGCGCGCGGCGCAGGAGCAGGTGCAGCGCACCGAGCAGATCCGCCAGCAGCAGGCCGGCCAGCAGCGTGCGCAGCAGGAGCAGGCCCAACGCGCCGAGCAGGAGCGCGCCCGGCAGGAGGCGCAGCAGCGCTCGCAACAGCAGGCGCAGCAGGAGCAGGCGCAGCGCGCCGAGCAGCAGCGAGCTCAGCAGGAAACCCAGCAGCGCGCCCAGCAACAGGCCCAGCAGCGGGCGCAGCAGGAACAGGCCCAGCGCGCCGAGCAGCAGCGCGCGCAACAGGAGGCGCAACAGCGGTCGCAACAAGAGCAGCTGCAGCGTGCGGAGCAGCAAAGGGCCCAGCAAGAGGCGCAACAGCGGGCGCAGCAGCAGCGCGCGCAACAGGAGGCGCAGCAGCGGGCCCAACAAGAGCAGGTGCAACGCGCCGAACAGCCGCGGGCGCAGCAGGAGGCTCAGCAACGCGCCCGGCAAGAAGCGCAGCAGCGTTCCCAGCAGCGCGCCCAACCCGAGGCGGCGCAGCGGGCCGAGCAGCAGCGCGCACCGCAGGAGCGTGGCGAGAAGGGCCGCCCGCATGGCGAAGAGGCCAGCCGACCCGCGCACTGACGCGTGCCGGTTGCCGGCGCGCCGGGCTGGCTTGGGTCAGGCACCGGCGTCGCTGGCCGTTGCATCGCAGGTCGCGACGACCGGGTCTGGCCCGCCGGGTTGCATCGCGAGAGCCATTGAAGGCGGCGATGCCTGACCCCGGTCGCGGCGGGAGGACGGCACCGGCCGGGGGTCGAGGTCAGGCACCGGCATCGCTGTTCGTCGCATCGCAGGGCGCGACGGCCGGAGCCAGACCCCTTCGGGCAGCCGCCCGCACTCAGTTGTCGTCGTCGCGTCCTGCAGGCACCGCATGCGGCAGCAAGCGCGTGCGTTCCATGCGCACGGCGTCGAGCAGCCGCGGTTCGAGGCCCAGGGCGCGGAGCACGGTCGGCGCGACCTGCGTCGTCTGCACGCGGCGATCGATCGTGCGCGGCTCGAGCGAGGGCTGCGAGACCAGCAGCGCGACGTGGCCGTCATCGGGTGCGAAGCCGCCATGTTCCATGTCCTTGGACTGGCTCATGGAGTAGATCACGCCAGGATTGGGCTGCACCACGAAGTCGGGCGTGCGGCCGTCGGCGGGGTCGCCGAACTTGCCGGGCGCGGCACTCAGGTCGACCACCGCGCCGCCGTTGTCGGCACAGATCTGCGGCACGACCGCTGCCACCGTCCGCGTGGCCGGGTTCACCGGCGGGCAGGCGGTCGATGCCTCCAGCACCGCCTTGGCGGCAGCGCGTTGGCCCTGGTCGTTCAACCACACGAAGGCGACATCGTCATCGGTGACCTGGCCGTGTCCGGCGCGTTTTCGTCGTCGCAAATGATCGGTCATCGTATGACTGATCGGAGAATTACGGGCCCGCGGGCACGCCGCCCGGGGCCATTCAGCGGCTCTCGGTCTGCGAGCGGCGCCGGCGTTCCCGGCTGTTGGCCAGATGGGTGCGCATCGCCGCGCGAGCGCCTTCGGCGTCCTGCCCGGCGATCGCATCGAAGATGCTCTCGTGCTCGCCGTTGACGCGGCGCAGGTATTCGCGGCGTTCGTCGGTCATCGCCTGCGCGGGCTCCAGGCGGGCGCGCGGGATGATGCGGCTGCCCAGCGTGGTCATCAGGTCCGCGAAGTGGTCGTTCTGGGTGGCGCGCGCGATCTCCTGATGGAACTGGAAGTCGGCGGCGACGGCATCGTTGCCGTGCTCCAGCGAATAGGCGAGGGCGTCGAGCGCCTTGCGCATCGCCAGCAGGTTGGCTTCGGTGCGCCGCTGCGCGGCCAGCGCCGCGGCTTCGGTCTCCAGTCCGATGCGCAGTTCGAGCACGGCCACGACATCCTGCAGCGTCGCGTATTGCTCGCGGCTGATCTTGAAGCCCGCGTCGTCGCCGAGTCCCAGCACGAAGGTGCCGATGCCGTGGCGCGTCTCGACCAGGCCCGAGGCCTGCAGCTTGGAAAGCGCCTCGCGCACCACGGTGCGGCTGACCTCGAATTCGGCCATGATCGCCGCCTCGGTCGGCATCTTCGCGCCGACCGGCAGGCGGCCGTCGCGGATGCGTTCGCTGAGCGAGGAGACGAGTTCGAGCGCCAGTGAACGAGGTCGGCGGCGTGCTCCGTCAGTACTCATGACCTTATATTTATCCTGATCAATCGGCGCGCAGAAGACATGGCGTTCATAATCTTGTTGTACGACAACTGACGACGTACCGCAAGCAGCTACGCGCGATCGTACCGGAAGCGCGACCGGAGTTGCGGACTCGACGGGTTTTGACAGGACAGCGATGAAAGAGACTCGCGGCCGGGCGCCGCTCACCATCCGCATGCACGCCGCCGACAACGTGGCCATCGTGGCCAACGACGGCGGATTGGCCGCGGGAACCGTGCTGCCCGCGGGCGTGCCCGGCGCCGGCGTCACGCTGCGCGACAAGGTGCCCCAAGGGCACAAGGTGGCCCTGGTCGATGTGGCCGAGGGAGCGCCCATCGTGCGCTACAACGTGACCATCGGCTACGCGGCCAGGCCGATCGCGGCCGGCTGCTGGGTGCACGAGCGTCTCATCCAACTGCCCTCGGCGCGCGGGCTGGAAGGCCTGCCCATGGCCAGCGTGCGGCCTGCGCAGGCCGAGCCGCTGACCGGCTACACCTTCGAGGGCTATCGCAACGCGGACGGGTCCGTGGGCACGCGCAACATCCTCGCCATCACGACCACCGTGCAATGCGTGGCCGGCGTCGTCGCGCTGGCCGTCGCCCGCATCAAGGCGGAACTGCTGCCGCAGTACCCGCACGTCGACGACGTCGTCGGCCTGGAACACACCTACGGATGCGGGGTTGCCATCGATGCGCCCGGCGCCGAGATTCCGATCCGCACGCTGCGCAACATCTCGCTGAACCCGAACTTCGGCGGCGAGGTGATGGTGGTGAGCCTGGGCTGCGAGAAGCTGCAGCCCGACCGCCTGCTGCCGCCCGGCAGCTTTCCGATCGCCGATGAGGGCAATGCGGCGCTGGGCCCCGAGACGGTGTGCCTGCAGGCGGAGGCGCACGTGGGCTTCATGTCCATGATCGACGACATCGTCGCCAGTGCGAGGCCGCACCTCGCACGCCTGGACGCGCGCCGGCGCGAGACGGTGCCGGCCAGCGAACTGGTCGTGGGCGTGCAGTGCGGCGGCAGCGATGCGTTCTCGGGCGTGACCGCCAATCCGGCCGTCGGCTTCTGCGCCGACCTGCTGGTGCGCGCCGGCGCCACCGTCATGTTCAGCGAGAACACCGAGGTGCGCGATGCCGTCGACCAGCTCACCAGCCGCGCGGCCACGCCGGCCGTCGCCGAGGCGATCGTGCGCGAGCTCGGCTGGTACGACCGCTACCTGGATCGTGGCCACGCCGATCGCGCCGCCAACACGACGCCGGGCAACAAGGCCGGCGGCCTGTCGAACATCGCGGAAAAGGCGATGGGCTCCATCGTCAAGAGCGGCTCGTCGGCGATCTCGCACGTGCTGGCACCAGGCGAGAAACTGCGTCGCGACCAGCGTGGTCTGGTCTACGCCGCCACGCCGGCCAGCGACTTCATCTGCGGCACGCTGCAACTGGCCGCGGGCATGAACCTGCATGTGTTCACCACGGGCCGCGGCACGCCGTACGGCCTGGCCGAATGCCCGGTGATCAAGGTGGCCACGCGCAGCGACCTCGCGCGGCGCTGGCACGACCTGATGGACGTCGACGCGGGCCGCATCGCGGACGGCGAGGCGTCGATCGCCGACATGGGCTGGGAACTGTTTCGCCTGCTGCTGTCGGTGGCGAGCGGCCGCAAGACGTGGGCCGAGCACTGGAAGCTGCACAACGCGCTGGTGCTCTTCAACCCGGCGCCGGTGACCTAATAGACCGCGTGCCCGGTGATCACCGCCGGCAGCCACGTCGAGAACGACGGCACGTAGGTGACCAGGTTGATCGCCACCCAGATCGCCAGGTAGTAGGGCCAGGCGGTGCGCGTGGCCTGGCCCATCGAGATCTCGCCGATCGCGCAGCCCACGAACTGCACCGTGCCCACCGGCGGGTGCACCAGGCCCAGCGCGCAATTGAGCAGCAGCATCATGCCGAATTGCACCGGGCCCACGCCCATCTGGATGGCCAGCGGCAGCAGCAGCGGCGTGGTGATCAGGATGTGGGCCGCCATGTCCAGGAACATGCCCAGCACGATCTGGATGATGTTGATGTACAGCAGCATCAGCCAGGGCTGCTTGGTGGCACCCAGCAGCAGCGACTGGATGCTGTCGGGGATCTCCAGGTAGGCCATCTGCCAGCGCAGCATGTTGGACACGCCGATCAGCAGCAGGATCACGCCGGTCGTGCGCGCCGCCCGGCCCAGCGCGTGCCACAGCTTCTGGCGTGTCAGCGAGCGGTAGACGACCGCAGTGAGAAACAGCGACCACGTCACCGCGATGGCCGCCGCCTCGGTGGCGGTGGTGACCCCGCCCATCACGCAGGCCAGGATGATGGCGATGATGGCCAGCCCCGGCAGCGACGCGATGAAGGTGCGCACGACCATGCCCCAGCCCGGGAACATGCGGATCATCGAGCTGCCGTCCTCGCGCTTGGGATAGCCGCAGCGCACGGCCTGCCAGTAGGCGGCGACCAGCATGCACACCATGATCCAGAACACCGGGATCAGCCCGGCGAACATCAGGTCGCCGATCGACACGCCCTTGATCGTGTGGCCCGCGATCTCGCCCGCGGCGGCCTGCGCCGCGAACGCGTAGATGATCATGTTGTGCGAGGTGGGCATGAGCGCGCCCGCGAGCGACGCGTGCGTCGTGACGTTGACCGCGTAGTCGGCGCCGTAGCCCTCGCGCTTCATCAGCGGGATCATCACGCCGCCCATCGCCGAGGTGTCGGCCACCGGCGAGCCAGAGACGCCGCCGAACAGCGTCGACGCGAGCACGTTGGCCAGCCCCAGGCCGCCGCGCACGTGGCCGGTGAGGCTGCGGGCGAAGTTCATGATGCGGTCGGCGACGCCGCCGTGCAGCATCAGCTCACCCGAGAAGATGAAGAACGGGATGGCCAGGAACGAGAACACGTTCATGCCCGAGACCATCATCTGCACGGCGGTGGCGATGGGCAGGGCCTCGGAGAAGAAGGCGGCCAGGCACGCGAGTCCGATCGCGAAGGCCACCGGCACGCCCAGCAGCAGCAGGATGACGAATGTCGAACACAGGAGGGTCAGGGCCATGGAAACGGGTCACTCTTGTTCGGGGTCCGGCATGCGGCGCAGCATGCGATCGATCGAGAACAGGGCGATCAGCGCGCCGGCGATCACCAGCGGCAGGTAGCGCCAGGCTTCCGAGATGCCCAGCGTCGGGATCTGGTTGTCGTGCGTCGACCTGGCCATCTCGTACGCGCCGTACAGGATCACCAGCGCGAAGACCAGGGTGGCCAGCGCCACCAGCCGCGCGATCGTGTGCCGCACGGGGGGCGGCAGCCGGTTGACCAGCGAGTCCAGCCCGATGTGGCCGGCGTCGTGCGCGACGCAGGCGGCGCCGAACATCGACACCGAGATCACCAGCAGCAAGGCCAGCTGTTCGACGTAGGGCGGCTCGTCGTTGAACGCGTAGCGCATGACCACGCCGTACATCACGATCAGCCCGAGTCCGGCCAGGCACAGGCGCGCGAGCACCAGCACGATGGCCGACAGGCGGGCATTCAGATGGGCAAGCCACGTCATCGCGAGTTCCCGGCGTTCACTTGGTGTTGACGATCTCGCTCACGACGTTGCGGATCTCCGGCGTGGACATGTACTTGTCCCAGACCGGCTTCTCGGCGTCCACGAAGCTCTTGCGGTCGATCTCCGCGGCCGGAATGATCTTCGCGCCGGCCTTGAGCGCCGAAGCGCGCGCCGCCGTCTCCTTGGCCACCCACAGCGTCTGGTAGTAGGGCACCGACTCCTTGGCCGCCTTGCGCAGCGCGGCCTGCTCGTCGGGGCCCAGCGTGTCCCACACCTTCTTGGAGAACACCAGCACCTCGGGCGACATCACGTGCTGCGTCTCGGAGAACACCGGCGCCGACTCGTAGTGCTTCATCTCGTCGTAGGACGGGATGTTGTTCTCGGCCGCGTCGAGCAGGCCCGTCTTCAGGCCCGTGTAGACCTCTGCGAACGGCATCGGCGTGGGCGAGGCGCCCAGGGCGGTGATCAGGTTCACCCACAGGTCGGACGGCTGCACGCGCACCTTCATGCCCTTGATGTCGGCCACGCTGCGGATCGGCTTCTTGGCATAGAACGAACGCGCGCCGCTCTCGTAGAGGGCAAGGCCGACGAAGCCGGCCTTCTCGAACGCGGCCAGCACCTTGTCGCCCTGCGGGCCGTACATGGTCTTGCGGAAGTGGTCCATGTCGCGGAACAGGAAGGGCAGCGACGGGATCATCGACTCCGGCACGATGCCGTGGAAGGCGGCGCTGTTGACGCGCACCATGTCCAGCGCGCCGATCTTGACCTGTTCGACCGTGTCCTTCTCCGAGCCCAGCGCGCCGTCGGAGAAGACCTTGATCTTGTCCTTGCCGCCGGTGGCCTTGGCCAGCTGCTCGCCCATGTACCTGACGGCCTGCGTGGTGGGGTACTCCTTGACGTGGATGTCGGCGGAGCGGAACTCGCGTGCGTGCGCGGCGACGCAGGCGAGGGCGACGGCGGCGGCCAGCGCCAGCGTGCGCAACGGGATGGTCTTGCGTGGTGTCATGGTTGTCTCCTGTTGTCGTGTCTTGGGGGGGCGCGCGGCCTTCAGCGCG
>Ga0209759_1001811_pt1 | contig 10796 bp, 15 predicted proteins | sample AraplaCL_Col_mMS_FD_184261 | JGI IMG/M metagenome (GOLD analysis project Ga0209759, IMG submission 184261) | Arabidopsis root microbial communities from the University of North Carolina, USA - plate scrape CL_Col_mMS (SPAdes) (version 2) | ecosystem: Host-associated > Plants > Roots >...
CGGGGATCGAAGCGTCGGTGACCGAGCGGATGCAACTGCTGGGGCTGTAATCCTTGCAGGAGCGAGCTTGCTCGCTCCTGCAAGATCGATTGATCAGCCCAGCTGACGCGGAATGCGGTACAGGTAGAACAGCACCACGGTGGACAACACCAGCAGCATCAACGGCACCGCCTCCAACCCGACGAACACCGCGAGAGTGCCGATCCAGGTCGGCAACGCCGCCACCACCAGGGCCTTGCGCCGGACGTTCGCCAGTTCAATCCACGCCGCCGGCTCTTCCGGCGTGTCCAGCGCCGCCTGCGTCGCCATCAGCGAACGCTTGTAAGCCCCGAAAAACCGCAAGCTGACAAACATCGAAGCCACGCCGGCAATGAAAAACGGCATCGCCAACACCGGCAGCAGCGGCTCCGCCTGAGCGAAAAGCCAGTTCGCGACAAACAGCGGCAGCACACTCAACACCAGCTGTTTCCACCAGCCCACCGCCAGCCGCCGCTTCACCTGGCCACGGGTCACGCCGGATCGGCCTCGTTCTGATGCTCGTTGCCCATCATATGACCGAGCTTGCCGGCCTTGGTCGCCAGGTAGTGTTTGTTGTGCGGGTTCTGTCCGGTTTGCAGCGGCACGCGCGCGGCCACGTTGATACCCATCTCGCTCAAGGCCTTGACCTTGCGCGGGTTGTTGGTCATCAACCGCAGGGACTGGATGCCCAGGTGTTCGAGCATCGGCCGGCAGATGGCGTAGTCACGCAGGTCGGCGGCAAAGCCCAGGCGCTCGTTGGCCTCGACGGTGTCGGCACCGCCGTCCTGCAATTCATAGGCACGGATCTTGTTCATCAGGCCGATGCCCCGACCTTCCTGGCGCAGGTACAGCAAGACGCCACGACCTTCCTTGGCAATCGCCCGCAGGGCCGCCTCCAGTTGGGAGCCACAATCGCAGCGCTGACTGAACAAGGCATCGCCGGTCAGGCATTCGGAATGCACGCGGCCAAGAACCGGTGCGCCATCCGCCACGTCTCCCAGGGTCAGCACGACGTGTTCACGGCCAGTGGCTTCTTCGAGAAAGCCATTCATGGTGAAAGTCGCAAAGGGAGTGGGCAGTTTGGAAGCAGCGACGAAAACGACGGGCACCGTGTGCTCCTGATCAGTGTGAGGACTGGAAATTCGCAGAGGTCGCATTGTAACAGCAGGTTCCTACAGACGCTTAGGCTGAATTGTCCATGATAACTATCAATAAGTTTGATTCGTTAGCACCGGCACCGGCAGGCTGTCGAACGGATAAGGTTGCTTCCAGTGCTCGAAGATGGCGCGCAACTCGCCGCTCTTGACCAGTTCGTCCATGCGCTGATCGTACAAGGCCATTAACGCCCGCCCTCGCGCAGTATTGGCGAACCCCAGGTACAGCGGCAGGTCCAGCAAGTGGGTGCGCTGGTACATCTCCGGGTGTGCGGCCTGGCCCTGCACCTCGTTCACCTCTGTCAACGCGTCAATGTAGTAATCGATATGACTCTGGGACAGCATCGACAAGATCCCGTCCCGCCGTACGATCTCGTTGTAATGACGGATATTGGGCAGGTAGTGCTGGTACTTGTAGCCGCGCATCCAGGCCAGACGATAGAGGCCGAGGGTTTCCAGGGACGGTTGCGGATTGCTCGCCAACCCCAGGGCATAGAGATGATCGACGTCGAAATGCCAGCGCGGAAAAAGAGCGCCCGCCACCTCATTGCGATAGGCCGCCACCCAGGCATCCGCCTCGCCCCGCTGCACCAGGCCGATCGCCCGGGTATAGGGCTCGATGCTGATCAATACCTTGACGCCCTTGGGCTCGAAGATCTCGCGCATGACCTCCCAGGCCATGCCGCGCCCATCGGCACCGGTGTAGTCGACCCACTCCTCGCTGGCGAGATGGATCTGCCCGGGCAAGGCGGTTTCTTCACGGGCCTGAACGACATTTCCGACAACACCAGCCGCCAACACACAGAGCAGCAACACCCACAACCGACAGCGAGACATACCTGAATCCTCAGGTGAAGAGGTGCACCAGCCCTTGCATGGCCAACCAGGCGAAAACCCCGGCGAGGACGTCGTCGAGCATGATACCGACACCACCCTGGACATGCCGGTCGATCCAGCGGATCGGCCAAGGCTTGAGGATATCGAAGAAGCGGAACAGCACAAAACCCGCCAGCAACCAGTACCACCCCTGCGGCACCAGCCAGAGGGTGATCCACATCCCGACCATCTCGTCCCAGACGATGCCTTCGTGGTCGTGTACCCGCAGATCGTCGGCGACCTTGCCGCACAGCCAGAAGCCGAACAGCGTGGTGACGCCGAGCATCAGCCAGTAGCCCCAGCCCGGCAACATCTGCCATAACGGCATGAAGGGCAGCGCAACCAGCGAGCCCCAGGTACCCGGCGCCTTGGGCAAGGTGCCGGAACCGAAGCCGAAGGCCAGGAAATGCCAGGGGTTGCGCCAGACCGACGGCGGGACCTGCTTGGGATGATCTGTCACGGTGTCTCCGGAAAATGTTGGTAGCCCCGGCGCGCCGGCGTAATGTCGCGACCCGTAGCGTCCATCAGCACCACGCCCTGCCCGGCCAGCACCTGCCCGATCACCCGCACCGAGCCATGCGCCGCCAGCACCCCGGGCAACTCGCCCGGCGGCAGGGTGAAGGCCAGTACGTAGTCGTCGCCACCGCTGAGGGCCGCCTCGCGGGCGCCATCCTGGCCGAGAAAGGCCAGCAATGCCGAAGACAGGGGCAAGGCTTCGCGCTCCACCCGCAACCTGACGGAGGATGCCGCCGCGATATGTCCGCAATCGGCCAATAGCCCATCGGAAATATCCAGCGCCGAGCTGGCCTTGTTACGCAAGTGCTGTCCCAGCGCCAGTTGCGGCTTGGGCGACCAGTAGTGGTTCAGCAGCGGCTCGGCAATCGCCAGCTCCGCGGTACGCTGTCCCAGCACCAGCGGCAAGGCCCCCGCCCCATTGCCCAGGTCGCCACCGACACACAGCAGGTCGCCGACTTGCGCGCCGCCACGGGTCAATGCCTGCCCCGTCGGCACTCGGCCGAACACCGTCAGCGTCAGGCACAACGGCCCACGGGTGGTGTCGCCGCCGATCAGGCGCAAGGCACACTGCTGCGCCATCAGGTTCAACCCACGGGCGAAGGCTTGCAGCCAACTGGCGTCGTTATGCGGCAGGGTCAGGGCCAGGGTAAAGGCCAGGGGCGTGGCGCCCATGGCGGCCAGGTCGCTGGCGGCCACGGCCAGCGCACGCTGGCCGAGCAGGAAAGGGTCGCAAGGGTCGGCGAAGTGCACACCGGCCACCAGGGTGTCGGTGGAAATCGCCAGCTGTTCCCCGGTGGGAACGCTGAGCAGCGCACAGTCGTCGCCAATGCCCAGGGCAACGCCCTCGCCGCCCTGCGCACAGGGCGCGGCGGCGAAGAAATTGCGGATCAGCTCGAACTCGCCCATGCAAAGGTCAAGCGCGGATCAGCGCTTGAACGCCTTCACTTCAGCTTCACGCAGGCGCGGCGCCAGCTTGTCGAGCACGCCGTTGACGAACTTGTGGCCGTCGGTGGAACCGTAGACCTTGGCCAGTTCGATCCCTTCGTTGATCACCACGCGGTACGGCACGTCGACGCGCTTGAGCAGTTCCCAGGTGGACAGGCGCAACACCGCCAGTTCAACCGGGTCCAGCTCTTCGATCTCGATGTCCAGGCATGGCTTGAGGGCGGTGTCGATCTCGGTCTTGAACTGCGGAACGCCGTGGAGGATTTCACGGAAGTACGCGCCGTCGACATCGGTGAAATCGTTGTCGACCCGGAACTGCGCCTCGATCTCGCTCAGCGACTGCTTGGCCATGTGCCACTGGTACAGCGCCTGGGTCGCGAGCTGACGGGCATCGCGACGCTTGGCGCTCTTGGAGGGCTTGCCAGCGCCTTCGGGTTTCGGCTCGCGCGGGTTGAAACGATCGCTTTCGTCGCTAATCACACAGCCTCCAATTGCGCCAGCAGGCTGACCATTTCCAGGGCGGAAAGAGCCGCTTCGGCGCCTTTGTTACCGGCCTTGGTGCCGGAACGTTCGATGGCTTGTTCGATGGAGTCGACGGTCAGCACGCCGAAGGCCACCGGCACGCCGAATTCCATGGAGACCTGGGCCAGGCCCTTGGTGCATTCGCCGGCCACGTATTCGAAGTGCGGAGTACCGCCACGAATGACCGCGCCCAGGGCGATGATGGCCGAGAAGTCGCCTTTCTGCGCGACTTTCTGTGCTACCAGCGGGATTTCGAAGGCGCCAGGCGCACGGATGATGGTGATGTCGCTTTCGCTGACACCGTGGCGAACCAGGGCGTCAACGGCGCCGCTCACCAGGCTTTCGACGACGAAGCTGTTGAAACGGCCGACCACCAGGGCATAGCGGCCTTTGGGGGCGATGAAGGTACCTTCGATGGTCTTCAGGGTCATTCGACAATTCTCTTAAAGAGCCGGAGCGCGCCTAGTACGCGCCCCTCAGGGATATTTGAACCGCGAATCAAGGGCCGCGAGCAGCCGGTCTTTATTCGGAGGGCACGTATTCTACTACTTCCAGGTCGAAACCGGATATCGCATTGAACTTCATCGGCGCACTCATCAGGCGCATTTTGCGTACGCCCAGGTCACGCAGGATCTGCGAACCGGCCCCGACAATGCTGTAGGTGGTCGGTTTTTTCGCCGGGGCGTGCTCGCCGGTCTCGCGGATATGCGCCAGCAGGACGTCGCCGTCCAGCGGGTGACCGAGCAGCAGCACCACGCCGCTGCCGGCCTCGGCCACCGCGGCCATGGCGGCGCGCAGGCTCCAGCGCCCGGGCTGCTTGACCATCAGCAGGTCGCGCAGCGGGTCCATGTTGTGCACCCGCACCAGGGTCGGTTCTTCGGCGCAGACATGGCCCAGGGTCAAGGCCATGTGCACGTCGCCTTCCACCGAATCACGATAGGTCACCAGGGTGAAATGCCCCAGTTCGCTGTCCAGTGGCTGCTCGGCAATCCGCTGAACGGTACGTTCGTGGATCATCCGGTAGTGGATCAGGTCGGCGATGGTGCCGATCTTGATGTTGTGTTCGGCGGCGAAGGTTTCCAGTTCGGCGCGACGGGACATGGTGCCGTCGTCGTTCATCACTTCGCAGATCACCCCGCTCGGCTCGAAACCGGCCATGCGCGCCAGGTCGCAGGCGGCTTCGGTGTGACCGGCGCGGGCCAGGGTGCCGCCGGGCTGGGCCATCAGCGGGAAGATGTGACCGGGGCTGACGATGTCTTCGGCCTTGGCGTCCTTGGCGGCGGCCGCTTGCACGGTGCGGGCGCGGTCGGCGGCGGAGATGCCGGTGGTCACGCCTTCGGTGGCCTCGATGGACACGGTGAACTTGGTGCCGAAGCCGGAGCCGTTGCGCGGCGCCATCAGCGGCAGCTTGAGCAGCTCGCAACGCTCGCGGCTCATGGGCATGCAGATCAGGCCACGGGCGTGCTTGGCCATGAAGTTGATGTGCTCGGCCTTGCAGCATTCGGCGGCCATGATCAGGTCGCCTTCGTTCTCGCGGTCTTCGTCATCCATGAGGATGACCATCTTGCCTTGGCGAATGTCTTCGACCAGTTCTTCAATCGTGTTGAGCGCCACGCGGCACCCCCTTCTTTCAGGATTTGAGGTAGCCGTTGGCGGCCAGGAAACTTTCGGTGATGCCGCCGCTCGAGGGCTCCGCGGCCTTGTCGCCCAGCAGCAGGCGCTCCAGGTAACGGGCCAGCAGGTCGACTTCGAGGTTGACCTGGCGACCGGGGCGGTAGTCGGCCATGATGGTTTCGGCCAGGGTGTGCGGGACGATGGTCAGTTCGAACTCGGCGCCGTTCACCGCGTTGACCGTCAGGCTGGTGCCGTCGACGGTGATCGAGCCCTTGTGGGCGATGTACTTGGCCAGGTCTTTCGGCGCGCGGATGCGGAACTGGATGGCCCGGGCATTTTCTTCACGGGCGACGACTTCGCCGACGCCGTCGACATGGCCGCTGACCAGGTGCCCGCCCAGGCGCGTGGTCGGGGTCAGGGCCTTTTCCAGGTTGACCCGGCTGCCGGCCTTCAATTGGTTGAAGGCGGTGCAGTCCAGGGTTTCACGACTGACGTCGGCCCAGAAGCCGTCGCCCGGCAGCTCGACGGCGGTCAGGCAGACGCCGTTCACCGCGATGCTGTCGCCGAGCTTGACGTCGGCCAGGTCCAGCTTGCCGGTTTCCACATAGACGCGGACGTCGCCGCCCTTGGGGTTCAGGGCACGGATACTGCCGATGGATTCGATAATGCCGGTAAACATGAAGTCCTCCTCGAGAACGGGCCCGCGCGTGGCGCAAGCCGAAAATTATACGCCGGGTGCCGGATCAGGTATTGCGGTGACTCGCCAGTCACTGCCGATTGCGCGCATTTCGATGATTTTCAGCCGTGGGGCCTGGTTCATCCGCTCCAGCGGCCAGTCCAGCAACGGACGCGCCGTGGAACCGAGAAAGGTCCCGGCGACAAACAGTTGGTATTCGTCCACCAGGCCTTGTCGGGCAAAGGCACCCGCCAGGCGTGGGCCGGCCTCCACCAGCACGTCGTTGATGCCGCGGTCGGCCAGCTCGGTCAGCAACCGGCGCAGGTCGACATGACCATCGGCACCGGGCACTTCCAGCAGTTCATGGCCCAAGGCCTGATAGCGTGCGGCGGCACCCGGGACGCAGGTCACCACCAGCGCCGGACCCGCCGTGAAGAACGCGGCATCCAGCGGTACCCGCAGGCGACCGTCGATCAGCACCCGCAGGGGTGGACGGCGTTCGGCCAGGGCGGTCTGTTCCGGATCGAGGCCCAGTTCGGCGGGGCGCACGGTCATCCGCGCCTTGTCCGCCATGACGCTGTCGGCGCCGGTCAGCACCACGCTGGCCTGGGCCCGCAGGCGCTGCACCGCGGAACGCGCCTCTGGACCGGTGATCCACTGGCTTTCACCACTGGCCATGGCCGTGCGACCGTCCAGGCTCATCGCCAGCTTGACCCGCACGAACGGCACGCCGTGTTCCATGCGCTTGAGGAAACCCTGGTTGAGTGCCCGCGCCTCGCCTTCCAGCACACCGCTGTGCACGGCGATACCGGCATCGGCCAGACGCTTGAGGCCGCGTCCGGCCACTTCCGGGTTGGGGTCCTGCATGGCCGCGACCACCCGCGCCACGCCGGCCTTGACCAGGGCATCGGCACACGGCGGCGTGCGGCCGAAGTGGCTGCACGGTTCAAGGGTGACATAGGCGGTGGCACCGCGAGCGTTTTCGCCCGCCTCGCGCAAGGCATGCACCTCGGCATGGGGCTCGCCGGCGCGCACGTGCCAGCCTTCGCCGACCACCACGCCGGCCTGCACGATCACGCAGCCGACCCGGGGGTTCGGGTGGGTCGAGTACAGGCCCTTGCGGGCCAGCTCCAGGGCACGGGCCATGTAGTGGGCGTCGAGGACGGCCTGCTCGGTCGAAAGGCTCATTGTTTGGCGGGCTCGCGGGCGAGGCGGTCGATCTCTTCGCGGAACTCGTTGAGGTCCTGGAAGCGGCGATAGACCGAAGCGAAACGGATATAGGCGACTTCATCGAGTTTCTGCAACTCGGCCATCACCAGTTCGCCGACGACCAGCGACTTGACCTCGCGCTCGCCGGTGGCCCGCAGCTTGTGCTTGATGTGCACCAGCGCGGCTTCCAGGCGCTCGACACTGACCGGGCGCTTTTCCAGCGCGCGCTGCATGCCGGCGCGAAGTTTTTCCTCGTCGAAGGGTTGGCGGCTGCCGTCCTGCTTGATCAGGCGCGGGAGGACCAGTTCGGCGGTCTCGAAGGTGGTGAAACGTTCACCGCAGGCCAGGCATTCGCGCCGGCGGCGCACCTGCTCGCCCTCGGCGACCAGACGCGAGTCGATGACTTTGGTGTCGTTGGCACCGCAGAAGGGACAGTGCATGGTGGCAGGCAACAAAAAATGGGAGGGCCATGGTAGCGCATCCCCGTGGCAAGACAAGCCATAGGGTTTGCGGTATACAGTCGCCCGACTACCTTTTAATCAGATCGATGCCGCGGATTTCGCCTTCAGTTGGAGCCGTTCATGTCAGTACGACCGCTTGTTTTGCTCAGCCTCGCCGGCCTGTTGGCCGCTTGCGGCAGCCCACCGCCCAAGCCAGTTCCAGCGGCACCGGCCCAGCAGCAGACGAGCAAACCGGTCAATCCTTATGAAGAACTCGGCCCCCTGCCCGCCTATCAGCGTGAATTGAGCGGCACCTTGCAGGGCGTCCCCAAGGGCGCGGAAGTGGAACTGGCGCTGCTGGTGATCGACGAGCGCGGTCGGCCGCAGCAATTGCTGGCCAGCAGCACGATCAACGGCACCGGCCAGCTCCTGCCCTTCCACCTGCGCTTCAACCCGGACGTGTTCCCGGTGGGCAGCCGGGTGGAATTGCGCGGGCGGGCCAGCCAGTCCGGGCAACTGATCCTGCATCTGCCGTCGCGGAGCATCACCGAGCCGACCACCCAGGCCCTGGGCCAACTGCAATTCTTTACCGCGCCATGAGTGCGCCGGCGGACCTGCAACAGTCCTTGAGCGAGTTGCTGGGCGATGCGCGACTGGTGGCCTGCCCGTTGCCGGAGACCGCGTTGCAGTTGTGGCTGATCGACGCGCACAACATGGATCGCGCGTTCACGCCGGAGGAAACCCGGCGGATCCTGCATGAACCGCCGTACTGGAGTTTCTGCTGGGCCAGCGGTCTGGCCATGGCCCGCTACCTGGCCGAACACCCGCAGTGGGTGGCGGGCAAGCGGGTCCTGGATTTCGGTGCCGGTTCGGGCGTGGCGGCGATTGCCGCGGCCCGGGCCGGGGCGCTGGAAGTGGTGGCCTGCGACCTCGACCCGCTGGCGCTGGCGGCCTGCCGGGCGAATGCCGCGCTCAATGGGGTGGAGCTGAGCTACAGCGAGGATTTCTTCGCCGAGACCGATCGCTTCGACCTGATCCTGGTGGCGGATGTGCTGTATGACCGGGAAAACCTGCCGTTGCTCGACCAGTTCCTCAGTCGGGGTCGGGAAGCGCTGGTGGCGGATTCGCGGGTGCGGGATTTCCGCCATCCGTTGTATCGCCGCCTGGAAATGCTCGAAGCCTTCACCCTGCCGGACCTGGCGGAGCCGGAGGAGTTTCGTCATGTCAGCCTCTACCATGCCCAGCGTTGCCACGCTTCCGGCCATCCCGCCCAGGCTTTATAGTTGCCCTATTCCCCGCTTTCCGAGACTCCGATGACTCAACCCACCCCCTACATCTTCGACGCCACCACCGCTGACTTCGACCAGTCGGTGATCGAGAACTCGTTCCACAAGCCGGTGCTGGTGGACTTCTGGGCCGAGTGGTGTGCGCCCTGCAAGGCGTTGATGCCGATGCTGCAACAGATCGCCGAGAGCTATCAGGGCGAGCTGCTGCTGGCCAAGGTCGACTGCGATGCCGAGCAGGACATCGTCGCCCGCTTCGGCATTCGCAGCCTGCCCACCGTGGTGCTGTTCAAGGACGGCCAGCCGGTGGACGGTTTCGCCGGTGCCCAACCGGAATCGGCGGTGCGTAAAATGCTCGAGCCACATGTGCAGATGCCACCGCCCGCGGCCGCTGATCCTCTTGAGCAAGCCGAGACACTGTTTACCGAAGGTCGGATCGGCGATGCCGAAGCCCTGCTCAAGGTGCTGCTCGGCGAAGACAACAGCAACGCCAAGGCGCTGATTCTTTATGGTCGTTGCCTGGCCGAACGTGGCGAGCTGGGCGAAGCCCAGGCGGTGCTGGACGCGGTGAAGAGCGACGAGCACAAGGCCGCGCTGGCCGGTGCCAAGGCGCAGCTGACCTTCTTGCGCCAGGCTGCCGACCTGCCGGAAGTGGCCGATCTGAAGGCACGCCTGGCGCAGAACCCGCAGGACGATGAAGCGCACTATCAGTTGGCTGTACAGCAGCTGTCGCGCCAGCAGTACGAGGCCGCCCTGGAGGGTTTGCTCAAGCTGTTTATCCGTAATCGCGGTTACAGCGAAGGCCTGCCGCACAAGACCTTGCTGCAAGTGTTCGACCTGCTGGGCAATGATCATCCGCTGGTGACCAACTACCGCCGTCGGCTGTTCGCTGCGCTGTACTAACAGCGCCCCCCTTTGTAGGAGCCAGCTTGCTGGCGATGGTGGTCCAGGCACCGCGGGGCATCCGGTTTCCCGCGTTATCGTTGACGTCCATCGCGAGCAAGCTCGCTCCTACAGCAGGAGGCGTGTTGTGTGTGAGAACAGTGTTCCGCCCTCAGGCCTCAACCCAGCTGTAGAGCGGCGAATCCGCCCCGCTCACCACCTTCACCTCGCTGCAATGGCGCAGGCGCACCAACAGGCGCTTGGCCGCCGCCGTGCTCCCCGCCAACCCCTCCAGTTGCCCCAGCAACTGCGGTCCGTCGATCTGTCCGGCCTGACGCACCAGATCCCTGGCGGTCCGCCACAACGCATCGTCCTGGCTCACCGGCCGGGCCGCCACCGTCGCGCCCGCGTCTGGCGGCACGCTCACTTGCAACTGCGCCCCCAGGCGCGCCCAGTCGCTGTCATCCAGCTCCAACGTCAAATCCACCGGCCATTGGCCGATGGTGCCTCGAATTCGCAGCATGATGCTCACCTCACTCTTGCAAGCGCCCATGCTCCCACGCGTTACTCAACACGCCAAGCCAGTGGCCGAACAAGCCATAAATTGTTATAAGATCACATAACAAAACACCCTTGTTGCCGTTCCTGGAGAAACGCCATG
>Ga0209759_1001812_pt1 | contig 10791 bp, 7 predicted proteins | sample AraplaCL_Col_mMS_FD_184261 | JGI IMG/M metagenome (GOLD analysis project Ga0209759, IMG submission 184261) | Arabidopsis root microbial communities from the University of North Carolina, USA - plate scrape CL_Col_mMS (SPAdes) (version 2) | ecosystem: Host-associated > Plants > Roots >...
CACGTCGACGAATGCCTCTCCGTTCGCATCGAGCGTCACGCGCGGATTCCACAGCAGCAGCGTATCGAAGAGCTCGCGCGTCGCGCCATGCCCCCCGCCTCCACCCGCAGGCACCGCCTTGCGTCCGAAATGGCGACGTCCAACGATCTCCATCTGCGCCGTGGCCGTCTCCACCCCGTATGCACGCCGCTGCAGCATGGCATCGAGCACGTCCCAGCTTTCGTTGGGCATCAACTCGAGCAGCGCTTCGTCCACGGCCGCAACGGCGATCTGCGTGCCCGCCGGCGCCGCTTTGCCGCCCGGCATCCGCACGCGCAGCTTCACATGCGCCTTGCCGCGCACCGTATAGGACTTCGCATCCGGCGTGACGGTGACCGCGAGCTTGTGAGCCGCGGTGCCGACCTTGATCTCGGTCAGGCCGTATCGGAATGCCGGTTTCGACAAGTCGACGAGCGGCGTCGGCGCTTCATACCGCCTGCCTTCGTACCAGAACGCCCTCGCCCATTCGAGCGGCGCTTTCCAGCCCCACGTAAAAAACGAATACCAGGGCACTTCATGAATCCGCCCGCGCAGCGCCAACACCGAGACGTAGACGTTCGGTCCCCATGCCGGATTCACTTTCAGCGTGACGGTCGGATCCTTGCCGTCGAGCTTCACGACGTGCGTTTCGATAATGCCTTCCCGCTCCACGGCAACGAGTGCCGTGGCGAAGCGAAACGGCATACGCACTTGAAAGCGAGCCGTCTCGCCGGGTTCGTAAGCGGTCTTTTCCGGCAATACGTCGATGCGATCGGTGTTCTCCCCTCCGAACCAGAGCTCGTCTTCGCGCGTGACCCAGATCGATGTCGAGGCCGTCGACGCGTTGCCGTCGCCGTCTTTCGCCGTCACGACGAGATCGACATTGCCGGCTTCCTTGATCTTGGCATCGCAGCTCATGAGGCCATGGTCGTCGCTCTTGCCGCTGCAGAGCGTGCCGAGGTCCTTGGTCTCGGTGCGATTGTCATAGGCATAGAAGCCGCCGACCATGCGCTTGCGCGACGAGATCGTGATCCGCGCAATACCGCGTACCTCGAGCGGCACGCCGGCATGTGGCTTGCCTTGCAGATCGACGGCGAGCGCCTTGATCGGCACCGCATTGCCAACGGATACCCATTGTCCGGACTTCACGCCCGCCACGACGGCGGCGGGCCAGAGCGTTGCATTGCCGCTGATCGTTTGGACCTCGCCATTCGGGTCAGCGAACGTGGCCTCCAAGACGAGGCTCTTCGGCCCATCGACGGACGGGATGTCCTTCAGCGTGAGGCTGCCGGCGCCGTTGCGATCGAGCGTCACGGGTTGCTTGTCCGCAATCAGCTTCGAACCGTCGTCGCCCGAATCGCGTGCGCTGGCCTCGTCGTCCGACGATTCCGATGTGCCGGCATCGTTGCGGGGCACATGGGGCTCGAAGCTGAACTCCGGATAAGTGTCGGCAAATGTCGGCGACGTACGCCGAGTCAACGCGGAGACCTGTACCGGCAAGCCCGATGCGCCGCCACCGGACGTGTACTCGATCTGCAGGGCAAGCGGTGCCGACTTGGCCGCCACAAGGGGATGAGCCTTCTCGTCGCGCACGGCGATCGTGCCTTTGAATACCGGCAGCCGAAATTCCTCCACGCGAAAGCTGCCCGATGCGTAGCTGGGGCCAGCGTACTCGCCCGAATCGTCGTCACTGTCTTCGCCATCGGTGGCTTCGTCGCTGTTCTCGCGGTTGCCGGCACTGTCGTCTTGGCCGTTCTTCTTGCCGGCATCTTTCGAGGCGTTTGCGGCGGGATCGACATCGTCCAGCGAGACGCTGTATTCCCCGAGCTTTGCCGAGGCCGGAATGGCGAACGTGGAATCCGCCGTATGATCGGCTGTCCAATTGAGCGGCATGCGCCACGTCTGTCCGCTGCCAAGATGACGAATCGTCACGCGCGACGGATAGCGCTTGGGAAAAGCGAGACCCTGCATGGTCTCCACGCGGATCATGTGCTTCATCGAAACCGTCTCGCCCGCGCGCAGCAGCGTCCGGTCGAAGACCGTATGGGCGCGTACCGTCTCTTGCGCGCTCGTATCGGTGGGCACGTTGAAGCGCCAGGCCTCGATGCCGCGATTCCAATCCGATCGAACGAAGGCCATATCGCGGCCTGTTTTCGGATCGTCGACGCGGGCCGATATGAACAGGCCCTCGAAGCTGTCGTCCCGGCATTTCGCGCGAGCATCGAGCGGCCCATCCGTCTTCATGACTCCGTTGACATCGGTCCTGCCCGAAGCGAGTTCGTCGCCGTTGCAATCGCTCACGCGAATATCGGCATTGGGCACCGGCTGCCCGCGATCGAGCGTGGTCACCCATACGACGCTGTTCGCGCGCCCACGCTTGAAATGCACGCCCAGATTCGTCACGAGCACCGCGGTACGCACGTACATCGGCGCCTTCTTGCCGAGCAGCGACGCCCCCAGTGCGGGCGAGGCGAGTTCGATGACGTAAAAGCCGGGCTTCGCCACCGGAATGCCGACTACTTCGAACGGACGCAACGTCTTCGGGTCCGCTTTAGGCAGCGTGAGTGTTTCGATGTTCTGTTGACCAGCAAGCAGCGAGAGCGAGCGCAGGTCGATTTGCGGATTCTTGCGATCCTGCTTGGCGTCGTCGGCGCCGCCGGTGCGCGGGATCGTGACCGGGTGCGGATTGTGCGTCAGCAGCCCGGGCATATGCTCATCGATCCACTTGCGGTCTTCGGTGAAGCCGTCGAACCGGTCGACGTTGCGCATCCAGCGTCGAATGTCGCGATCGGCCTCGACCCGCATCTTCGCGAACTGCGCATTGCCCGCATTGAGCCCATCGACGTGCAGGTCCGCCTCGACATTGCGCAGCGTGATCGGCACGAGCGCCGGCGTGTCCGGCTCCGCATAGCGCTCGATGATGCCGAATGTCCCCGACGAAAACTTCGCGAGCGGCGGCATGGGCGCCGTCATGGTTTTGAGCGGGAAAAGATCGGCGTTGGCCAGCGCCCGGCCGCTCACGTCCTTCAAGTTGGAGGGCGCACGGATGATCAGCTCCGCTCGCTCGGGCAGCGGCGCCGCGAATTCGACCGTGTTCGTTTGCGGATCGTTGTTATCGGGCGAGAACGACGGCTTCATGTCGCCGTTCGGGCCTTTCATACGGAACGCCTCGGCATCGGCTCGCGAGATCGGCGCATTGAACTGCAGCCGGACCGGCCGCAAGGGGGTACAAGGTGCTTTGGCGTTTTCGCGCTCGCAGCTGAAGCCGGCCGAAAAAGGCTCGCGCACCGTATAGTCGAAGCGGCGTTCGACATCGTTGACGAGGCCGCTCGGGCTCGCGATCCCTTTGCCGTAGACGAGTTGCGCGCTCGTACCGGACGGCAGCGCCTGCTGGCATTGCAAGGTCAATACCTGCGCCGCTTCCTTTTGCAGCACAAATCGCTTCAGAAGCGCGGCGCGTGTCGCCGCATCGACGTTCTTGACCGGGATGCGATTGCCCAGCCCGCTCGATTCGCACCAGACGTTCCGTTGCACCGAGTCCGCCGTCGCCGGGCCGTTGAGCCGCAGCACGAACGCCTGATCCTCTTCGATCTCGCCGCCCGACGGCTCGATCGATTTGACGGACGGCCCGCCCGTTTCGAACGTGAAGTGCTTGGGGCCTTTCAGCGCATTGCCTGCTGCCGATTTCAGTCCGTCGCCCAGATCGACGGTGCACGACACGCCCGGCGGCAAATCGGCGTTGAAATCCCAGGCCCAGGTCTTCTCGTCTATCCAGCGCGCGTGGCCGGCGCTGGCCGAGGGATCGTTGCACTTGACGCGTGCCGGCGCGGGTGCATCGGGCGAACCGAACGCCGCCATGGCTTCGTCGAACTTGACGACGACCTGCCGGACCTGCGCCACCTTGCCTTGCGGCGTGACGCGCGTCACGCGGGCAGCCTCGGCCCGCCACCCCGCTGCCGCCATGAGCGCCAATGCCGCGACTGCCGCGGCGGCCCATCGGCACCCCATCCCGATCTTGTTGTTCTGCATCGACCGCGCTCCGTTTACTTCTTCGATTTATCGATTGAGCCGCAAGACGAGCGCTACCGCCATCCACAATATGGTCGGTAGCGCTACGATGCGTGAGATTCTAAAAGACTATCGGGGAGACAAGGCTGTCCAGTGACAGGACAAAGCGGGCGCGGAGGAAGGTAACCGCCGGTCGGCCTGATTCGCTTTCGACGGGTCAAATGCGCCGACGGCCGCCCCTGTCGGGGCAGCCGTCGGCGGCATGACGTCAGTCGCGGTAGTGGTGCTTGCGATGGTGCCGGCCGCGGTGAGCGCCGTAATCGTTGGAATACGAATTCGCGCGCGAGATGTGGCCGCCGAGCGCCGAGCCGGCTCCGCCGCCAGCGGCTGCACCGATGATGCCGCCGGTGCGCCCGCCCAGCGCATTGCCTGCCGCCGCGCCTGTGCCGCCGCCCAGCGCGCCGCCGACGATCGCACCCGTGCGTTCGCGGCGATTCGAAGTGATGGCCCCGCCGGCGCCGCCGCCCACGGCACCGCCGATGATCGAGCCGGTGCTGCCGCCGACGGCGCCGCCAACTGCAGCGCCGGCAGCGCCACCCAGTGCACCGCCGAGCGCATTGTTCAAATCGCCGGCGAATGCCGGCAGCGAGCTCAACGCAGCCAACGCCGCGAAGGCGGCAATCCGAACGTTTCTCTTCAACATATGAGGCCTTTCGTCTTTGTTTGAATAACGGCGCGCAGTATAGCGAGCCGCCGAAAGGCAAATGTTGCTCAACGGTCCGGAGTCCGTAAGAGATGTAACGAAATCCAGCGGGCCGCGCGAGGTTATCCGTAATTATCCATTTCAGGTATAATTACCCTTCCTCTGGATAATTCTGGATAACTCCATGGAATTGACGGAACTGTGGCACTTCCCGCGGCCTGAGCTGGCGAGCGCCTATCTCGCCACGCTGGACGCCGGGCTCGTCACGTCGACGACGATTTTCGCGCCGCGCCGTACCGGCAAGACAGCGTTTCTCTTGCGGGACCTCAAACCGCTGGCCGAAAGCGCGGGCTACACGGTAGTGTACGCCGACCTCTGGCAAACGCGGCAAACGCCGGGCGCCGCCCTCGCGCGTTCGCTCGAAGAGGCGTTGGAGCCGCATTCGCTGCTCGAAAAGGTTCTGGCGCGGCTGCAGGCGCCCGTCAAATCGCTCAAGGGTAAAGCCGAGTTCGGCGGCGCCACGCTCGAAGGCCACATCGAACTCGAAGACGATCACAAGCGGGAGATCGGGGATACGGCGCTTTTGATCGACGCGCTCGTTGCGGAGTTGACGAAGCGCCGGCCGGTGCTGTTTCTGATCGATGAGGCGCAATCGCTCGGCCGCAGCAAGGAGGGCGAGGAAATGGCGCGCGCGCTGCGCACGACGCTGACGAAGCATCAGCGCCGGCTTCGCATGTTGTTTACGGGTTCTTCGCGCACGAAGCTCGGTCATGTGTTCACGAATGCGAATGCACCGCTCTACTCGGCCGCGAGTACGGTGCAGGACTTCCCATTGCTCGGCGACGAGTTCGTCGATTACATTGCCCGGCGGTTCAGGGAATCGACGAAGCGCAAGCTCGATACAACGGCGGCGCGCGATGCCTTCGAGTTGTTCGGGCGGCGCCCGGAGCCTTTGATGGAAACCGTGCTTGCACTGATGATGAGTCCGGCGCTGACGTTTCCCGAAGCCATTGCGATGCAGCAGGAGAAGTTGGCGCGCACCGAGAATCACGAGGGGACCTGGAATTCGCTCGATGCGACCGAGCGCGTACTCGTGCGGATGTTCGCGGACGATCCTTCGATGAAACCCTTCGCGAAAGCGACGCTGATCAAAATCCGCAAGCGCGTGGGTATCGACGACTTGCAGCCGACGCACATTCAAAAGGCCTTGGGCCGGCTTGCGGAAAAGACGGTCGTGGCGAAGACTCCGCGCGATGTCTACGAATTCGAGAACGAGAGTTTTGCGGACTGGGTGCGCAATATCGTCGACTGAACGGCAACGCGCACCAGTGCGCTATGCGTGGCCCAACGATTCGAGCAACTTCAAGCCCTCAGGCCTACAGGCCTTCAGGCCAGTCGTTGCGTGCGGCAGGCGGCCAGGACAGCCGTTCGACATTGGAGCCTGGATCGTAGACAATCCTCGCATTCCTAACTGCTTAGGACAGGAGCCGCAATGTTCGACCTTTCCTCGTTGAGCACCTTCGTCGTCATCGTTCTCGGGCTGTTTCTCATTCCCGGTCCCGCGGTGCTGCTCGTATTGAGCCGCACGGCTCACGCCGGCCGCAAGACGGGAGTCATGACAGGCCTCGGGATCGCAACCGGCGACTTCGTACATACCGTCTTCGCCGCGGTTGGCCTGTCGGCGGTGCTGATGACTTCCGCGCTCGCGTTCAACGCGGTCAAGTTCATCGGAGCGGCTTATCTGATCTATCTCGGTGTTCGCGCGATCCTCGAAAAGCAGGGCGACCCCTCATTGCCGAAAGTGCCTGCCGTCACGCCTGCAAAAGCCTTCTTGCAGGCAGTGCCCGCCGAAGTACTCAACCCTAAGACCGCACTCTTCTTCCTCGCTTTCATGCCTCAGTTCGTGCATCCCGAACGAGGTTCGGTCTTTTTGCAGTTCACCGTTCTAGGACTTATTTTCGTCGTCTTGAGTTCGCTGTATACGACGCTTCTCGCACTTTCGATTCGACCATTGGGCCGGGTCGTGAAGCGACTGTCCTGGATTAGCCGTTGGCAAGGAAAAATCGTGGGCTCCATCTTCATATCGCTGGGATTGAAAGTCGCTACCCAACATCGATAGGCCATTGGCGAATGACCGCTCTCGGGACGTTAGGGCAAGCGCATTCTTGCGAGAAGCGTGTAGCTCACGAAATCGAATATCGATTCTGAGGACCGGCGACATACTGCTTCTGCGCCATCTCGAGAACCTTGTCGCGAAACTCGTCAAAGACACCCAGCACCGAGCGCTCGTCCGACCCGACGCCAGGCTGCAGGTTTCTGAGCATGGCGTCGTCGATCATGAAAGTAATTTCGCGCGAATTGTCGTAGCCCCAGAAACACACGCAATGCCGGGAGGCATCGTACCTACGGCTCGGATTGGGAAACTGAAGCATGATGGTCAGGCTTTCGGGGGCACAGCCGAGTAGCGCCATTTACTTGCACTGGAGTCGATCGCAGCGTCGCTGAGGCGTCGCTGCTCGGCTCTGGCTGCATCCGCAGTCTCGAGGGTACGCGCACGTGTGCTGCGTTCGATGGCGTCCTGGCTCTGTCTGGGAATTCCGGCCGGAGCACGTTTAAGTCGCGATTGCATGGTGACGTCCTGAAGCAGAAGGCCACGCGTCGGCGGCCAGTCTCCCCACTGTATACCCTTTGGCTGGCACCGACGTCTTTATTTGCCAGGTGGCGCTTCGGCCTGGCGATATCACTGACGCTTCGAAGCCTCCTTCTTCAGCTTCTTCGCGTCTTTCTTTTCTTTTGGCGTCTTGGTGGCCACTTTCTTCTCCGTCTTTTTGGCGTCGTGGGCTTTGCTCATGATGGCCTCCTTCTATATAGGTATCTCAGTGTACGGCGCGACGCGCTTTCCGTCCAACGAAACGGGGGCGGCAATGCCGGCGTCACCGGGCCCTGGAGCCGGGTATCAGGACGGTTTCATTTGAACCGCCGATTCAGCAGATGGTAAACTCGCCGCGCGTCGTCCAGCCTCCATACCATGACTTCACGATCCCGCAACCACCTGACCGCATGGCTTGGCCTCGTTGCCATGTGGCTCATCGTGCTCGCCCCAATTGTGAGCCAGTTGGTTGTCGCCGCGCATCGGGACGATCCGAATGCCGTGCTCTGCTCAGCGACGCAACCTGCAGCCGATTCCGCCCACGTCACACATGCCGATCCGCTGGCGGCCTGCGGCTATTGCGATTTGATGGCCAATCACACGGCGATACCGGCACCGCCGCAATCGCTACTCCTGTTTATTACGGTCGTCGCAATAGCGGCTATCCCCACGCTGTCCGTCCGCTTTACGCCTCTCGGCGCGTTCCCTTCCGGTAGACCCCGCGCCCCACCCGTCCTCTCCTGAATTTCCGTTACTCGCAGCCCGTCCGACGCGCCTGTCGAAGGCGCGCGGCTGTTCGCTCAACGACTTCAGGAAAATTCCATGCGGTACTTCGCATCGCGAAGGCTGCGCGTTCGCGCGCGCCGCCATGCACGGTTCGTCACGTTCGGACTGTTGCCCATTTCGCTTGTCGCACCGTCGGCGTTTGCAGCAACAACCGACGTCAATCCGGCCCCGGCTTCAAACGCTGAGCAGGCCCACCCGACCCCATCCGCATCGCCCATAGAACGCGGCGCCACGGTCTTGCCCCCCATTACCGTCAGCGCAACGGCCGACAATGCTCGCCTGAGCCCCACCGCCCTTCCGAATGCTCCCGGTACGGTCGAATCCGTCACCCCCGAGCAGTTCGGAAACTGGAACGTCGTCAACACCGAGGACGTGCTGAAGCAAATGCCGAACCTCGCAGTCCGCAAGCGTTTCATCGGCGACTTGAACTCGATCATCGCAGTGCGCGGCACGAGCAATACGCAAAGCGCGCGCGGCCTCGTCTACGCGGATGGGCTGCTGCTATCGAATTTGCTCGGCAACAGCTACTCGTTTCCGCCCCGTTGGTCGATGGTGTATCCGGCGGAAATCCGCCAAGTCGATGTCCTCTATGGACCGTTTTCCGCGCTGTATCCGGGCAACTCGCTCGGCGCGACGGTGCTGATCACGACGCACATGCCCTCTCGATTCGAGGCCGACGCCAACGTCAAAGCGTTCACGCAGCATTTCAGCCTCTACGGTATGAATCGGAACTTCAACGGCAGCGAGGCAAGTACGTCGATCGGAAACCGCATCGGCAAGTTCTCGTTTTTCATCGGCGCGAATCACCTCGAAAATACCAGTCAACCCTTGCAGTTCGCGACGCTCGCGCGATCGACCACCCCGGCAAAGCCGGGCGATGTTCCGGTAACCGGCGCCTACTTCTACAACAATCAGACGAACGCGCCCACCGCGGTGATCGGCGTGAACGGCGAAGGCATCGAGCACACCGTCCAGGATCAGCTCAAGCTCAAACTGCAATACGACTTCACGCCGACCTCGCAGGGAGCGTTCACGCTCGGCTACTGGCATCAGACGTACAACAGCCAGACCTCCACGTTTCTCTTCGATGCGCATGGTAGCCCCGTCTATAGCGGGCGCGTCGACATCGGAGGATACGAATACAACGTCCCGGCATCCGCGCTTGCCCCCAGCCTCGGATGGAGCGAGAACTGGCTGTACGGCCTCTCGCTGAAAACGCGCAATGCAAGCGGCTGGAATGGCGAAGCGATCGCATCGTATTACGACGTATCGAACGCTGTCGCACGCCTGGCAAATGCAGGCGGCCCGGGTAACGGCCCGGGTACCGTGACGTTCGGCGACGGAACCGGCTGGAAAACGCTCGATTTGAAAGCGACATGGACGCCGCCATCCCCATTACCCGGTCTCGCGAATCATGCGCTCGCATTCGGTTATCACTACGACGACTATTTCCTCGATAACGAAACGTTCAATACCTCCAACTGGCGCGATGGCCGCGCCCAGAGCTTTGCCAACTCGTTCAAGGGGCGCACGCAAACGCAGGCCGTATACGCGCAGGACGCATGGCGCTTTGCGCCGCGGTGGAAACTCGTCTCCGGCTTACGTTACGAAGACTGGCAGGCATACAACGGCGCACAAGCGCTAGCGGGCACCAACGTTCCATACCCCGGCGCCGATCAACACCGCTTTTCGCCGAAAGCGTCGCTATCGTTCGATGTGACGGACGAGCTGACGCTGCGCGCTTCGATCGGGCGGGCCTATCGCTTTCCCACGGTCAGCGAGCTGTTTCAAGGAAAGATCAACGGCTCGTCGATCGTCAATAACAATCCGAATTTGCAACCCGAGGACGACCTATCGAAGGAACTGGCCGCGGAATGGGCGCATTGGAACGGACTCTTCCGGCTGTCGCTCTTTCAGGACGATGTCAAAAACACGATCTTCAGTCAGACCGATACAACCGTCATTCCGAACGTCACGAGCTTCCAGAATATCGGCAAGGTTCGCTCCCGCGGTGTGGAGCTCGGTTATCAGGGAGAGGATGTCGTCGTGCACGGCCTCGATTTGATTGCCAGTGTGGCTTACACGCAATCGAAGATTCTGGCCAATGCGCAAAACCCGGCGACGGTCGGCAAGTACTTCTACCGGATTCCGCTCTGGCGCGCGAATCTCGCGGCGACCTATCGAGTCGGCGAACGCTATGCGGTGACGCTTGCGGCCCGCTACTCGGGCCGCGAGTACAACACGCTGACCAACACCGATTCGAACCCGAACGTATTCGGTGGCACCAGCACTTATACCGTCGCGGACGCGAAGTTCACGTTCCATCCGACCAAGCTCAGTGAAATCGGCGTCGGCGTCGACAACCTCTTCGACGCCCGCTACTTCGTCTATCACCCCTACCCCGGCCGCACCTTCTATATCGAAGGCCGGCTGCGCATGTAAAGGAGGCACCTATGTCCATTGTCCCAACCACCGTTCGCGCAATGCCAGCCTCCACGCATTCCAGCCGTGGATACCGCACGCTGTGGCGCTGGCACTTCTATGCGGGCTTGTTCGTCATGCCGTTTCTCGTGGTGCTGGCCATCACCGGCACGATCTATTGTTTTCAGCCGCAGATCGAACCGCT
>Ga0209759_1001816_pt1 | contig 10765 bp, 9 predicted proteins | sample AraplaCL_Col_mMS_FD_184261 | JGI IMG/M metagenome (GOLD analysis project Ga0209759, IMG submission 184261) | Arabidopsis root microbial communities from the University of North Carolina, USA - plate scrape CL_Col_mMS (SPAdes) (version 2) | ecosystem: Host-associated > Plants > Roots >...
GAACTGGGGGGCAAGTCACCGACGATCGTCGCCAGGGGCCATGCTCTCGATCCGGCGGCAGCGTCCATTGCGTTCGGCAAGTTGCTCAGCGCCGGCCAGACCTGCATCGCCCCCGACTACGCACTTGTCCACCACGACGAAGTCGACGCCTTCGTCGCGGCGTACGACCGGAAAGTGACGGCCTTCTACCCCGATGGCCCGACCAGCGAGCACTACACATCGATCTTCAACGCGCGTCATCGCGCACGATTGCAGGGCCTGGTCGACGATGCTCGCTCGAAGGGAGCGCGCATCATCGAGGTCGGCAACCGACCCGATGACGCGTCTCGGCGCCCGAACACGATGGCTCCGACCGTGGTGCTCGGTGTCGCCGACACCATGCGCATCGCCCATGAGGAGATCTTCGGACCGATCCTGCCTATCCTTGCCTACAGCGACATCGACGACGCAATCGCCCTGGTGAACGCGCGGCCGCGTCCGCTCGCGCTCTACTACTTCGGTCCCGATGATGAAGACCGACGCAAGGTGCTGAGCCGGACCACCTCAGGCAACGTCACCGTCAACGGGACGATCACGCACATCGCCCAGGACGACTTGCCCTTCGGCGGAGTCGGGCCCAGCGGCATGGGCGCCTACCACGGTGTCGAGGGCTTCCGGGCCTTCAGCCATGCCAAGGGAATCTATGAGCAGGGACGCTGGAACCTGGCCAACCTGCTGCACGCTCCGTTCAGGCGGCCGATCGACACCATCCTCGACCTGATGCTTCGGTGATCGGGATGCAGTTCTCCAACCCATCCAAGGAGGATCGACACATGGTCGCCGACACGTCATTGCCGCTACGCGGCTCCTGCGCCTGCGGCGCCTGCTCGTTCGAGGTGCATGCGTCCTTGAAGGCCAGGTTTCGCTGCCACTGCCTGGTCTGCCAGGCCTTCAACAACAAGCCGTTCGCGGATGTGGTCGCCGTCCGCAACAGGGATGTCGTGCTGAAGGGCGCCGGCAACATCTCGTTCAGGAAATACCGCCCACCGCCGAATTTCGACCGCGGCGTCTGTCGCACTTGCGGCAAGCCGGTCGTGGAGGTTGCCGGCATCGGGCCGTTCAAGGTGATGTTCATCCCAGCCGCCAATTTCGAACCCGGGGATCGTCTCCCGCCGGTGCGACTGGACATCTTCTATCACCGTCGCGTGCACGACATGCCCGATGCCGTGCCGAAATACAGCGGCTATTTCGCGAGCGAGCTGGCGGTCGGCAAGTTGATCATGCGCGGCTTGTGAGGATGGTCCAGGCAGGCACGATCAGTCGCATACTGGCGAGGCCGCGCTGTTCCCGCCGTTGGACGCAGTGCCTGCGGGGGCGGTTGATGCCGTTGGTGCAGTGGCAGCCGACGTCTCCTCGCCGAGAAGGAATGCGCCATGAAGCAGGCCTGGATCACTTCGACCGGGGGTATCGGAAGCCTGCAGCTGCGTGAGGCGCCCGACCCTCGACCGCAGGGCGCCGAACTTCGCATCCGGGTGAAGGCGAGCGGCATCAACTTCGCGGACGTCCTGGCCCGCAAGGGCCTCTATCCGGATGCTCCGAGGCTGCCGGCCGTTGTCGGCTACGAGGTCTCGGGCGTCGTGGATGCCGCAGGGCCGAACGCGCAGTCCGGCTGGATCGGCAAACAGGTGCTGGCCCTCACCCGGTTCGGCGGCTATGCCGACACGGTCGTCGTGCCGCAGGCGCAGGTCTTCGAGAAGCCCGTCGCGCTGGATTTCGAACATGCGGCAGCGATCCCGGTCAACTATCTGACGGCCTGGCAACTGCTGGTCGTGATGGGCGCGCTGAAACCCGAGGAGACGGTGCTGATCCACAACGCGGGCGGCGGGGTGGGGCTCGCTGCGATCGACATCGCGCGCCATATCGGCGCCACGATCCTCGGCACCGCAAGCGCCGGCAAGCACAAGTTCCTGAAGGAGCGAGGGTTGCACGAGGCGATCGACTACACCCGGCTCGATTGGACGAGCGAAGTGCTGCACCTGACCGAGGGGCGTGGCGTCGAGCTCATCACCGATCCGCTGGGCGGCGCCGAGTGGAAGAAGAGCTACAACGCGCTGCGCGCCACGGGCCGGCTCGGCATGTTCGGCGCCTCCACCGCGACCGAGTCGCGCCTGCCCGGCGCACTCAAGCTGCTGGGGGTCGGACTGGGCATGCCCTGGTTCAACCCGGTGGCCCTGATGAACCGGAATCGATCCGTCTTCGGCGTCAACCTCGGGCACCTGTGGGACGAGCCACAGAAGATCCGGGGCTGGATGAACGCGCTGCTGGACGGCGTGGAAACCGGGTGGCTGCGCCCGCACGTGGACCGAGTCTTTCCGCTCGCCGAGGCGGGCGATGCGCAGGCCTACATCGAGGCGCGCAGGAACATCGGCAAGGTGATCCTGTCGACTTGAGCCGGCGCTGCCCGGGCTTCTCTTGGAAGCCGCCGGCAGGGCGGGCGGAGCCTCCGCGGCGCCATTGCCTTTGCCATTGCGCAATGCTCACGCATCGCGCGTGGCGCGCCTGGGCGCCTCCAGTCCGCGCCCCTGCAGCACCGGTAGCGCGCGCAACCGCTCGGACGCGAACCGCGTGAACTCGCGCACCTTCGCCGCCGCGACGCGCCCGGCTGGATAGACGAGGTGCACCGGCACCGGCGGTGGCTCGTGCTTCCTGAGCACCACGCGCAGCCGGCCGTCGCGAACCTCGTCCGTCACCTGGTATGCCAGCGCTCGCGTCAGCCCCTGTCCGGCTACCGCGGCTGCCACCTTGACGTCGTTCGCGTTGACCACGAGCCGCTCGCTCGGTGCCGAGGCGGCCCGCGTGCCCGGAAAGTTCCATGCGACGCGGTCCTGCCCCTCGATCATGAAGCCGATCGCGCGATGCGATTTCAGGTCGGCCGGATGCCGTGGCACGCCGTGGCGGCGCAGGTAGTCCGGCGAGCCGACCACCACCGCGCGCATGTGCCCCACGGGCACCGCCGTCAGCGACGAGTCGGGCAGCACCGCGATGCGCAGCGCGACATCGAAGCCCTCGTCCACGAGGTGCACCAGGCGGTTCGTGAACAAGGCGCGAGCCCGCATCTGCGGATGCAGGTTCAGGAACTCGAACAGCAACGGCGCGACATGCCGGCTGCCGAAGAGCGCCGGGGCCGTCACCGCAAGCGTGCCCTGCGGTTGGTGGCGTGCGCCGGTCACGGCGGCCTCGGCCAGATCGAGCTCCGCCAGGATCCGGCGGCAGTCCGCCAGGAAGATCTCGCCCTGCTCGGTCAGGCGCAGGCTGCGCGTCGTGCGCTGCAGCAGCAGCGCGCCGAGGTGTTTTTCCAGGGCCGCGACCGCGCGCGTGGCCGCCGACGCCGAGATCTCGCGCGACGTCGCGCCGCGGGCGAAGCTGCCCGCCTCGGCGACGGCGACGAAGGTGCGCAGTCGCTGAAGGTGATCCATGCTCATGGGAGTGCCCCCGTGTTCGTCCTTGTTCATTGCAGCTGGTGCAATTCTGAACTGCGCTCTGGAGAGCTTCATTTCATTCCGTGAATCTCCTACTCTATACCCATAGCCCACTCGGAGACTCCCATGCCCGCGCCAGCCGCCACGATCCGCCTGCACCGCTTCGCCCTCTCCGGCCACGCCCATCGCGCGCAGCTGATGCTGTCGCTGCTGGGCGTGCCGCACGAACTTGTCGACGTCGACCTCGCGCGCGGCGCGCAGCGCGCGCCCGAGTTCCTCGCGCTGAACCCCTTCGGGCAGGTGCCCGTGATCGAGGACGGCGACGGCACCGTCGCGGACAGCAACGCCATCCTCGTGTACCTCGCGCTCACCTACGACCCGCGCCGGCAATGGCTTCCCGAGGACGCCGCCACGCAAGCCCGGGTGCAGCGCTGGCTGTCGGCGGCCGCCGGCCCGCTCGCGTTCGGGCCCGCGGCCGCGCGCGTCGCGCACGTGTTCGACCGTCCGATGAGTCCGCAGGCGGTCGGCCTCGCGCAGCATCTTCTTGACGGCATGGAGCGCCACCTCGAAGGCCGCGAGTGGCTCGCCGCGCCGCACGCCACCATCGCCGACGTTGCGATGTACAGCTACACGGCGCACGCGCCAGAGGGAGGCATCGCTCTCGATCCCTGGCCGCGCACGTGTGCCTGGCTGCGGCGAGTCGAGGCCCTGCCAGGCTTCGTGGGCATGGCCTCCTCGCCGATCCCCTCGCTGACCTGATCGACACGACAAGGCTCGCCGGACTGGACGCTCGCATGACATCGCACTCACCCTTCCACGTCGGAGAACAGACGCTGCAATCGCACGCCGGGGTGCGTGAGCGGCTCGAGGCCGTCGGGCACGTCGTGCTGCGCGATCACATGCCCGACCAGCACCGCGAGCTGTTCGGCAAGCTGCCCACGCTGTTCGTTGCCGCGCAGGACGACGACGGTCAACCCTGGGCCACGATGCTGCACGGGCCGGCGGGCTTCGTGACGACGCCCGATGCGCGCACGCTGCGCATCGCGGGGCGCCTCGTCGACGACGACCCGGTGACGCCATGGCTCGTCGGGGGCGCGTCCGTCGGCTTGCTCGGGCTCGAGCCGCACACCCGGCGCCGCAACCGCGCGAACGGGCGCGTGCGCGCAGTCACGCCCGATGCGGTGGAGGTGGCCGTGCAACAGAGCTTCGGCAACTGCCCGAAGTACATCCATGCGCGTGAGCCAGAAATCGTGGCGCAGCCGGCGCGGCCCTTGGCGCAGCGGCTCGGTCCTGCGCTGAACGAAGCGTCGCTCGGGCTGCTGCGTCGCGCCGACACGCTGTTCATCGCGTCGGCAAGCGGTGCTCGCGCCGCTTCGCTCGATGACACGGACAGTTCGCAGGGCGTCGACGTGTCGCATCGCGGCGGGCGTCCCGGCTTCCTGCACGTCGACAGCGCGGCCCGAGCCGCCGTGCGCCTGACGATGCCCGACTACACCGGCAACTTCTTCTTCAACACGCTGGGCAACCTCCTCGCATGGCCGAAGGCGGGCCTGCTCGTGCCCGACTACACGGACGGCAGCCTGCTGCACCTTGCGGCCGACGCGTCGATAGAGCTCGACGGCGACGCCTTGCGCCAGTTTCCCGGCGCACTTCGCCTGCTGCGGCTCGACGTGCGTGCGGCCTGGTGGCGCGAAGGGGCGCTTCCCTTGCGGTGGTCGACACCGGTCGCACCGCCTCAATTCGCCCCTTAGTCAGCCGACTCCAGGCGGCCGTCCACCAACCAGGCCACGAGCGAAAAGCTCGCCTCGCAGGACCTGCGGTGGAGTGGGGGAGGATCACGCGACCTGCAAAAAACACGGGCGCTGCCACGCTGAGTGGAAGCGCCCGCGGGTCGGGTCGGGACCTGGCTACATCACGTAGGGAGGACCCTCTCGGACCAAGAGATATGAAGACATATCACCTCCTTTCGCAGCTACATGGGGCGTTCAGGGTACCTCAAGGCACGACGATGTGCCCGACACCCGGCGGTACGGGCCTTGCTTACAGTGCAGGCACTCATCCATTCGTCGTAAAGGCTGCACCGATGTCCCGTCCTCGTTCTCTTGCAAGACGATCCCTCCTGGCTGCGTTGGTGTTGGCAGTCTCTTCCGCCCTGGCGCAGGCCGCCGACGGCCGGCGCGAAGTCATCATCGATCAGGACATGTTCGGGCCGGGCGGCAGCAACATGAACTCGGTGCTCATGTTGCTTCAGGCACCCGACGTCGACGTGCTGGGAATCGTCGTCAGCAGCGGCGACGGCTGGCGCGACGAGGAGGTTGCGCAGACCTTGCGCATGCTCGAGCTGGTCGGGCGCCCCGAGGTGCCGGTCTACGCGGGCGCGACGTTCCCGTTGCTCAACAACGCTGCACGCATGAAGGCCTGGGAGCGCCGCTATGGACCGCTGGTGTGGAAGGGGGCGTGGACGGAGTCGTTCGGCGGACAGCCGCGTGCCGAGTTCCATGCCGATCCGTTCGTGGTGCCGCCGCTGGCCGCGGGCGCCGCATCGCTGAAGGTGCAGGCCGAGAGCGGCGTCAGCTTCATGATCCGCACCGTTCACCTGCGTCCGGGGCGCGTGACGCTGTGGATGGGTGGCCCGTTGACCGACGTTGCGCTGGCGACGCGCCAGGATCCCGGCTTCGCCGCGGCCGCGCGGGAGCTCGTCTTCATGGGCGGTAGCTTCAACCCGGTGGCGGCGGACAACTCGTTCGCCGACGAGTACGCCCATTCGCCGCGGCGCGAATTCAACATGTTGTGGGATGCCGAGGCGGCATCGGCCGTCCTGCACGAGGCCTGGCCGCGCATCGTGCAGATCCCGGTCGACCCGACGACGAAGACGTTCTTCCGCAAGGAGCTGTACGCCGAGATCGGCCGTGCCGGTACGCCGACAGCCGCCTATGTCACCCGTTACGGGGAAGGCTTTCCGATGTGGGACGAGCTGGCGGCGGCCGTGTGGCTGGATCCGACGCTCGTCAGGCGCAGTCAGAAGCTGCTGGAGGACGTCGCTGCCGGCGATGGCGCCGACTATGGCAGCACGCTCAGCTGGCCGATAGGTCGCGGTCCGGGTCTGGGTGAGCGCGAGGTCGAGGTCGTCCAGGACGTGGACGTGCCGCGCTTCGAGCGCCTGACGGTCAAGCTGCTGGGCGGGAGCCGCGTGCCCACACATTGAGGCGCAGCGCGCGCGAGAGCGGCGCCTTGTTTCGTCCGGGGTCGGCTGATGCAGCTCGGCCCGCCGGGGCGCGCACATTATTTGCCGCGGCAGGACCTGTACTGAAGGGATCGCCCGATGAGGATCGCCCAGGTCGCGCCGTTGTTCGAAAGCGTCCCGCCCCCCGGCTACGGGGGCACCGAGCGCGTCGTCTCCTATCTGACCGAAGCCCTGGTCGACCTCGGCCACGATGTGACGCTGTACGCCAGCGGCGACTCCCGAACCCGCGCGCGGCTGATATCGATCGTCGAGCGCGGCCTTCGCCTTGATCCGCGCCAGCCCGACTGGCTCCCATGGCATACGCTGATGCTCGACCGCGTGTTCACGGACGCGCCCGACTTCGACGTCATGCACTTCCATGTGGATTACCTGCACTATCCCCTGGTGCGGCGCAGTCCTGCCCCCTGCCTGACCACGCTTCACGGCCGGCTCGACTTGCCGGACCTGGGCCCGCTGCACCGCCACTTCCGCGAACAGGGCCTTGTCTGCATCTCCAATAGCCAGCGGCTTCCGCTCACCGGCGCGCGCTTCCTGGCCACGGTGCATCACGGGTTGCCGGAAGAGCTCTACCGCTTCCATCCGCACGCCGGCGACTACTTCGCGTTCCTGGGCCGCATCTCCCCGGAGAAGCGCGTCGACCGCGCCATCCGCGTCGCGCAGGCAGCCGGCGTGCCGCTGCGCATCGCCGCCAAGGTCGACCGTGCCGACCAGGCCTACTTCGAGCGGGAGATCCGGCCCCTGCTCGCCCATCCGCTCATCCACTTCGAGGGCGAGCTGTGCGACAGCGACAAGGATGAGTTCATCGGCAATGCCCGTGCACTGCTGTTTCCCATAGACTGGCCGGAACCGTTCGGCCTTGTGATGATCGAGGCGCTGGCCTGCGGCACGCCGGTGATCGCCTGGCGCTGCGGCTCGGTGCCCGAGGTTCTCGATCAAGGCGTCAGCGGGTGGATCGTGAACGACCTGGACGAGGCGATTGCCGCGGCGCGCAGCATCGATCGAATCGATCGCTCGGGCTGCCGGCACGCCTTCGAAAGGCGCTTCACGGCGCGCCGCATGGCCGAACAGTATGTCTCGGTCTACAGGGCCCTCAGCGCTGCCCGGCGCGGGGAATGCGACGACGAGGCGGAAAGCGAAAGCTTGCCCGAACCCCGATGAGCCACAGCCCGATCCAGATAGATGGCCGCTGGTACGTGCTGGCCACCGGCGCCCCGGCCGAAGAAAGCCAGCAGACGCTCAAGCGAGACGCGCTGTTCGGCTGTTTCGATCGACACGGCGACATCATGCCCTGGGAGGGCTCCAGCCAGGGACTCTACGCCGAGGACACCCGGTACCTCTCGCGCCTCGAACTGCGTCTGGACGGCGCGCGACCACTCCACCTGAACGCCGCAGTGCGCGACGACGGCAGCGTGCTGGCGGTCGAACTGATGAATCCTGACATCCTGCGGGACGACCGCATCGCCGTGCCCAAGGGCAGCGTCCATCTTCTGCGCCGCAAGCTCCTGTGCGATGGCACCTGCCATGAGCAGGTGCGCCTCGCGAACCATGGGCTCGAACCCGTCGAACTGACGCTGGAGCTGAGCTTCGACGCCGACTTCGCCGACCTCTTCGAGGTGCGCGGGACGCCGCGCCAGCGCCGCGGCGTGCGGCAACCGCCCGCGGTCGAGGCCGATACCCTCGTCTTCGCCTACGACGGCGTGGACGGCCAGGCCCGGGCCACCCGGGTGCGCTTCTACGATCCCCCCACGGTGATGGAGCCAGGCGGCGCCCGTTACCGCGTGCGCCTCGCGCCGTCCGAGGCCCTGGCGCTGCAGTGGGAGATCGTCCCGCAACGCCCGGGTGTGTTGCCGGCCTTCTCGCTGGCCTATGATGACGCGCGCCGCCGCCACGAGGTACGTCTGGTCGCAGGATCCAACGGCTGCCGTCTCGCGAGCTCCAACCCCATGCTGGACCGGTGGCTGCAGCGCTCCGCGTCCGATCTGGACATGCTGACGACCGCGCTGCCCACGGGCCCTTACCCGTATGCGGGCGTGCCCTGGTACTGCACGACTTTCGGCCGCGACGCCCTCATCACCGCGCACCAGTGCCTGTGGCTGCGACCGGAGCTGGCACGCGGCACGCTCGCCTTCCTCGCCTCGACCCAGGCGACCGAGCGTGACCCGGCCACCGACGCCGAACCGGGCAAGATCCTGCACGAGGCGCGCGCGAGCGAAATGGCGCTGACGCACGAAGTGCCGTTCGCACACTACTACGGCTCCGTGGACGCCACCCCCTTGTTCGTCGTGCTCGCGGCCGGGTACTGGCGCCGCAGCGCGGACGACGAGTTCATGCGAGGTCTCTGGCCCCATGTCCAGGCCGCGATGCGCTGGATCGAAGAGTACGGCGACCGCGATGGCGACGGCTTCGTCGAGTATGCGCGCGAGAGCGGCGACGGCCTGATCCAGCAAGGCTGGAAGGATTCGCACGACTCGGTCTTCCATTCCGACGGCCGGATGGCGGCGCCCCCGATCGCGCTCTGCGAGGTGCAGGGCTATGCCTACGCGGCACGGATCGCCGCGGCAGGGCTGGCGCAGAAGATGGGCGACGAGGCGGCCGCGTCGCGCTGGCGGGTCCAGGCCGAGGGACTGCGGGCGCAGTTCCTGCAGCGCTTCTGGAGCGAGGGTCTGGGCATGTACGCGCTGGCGCTCGATGGCGGCAAGCGCCGTTGCGAAGTGGCGTCGTCGAACGCCGGCCACGCGCTGTGGTCCGGCATCGCCGCGCCCGAGCACGCCGCGCGCATCGCGGCGCGGTTCCTGGAGCCCGACCTGTTCTCCGGCTGGGGGGTGCGCACGCTCGGCACAGGCGAGGTGCGATACAACCCCATGTCGTACCACAACGGCTCGATCTGGCCGCACGACAACGCGCTCATCTGCGAGGGTCTCGCGCGCTATGGCCAGGTCGACGCGGCGCTCGCGCTGCTCGGCGCCGCCTTCGACACCAGCCTGCATTTCGACGACGCGCGCCTGCCGGAGCTCTTCTGCGGCTTCCCGCGCCGCCCCGGCGAGGGGCCGACGCGCTATCCGGTGGCCTGCTCGCCGCAGGCGTGGGCGGCCGGCGCGGTGTTCGGCATGCTCGGTGGCTGCCTGGGACTCACGATCGACGCGCATGAACGCCGGATTCAACTGCGCTCGCCGCGCCTGCCCGCCTTCGTCGATCGGCTGCGGGTCGAGGGCCTGGCAGTCTCCGGCGGCGGGGTCGACCTGCTACTGCAGCGCTACAAGGACAGCGTCGGCGTCGAGGTCATTCGACGCGAAGGGGAAGTCGAAGTCTCGGTGGTTGTCTGATTCGGCGTGATCCCGAAGGCCTTCTAGCCAGCGCGATGTCTTCGGACGTAGTACAGATCCCAATCGCTTTGCTCCAACAGTACGAACCCGTGGCGTTCATAGAAGCGATTGGCATTGCTGCCCCGTAGCGCCCCCACACGAACGTCCATGGACTGGCGGTCGGCGTCAGCGAAAACGTGCTGCAGGACGGCCGTCCCGAAGCCTTGGCCCTGATAACGCTGACGGAAATAGAGATGCTCGAGGAGCAATTGATCGCCGTGCCGGCGGACGACTACGAATCCGACCCTCGCTCGATCCACGCCAACGGCAACGACGTGTCGCGTGAGCTCCGGCGCGAAGTTCGAGAGCAAGCGCTCTCGTGCGCGAATCGGATCGAAGCGCCCGACGCGCTCAAGACTCTCTCGCATCGCTTCGACGCGAATGTCGGCAAGTGAATCCCCGTCAGCTTCTTCTGCGGGTTCAAATGTGATGGCTGGCACGGCTGGTTATCCTGTGTACGATTCGTCCAGAGAACTCTACAGTGATGGCGAGACGAGGCATCGGCCTGTCGTGCATCGAGGGACGCATGTCGGCCAGAACCTGCCGGTCACGAGCGGCAGCTATGGAGCGTTTCGAACCGGCCGAACAGCCAGCCGCGCATAGGGGTTGAGTTCGTAGTGCGTTTGCACTACGATGCGGTCATGAAAGATGCTGTCATCCCCCAAGTCCGTGTCGAGACCGAGCTGCGCGCCAGCCTCGAC
>Ga0209759_1001817_pt1 | contig 10763 bp, 9 predicted proteins | sample AraplaCL_Col_mMS_FD_184261 | JGI IMG/M metagenome (GOLD analysis project Ga0209759, IMG submission 184261) | Arabidopsis root microbial communities from the University of North Carolina, USA - plate scrape CL_Col_mMS (SPAdes) (version 2) | ecosystem: Host-associated > Plants > Roots >...
GCAGCGGAGCTGCACATCGCGCTGCGCTGTGGCGCGGCATGGCGAGAACACGCTGCCTCGTAGTTCCGAATTTCACGGGGTTTGCTTTAAGCCCTCTTGGCCACGGCGCGTTGCGGTGTAGCCGCTGTGTGTAGGCGTTACGCCTGTCGCAATCAGGGCTCCGGAACCTGCAGCGTTTGTATTCCACGCGATGCAGAGCACCTCTGCGCTTCGGTGCGTTGCGGTGTAGCCGTACCGTGTGTCGAATGGATCGTGCGGTGCCGAATACCGAGGCCGCCAAGGCTTGTATTCAACACGACGCTACCGGAGCTCTAAAGGCCATTTTCTTTGGGTTACTTTTCTTTTGGACCAGCAAAAGAAAAGTGACTCGAGCGTCGGCAGACGATCGAAACGCCCGCTGCGTAAGCGGCCAGGTCGCGGAAGCGCACGAGACCGAAGGCCCAGAGCAAAGTCACTGGATCCCAGCCTTCGCTGGGATGACGGTACTTATGAAGCAGTGAGGCACACCCCAACGGGCGTTCTGCGACGCAAAGCTAGTCCCCGTGGGACGCGATCCCGCCTTCGCGAGAATGACGGGTAGAGGCGGTGAGTCAGACCCCTACGTGCGTTCTGCAACGCAAAGCCAATCCCCGTGGGCACATCCCACGCTTGCCCTATCTTCGCGGCACCACGGTGCCAATGAAAAAGTGAAGCAAGCCCCAGGCCCCGTCCTACAACCAACTCGCCTACAGTTCCCCCCCCCCACCCGCTAAGCTGCACAGCATCACCACTCCCTGCACGCCATGACTACCCTTCCCGACCGCGCCGCCGCCCGCCTGGCCTGGACCCGTTCCATTCTTGGCAACGCCACGCTTGAACTCTCCTCGGCATCGTCGGATGCCAGCTTTCGCAGCTACTGGCGCACACAGCACGAGGGCAAGAGCTGGGTGGTGATGGATTCGCCGCCGGCACAGGAAGATCCAGCCCCGTGGGTCGCCATCGGTGAGCGCCTGGCAGCGGCTGGCATCCACGTGCCGAAGGTATACGCCAGCGATCTCGAGCAAGGCTTCCTGCTGATCGAGGATCTCGGCACGCAGCTCTATCTCCCCGCGCTAAACGACGACACGGCCGATCGCCTCTACGGCGACGCCATGGATGCGCTGCTGCTGATGCAGACGCGCATGGATCACGCGAACCTTCCGCACTTCGATCGCGAACGATTGGTGAGCGGATTGGAAGTGATGCCGGAATGGTTCCTGCAACGCCACCTCGGCTATACGCCGAGCTGCGATGAGTGGGATGTGCTGGAAGCCGCTTTCAGCGTGATCATCCACAACGCGCTGGAGCAGCCGCGTCGCTTCGTGCATCGCGACTATCACAGCCGCAACCTGCTTATCGTGGATCAAAACAATCCGGGCGTGATCGATTTCCAGGGTGCGCTGTCCGGCCCGATCACCTATGACCTCGCCTCGCTGCTGCGCGATGCCTACATCGTGTGGCCGCGTGAGCGTGTCGAGGGATGGGTGGAGTCCTATCGCCACCGCCTGCTCAAGGCCGGCGTGATCGACGAGAAAATCAGGCGCGAGCGCTTCCTGCGCTGGTTCGATCTGACCGGCCTGCATCGCCATGTGCGTGTGCTCGGTCAGTTCTATCGGCTGTGGTATCGCGATGGAAAGCCCGGTTATCTCGCCGACGTGCCGCGCGTGTATCACTACGTGGTGTCCGTGGCGGAACGCTACCCCGAGCTCGCCGATTTCGTGGCATTGCTGAAGCAGCATGCGGAGGGGCGGGATTTGACGAAGGTGGTCGCAGCATGAGGTCGCGGCCATCTTCCGTCATTCCGGCGAAGGCCGGAAGCGCTTCATCAACAGCCGAATGGCTGGTCATCCAGCGCCTCTGGCCCACACCAAGCGCAAGGCTCTGGATCCCGGCCTTCGCCGGGATGACGAGCAAGGTAGCGCACGGCGAGGGAACACCATGCGTCACGCACTGATCTTCGCCGCGGGTCTTGGCGAGCGCATGCGCCCGCTGACCAACCACACGCCCAAGCCCCTGCTCAACGTCGGCGGCAAACCGCTGATCGAATGGCATTTGGAAAAGCTCGCCGCCATCGACGTGCGTTATGTGGTGATCAACACCTCGCACTTGGCCGACCAGTTCCCCGGGGCGCTCGGTGACGGTTCGCGCTGGGGGCTGCGCATCCGCTACGCGTACGAGGGCCCTGCCCCGCTCGAAACCGGTGGCGGCATGCTCAACGCACTGGACCTGCTCGGACCCGAGCCGTTCATCGTGATCAGCGGCGACGTGTGGACCGATGCCGATTTCGCCGCCCTGCCCCCCGAGCCGCGCGGCACAGGGCACCTGTTGCTGGTGGACAACCCACCGCATCACCCCGATGGTGATTTCAGCCTTGATGCAGAGGGGCTGATTCACGACGGCGGCTCCCCACGTCTCACGTATAGCGGTATCGGCGTGTTTCGGCGCGAGCTGCTCGATGGATGGCACGAGGTCGTTCACGAAGCCGGTGCCCAGCAAAAACCGCCACGCTTCAAGCTGAGGCCGTTGCTGGAGCGGGCCATCGCCAGCCACCAGCTCGGCGGCAGCTACTACCGCGGCGCATGGACCGACGTAGGCACGCCGGAACGTCTGCGCGAGCTCGACGAACGTCTACGTCGCTAATCACCTGCTCCGGATCCAGTCCGGGTGCTGATTTCCCTCACCGTCATTCCGGCGCAGGCCGGAATGACGAGCTGCGGGATTGCGCGCTTTAGCCAGGGCCACAGGCAGCCGGCTGAAAGGTGGCCTGCCGCAAAATCCTGCCGGATTGGATGCCGCCGCACGCCGGCGGTATCCTAAACCGCCCGGTTCTGTAGAGCGCTCCGCGCCTCCCCCTCACTTGCAGGACCGCGCACGTTTCCTTGCAAGGTGTCGATGATGTCCGAACTGTGGTCCCAACTGGTCAGCTGGTTCGCCAGCCATGGCGTGCTGCCGGTATTGCAGTTCCTGCATCTGGAAGGCCTTGCAGGCAACCCGAACGACATCTCCGGCTCGCTGCTCATCGCCGCATTCCAGTTGTGCGTGATTGGCCTGATCTTCCGCCCGCTGGAGAGCATCGTGCCGGCGGAGAAGTGGGAAGACCGCAAGCTCACCAAGGTGGACTTCCAGTACACAGTGATGATGCTGGTGGGCATCTTTCCCATCTTCAGCTATCTCATCCTCACGCCTGTCGCCAATTATTTCGGCGGACCGGACACCGGCCCCAGCGATGCCAGCGTCTCGCCGCTGGCCATCACGCACTGGGTGCCGTGGCTGAAGCAGCATCCGTGGCTGCTGTTCGGCTGCTACTACGTGCTGTACGACCTTGTTTACTACTGGATGCACCGCCTGCAGCACGCGCTGCCTTGGTGGTGGGCGCTGCACAGCATGCATCACAGCACGCGCCAGATGAGCTGCTGGACGAACGACCGCGGCAGCCTTATCGATGGCTTCATCCAGTCGATGATCCTCGCCTGCGTGGGCATCGTGATGGGCGTGGAGCCGGAGCAGTTCGCATGGCTGGTGTTGATGGGCGAACTGGTGCAGAACTTCTCGCACGCCAACGTGCGTATCGCCTTCGGCCCGGTGTTCAACCGCGTGTTCGTCTCGCCGAAGTTCCATCGCCTGCACCACATGCTGGTCGATCCCACCCGCCCGAACCTGCACAACTGCAACTTCGGCCAGGTGTTCTCCATCTGGGATGTGATCTTCGGCACCTCGCTGTACAACGAGCCGCCGCGCCCCACTGGCGTGGGCGACCCGATGGTGGACGACGACAACAACCACGGCCTCATCGGCCTGCACTGGAACGCCGCCAAGCGCTTCTGGGGCGCGGTGCGCCGTCCGTCCGGATGGAAGTTCGGCGAGGTGGCGTTTGGCCCGGACTATCGCCCTATCCCGGTCGATCAGCTGGATCTCCATGGGTTGGCGCATCACGTGCTGCAGCCGGCGCATGCGCCGGAAGCACCCGCAGGGGAAGTTTCGCGGACGAATGAATCCGTTGAGCCGGCCTGATGGAGCTCAAGCCAGAGGTGTGGGACCGCGTGATGGAATTCGCCTCCCTGCTTGCCAGGGAGGATCAGCCTGACCGGTATGCGGTCAACTACAACGCCTTGAAGGACTACTGCGAGGCTCAACGTCTTGATGGCTACGACCATCCGTTCCTGTGGGAAAGCCTTGCGGACTTCACGATCGACGACCGCGCCGCCATACCGCTCTATCGTCGCGCGCTGAGCGGAGCCACGGGCGATGAAGCGCTACTCTATCGCGTGTCGATCAGGTTCGCACTGGCCGAACGACACAGAAACATTGGTGCAGACGACGTTGCGCGCGCGTACGCGATAGAAGCGGATGACGAGGCCAGGCACGTCGACGACCTGGAGCTGCGCCGCCGGATCAGCCGGTTCCTGCTTGCCAAGACATGAACGCATCCGGCCTCGGAGCCCGTGAAACTCTGCCCGCACGCAGACAACCATCCACGTCCGGGAACGGCAAAAAGAAAGGCCCGGGAATCCCGGGCCTCTCTTTTTCCAGCAAAGCGACGAACCGCTTACGGGCGGCGCGCCAGCTCCGGGTTTTCCTTGGTCTTGGGCATCAGGTCCTGCTTGGACACGCCCAGCCACAGCAGGATCGGGCTCGCCACGAAGATCGAGGAGAGCGTACCCACCAGGATGCCGATCAGCATGGTGATGGCGAAGCCGTGCACCGCCGGACCGCCGAAGAAGTACAGCGCGGCCATGGTGATCGCGGTGAACAGTGCGGTGATGATGGTTCGCGACAGCGTGTTGTTGATCGAACGGTTGAGGATCTCTTCCGGCTCGGCCTTGCGGGCCAGGCGGAACAGTTCGCGCACACGGTCGAACACCACCACCTTGTCGTTGATGGAGTAGCCGATCACTGCCAGCACCGACGCCAACACGGTGAGGTCGAACTCGCGCTGCATGAGCGCGAAGATACCCACCGTGATCAAGGCGTCATGTGCCTCAGTGGCAATGGCCGCCACCGCAAAACGCCATTCGAAGCGGATACCGAGGTACAGGCCAATGCCCACGATCACCACGATAGCCGCGAGAATGCCGTCGCTACGCAGCTCTTCGCCCACGGCAGAGCCGACGTAGTCGCGGCTCTTGAGCTTGGCGTCGGGGCGGGTGGCCTGCAGCGCCTTGGTGACGTCGGTGGCGATCTTGTCCAGATTCACCTTGCCGCCATCGACCACGCCCGAGTTCGGGTCGTCCTTCGGCTGCAGGCGGATGGACACTTCCTTGGTACCGCCCAGGCTCTGCACCAGCGCGTGCTCCATGCCGCCCTTCTCCAGGGCGTCACGGACTTCGCCGATCTGTATCGGCTGATCGTAGTCCATCACCAGCGACACACCGCCGGTGAAGTCCAGGCCGTAGTTGAGGCCTTTCACCGCGATCAGCGTGATCGAGGCGATCATCAGCAGGATGGCGATGCCCACGCTGAACTTCCTCATGCCGAGGAAGTTCACATTGGCGTTGTGGTTGAAGATTTCCATGATTGATAGTTCCTCTTCAGACCGACAACGTCTTGAGCTTGCGATGGCCGTGGATCAGCGCGGTGATCGCGTGCGTCACGGTGACCGAGGTGAACATCGAGGTGAGGATACCGATGAGCAGCGTGACGCCGAAGCCCTTGATCGGGCCCGAGCCCATCGTGGTCAGCGCCAGCGCGGCGATCAGGTGGGTCACGTTGGCGTCGAGGATGGTGGCCCACGCCTTGTCGTAACCGGCGCGGATCGACGCATGCGGCGACGAACCATTACGCAGTTCCTCGCGTATGCGTTCGCAGATCAGCACGTTCGCATCGATCGCCATACCCAGCGTCAGCACGATACCGGCGATGCCCGGCATGGTGAGCGTGACGCCCACGGCCGACATCACGGCGATCAGGATCACCAGGTTGAAGAACAGCGCCACGTCGGCAACGAGGCCGAAGAGCTTGTAGTAGATCGCGGCGGCGAGCAGCACCAGCGCGAGGCCGAGCGTCACGGCGCGCAGACCCTTCTGGATGTTGTCCTGGCCCAGGCTGGGGCCGATCACGCGCTCTTCGACGATATCCACCGCGGCCGCCAGCGAACCGCCCTTCAGCAACAGTGCAAGCTCGGAGGCTTCCTTCGGGCTGCGCAGGCCGGTGGTCTGGAAGTTCTTGCCGAACACGCCATTGATGGTGGCGTAGTTGATCACCTCTTCGGTGATCTTGGGCGTGCGCACTTCCTTGCCATCGACGATCTTGCTGTCGACCACGCGCTCCACGTACACCACGCCCATCGGCTTACCGACGTTGCCGGTGGTGAAGTCCAGCATCTTTTTCGCGCCAGCCGCATTCAGCGTGACCGACACGGCGGGGCTGCCGCTCTGTTGGTCGAACGTGGAGGACGCGTCCACCAGCTGGTCGCCGGTGACAATGATGTTCTTGCTCAACAGGTACGGACGGCCGTCGCGATCCTTGTACAGGCGCGCATCCGGGGGAACGATGCCCGTGCGGGCGGCGTCCACGGCCTGCTGCGGCGTGCCATAGCCCGAACGGTATTCCAGCGTTGCAACGGCACCGATGAGCTTCTTGGCCTCGGCCGTGTCCTGCACGCCGGCCAGCTCGACCACGATGCGGCTGTCACCCTGTTGCTGGATGATCGGCTCGGACACACCCAGCGCATTGATACGGTTGCGCAGCGTGCCCAGGTTCTGGCGAATCGTGTTGACCGACAGGTCGCGCAGTTTGTCCGGGCGCACCACAGCGTTGATCGGGAAGCGATCACCGGTGGCGTTACCGTCTGTCAGCGCGAGATCGGGATATTCGGCGGCGATGGCGCTGGCGGCGGCCGTGCGATCTTCGGCGGATTTCAGCACCACCGACACGCCCTGCCCGCGCTGCGCGTTGCGCACCACGGAGTCGTAGCGGATGTTCTTCTCGCGCAACAGGCTGCGGATATCGTCCGCATAGCGCGTTTCCTGCTTCTCGACCACGTCGTCCAGGTCGACCTGCATGAGGAAGTGCACACCGCCCTGAAGATCCAGGCCCAGCGGCATGGACTTGGCGCCGATGGACGTCAGCCAGTGCGGGACGGTGGACTTCAGGTTGAAAGCAACGGTGTAGTCGTCGCCCAGCGCCGCCTTGATAGCGTCGGAGGCGCTCTTCTGCACGTCAGGGTTGGCAAAGCTCGCCAGCAGGTGATCATTGCTGATCTCGATGCCGGTGCTGACAACGTTCGCTTTCTTCAGCGCGTCGCTCACCTTTTGCTGCAGCGCCTGGTCGACCGTGCCGTTGCGATTGGCCGTGACCTGCACGGCAGGCACCGGCAGGAACACATTGGGCAGCGCATAGACAATACCGAGCACCAATACGATGGCGACCAGCGCATATTTCCAGCGTGGAAAATCACTCATGCCTTGAATCCGTCAAAAGCCGCGGCATGAGGCTGGCCGCGGCGAGCAATGCATCGTGTTGACCGGAGCCCCTCCACTCCGGCAAGCCATCCTCAGGACGACTTCAGCGTGCCCTTCGGCAGGACCTGCTGCACGGCGCCCTTCTGCAGCTTGATCTTCACGTTCGGGGCGATCTCGACCGTGACGAAACTCTCACCGATGTCATCCACGCGACCGGCGATGCCGCCGTTGGTGACGACTTCGTCGCCCCTGGACAGCGCCGACAGCATCGCGCGGTGTTCCTTCTGGCGCTTCATCTGCGGGCGGATCATGACGAAGAACATGACCACCAGCAGCAGGATCGGCAGGGCCAGTCCCACCAGGGGATTTCCCTGCGAACCAGCGGCCGGTGCGGCCTGGGCAATCAGGAAGGACATCGGAAAAGTCATCAGCGTGTCTCGCAAGTAGCGGTATTGACAGAGTTTTCTGGCAACACCTGATAAAAGATCGTGGATTATGCCACGCGCCCCCGGCCCCTGCATGCGCCGCAAGACCCGCCCGACAGGGGTTCTGGCGACGCAGGGCACGGTTTCCAAGGGCTGGACCGGGCGAAGGCTGTATTGGTTCCGCGAGGCTACGATGCAAGTCGGTCAAAGGGGGGGGGCGCCCAACCTGTCTCTCCATCCCGGCGCGGGCACGGATCCAGTGACGACCACGGCGGGGCTTCGCGACAACCGACAACCGTCGCTAGTGGATCGGCCTACGCCGGAACGGCCCGCAAGGGAGTCAGGCTGCCACACCACCCGCCCGCCGCGCGTAGAACTCAGCCACGAAGTCCTCCAGCTTCCCCGCCGCAATCGCCCCGCGCAGGCCCGCCATGAGCCGCTGGTAATGACGCAGGTTATGCATGGTGGCCAGCTGGCTGCCCAGGATCTCGTTGCAGCGATCCAGGTGGCGCAGATAGGCGCGGCTGAAGCCGTTGCTGCAGGCGTAGCAGTCGCAACCTTCCTCGATCACCCGCGTGTCGAGCGCGTACTTGGCGTTGCGGATGCGCAGCGTGCCCTCGGCGGTGAACAGGAAACCGTTGCGCGCATTGCGGGTGGGCATGACGCAGTCGAACATGTCGATGCCGCGACGCACGGCTTCCACGATGTCTTCGGGCCGGCCCACGCCCATCAGGTAGCGCGGCTTGTCGGCCGGCAGCATGGGCACGGTGAAGTCCAGCGTGTGGTTGCGCTCGGCTTCGGGCTCGCCCACGGCGAGACCGCCCACGGCATAACCGTCGAAACCAATCTCCACCAACCCCTCGGCGGAACGACGGCGCAGGTTCTCGTACACGCTGCCCTGCACGATGCCGAACAGGGCGTTGGGGTTCTTCAGGTCGTCGAACGCCTGGCGCGAGCGCGCAGCCCAGCGCAGGCTCAATTCCATCGACGTGGATGCCACTTTTTCCGTTGCCGGATAGGGCGTGCATTCGTCGAAGATCATCGCGATGTCCGAATCGAGCACCTTCTGGATGCGCATGGATTCTTCCGGCGACAGGAACACCTTGGAGCCGTCCACCGGCGAAGCGAAGGCCACGCCTTCCTCGGTGATCTTGCGCTTGTGCGCCAGCGAGAACACCTGGAAGCCGCCCGAATCGGTGAGGATGGGCTTGTCCCATCCGATGAATTTATGCAGGCCGCCGAATTGCTCCACGACCTCCAGGCCCGGCCGCAGGAACAGGTGGAAGGTGTTGCCCAGGATGATCTCGGCGCCGATCTCGCGGATGTCCCGCGGCGTCATCGCCTTCACCGAGCCATAGGTGCCGACCGGCATGAAGGCCGGCGTTTCCACCGTGCCGCGGTCAAACGTGAGGCGGCCACGACGGGCCGCGCCGTCGGTGGCCTGGAGTTCGAAAGTCAGGGAAGTCATAAGGGGAATTATCGCCTGTCCGGCGATTTCGTGCTCTGGCGACCGAAATCCCGCGCTGTTGTGGGAGCGCGCCTTGTGCGCGACGGCCTTTTGCGGAAGGCTCCGGAGGGGTCTCGCGACCACCGCCAACCGGAATACACCCAGCGCCGCGTTCGTGCACAGGGTGCGCTCCGACAAAAGAGCGCTTCTCAGCCCCGCGGCAAGATCAACATCGCATCGCCGTAGGAAAAGAATCGATACTTCTGCTCCACCGCGTGCCGGTACGACCCCAGCATGAAGTCCTTCCCCGCCAGCGCCGACACCAGCATCAGCAAGGTCGATTGCGGCAGATGGAAGTTGGTCAGCAGGCCATCGATGCTGCTGAACCGGTAACCCGGGAAAATGAAGATCTGCGTTTCGCCCGCGAAAGGCTGCACCTCGCCATCACGCACCGCGCTTTCCAGCGCGCGCACCACCGTGGTGCCCACGGCGATCACACGGCCGCCCGCGGCACGCGTGCGGCGGATCTGCTCCACCAGGCTCGCGCCCACGTTGAGCCATTCGCGGTGCATCTGGTGATCCTTGATGTCGTCCGCACGCACCGGCTGGAACGTGCCCGCGCCCACGTGCAGGGTGACGTAGCCGAACTGGATGCCCCGCTCGCGCAGGGTCGCCAGCATCGCCTCGTCGAAATGCAGGCCGGCTGTGGGCGCGGCGACGGCGCCGGGCTCGCGCGCGAACACCGTCTGGTAGCGCTCCATGTCGCTGGCATCCGCGTGCCGCTCGATGTACGGCGGCAGCGGCATTTCGCCCAGCTTCAGCAGCAGGCGTTCCAGCGGCTCGGGCGACTCGAAGCGAAGACGGAAGAACGAGCCGTCGCGCCCAAGCACCAGCGCACGGCTGCCATCGGCCAGCTCGATGCGGCCACCTTCCTTGGGTTTCTTGCTGACGCCCAGTTGCACCGTAGCCTCGTGCGCGCCGGTGACGCGCTCGATCAGGATTTCCACCTGGCCACCGGTGTCCTTGCGGCCATAGAGGCGCGCAGGCAACACGCGGGTGTCGTTGAAGATGAGCAGGTCGCCCTCGCGCAGGAACTGCGGCAGATCGCGGAACATGCGGTCCTGGCGCGTCTGCGCCTCCACGTCGAGCACCAACAGGCGGCTGGCCGAACGCTCGGCCAGCGGTGCCTGGGCAATCAGCTCCGGCGGCAGTTCAAAGTTGAAATCGGTCTTCTTCACGGCAGGGATGGCGAGGACGAATGGGCCATTATCGCGCAAAACCCCGCCCAGCCCGTCAGCCGGAAACTTTCCCCTTGCGTCGGCGAACCAGCCATGCGGCGAAGGCTGCCAATGCCAGTACGAAAGCGCCCAGCTCGTAAGGCATGTAGCGCCTGACCGTATGCTTCAGCTCGCGTACCTGCTCCGAACGCTTGAGCGCGCGGGCTCGATCGAAATCCGGCTCTTCGCAGTTGCG
>Ga0209759_1001818_pt1 | contig 10750 bp, 7 predicted proteins | sample AraplaCL_Col_mMS_FD_184261 | JGI IMG/M metagenome (GOLD analysis project Ga0209759, IMG submission 184261) | Arabidopsis root microbial communities from the University of North Carolina, USA - plate scrape CL_Col_mMS (SPAdes) (version 2) | ecosystem: Host-associated > Plants > Roots >...
CGCTGGGGTCGTCGCCCCCCAGCTGCAATGCGGATGCAGCAGCGCAACAATGCGATCGCTGTTGCAGCGAATGGCCATACCTAGCCAGCCGTCGCCATCGCGTTCAGCGACAGCCTCAACCCGTCGCAAGCGCCGAGTTACATCGGCCCGCTCGAAGGCAACGACGAGACAAGCGTACATCCGCAGTCGCACGGGTCCCCATCTTGGGCGACTCCGTGACCGTTGTCTTGTGCTCCGGAAGTGGCACGTGAAATGTAGTTGTCACCGTGCTTCCGGCACGACACCCGATCGCCGACTCTCGCCACGCCCTTACCCATAAAGAAGCAGGTCTCCGACCCACTCAGCACTTCCCCGTTCGAACTGGTGCGGTCACCCACTCGTATAACGCCCGGCATGATTCGTTCTTCCTTTCTCAAATATTTATTCTGCGGGGAACATTTCTTCAGTTAAGGTCACGGGCTTCCCATTAATCGAGAACTTGTACGAAATTGTACTTTTATCCTCCGACACTCGAACTGAATAAGCGACATCCGAATTGTCGACCCTGAATTTCCTGCCGATTTCCGCCGCCTGGATCTTCCCAGAAATCACAGGAGCAGAATATGGCGACAATGTTGGTGGAACACTCAGACTCTTTACCAAATTTCGCATTCGCGTGTTTTGCTCACTCGCATCAACAACTCTCGCTTCGTATATATATGCCCAACCAGTGATCTTCTTGATGTGATTTGCCGTATCCGGATCCCACGAATACTTCTTCAAGAGATCGGGTAGAGTTATTAGATTACTTTTCCTTACCTTGACACAACACAAAATCTCTGGCTTTATGTCCGCAGCAAAAAGACCACTAAACCGCGTGTCCTCGTCAATTTTTCTGTCAACGAATACGACATCAACCCGCTGAGTATTAACAGGAGAGCCATCACCCCTATCACCGGCGATAAGCTGCTCCCACAAACCAACAACTGGAGATTGCTCTGCGAATGCAATCCTATATATCGATGTCATTAAAACACATATCACAATTTTTTTCATATCAGCCTCCCATTAATGACCATTGTCGGACCAGTGCATATTTTCTTTAGGATAATAAATCACACCATAGCCCACACCCACCACCTTCAAGTCATCAAATGACTTTAGCTCGACATCGTGACCACTCGCATCTTTCATTTTCTTACCAATATATCCACTGACATTTATATCAATCGCCGCTCCCCAATTGTGCCGAGAATGTCCGGGCCGACCCACAGCCTGCTTAACCGAGTGAATATTAAGTCCGTAGCCGGCACACATCTCTTTCGCAGCCTTGACGGATGCGTCGAGGTCTATGCTGCCATCCGCTTTACGATGCACCCAGTCTATATCAACGCCCGGATAGGGCGGCACCTTGTCCGGACTTTCCCTCCCTTTGGCTATCTGGAATGCGTGGAACATCAAGTACGAGCGCTGGATGGGGCGAAGCGCGGCATTGATCTTGACTGTAATATTGGCGTTGCGCATCGCGCCAATAAAGGCGCTCGCGGCGGCTTTGAATGAGGCGTTCAACGAGTCGAGCGACGCACTCCCCGGATAGCGGCTACACCACGTTGCGCCGCTGAGCTCCAATGTCGGCGAACTCACAACCGTCTGGGGGTGGCCGCTCGGCGCATGCTGGTGCAGGACGCCGGCTACGCCAGAACCGGAAGCGGCACCGGATGACTGCGCCGAATTAGCGTGGGGTGGGGCGAAATTTGCCACTGAATGTGAAGGAGCAGCGTTCGTCGATGGCGGTGTTTGCTTGTTCCCGGCCCTCCCGGCTGACGCAGGCCCAGCGCTCGCGGGAGCTACGCTCGTTGAAGTGACGGCTTCGCTTACTTGCGCGTGCTGCTCCGGCCGCGTTTGCCGTGCCGACTGCGCGCCCGACACCGCCGGAATCGAAAGATGCTGCCTTGCGTAGATGTGATTCGCGTCCTTCAGTCCGTTTGCGACAACCATAGCGTCAGTTGTCGTACCGTACTTCGCCGCAATCGTCGAAAGCGTCTCCCCGGATTGAACGATGTGAACCAGTGGACGTGGATGATCCTTGCCGTCGTGGAGCCGAGGGCGCGTCGGAACGCGATAGTATGGCGCGTTAAATATATAGGCTTTGGTCGCATCTGAAGCGGCCACTTGGCCCACGTGCTCAGCCTCTTCGTGACCACGCTTGTACTGAATGTTAACGCTCTCCCCCAATAATCCGCTATAGATCCACGGCAGCTCACCGTTGGTGTTCGTACGCACGTCCACCGTCCCGTGCTCCCCGCTCAGTTGCATGGCTTGGCCGCCAAAAGGCTGGTTCAGCTTGTCAAACACCTGAACTTGAACCGGCCTGCCTAGCAGCTTGATGACGCCGGGCACCCAACCCTCTTTTTGCTCCATCGCCGCGCTAACGGCCCTAAACTTGTCGTCGCTCAAAGAGCCGACTACATCGTTCGGGGTGACGTTTGCCTTCTTAGTGACGAAGTCGATATATCCCTCAGTATCGTTTTCTGACGGCGGCGCATACTGCGTGATCATGCCGCGGATCGTTTTGTCGCCGTAAACTTCCTTGAGCAGCTTTTGATGTGCCTGCTGGCCAGTGACATGATCCGGAAAGATGATAAAAGGAACCTTGGATTTGCTCGTCCGCAGCGCGTAGCCGATCGCCGACTTCATGACGTAGCTGCTAGGCTTGGTCAAGTTGCCCGGGTTACTGGTGCGCCACGCAAACGATCCGCCGATATAAAGCGTCTCGTTGCCGTCTTCATCGAAGTAATGGACCGTCTTCCTTTCTCGGTCGTAGGTCGCTCTCACGAACATCCGTCATCCTTTAGCGCGAAAAGAACTCTTTGGCCAACGCATCACTCGCATCCATATATGCGCTCTTGCTGCGCGAGGTTTGCACGAGGTTAAAGCGCGCAATGTCAAGGTTGCCATTGAACCGGTATACCTTGAACGTAATCATTTCAGGTTTCAGGTAAAGATCTGGCGCTTCAGCACCACCTTTCGTAGCCTGGACGGCGTAAAGGACGTCACCAGATCGATACATTGCGATGGCCTGTACAGTCGAATCAGCAGACTCGACCGTCCGTAGTTGGGGATCGCTGCTGTCAGGCTGATCGATCAGTATCTGTAGCCACTCCCCGCCCGCCCGCCGGGGAAGTAAGTAGCTCGTGAAAGTATCGTAGCTATGTGCCGTGAGGGTACCGACATGGCCCTTCACTACACGAACCGTCATGCCCCCAAGGAAAACATCTGTCTGCCCATCAACCAGCCTCAATTCCGCACTCACCGGAATATGGCCGACGGCATCCGCACCGTACGCGCGAGAGAGGCAAAGCGCCAAACAAAGTCCCGCGACAATCTTCATCGGATTAGTCCTCACCATCCAAAATCGCCTTTTCAACATTGGGGTCATTAAATATCAAGTGCTCGATCAAGCTCCGCTGAAATTTGATTGCTTCGGTATCGATAGCCGGCGAAAGGGCCGAATCGAACGTCGATTGAAGCGGGCGCCCATCGCCATTGGGCTCATCGCCATCTCGCGAAGTCTGGCTAGCAAGTTGCGGGAATCCCGGGGACAACGGATCAGCATGTTCGACGCCACAGCCGCAGCCGTCGACATCCACATGCTCCATCTTGCTCCACTCCCCTTTCTCACCAAACAGCACATCCATCGCTTCGATGCTGGAGTGGAAGACTCGTTGCGTTGCCCCGGTTTCATCGATCACTCCCTTCGCGATCACATTGCCGCTCTCGCTGATGAATTGATACGGGATTGCGCCGGCAGCGCCAATTCGCTCATGGAGTTGCTTGTCGAGAATCACTTTCGCGCTGAAATTGGCAGGAATATGCCCCGGCCATAGGTTTTCGGAATCAGAGACCTGGGCCGGCCCCTCCCAGTGGAAGTTGGCAGACTTCAGTGTGATACTTCCCGGGCAACCAACCTCGATATTGCCGTTTGCGATCTTCATATAGGCATCGCCGCTGATCAGCGTGATACTTTGCTTTGCCGCGATGGTGATTTGAGTCTGCGCACTGGAGATCTTGATATCTTTCGCGGCCGCAAGCGCCAACTGCTCGTCCGTGCTGCGAATCGTCACGTTTTTGAGCGCACTAAGCGCCATTTCGTCGCTTTGCGCTTGAATATCGACCTTGCCTTTTGCTGCAAACAGCCTCATCCCTGCATTCTGCGCGAACAGGCTGATCTTCTCCGCCACGCTCGCCAGCAGCGACTTGCCCGCAGTTACCGAAACGTTGCGCTCCGCCGTGAGTGCAACATGCTCGCCACCATTGACGTGTGCTGTCGCGGGCGTCGTCGCTTGCAGCCCACTCGCTCCCGCAAGCAGCAGATGCGGTTCGCTCAATTCGGGAAACGAACCATCGCCGCGGTTACCGGTGTTGCCCTTGATGTTTTCGACCTGCGTCCGCAACGTGTCGGCTACACTGCTCTGGTCTCCTTTTGGGTCCTGCGCCCCACTCGTTTGGGCCAATTTGCCAAGTTCGTCGTGCAGTATCTGGGCATTGGCGAGGCGTGATGCCGGTTCGCTCACATCCGCGATATGCGACCGGCCCGACGGCCGAGCCTCGGTACTGACCAACATACCCTTACCCGAGCGAATCGCACCCACCGCGTCGGTGCGCAATTCGAACCCTTCGCCGCGCGCGTCTTGCCGGCCCTGCCAGTTCCCGATGCGCGTGATGCTGCCCAGCGATAGAAGACTCGCCTGATGATCGCTGCCTAGCTGCGCCTGGATGGAATTGGCCGTATCGTCGAAAACCAGATGGTTGCTGTTGCCCCCTGCCCCGTTGCCGGAATCGCCCGCCAGTTCGCGGCTGCGGATACCCGTTAGTGCCCGTTGGTGCGGCAGTTGCCACGGCGATATATTGTCGGCCCCATGCAGCCTCCCCGTGACAATAGGATGGTCAGGATTACCATCCAACCACATTACGACCACCTCGGAGCCAATGCGCGGCAATGACGTCATGCCTTGGCCCCCTCCCGCCCAGCCGCTCGAGACGCGAACCCACGTCGTATATTTGCCCTCCCGGTCCCAGTGAAACTGCACCAGGCAGCGACCGTACTCGTCCGTGTAAAGGCTTTCGCCCTCCGGTCCCACCACGGTTGCCGTCTGCGGGGCCAGGATGCGTGTCTCGACGCTGTTGTACCCGCGCATCGGCCTCCAAGGCGTGCGTTTGCTCACGCACGTAAACTGATTGCGGTATGTCGCCTCCGCGCCTACACCTTGCAGGTAATTGTTCGTCGCGACGTGACGCGCCGAGACAATCAGATACTCATCGTCGTAGTGGTTGTCGCTGAGCGCTCGCCCACGGTAGTCGGTCAGCCGAAACCAGCGCCCCGGCATTACGAAGCGGTTGTTGCCCTGCGCCTCGTACTGCCGTGCGAGCGCCTCGATCGCTTCGATGCGCAGATCGGTCAGTCGCTGCCCGTCATCCGTGTTGCGATGTCCGTACGAGCCGGCATATGTGTACCATTCGAGCTTCTGGCCGCCCCGGGTCTTCCAGTCGTCCGTCCGCGAATCGACAAAACCACCGGTGCGCGCGTTCAGATCAAGCGCCTTGAAGTCGGTACGCGACTCCGCGACATGCGTAGACGTGGTGTGCTGAATTGGCGACCACGATGCAACGCCGTCCGCCTCCTGCGAGCCGGCCTCACTCTGGTAGGGAATCTCGGGGTTCGGACCGTCGATCGCCGGCTCATTTCGCGTCGGATCGGACACGATCAGCTTGTGCTCTTTCGCCGTGTGTTCGTACCAGTAGCACAAGCCCAAGCGCTCCCATCGCCGATGAAGGTAGTTATGGTCGTGTTCGTCGAACTGGCACGCCATCGTCATCGGCGCATCGGTCTCGCTCACCTGCCAGTCCCACACCGGCAGCGAGCCGTAGTCCTCGAAGATGCTAGCCGTTTGATCATGGATCGTCTGCTCCCGGAACAGCCGGTTGTTTTTACGGAACGTGAGGTACCACAGCCAGGGACCCACGTTCGCTTCGTAAAAGACAATGCCGCCATCGGTTCGCACGAGCCGGAACGAGAAGATGTAGCCGTTGAAGTACCGGAAGCTTCCGTCGTCGCGCAACAGTTGCACCGAAATCAGTTTGCCGACAAAATCCCTTGGATCCAGCTCAGCGTTGTCCGACAGGATTTCGACAGTGAATTTGAAATCGCGCGATAGGGACTCCTCGCCTTCCAGGCGGTTCGCCAACAGCGTGTCGTGCGGGGCATCATCATCTGGAAACAACAGCGTCAATAGCCGTTTGTTTTGCATCCCCGTGGCGATCTTCCAGAGATCTTGAACAGACAAGTTAGTATTCATTATCGAGTCCGACGAATGAGCCGGCATTCAAAAATTTGCGCGATTTTACACAGACTTTGCTGGTGGAAAAACAAGCGGGCGTGCACTTAGCATTCGTTAACATTTTCAAGGAAAATGTTGCCGGGCCTTTTCCGATTTAGGTAAATATTGCATGCTCGAGGCTTAGGGGTCTAAAGTAGCGGGGCGATGCCTCTCACCGGTTCGCCTCGCCATAACACCGCGCCAGTCGTGGCGAGAACGAGCAATTGGATGAAATTGTTGGCGCTTGCATAGGGCGCAAAGAAACGCTCCATGACTCCAGCAAAGACAGCGACGCTGTTCGCAACGAACAATTGCTCATCGATTTCCAGGGTGATTTCAAGCCCGCGCACCAAAGCGGGGTGCAGCGTTCCTGCAACCAAGGTCATGACGAGCCGGTGTCGCAGGCCCGTTATGCCATCGATATGTCGTGCCTGCGGCGGCGACAGTACGGCGAATTGCTGGAGAATCTGCTTGAGGGCGGGCAGGCCGGCCCGATCGAGTTGAATGGCATGTCGCGCGTGTTGGGCGATCAGTTGCCATAATGCGCCGTTGGCACAGGAAAGCCGTCCGACTGCTGTCGGAGCCTGGAGCAGCGCGATCTTTGTCGTCGCTGGCGCCTTCTCCTCCATCCGCATATCCCCTTCCGCGGCGCCAAAGCTTAAGGAACGGGATAGATCGCCATTGGTACAGGTCACGTCGACGCGCAGCGAACCGATACCGGTCTCGCCCCCGACAAGACCGCCAGCGCCGACAAGTCGGAGGGCAGCCGATCGGCCGGCATCGGTAGACGCGGGGCGGCTGCGTTGCACAAGTGTCCACCTGGGCTGTGAACTGCTCGCATGCGCGGTTATGAGCGAAGCTGATGAGTCCAACGGTGTACCCTGCCTCGTGCAAACCCGATCGACCGACCACACTTCGGTGAGCGCTTCGTTCCTACCCTGTACCGGAATCGGCCACACACCGCAATTCCGATCGAGCTTAAGCGATAGACCTTCCTTTCGGAACAAATTCACGACGGGGGTGCAGAACAGTTTGAGGTGTTCGCCGGAAAAATGGGCCAGCAGTTCGGTGGTCGCCGCACTCTGCGGCTGTCCCGCGATGACTAGGTGAAGCGTAAGTTCGTCGCCTGGCGCCGCGGTACACAGCGAGGCAAAATCGATGTCGACGAAATGGAAACGCCCGGTAAATGCGAAATACTCGCCAAGTAGCCCAAATGGCTGACCGGGCTCCATCGTGTCCGTGAAAAGCCAATCCTGCTGTCCGAAGCCCACCATGTTCACGGGTCGGCCCGCGAGGCGTGTCCAGCGCCCCTCGCCGTCTTCCACATAAGCCTCTGCCGTGCGCAGCAGTATCGTGTCCATCAATGCGGCCACCATCGCCGGTCGGCCGGCAAGATGGACCCGTAGCGTCGCGGGCAGGGCGACATCGAGCCGGCCACTGATCTTGGCCGCAGAGAAGGTTATTGACAATACGCCGCGGGTATCCGGCGGCAGCGTGACACTGGCCGGTGCAGCCGGTGTCAAGGCGTACCGCGCTCGCGGGATTCGCAAAGGAGCGAGCACGACGTCATACGCAGTTCTAAAAGCGCACCGATCGCCCCTGGTCCACAAGCGGGTGCCGCGAACAATCCGCACCGATTCATTCAAACTATCGAACGCGCCCTCGATGTCGAACTGCGCGATCGCGCAGGATGGGAAAGGCCTCAAGTACTGCGGATACGTCCGCTGGATCAGCGCTTCCGATAACTCCGGATAATCATCGTCGATTTTTGCACTATGGCGGGCGTGGAGTAAAGCTGTCGACTGGACCAGACGTTCGACGCCCGGATCATCCGAACGTCCGTCGCTGTTGATCGACAGGCGCGCGGCCGCCTCCGGGTTTCGCCGCGAGAAGGCCCGCATGCCGCGCCGCAGAATCTCCAGTTCGTTTTCGTAGTGGTGCCGCAGCAGGTCGTCATCGTGGTCGTCGTAGTTTGCAGTCATCGCTAAGGCTTCCTTCGATTAGGCGAACACCAAATCGCTGCTGCGAGGCTTGCATCTCACGATCTCTTCGCCTGTTTCCTTCGACACGATGGTCAATTGCACGAAGCTGTTCAGTTGAACGCAGTTGCCGAGAAACGTATTTATCGCGTTCACGAATGTCGCAATGCTGGCCCCGACGAAATACCGTTGGTCGATGGTCAAGCGCAATTCAATGCCCCGCACCGACGTTCCGAACGGGTTACCCGGCAGTTCGATCTCGGCATCCCGCAATTCGATATCAACGATTCCTTGGATATGCCGGCCCGACACCGCAGACTGTTGTGCGTCGTACAGAATCAACGCTGCCTTGAGCGCGGCAACATCTATCTCGGCAAGCGGTACGTCATCCAGGGCAAGGTGCGATGCAAGCCGCAGATGCAAGTCGTGGTCATGCGTGAAGCGCAGCATCCGTGTCGGCCGGCGCAACATGGCGATACGGAACGCCGTGCAGTCCGCTACGCCTTCGCGCATAAACAGGTCACCGCCCTCGAGCCCGACCGCGAGTCTGGACGGCAGATCCCTGTTCGTGCAAGTCAACTCGAGGCTCAGCGTATCGGTTTGCGCGGCCGACAAATCGATATCAACATCGATCACCGAAATCTCCGTTTCATAGCCGGGGCTCGCCAAAGCGACTTTCTCGTCTCTTCGAGCGAACCAATAATGACCAGACCGCTCTTCGTCCCCATAGCGAAGCGAGTAAAACGGGCAAAGCTCGATGATCTGTTGGCGATTGGACGTCTGGCGCACAAGGCGCACGGAATCAATCGAGTAGATGTCATAAGCCGCTGCGTGGCTCGCATCGGCTATAACCGGATACCCTACCGCTGTATGCGACACGCGAACCGGCTCGCCGTGCTGCTGGAACAGGTTGACGACTGGCGTAGCGAACAGAGTCAAATGCGACAGTGACAATGTCTCCAGCAACCGTGCCGCATGCGGATTGCCGTGGCCTTCCTTGAGCACGACATGCAGGGTTACGCTCCGGCTCCGTCCCACCATCTCGAGCATGGCACCGAGATCCACATCGACGAAATTGAACTTCTCATGAAAGCCGAAATATTCCGCTACCGTCCGGTACGCGGGGTGCGACCGCATCGGATAGTGGAGTAGCGCCTCTTGTTCGTCAAAGCCGGCCTGTGCAATGGGCACAGCCCGCAGTGGTATCCAACGGCCGTTGCCGTCCGTCTCCACGTAACTCGCCAGCGCATGAATGAGCATACCGTCGGCGAGAGCCGAAATGAACGAGGGTTCGCCGTTCAGATGGACGCGGACATGACGCTGATCGAGTGCGTGCAAGTCGGTTACGGGTGCTCTCGATTCGAATGTAATGGACACGATTCCCGCTGCGTGGAGCGGTAGAACGACCGGCGCCGCTGAGATCGGCAGATAACACGCTTTACCGATCGCGAGTGGGGCAATCGTCACATCGTAGGCGGTTTTGAATCGGCACCGAACACCGTCGACCGACCGGCTAAGCAATTCAGTGCCACGCGCAAGCGTGTAAGCGCGTCCCCCTGCATCGCCCGACGCTGGGATGAACTGAGCGATGGAACACGCCGGGAACGGCCGGAGGTAATGCGGATGCAGGACTTCGAATAGCGCCTCGATGAGCTGCGGATAATCGTCCTCAAGCTTCTTGCCAATTCGTGCGCTCAGTAGCGCGCTTGCCCCGATCATCTGCTCGATGTGCGGGTCGCCGCCATGCTCGGCGACCGGTTCCAGCCGACCCGCGATCTTTGGATAGCGCTGCGCAAAATCCTTGGCGTAGTGCCGCAAATGCAATAACTCTCGCTCGTAATGCGGTAACAACTCGTCCATCTATTTTCAGACCCCGTGTTTGGTATCGCGCCCGAGTTCCCGTGCTCACTCACGGTCTCTTTGCTCGTCCATGCGTGACCGAATATTGGAGCGTCGACGGCTGCAACATGGCATCGAAATTGACTGCTTCCTCGGCCGGATGCACGACGAGCAGCGCCTGTATTGCAAAGCACAGCATATTCGTCGACTGAGCATTGAGCTCCAACTTCACCTTGACCTGCTTCAACCTTCGCTCGTGCCGCTCGATCGCACGTTGAATCGAATCGCAAATGGTCTTGCGGTCGTCATGGCTCGCGAGACTGAGCCCCGCGAAATCGTCCAGGCCGTAGGTCAGGACCGAGCGCCGGCACTCGGGAAATCGTGCAAGGCGCTTGTCCGTGAACACGATCCGCGCATTCAGAAGTGTCTCGATATGCCGGGCGACGGAGCGCTTCAACTCGTCCAGTGACAACTGCTGTACAACAGACGCAGGTTGATGCGAATCGCTACCGAATAGCTTGTCAAGCAGCGCTGGTTCAAATCGGTTCATCAGGTGGTCAACTCGCAAAGAAGCTG
>Ga0209759_1001821_pt1 | contig 10708 bp, 8 predicted proteins | sample AraplaCL_Col_mMS_FD_184261 | JGI IMG/M metagenome (GOLD analysis project Ga0209759, IMG submission 184261) | Arabidopsis root microbial communities from the University of North Carolina, USA - plate scrape CL_Col_mMS (SPAdes) (version 2) | ecosystem: Host-associated > Plants > Roots >...
TATTTGAAGGCCCCCTATGAGCGGCACACCGACAACTCCCGCTACCCCCCAACTGACGCTGGCCGAAGCCATGACACTGGCCCATCAGCACTGGAGCGCGGGCCAGGCACAACAGGCCGAGCAGCTGTGCCAGCGCATCCTGGCGCAATGGCCACAACAGCCCGATGCCCTGCATTTACTCGGACTGATTGCCCACGCCTTTGGTCGGTTGGACCTGGCCGTCGCACACCTGCGCCAAGCCTGTCAGGCGCCCCAGGCACCCGCCGTGTATTTCAGTAACCTGGCCGAAATGTGCCGGCAACAAGGCCAACTGGCCGAGGCCGAACAGGCGGCTCGACAGGCTATTGCGCTGAATCCCGAGCTGGTGGATGCCTGGAACAACCTGGGCATCATCCTGCAGGAAAGCGGCAAACTGGACGACAGCCTTGAGTGTTTGAGCCGCGTCCTGACCCTGCGCCCCGAAGCGGCACAAGCCCACAACAACCTGGCCAACACCTATCGCCGCCTGGATCGACAGGAGCGAGCCGAGTGGCATTACAAACAGGCGTTGATCCTCGAGCCGAATTACGCCGAGGCCCACAGTAACCTGTCGTATTTGCTGAGTTCGCAAGGACACTTCGACGATGCGGTGGCTGCCGGGCGAAGGGCTATCGAACTCAATCCGCGGTTGATCGATGCCTACCTGAATATCGCTGAAGCTGAAACGCAGCGCTTGCACCACGGTGATGCGTTGCACTGGTTGAATACCCTGCACAGCTTCGCCCCCCAACATGTCGGCGGTCTAACGGCGCGCGCCCAGGTCTTGAAAAAGGGCGGGCTCCTCGACGAAGCCCTGCACTGCGCACAGCAAGCGCTGGCCTTGGCGCCCAACGACGCCAGTGTCCACAACACCCTGGGCGACACGCTGCAGGCCGTCGGCAGGCACGATGAGGCCCTGGCGCATTTCGACCAGGCGGCGTCATTACCGGGCTCGGTGACCGAAGAAGCGCTGATTGCACGGGCCGTACTGCTCCTGGAGGTGGGTCGCAAGGAAGAGGCCGCGGTGGCCTTCGAACAGGTTTTGAGTGCATTCCCGGGGTCGATCCGGGCGCTGGCCGGTCGCTCGGACAGTAAAACCTTTAAAGCGGATGATGCCGATATCGCCGCCATGGAGGCGGGGCTGGTGCGTGGGGAGGGTCTGCTGCTGGCCGACAAGCTGACGACCCACTTCGCCCTGGGCAAGGCGTATCTCGACACGGGGGATTCGGTGCGTGCCTTCCATCATCTGGATCAGGGCAACCGGCTCAAGCGCTCGACCTTCACCTTTGATTCCCACGCTACGCAGCAATGGATGCAGCGCGTCGCTGAGGTTTTCAGCCAAGCTTTTCAGGCTGCGCACCAAGGGCTGGGCGCGGCATCGTCGCTGCCGGTCTTCATTGTCGGCATGCCACGTTCCGGCACCACCCTGGTCGAGCAGATTCTGGCCTCCCATCCACAGGTGCAAGGCGCAGGTGAGCTGTCGTCGTTACGCCTGGCGGTGGAAAGCCTGGGGGCTTTCCCGCAAAGCCTGCTCAACTGCTCAGCGCCGGATCTGGCCAGGATCGGTCATGACTACCTTGAGCGCATCAAGCCACTGGTCGATGGCAAGGATCGCCTGGTCGACAAGATGCCGGGCAACTTTGTCTATGCCGGTCTGATTCCGTTGATCCTGCCGGGTGCACGCATCATTCACTGCCGCCGCGATCCGGTCGATACCTGCCTCTCCTGTTACAGCAAGCAATTTGCCGGTGAGCAGCTGTTCAGCTACGACCAGACCGAACTTGGGCAGTTCTATCGCGACTACCAGATCCTGATGACCCACTGGCGTCAGTTGCTACCCGCCGAATCCTTCATTGAAGTGGACTACGAAGCAGTGGTCGACGATCTGGAAGGGCAGGCGAAGCGCTTGATCGATTTCATTGACCTGCCCTGGGACGAGGCCTGCCTGGATTTCCACAAGACCCAACGCGTCGTGCGTACCGCGAGCGTCAATCAGGTGCGCCAGCCCCTCTACAAAACCTCAAAAGGTCGCTGGCGCGCGCATGCCGAACAGCTCGGGCCGTTGCTGGCAGCGCTGGGAATGACTGAGTCGTGAGGGATTCCAGTGCGCGGTGGCTGCTGTCGGCCTTGTTCGCCAGTGTGTGCCTGATGGCGGTCATGCTCGCCGGCTGCGCCGATCCGAACCTGCATGCCGACGCCATGGCGCACAGCGGTCACCTGCAGCGTGGCCAGGTCAAGGTCGAGGGTTTCGTGCTGACCAGTTTCTCCCGGATCACCCGACCTGACTTGCCACTGAGCGTGTACATCGAGGGTGATGGCCCGGCCTGGCGCTCGCGTACCGTGCCTTCCAGCGATCCAACACCGCATCAAGCGCTGGGCCTGGCGCTGGCGGCGGTCGACCCTGCAGCCAACGTTGTGTATCTGGCGCGTCCGTGCCAGTTCACGCCGATGCAGGCCAATCCACGCTGCGATAAAGCCTACTGGACCCACAAGCGCTTCGCCGAGGAAGTGGTCGTGGCCATGAACCAGGCCGTGACGCACTATGCCGCCCAAGTACCGGGACAGCGCATCCATCTGATCGGCTATTCGGGAGGCGGTGCCCTGGCGGTATTGATTGCCGCTCGGCGTCATGATGTCGCCTCGCTGCGTACCGTGGCCGGTAACCTCGATCATGCCGAAGTCAATCGCCTGCATCACGTGTCGGCGATGCCTGAGTCGCTCAATGCCATTGATGTTGCAGGCCAGGTTGCCTCTATCCCCCAGCTACATTTCAGCGGTGCCGATGACAGTGTCGTGCCGCCTGTGATTGCGCAACGTTTTGTCAGCGCCACGGCCAGCCGATGCGCGCGCAGCCAGATCGTGCCGGGCATGAACCATGAAGGTGATTGGGCCAAGCTCTGGTCAGGACTGCTCATCCTCCCTCTGATGTGCTCCACGGGCCTTTGAGGATGACTAACGACCTGATGGTTTGACAGCCGCGTCGAACGATCGCTTGTCGCGGGTTCGAGCGTTCTCCGAGGTCATGATCTGCAAGGGCACGTGGATGCGCTGTCGCGTAGGATCGAAGTCCGGTCGGGTTTGCAGTTCCACCATCAGTTCGATCAGTGCTTGCCCCAGCAGTGGTGGCTGGGAGTCGATCACCAGGGTGATCAGGCCCTGATCCAGCGCTTGTCGTGAACGCTCGGTGGCCTCCGGCAGGATGCTGCACAGCGTCGGTGGTCGGGGCAGTTGCGCCAGCGCACTGATGATCCCGTCGCCACCGCCGCCGACCACGCACAAACCCCGCAGATCCTTATGGCGTACCAGCAGGTCCAGGGTGACCTCCTCGGTGAGATCGTTGTTGTCCAGGTTGATCACCGCCTCCAGCATCTTCAGCCCCGGCGCGTGTGCCGCCAGATAGCTGCGCAACCCCTCGACGCGGGCCTGATGGCCGAGAAACCGATGCCCACCCAGCAGCACGGCGATGCTCCCCCTGTGCGCGCTGCAGGTATGCGCCAGCAGCCAGCCCATGGTGCGTCCCACCTCATGATTGTTCAGGCCGACATAGGGTTCCCGCGCGGCCTCGTCGATATCCGAGAGCAGTGCGACGACCGGCACTCCGGCAGCGCGAATCTGGGCGATACACGCGTTGATCAACGGATGGGCGAAGCTGACCACCGCCAGCCCGTCGCATTGCACAGCCAGTTGTTCGATCTGGCTCACGATGGCGTTGGGGCTGCGATCCACGATGTAGTCGAAGTGGCAGCTCAGGTTGGCATCGGGCTGCCGTTGCGCCGCCACGTTGATAGCGGCTGCCAGGTTGCCATAGAACGCCTGGGCGGTACCGAGCAGGAGAATGCCGAAACGGTAGCTGGGGCGTCGTTCGCGGATGCGCTGGCCGATCAGCCGGGCGGCGAAATAACCGACCGCTTCGGCCGCCTGGAACACGCGCTCGGCGGTCTGTGGGTTGACCGGGGCGCGGGCGTTGAGCACTCGATCGACGGTGGCGACACTGAGGCCGGCCTGCTCGGCGACGGTGCTGATGGTCGGGCGTATGCGCTGGTTCATGACGGGCCCCCGGGTCGCGTTGATAGAAAACTATCAAGCTGCAATGGGCCTGGATGATAGCTTGATAGGGAATGTATTCAAGGGCTTGAGGGGGATTTGTGCGCTCCCTAATATTTTCTCCAGCGATGCCATCCCCGCATCGAAGCAAGTGCCTGAAACCATCAAGCTTGCGGAGAACAATAAAATGCCCGAACAGCCTGCAGCCTTTGAAAACCCCGGTAAGCCCGTGCCCAGGGATTATCGATTGACCGGTCCCGAAGCCGCCAAAGCGGTACAAAAAGGCCTGGTGTCGGCCAACTGGTATCAATCGCCCATTCCCCGTAAACGCCTCAAGGAATTGATGCAGCGCCGCGACGGTCCGGCCTTGCGTGATACCGCGATCTGGTTGCTGGCGATGGTCGTGACCGGGTTCGGCGGCTACTGGTTCTGGGGCTCCTGGGCCTGCGTTCCGTTCTTCTTCGCCTATGGGCTGCTCTACGGCACGGCGTCCAATGCCCGCTGGCACGAAACGGCTCATGGTACGGCGTTCAAGACCCGCTGGATGAATGATGTGGTCTACCAGGTATCGAGCTTCATGTTCATGTTCGAACCCCAGGTCTGGCGCTGGAGTCACGCACGGCACCACACCGACACCATTATCGTCGGCCGCGATCCGGAGATCGTCGAGCCGCGTCCGCCGAGCCTGGTCATGATGGTGCTGAGTCTGTTCAGGATGCCTTATGCGTTGAAGACGATGGGGTCGGTCTGCTGGCATGCCGCAGGGCGGATGGGCGAGGAGGAGCGGACATTCATCCCCGAATCCGAATGGCCCAAGGTGGCCAGGGATGCGCGCATCTGGCTGGCCATCCATGGGCTCACCGTGGGCGCCGCGTTTTATCTGCAGAGCTGGCTGCCACTGATGTTGATCGGCCTGCCAACCCTCTACGGCGGTTGGCTGTCCTACCTGTTCGGCCTTTCGCAGCATGTCGGCCTGGCTGAGGACGTACTCGATCACCGCAGCAACTGCCGCACGATCTACATGAACCCGCTGCTGCGCTTTCTGTACCTCAACATGAACTATCACCTCGAGCATCACATGTATCCGATGGTGCCGTTTCATGCGCTGGCGCAGCTTCACGAGGAGATCCGCCACGACTGCCCGCCGCCTTACGGCAGCCTGTTCGAGGCCTTCAGGGAAATCGTCCCGACCCTCTGGCAGCAGCGCAAGGACCCGAGCCATTTCGTCTGTCGTCCGTTGCCACAACCCGCAGCGCCGACCACCACCGTCCAGGCGGAACCTGAAGTAACGCCGGCCTGACACCTTCCTGTCCGTACCACCACCAGAGAAAACACCATGACCGATCAATGGATCGATGTATGTGCCGTGGGCGATATCCATGAAGAAGACGTCATTCGTTTCGACCATGGCCCGCACACCTATGCCGTCTACCGCTCCGCCGACGGCGAGTTTTTCGCCACGGCGGGCCTGTGCACCCATGAGTCCATTCACCTGGCCGATGGCCTGGTGATGGATCATGTCATCGAGTGCCCAAGCACAACGGGCGTTTTGACTACCGTTCGGGCAAGGCCCTTGGCGCGCCGGTGTGCGTCAACCTCAAGACCTATGACGTTCGGGTCGAGGCGGGGCGTGTCCTGCTCGGCATCACGGCTTGACTGCACGGAGTCTGCGCCATGAATCATGCCAATGCTCCACTGGTCATCGTTGGCGCCGGGCATGCCGGTGGCCGCGCGGCCCTGACCCTGCGCGGCGAGGGTTATAGCGGTCGCCTGATCCTGATAGGCGACGAGATTCACCCGCCCTATGAACGTCCGCCGCTGTCCAAAGGGCTGTTGCGGGGTACGGTCGATCTGCCGGGTTACAGCCTGTGCGACAGGGCCCGGCTCGCCGAACTGGACATCGAACACCTGGCCGGTAACCCGGTGCAATGCCTGGATCCGCAGCGGCATTGCCTGCAGTTGGTCGACGGCAGTTGGCTGCATTACGCCCGCTTGTTGCTGGCGACGGGAGGGCGCTCGCGCAGACTGGCCTCGGTGCCCGAGCCTCTGCTCAATCTGCTTTATCTGCGTACCCATGACGAGGCGCTGGCACTGCGGGCTTCGTTACGGCCCGGCACCCGGTTGGTGATCATCGGTGGCGGCTTCATCGGGCTCGAAGTTGCAGCCACCGCCCGGGCCCTGGGTTGCACGGTGACTTTGCTCGAGGCCGGACCGCGCCTGGCGGCCCGGGTGTTGCCGGAACGGTTGTCCAGCGTTTTGTTGGCACTGCATCGCAGCCAGGGCGTGGATGTCCGACTGAACGTGGGCATTGAAGCGGTGCAGGGCGCTACTCAGGTTGAGTCTGTGCAACTGGTCGATGGCCAGCGGCTGTTCTGCGACTGGGTGGTGGTGGGCATCGGCATGCAACCGAACAGCGAGTTGGCCATGGCCGCCGGGCTTGAGGTCGGCCAGGGCATTCGCGTCGACGCCCAATTGCGCAGCAGTGCCCCGGACATCTTTGCCGCAGGCGATGTCTGTGAGTTTCGGCTGCACCCGCAAGGGGCTTTCCAGCGCCAGGAAACCTGGCGCAACGCCGAGGCCCAGGGCCGTCATGCCGCGCTCAACCTGCTGGGCGCCGGGCAGCCTTTCGAGATGATTCCCGGTTTCTGGTCCGATCAGTATGACTGGGGACTGCAGACCGTCGGGGTGATCGCCGGTACCGAACCGAGTGCCGGCCGCGAGCTTCCGGGTGGCGCTTTCCTGTTGTTTCATCTGGATGGCGAGCGGCGTTTGCAAGGGGCTTGCGCCTGGGGGCCGGGTAACAGCATCGCCAAGGACATCAAGGTGTGCGAGCGGCTGATCGCCGCGCGCATTCCCCTGGACATGCGGCTCCTGGTCGATCCGGGCGTTTCTCTCAAATCCTTGCTGCGGAGTTCATATGCGTGAATTTCTGGTGTTTCAGTCCCTGTGGGCGATGCTCGATCACCGTGGCCAGTGCGACCTGCCCCTGGAGGCTCAACTGGAGCAAATCGCTGCCGCCGGCTTTGACGGTGTCACCGACCATTTCTGGGTCGGGCAGCACGCGAGGCGGCTGAGTGCTGCTGCCCAGGGGCTTGGGTTACAGATCGAGGGCCAGGTCTTTCCGCGGACGGTGGATGACTTGGCAGCGGCGCTCGATGTTGCCTGTCGCCATGGTTGCCATCACCTCACCTTGCAAGCGGATGTGCGCCCGCGCAGCCTGGGCCAGGCTGTCCGGCTGGTCGAGGGGTGGCAACGCCTGGCCGAGCAGGTGGACTTTCCGATTCTCCTGGAAACCCATCGTTACCGGTTGACCAGCGATCTGTTGTTCACCCTCGACCTGCTTGCCGAGATGCCCGACCTCAAGTTGTTGGCTGATCTGTCCCACTATGTCGTAGGCCGAGAACTGCCAGAGACGGCCGTTGCCGAAGACGACGAGCAGATCCATGAGATCCTGCGTCATAGCTGGGGTTTCCATGGCCGGGTGGCCAATGGCGAACAGGTCCAGGTGCCCTTGAGTTTCGCCCGGCATCGACCCTGGCTGGAGCGTTTCCTGGGCTGGTGGCGCTACGGGATCGAAGATTGGCTGGCTCGACCAGAGACCCCGGATAGCCTGTCCTTCACGTGTGAGCTGGGTCCACCGCCTTACGCCATTACCGGCGCTGATGGTGCGGACATCAGTAACCGTTGGGATGAGGCGCTGATACTCAAGGAGCGAGTACGTGAACTGTGGAATGACAGCCTTGAACCCCATCACGGTGTTCCGGCATTAGAAGAAATGCCGGTTACCGACAGGTCTATTGTCGATCAGTAGCGATAGGTCAACTGCACCGACAATTCATTGGCACTGTTATCGTATTTGGCACTATAGCTCGGTTGAAGACCTGAGTTATTCGACTGTCTCACCGAGGCCGTGGAGTCCCAAATATAACCATAAGCAACGTCTATGGTCATATCCGCATTCGGCGAAAAAGCCGCACCCAGGGTTATGGAGTTGCGGTTGCCGACCGGGATTCGCACGCTGCGGTCCGCATTTTGAACAGTGGAGGGGTCGTAGGAGTAACCGGCGCGCAGCAACCACTGCCGGTCAAGTTGATAGGATGCACCGACCGCGCCAGCCCAGGTGTCGTGCCAGTTCAGTGTCTCGCCGACACGGCCTAGACCGAAACTCTGCCCGGCCGCGGAAACACCGCTATTGATGGCCTCGAATTTGTCGAGACGGCTCCAGCGTGTCCAGACGGTGCTCAGGTATCCGGTCCAGCGATCATTGAAATGATGGGTAATGGAGGTGTCCAGTGATTCAGGCGTATCAAGCGCTATCGTGGCGTTATATTTTCCATTCAGGGGTAGAAAGGCCGGGGCGTCGGAAACCTCGGTTTGTCCTTTGAGGTGATAGCTGACCTTCGAGTGATAAGTCACTCCCCAGCGGGTTGCATCGTTCAAGTCAAACAGGACGCCAACGTTATAACCAATGGCCGTGTCATCTCCCTTGATGGTGACCAATGTCTCTTTGCCGTTGTTCAAGGCGCCGGTGGCCAGATTGTTCTGGAGCTTTGCATCGAAGCGGTTCAGCGTCGGGCCGCCACCAATAGAGATGTAATCATTGACTCGGTAGGCGAGGGTCGGTTGCAGGGTGATCGCCTCGGTCTTGCTATAAGCACCAAAATAGCGGCCTTGGAAGCTGCTCTCGTAATTATTGACCAGGCCGAACGGAACATAGAGCCCCAGGCCCGCCGAGAAACGGTCGTCAAGGGGGGTTGAAAAGTAGGCGAAGGGGACGGCGGCCAAGGGGACGGAGTTGCCCTTGCTCGTTCCTGTGGCAGTGCTCTGGGAGTCGCTGATATTGTCCTTGATCGAGAGGACCGAGATACCGCCGCTCAGTTCGCTGCGGGGCAACTTGGTCAGCCCCGCGGGGTTCCCGTATATCGTGCTGGCGTCCAGCGCGGATGACGAGCGTCCCGCATAGGCGGTCCCGGCACTGCTGGTGCTTTGTTCATTGAGCGTAATGCCATTGGCCAGTGCCGTTGTCGACGTGCCGATCATGGCAACGGTATAAACCAGTTTGAGCCAACTAATGGGCGTTTGATGAGTGCCCAGACAAGGTGCTACGCGACGCTTCTGATTCATGATGTTTACCTCGTTATTGTTTTTGTCGATTGCATCAGGCAGATGACGCAGGCAAGGCTTCGCCTTTCCGTGCACTTCTGGGTAGAAGCCGGATTTGATGGCTATTACTTGAGAGCCCCTGGCAGTTCAGTGTCAGGGGGGATTGTTCGGGATTGCAGAGTTGGACTTGTTTTCAGTCAATCCAGTCAACTTGAAAGCTGTAACACCCCAGGAGAGGGGCAAGCACTTTCTGGTGAGTTCCGGCTCGGATGCGAACTAAAAGTCCTCGGTTATTATCTTGCACGACGTCGACGGCAATGCCGGAGAGTCCAAGGTGTTCGATCTCCTGCTGCACGGCGCTGGCGATTTCTCGTTGTTGCAGGGCTGGTTTAAATATCTTGCCTACTGCGGTCAGGGGGAGCGCCTCCAGTATTTCAATGCGTTTGGGGATGGCGGCGCGCTCGCTGATGCTGAGTTTGGCGAACGCCAGCAGTTCTTCGGGGCTGCAGAATTGTCCGGGCTTCAATTGGACATAGGCGACGGGTACTTCCCCGGAATGAGCGTCAGGACTACCAATGGCGGCAGCCAGTGCAATCGCAGGATGTGCCTGCAATGCCTCCTCGATTTGCTTGGGGTCGATATTGTGCCCGCCGCGAATGATCAATTCTTTTTTGCGCCCGGTCAGCCAGAAGTAGCCCTGCGTATCCTGGCGACCCAGGTCGCCCGTATTCAGCCAGCGTCGGTTGTCGATATCGATCCACAGTCCCTGGTTGTGGTTCTCCTCCAGATAACCGTCGAACAGGTTGGGACCGGTGATCGTGATCAGGCCAATTTCGTCGATGCCTGCGTCGCGCAGATACTCCCCGGAATCATTCAATAGCACCACGCGCATGTCCTGGTACGCCAGGCGTATCCCAACGGAGCCAATACGTCGCTCGCCACGGGGAGGATTTACGCAGGAAACGCAGGCGCCCTCTGTGAGGCCGTAACCTTCGAGGACCCGTACCCCGGTCTGGCGCTCGAACTCTCGAAATAGCTCTACTGGCATGGGGGCGGCGCCACACAGTGCATAGCGCAGGCTGGACAGATCATGATCGCGCGGATCGTTTTTCAGCAGTGCCGCATAAACAGTGGGCACGCCGGAAAAGAAATTGATACCGAAGTGCTCGACCATTGCCCAGAAGTTCGGGATGACCCCGGGATCCCGGTAGCCCTGTGCCGTGCCAAGGATGACATGATCACCCTGGGTCCAGGGCATCAGTCCCGTCACCAGTTGTCCGTTGACATGGAAGAGCGGCAGGCCGCAAAAGATGACCTGGCCGTTGCTGCGTGGCTGCAAATGTGTCGCCATGGACCAGGCGTTGAACACTTCCGAGCCATGAGTGCGTGCGGCAATCTTGGGTAGCCCGGTGGTTCCTCCGGTACAGAAGTAGGAAGAACGTTCTTCAGGGCGGATTTGCCTACCGCTCTTGAGGTGAGTCTCTGGCTGGGCCGCCATCAGCGTGTGCAAATCGTGGATCACGGTATGGCTGTGAAGGGCTCG
>Ga0209759_1001823_pt1 | contig 10695 bp, 8 predicted proteins | sample AraplaCL_Col_mMS_FD_184261 | JGI IMG/M metagenome (GOLD analysis project Ga0209759, IMG submission 184261) | Arabidopsis root microbial communities from the University of North Carolina, USA - plate scrape CL_Col_mMS (SPAdes) (version 2) | ecosystem: Host-associated > Plants > Roots >...
TGGGCTGTCCAGCTTGTCATCGCTTGTTCGGCAATCTGGCGAAGTTCGTTCGCCTTGGCTCCACTGGTAGCTCTCACGCTGAGACCATCCAGTACAGTCATTACGAACTTCGAGAGCGCCGCAGTGTCGGCTCCCGCCGGGAGATCTCCCGTGGTCTTGGCCTGCTCAAATCGGGCCTGCAGTGCGACCTCGTTCGCTTCTCTGCGCAGGGCGAGAGCGATTGGGATGTCCGCATTCTCCGCTGACACTGCGAGTCCGGCCTGAATCAGAAGGCAGCCTGGCAGCCCCTCAGCATTGAGGAGCTGATCGGATGCGCACAGCAATATGCGCTCGGTCACTTCTCGGGCGGTGGGTGCGCCGAGTGCCCAGGTGTGATGCGCGCTACGGCTGTCGGTATGTCGATCAAGCACCGCTTCAAATAGGCCGCGTTTGCTCCCGAACGCCGAGTAGATGCTTGGTGCGTTCAGGCCCATGGCCTTGGTGAGCTCGGTCATGGAGGAGCCGTCGTAACCATGCAGGCAGAACACCTCCATCGCCCGATCGAGCACCTCTTGTTCGTCAAACCTTCGTGGTCTTGCCATTTTGAATCAAGGTCTCAATTTTCATTCTGTATCAAACATTATGTAATTTTGACGATCATCCGTCTAGCATTGTTGTTTAATGATCGATACATAACGATCGGCGACAGACCGCATCAAGGTGTGGTGCTCTTGAGGTGCTCTCGTGAAAATGTTGCGATTGTTCCCACTCGGCATATTGATGTTCCGTGGTCGTGGGAATGACTCTGTTTTGCTGCGGTGCCGCCTCCCAGATCCATGCATTCGAGCTGAGCAGCAGGCGAACGACTCACAAGCGCGGTTCAAAGCGATGCCTTTGTACTTGTTCGACTAGCTGAAACGTGTGGTCAGGCTGTTTCACGTAGCAATTTCACGTACTTGTAGACGGTGGCCCGCCCCATCGACAACACGTTGGCAATGTAGTCTGTGGCACTACGTCCTTCAAATGCGCCTTCGGCAAACAGTGCTTCGACCAGCAGGCGTTTATCGTTACGCGTCAGTCCCGGGAGTGACAGGTTATGTTCCTTGAGCCAGGCGTGCAGGAAGGTATTGATGCGTTCTTGCCAGTCATCCCGAAACAGTGCTTCCGGTTGGGGGAGAAGCCGGCTGGGCTCAAAGAAACTGTTCAGCGCCTCGCGTGCCATTTCCAGCACGGAGAAATTCATATTGATACACAGCAGCGCTTCGGGCTCGTCGTCGTCGTTCCTCAGCACGCTGGTGATGGAGCGGATATTCTGTCCGTTCCAATTGAGTTTTTCGTAGGGGCCGAGATTACTGACGACCTCGAAATCTCCCGGCAACTGGTCCAGGGCTGAATCATCCCCCAACTGTCGTTTGGAAATATTGTTGGCGATATGAACGATGGTTTGTGTTTTTACGTCGTGAATGATGACTTCCGCGTGAGGGAAATACAGCATCGCGATGCCGTCGGCGATGGTCTTATAGTTGTCAAGTTTTTTCATGCTGTGGCAGGTCGCAAGGGAGTCCGTCAAGGGCACGACTTTAGCAGTTACGCTGTTTGACTACGAGCCACTGTCTGTTGAGGCCGTGACGATAGTTCAAGACGGATGCCCTGGATCATATCGACTGTCGCAAAAATCTCAGGTATTTGTAGACGGTTGTTCTACTCATCGTCAGGAACAGGGCGACGTAGTCAGCGGCGTTTTTGCCTTCAAACGCTCCTTCGATATACAACGCCTCAACCAGTAGCGACTTGTCTCTGCGACTCATGCTCGCAAGGGGCAAGTGACGCTTGTGTAGCCAGCTCTGTATGAACGTATCGATACGGTCTTGCCAGTCGTCCCGGAAGAGGCTGTCCAGTTGGCGAGGGTTCCGGCGGGGCTCCAGGAAACCGTTCAATACATCAAGCGCCGTTTCGAGCGCCGAGAAGTTTATGTTGATGCAAAGCAACGCTTCGGGCTCGCCTTTATCATTTTTCAGCACGGTGGTAATGGAGCGAGTTTGCCCGCTACTCCCGTTGTTTTTTTCATTGGGACCAGGTCTGTTGACGTTCCCCAGACCGCTCGGCGTCTGGTCGAGTGTCGAATTTTCTTCCTGTTTTTGATTGGAAATGTTGTTGGCGATATGGACGATGGTGTGTGTCTTTACATCGTGAATGATGACTTCGGCGTGGGGGGAATACAGCGTCGCGATGCTGTCGGCAATGGCCCTGTAGTTTTCAAGATTTTTCATTATTCACCTGTCCATGCCTGACGCCGCAGCGCAGGCATGGAGGAGGAGTGATCAGAACTCGGCGAGGAACTCTGAAACCTTTTCAAGGCCTTCTTTCAGAACCGATAGGTTGTTGGCATAGCCAATGCGTACATAACCTTCAATGTCCAGGGCGCTGCCTGGCGTGAACATGACGCCTTTGCTTTCCAGCAGCTTGACGCACAAGTCACGGGAGGACAGGTCCAGGTCAATCTTCAGAAGGGCAGTGGTGCCAGACTTGGGTTTGACGAACGAGACTTTAGGCTCATTCGCGACCCACTGATCCAGGTACTCGAGGTTGGTCCGAGTAATGGATTTGTTGCGTGCCAGGATCTTGTCCTTGTTTTCCAAGGCAATGCAGGCGAAATGGTCATCGAGCATGCCGACGCTGATGGTGTTGTAGTCTCGGTGAATGGAGACGCGGTGGATCAGTTCGGTTGGGCCAACGATCCAGCCAAGGCGCAGGCCAGCCAACGAGAAAGCCTTGGACATACTGGCGGTGCTGATGCCTTTCTCGTACAGGTCGGCAATCGATACGGTGAAACCGTCGCCGTGCTGGTCGATGCCTCGGTAGACCTCATCACTGAGCAGATAGGCCCCGGCCGAACGGGCAATTGCCACGATCTGCTCAAGCAGTACTCGATCCATCAGCGCCCCGGTGGGGTTGTTTGGGTTGTTGATGGCGATCACTTTGGTATTCGGTCTGACCAGCGCCTTCAGCTCTCTCAAGTCGGGGAGGAACGCGTTTTCCTCGCTCAGGTGCAGGATCGAAACCTCTGCGCCGTAGCTCTCGGGGATCGAGTAGTGCTGCTGGTAAGTCGGAGCCACAGAAATAACGTGATCACCGGGTTCAACAAGGGTCTCATAGACCAAGGCGTTAGCGCCGATGGCACCGTGGGTGATGATCACGTTGTCCTTGCTCTGCTGCGAATACAAAGCTGCCACATTGTTGCGCAGGCGATCAGAACCTTCGATTGCGCCATACGTCATTTTCAACGGCAGCAGTTCCGCGAGAATGCTGTCTTTTTTACCGGCCATTTCCAGCAGTTGCTCAATGGTCAGGGATTCGACGCAGGTTTCGGCCAGATTGAATTCGCATTTGGTTTCATAGGCGTTCATCCAGATTTCAACGCCGAACTCTTTGATCTTCATGTGGGTACCTTTTGTTTTGATGTGTTGGTTAGCAAACGGTGCTTAACGTTGAGTCAGCGCCTTATGGATTTCCAGGGAGACGGCAACATCCTCCAGACCCAGACCGATGGAGCGGAAAAATACGTGACGGTCATATTCGGGCAGTGGCGCCGTCGCGTTGGACAGCTCAGCCAAGTCACCGACCAGATCATCGATCGACCAGAGTTTGCGTTCGGCCGCGATCACCATCTCGCCTGCCGCCAGTGGAGTGGTGTGCCGGTAGTCGCAATACACCTCCATCTTCGATAGCGCTTCCGGGGCGATTTCGTGCGCGCGATAAGCATTGGTGCTGATTGACGTAATGAGTGTGGGTTGTCCCAGAGTTTCTGTCTGTAGGACGGGCTTGGGTGAGGAGGTACACAGCATCACCACGTCCGCATTGGACACGGCCTTGGATTGCAGTTCGCACAGCGTAATACGTGGGTCGATGGCCAGAATGGCCTCACGTTGTTCGTCGCTCAGCGAAGGCACTTCGAGAGAATAGATAGAAATTTTTTCCCACTCCCGCAGGCCCTTCACGAACTCAACGTGCGCCAATGCAATAGGGCCGCTGCCAATCACCGCCAGGCGCTTACTGGTTTTGGGCGCCAGATGGTCGATTGCCAAGGCTGTGGTTGCAGCTGTGCGCAGGGTGGTCAGCAGGCCGGCATCGGCGATCAACAGGGGACGACCGGTCTCCATGGACATCAGCATGGACCAGGCGGTCACCAGAGGCTTGCCTTCGGTCTTGAGGTAGGGAGAGGTCTTGATCCCGTAAACCTTTTCTTCGCTCATGACACCCAGGTAGTTGATGAAGTCTCCCTGTCCATCAGGGAATTCCACCAGCTGTTGCGGGGGTTGTACGGCACTACCTGCGCCCAGCGATTCGAACAGGCGGCGCATCGCGGCCAGTACATCCAGTTGTGGCAGCAATGCCTTGATATCGGCTTCCTGGGCGATGAGAGGAGCTTGAGTATGTGCGGACATGAATGACGCTCTCTGAGACGGTTTGTCTGGGTGTCCACGCGACAGGTACGGGGAATCGTTCGCGATGACGTATCCCGAGGCCTATTACGTGGATCGGTGAAACAGGTGAGGAGGGCGTGGGTAGAGATCTACCCGCGCGTGGTGATATCAGCCATCATTGGCCATAGACGTCGAAGTTGAAGTACTTCGCATTGATAGCCTGGTAGATACCCTTGGCCCGCAATGCCTTGATGGCGTCATTGAAGCGTTGCACATGCGCTGTGTCGCCTTTTCGCAAGGCGATTCCGATGCCGTCACCGAAGTACTTTGGATCGGTCAATTGCGGGCCTGCGAAAGCAAAGCCTTGGCCCACGGGCAGCTTGAGAAACGACTCGCTCAGAATGATCTGGTCGGCCACCGTGCCATCCAGGCGACCGGAAGTCATATCCAGATAGATTTCATTCTGCGAGGTGTAGCGCACGATCTCCGCACCTTTGGATGCCAGGACCTCAGTGGCGAAACGATCGTGGATGCTGGAGCGCTGGACGCCGATGCGTTTGCCTTTCAAACCGGAGAGATCGTCGCCAATCTGAGTTCCACTTTTCATCACCAGTCGGGCGGGGCTCTGATAATACTTGTCGGTGAAGTCGACGGACTTCTTGCGCTCTTCGGTGATCGACATCGACGACAGAATCGCGTCGACTTTCTTGACTTTCAAAGCGGGAATCAGGCCGTCGTACTCCTGCTCGACCCATTGACACTGCACCTGCATTTCCTTGCACAGGGCATTGCCCATGTCGTAATCGAAACCGGCGATTTCACCATTCGGCAACTTTGAAGCGAAGGGCGGATAAGCGGCCTCTATACCGATTTTCAACGGTTGCTCCGCCGCTTGGACCATGGACATTGCAAGGGCAAGCGCCAGACCGCTGGTGATTGCATGCATTTTCATTTTTACGTGCCTCAGATTGATTGTCAGTTTTATTGGAGAAGCCGCAGGACGCAGCTCGCCAAGGCAGTGTGAAAATTGAGTCGTCGTTGCTTTTTGATAGGTTTTTGCACCTACTCTGGTTGTTAGAAAGCGTGCATTAGTTGGCCAGCAATGCGTCCGGGTAGCGGTTCGATACCGGCCGCCATACCGATTCGTTGTCCAGTGCGGACCAGCTTGATGTGGTGTCGGGCGACCAAAATGCCTTCCAGTGGACTCGGTACTGCTATGCGCGGCGTTCCGAGTGGCATGTCTAGAGGCAGGATTTCAGCGATGACTTCCCCTCGCTGTACGGTCGATCCGAGTGATTTTTTCCAAGCGATGATGCCGGTAGCGGTGGCCTCGAGATGGGCGACACCTTCCAGCGGATAGACCGTAACCTGTTGCGGTTCGATGGGGTGTTCGGCGTCATGAGCCAATCGAATCAGACCTTCCGCACAGAGAAAACGCAGTATTCCCAGCGCATCCTGTTCGGCGATGTCGTCTTCCACATCGGCCTGGCCGCGCAGCTCGACGGTAGCGGAAAACCCCAGGTGCTCAGTGTCCACGAACGCTTTGGCATAAAAGGCTTTCCAGGCCTTGGCGTAGGCCTCATCCAACGGGAAACCGCCGGCGTCTTCTTCGAGAAATACCGCCTTGACCCCCATGCTGGTGGCTAGGCGTATTGCCCGTTCTCGCTGATTGAGGTTGGCGTAGATGTGCAGAATGCTCGAGGTGTCGCAGTGCAGGTCGAGGAAAAGATCATGCTGCAACGCCTCTTGTAACAGCAGGTACTTGTTTGCGGCCACGGTCTCCGTGGGCAGCACCTGTCCCAAGGCGGCCTGCAAAAGTGCCTTGATCGCGGCCGTATCGTTATAGGCCGGCCGCGTCTGCGCCAGCAATGTCTCCAACTTGGCGGTGATGTCGGGGAAATTGCGATTGAAGTTCTCGCCATTGGCCAAGTTGAAGCGACCAGGCATCTGACCGAACACTTGCTGACTCATACCGACAGGATTAGCGAATGGCCTGACCACGATCCGACCATCGATCCGGCCTTCCTGTTCCAGCCTTTGCAGATGCGCCAGAAGATGCTGGATCACAAGCAGTCCCGGGTGCTCGTCGGCATGCAGCCCGGCCTGGATATAGGCACTGCGGCGCGCCGAGCCGCCACTGAAGCTGTGCTTGCAGAGCTTGTGCACCACGCCGGGGGTCTGCGAAGGGAGAGTGGTTTCTGCGGAGTGGGCCATTTCGATACGACCTGTTCGTGTAATATAATTCTATGGTGGATTATTTGTCTCAAATGATCAAGGGGGATGTTGGTTTGATTGCAGGAAATGGGGGATAGACTATGAGGTGCTGATAAGGCAGGGAGGGCGGCTGCGACACACAGGGCCTGCTACAGGGCCTGACGTTGTGGGGTGCCTCTGCGCAGCACCAGATAAGCGCCCAAGGCGGCACCTGCGATTTGGCGGGTGATTACGTTACCCCTGCGTAGGGAACCACCCTTCAACCCGTTGAGCCAGGTGCCCGATAGTCGTTGGATCAGATCTTGAATCGATCGACCAACTGCCCCAGGTCGCTCGACTGACTGGTGAGTTCAATACAGGCCGATAGTGTTTGAGTGAGGTTGTTGCGACCGCCGTGATTGAGCTGATTGATTTCGTTGATATCGACGTTAAGCGTCTCAACTACCGTTGATTGCTCTTCGGTCGCTGCGGCGACCGACTGGTTCATATCATCGATATTGCCGATACGCCGGCTCACGCTGGACAGCTCATTGCTGGCCTGTGCCGCTATTGCCACGCTATGTTCGCTCTGACTTTGGCTTTCGAGCATCGTGTCGACTGCCGACTGGGCCCCCTGTTGTAGGTGATCTATCATCTGCTCGATCTCCTGGGCTGAAGTCTGCGTCCGTTGGGCAAGATTACGGACTTCGTCCGCAACCACTGCGAAGCCTCGTCCCGCCTCACCAGCTCTTGCTGCCTCGATGGCGGCGTTGAGCGCGAGGAGGTTGGTTTGGGAGGAGATACTCTTGATCACCTCCAGAATCTTGCCGATATCAGCCGTCTTGTTGTTCAGGGCCTCGATGTTTTGGCACGAGTGGCGGATTTTCTGAGACAGAATCCTCATCGAGTCCAGCGCCTGTTCGACGATTTGTCGAGCCATCTCGGACTCGCTTCGAGCTGTCGACGCTTGTCGGGAAGTATTGGCGGCATTCTGTGCAATCTCCTGAGCCGCAGCGCCTAGCTGATTGATTGCCGTCGCCACGCCGCTGGTTCGTAAGGATTGCTCGCTCGAGTTTTCCAGTGAGGCATTGGAGAAGAGGGTGACATCCTTGGCGACTTTGTTCAGTTTGTGGGTACTTGAGGACACATTGATAATGATCCGTTGCACCCGATCGACGAAGGTATTGAATGCACCGGCCAGATCGCCGAACTCGTCTTGATGGATGACGGGAAGTCGGCGGGTCAGGTCTCCTTCTCCCTGCGCAATGTCAGTCATGGCGCGGTTCATGTTGGCTAACGGACGCATCAGAAATTGGATGAGCAAATTCAACAGTACGAGAATCAATAGGGCTGAGATGAGCATCGCCACTACCACAGCAAGCTGAAACTGCTTGAGTGATGCGTAGGCCTTATCTTTATCCAGCGATATTCCCAGTTGCCAACCCGCTATCGGCAACTCCTTGATCGGGGTGAATAGGACCAGACGATCCTTCCCGGCCACCTGTGCTTCGTGTATACCTGTCGCTGAAAGCAGGGCGCTGTCTTGATAAATATCGAGCACGGACTTGAGCAATTGGTCCTTCTCCGGACTGACTAGGACTTTGCCTTCCTTGTCGATCAGAAACGCGTAGCCCAAACCACCGAAATCCACCGCGTTGATGGTCTTGACCAGGCTTTCGATACTAAGGTCCGCAGCGACAACTCCCACACGCTTGCCAGCAGGGCCTACAGGGGCCGCAACGGTCACGATGAGTCCGCCAGGCCCTTCATCCACGTAGGGATCACCAATAGTCGGGCCATCGGCGTTAATGGTCGATAGGTACCAGGGACGGGTTCTTGGATCATAACCCTCTGGAACCGAGTCGCCAGGACGTAAGAAAATATGGCCTTCGGCATCGCCAAAATAGGCGATGAATGCCGACATCATCGTTTTTTGGGCCAGTACCTTTGTGATTACGTCTTCAGCTCGATCATGTTCGAACAGCTCCGCCATCGTCGCGGTCAACAACACCCGGCCATTGAGCCAGTCCTGGATGTTCTTGGCAGTGGCTTGTGCCATTTGAGTCATCTGACTGTGCAGTTGGGTTTCTATCGATTGACGTTGCATACGTTCGTTATAGAGGGCAAACAGGCTAAAAGAGGTGATGGATACCAACGCCGCAGCAGCCAATATTTTGTGGCGAAACTTGAGTCGCATTCGAGGTTTCCTGTGGTCAGTGGAAGAGTCAAATGGGCGCTATAAAAGGCAATTTCAGGGCAAGCGAATCCGCCGGTCTGAAGAAAGAGCAGACCGTTTATGAATGGAAATGCGTTAGTTTTGAGTCAGCCGGAAAGCGTCGATGATCGCCTCCTGCATCAGGGTGGCGGTTCGGGTCGCGCCTTGAGATTCACGAGCGACGACAAACACGGGTCTTTCCACCATGAACTCTGGCAGGGGCAACCTGTACAGCGCATCGCGCTCCACCCAAGGTTGGGCAATGTGGTCGGGGACGATTCCGACAAAACCACCACTCAACAATAACTGCACAGTCCCTTCAACATGGTGGGCCAGGGCGCAGGAGTTCTGCAGGAATGAGGCGGGCGCCGCGTCCTGTACCAGGTACCCACGGCGGACGTAGTGCGCTGTTTGCTCCACAATCCGACGGGCTTTGTCTTCGCTTTTGCCGAACGCTTCATGGTTTCGACCGCAGTACAACGCAGAGGCTTCACTGCCAATCACCTGATAGGTCAGAGAGGGGAGGTCCGACTTGCAGATTGTTACGCCCACTCCGGCCTTTTTTTCCGCGACCGCCCGCTCTACTGCATCGGGTGGTGCCACACCGATACTGAGGCTGACTCGCGGATAGCGAGTGCAAAAGCTCTGCAGAGCTGAGGCAATAGGGTTACTCGGGGTAAAGGCGCAATGATCTATCAGCCATAGGCTCAACTCACCTTTGACTTCGCCTTTTGAGCTGGCCAGCGTTTCGCGAAACTCATCAATCGAGTCGAGCAGACGAAGTATCGCGGTATAAGCGACTTGCCCTTCCTGAGTCAGTTGGAAACCGCTGCGACCTCGATAGCAAAGTTGGCTACCAAAACGGCTCTCCAGATCGGAAAGCTGTCGGCTGATGGCGGAAATACCCATTCCAGTGGCTTCTTCAGCGGCGGATAGCCCGCCGCATTCAACGACGGCTTTGAACAGTCGCCAGTGTTTTAAATCAATGTCGTGCAGTGGAGGGATCGATGGGGTGTTCAACTTTTTGATACTCCGTGTGCAGGGAGTAGAGCGCTTGTGTCGCCAGGACGTGTCGCGCTCAGCCTTTTGTTAGTGTTGTACACCAAGAGGCTCTGTTTAGGAGAGCTGGTCATCCAAGTGAATCAGGGTTTCGGCCAGCACGCGGGTACCGTCCAGCAGTTGCTGCGGGTCCAGCCATTCTTCGGGACAATGGCTGCGACCATTCAGGCAGGGAACAAACACCATCCCCATAGGGCCGGTCGCGCCGACGTAAACAGCATCATGTCCAGCTCCGCTGGGCATGGTCATGTGTGAGTAGCCCAAACGCTCGGCCACCTCACTGACGGCTTTAATCACGATGGGCGAGCAGTCTGTGGGATCGGCATAGGTCAGCGCTACCGAGTCGACGGTCAACCTCAGATCGGCCAGGACGGGGGCACAGCTGTCGAGCAGTTGCTCCGCAAACGCCAGGAGTACCTGTTTCGAGTCGCTGCGCACTTCCAGAACCATCTCCACCTTGCCGGGCACCGCATTGGGCACATTGGGGCTCACGTCCAGTCGGCCCACTGTCGCGACCACATAGTGAGGGTTGCCGCTCATGGCGGCGGCCATTTTCCGAGCCTCGCGAATCAGCTCTGCCGCGCCGACCAGGGCATCGCGACGCAGGTCCATGGGAGTGGTACCCGCATGGTCAGGTAACCCGTGGACCGTGATACCGACGCGGCGGATGCCGACGATGTTGGTGACTGACCCGATATGCACGCCGCGACTTTCCAGAACCGGGCCTTGCTCGATGTGGAGTTCGACAAATGCTGCGGTGCTGTCCGGCGCTCTGAGCGCCTGGCCGAGTACCTCCGGGGTGCCGCCAATACGTGTCAACGCTTG
>Ga0209759_1001826_pt1 | contig 10687 bp, 8 predicted proteins | sample AraplaCL_Col_mMS_FD_184261 | JGI IMG/M metagenome (GOLD analysis project Ga0209759, IMG submission 184261) | Arabidopsis root microbial communities from the University of North Carolina, USA - plate scrape CL_Col_mMS (SPAdes) (version 2) | ecosystem: Host-associated > Plants > Roots >...
CCGGCGTCGTCTCCCGCGGCCGCGGCCGCCGCTCGATCAGCGAGATCAACATGGTGCCGTTCATCGACGTCATGCTGGTGCTGCTGATCATCTTCATGGTCAGCGCCCCGCTGATCACCACCGGCGTGGTCGACCTGCCCTCGATGGGCAAGGCCAAGCAGCGCCCGCCCTCGGTCATCGAGGTCATCGTGGGCACCGACGAACACATCAAGATCCGCATCGACAAGGCCGACCCCGAGCCGACGACGATCCCCGCGCTCGCCGCGCGCGTGAGCGAGCTGCAGGCCGGACGCAGCGACGTGCCGGTCGTGATCGCCGGCGACAAGGCGGTGCGCTACGAGAGCATCGTCAAGGTGATGGACACACTGCAGCGCGCGGGCGTGCAACGAGTCGGCTTGGCCGTCAAGCAAGTGGGTTAGCGTGACCAGCATCTTCGGCCACCGCCCTGCCGACCGCCCGCCCCAGTACGAGGACTGGACGGGCGGCGTCACGATGTCGATCGTGGCGCACACGGCGCTGATCGGCGCGCTGTGGTGGGGGCTGCACTGGCGCAGTTCCACCGTCGAAGTGGCGTCCTCGGCCGAGCTCTGGTCGGCCGTGCCCGAGGCCGCGGCGCCGCCGCCGGTCGAGACGCCGCCACCGCCGCCCCCGCTGCCCAAGCCGGTCGTGGAGACGCCGCCCCCGCCTCCGGTCGAGACGCCCAAGCCGCCCGACATCGTCACCGAGCAGATCAAGGAAAAGCCGCCCAAGCCCAAGCCCACGCCGGCCCCGCCGCCGCCCAAGCCGGCACCGCCCAAGCCCGCGCCGCCTCCGCCACCGCTGGACGCCAAGACGCTGGCCAAGCTCCACGCCGAGGAAGTCAAGCGCATGCTCGGGCAGATGAATGCGCCCACGACGGCCGTGGGCCAGGCCGCGCGCAACTCGGGCCCGTCCGCGAACTGGGCGGGCCGGGTCGCCGCATTGATCAAGCAGCACCTGATCTACACCGACTCTATCGTCGGGCTGCGTTCGCCCGACATCGAGATCCGCCTGGGTGTCGACGGCTCGATCCTGAGCCAGAAGATCACGAAGTCGAGCGGCAACCCCGCCTTCGACGACGCCGTGCTGCGCGCCGTGATCGGAACCCAGAGGCTGCCGCGCGATACCGACGGCACGCTGCCGACGGACGTGGTCCTCACGTTCCATCCGGACAGCTGAGGCCCTTTGGGCAGGCGGCTACTTCTTCGCCTCGCCGGCGGTGAGCGAACCGCCCAGCTTCGCACACGTTCCCTTGGCGACGTAGCGCCAGTCGTTGGGGTCGTTGTCCGCCTTGGCCTGGCCCGCGCACGAATGGGTGTTGGCGGACGAGGCGCAATCGTTCTGGCCGGCCTTGGCGATGCCGAAACACTTTTCCTGCGGGGCCTTGGCGTCGGCGGCTTGCACCGGCCCGAGGGCCATGGCCAGCGCAGAGGCCAGGGTGGAGGTCGCGATGATGCGCTTGTTCATGAAGAGCCATTCCTTGTCGAGTGGCGGCGCACCTGCGCCGCAGGGCACATAGTTTGTACCTTTTCTGGCAAGGGCCGTTCAAGGCCCCGTTCGAAAACTCCCCACAATAGGGGCGTTGCAGCGTCGCCCCGGCGCTCGCACAATGGATCGGCAAGGCCCCTCAACCGCGCCTGAACCAGGGAGTCAGGGCTTGTCCAGCGACCCCTCCGCACCACCTGCCGCCCTCGAAGCCCAGCTTCTGCTCGATACGTTCCGGGGTATCAACCTCGGAGTGGTCTGGCTCGACGAGCACGCGCGCATCGTGCACGCCAACGAATTCTTCGCCGCCTCGGCCGGCACGGGCGGTGCGTCGCTCGCGGGCCTGCCCTTGGCGGAGCTGGTCGAGGACCTGACGCCTGGCCGCTGGCAGGCGATCCGGCGCGGCGACGCCAGCGCGCCCTTCCGCCTGACGATGTCTGCCGCCGACGGCCGCAGGCGCGTGCTCGAGGTGCGCGCGCGGCCCGTCAGCCACGAGGGTCGCGACCTGACGGCGTTGCTGCTGATCCCGATCGCGGAACGCGTCGAGGCCGAAGGCATCGACGATCTGCAGCGCGAGGTGCTCGAGTCGGTCGCGATCGGGCGTCCGCTGCGTTCGGTGCTGGACCTGCTGTGCCGCCGCGTGGAAGCGCTGGCGCCCGACGTGGTCTGTTCCATATTGCTGATCGAGAAGAACGGCACGCTCACGCCGATCGCCGGCCCCAGCCTGCCGCCTGCCTACGTCGAGGCGCTGCACGGCGCGGCGATCGGCCCGCGGGCGGGCTCGTGCGGCACGGCGGCGTGGCGCCGCGAGCCGGTGGAGGTGACCGACATCGCCACCGACCCGCTGTGGGCGGACTACCGCGACCTGCAGGCGCTGCTGCCGATGGCGGCCTGCTGGTCCACCCCCATCATCGCGGCCAACGGCGAGGTGGTCGCCACCTTCGCGATGTACTACCGCACGCCACGCTCGGCGCCGCCGTTCCATCGCCGCATGGTCGAGGCCTGCGTGCCGCTGGTGCGTGTCGCACTGCAGCACGAGGCCAACCGCACGGAGATCGAGCGGCTGGCCTACTTCGATCCGCTCACCGGCCTGCCCAACCGGCGCCTGTTCAACGACCGCGCCCGCCAGACGCTGCAGATGGCGATCCGCGTGCAGGCGCCCGGCGCGCTGCTGCTGTTCGACATCGACCGCTTCAAGACCACCAACGACTCGCTGGGCCACAGCGCCGGCGACGAGGTGCTGCGCGAGACGGCGTTGCGGCTGCAGGCCGAGACCGGCGAGAACGCCACCGTCGCGCGCCTGGGCGGCGACGAGTTCGCGGCCATGCTGCCGCGCTGCACGCCCGTCGAGGCGATGCACGCGGCCGAACGCCTGCGCCAGGCGCTGGCCGCGCCGCTGCGCATCTCGGGCATGCAGATCGAGGTCTCCACCAGCATCGGCATCGCGCTGTTCCCGCAGGACGGCTCCGAGCTCGAGCGGCTGGTCAAGAACGCCGAGATGGCGATGTACGAGGTCAAACGCGGCGGCCGCGGCGCCTCGCGCTTCTTCACCAGCATGATGAACGACGTCGTCGCGCAGCGCATGCAGATGGAAAGCGCGCTGCGCCAGGCCCTGGCTGCGCGCGGGCTGGGCCTGCACTACCAGCCCAAGATGTACCTGGACGGCAGCGGCTGCGCCGGCGTGGAGGCGCTGGTGCGCTGGAACGATGCCGAGCTGGGCCCGGTGCCGCCCGACCGCTTCATCGCGCTGGCCGAGGAGTGCGGCCTGATCGGCGCGATCGACGCCTGGGTGCTCGAGATCGCGTGCGCGCAGCTCGCGGCCTGGCAGCGCGACGGCGTGCCGGTGCCGCACATCTCCGTCAACGTGTCGCCGCTGCGTTTCCATTCCGACGACGTGCCGGCGCATGTGCGGCGGCTGCTGTCGCTGCATGGCCTCAAGCCCAGCGCGCTGATGCTGGAAGTGACCGAGCGCGTGATGATCAGCGACGACGAGCGCACCCGCGTCGACCTGCGCACCCTGCACGAGATGGGCGTGCGGCTGTCGATGGACGATTTCGGCACCGGCTATTCCAGTCTCGGCTACCTCAAGCGCCTGCCGGTCAGCGAGCTCAAGCTGGACAAGAGCTTCGTCAACGACCTGGAGCACCAGGCGAGCGACCGCGCGCTGGCCGATGCGGTACTGGGTATCGGCAACGCGCTTGGACTGCAGGTGGTGGCCGAGGGCGTCGAGACGCCCGGCCAGCGCGAGTGGCTGGCGCGCGCCGGCTGCGGTGTCGCGCAGGGCTTTCTGTTCACCCGCGCGCTGCCTGCCGAAGCGCTGGTGGCATGGCTCGAAAGCGAGCGTGATGGCTGGTCGCCGCGGCGGCTGGCGGCCGTCCCGGGCCCGGCCGCGGGCGCGCGCGCGGCCTAGAGGCGCCGCGGCCAAACCCGACACGCCAGTCGGCGATACTCGCGCTGCGCCGACCCCGGCGCGCCGCCCGCATCGCCATGGTCAACGATTTCGCCCAGCAACTCGAGACGCTCCAGCCCCAACTGCTGCGCTTCGCGCGCACCCAGCTGCGCAACGAGGCCTGGGCCGAGGACGCCGTCTCCGAGACCGTCGTCGCCGCGCTGGAGAAGCCGCAGTCCTTTGCCGGCCAGTCGCAGCTCAAGACCTGGCTGGTGGGCATCCTCAAGCACAAGGTGATCGACCAGCTGCGCCGCCACAAGCGCGAGGCGACGGTGCTGACTACGGACGACAACGAAGACCTGGACGACCTGCTGTTCGCGCCAGACGGCCACTGGCGCGAGATGCCGGCCGACTGGGGCAATCCCGACGACGTGCTGCGCCAGCGCCAGTTCATCGACGTCATGCAGACCTGCCTGGACGGGCTGCCGCCGACGCAGGCCCGCGTCTTCCTGGCCCGCGAATGGCTGGAACTGTCGTCGGACGAGGTTTGTAAGGAATTGACCATCACCACGACAAACCTGTGGGTACTGCTGCACCGTGCCCGCCTGCGCCTGCGCGAATGCCTGCAGGCCGGCTGGTTCGACGCCCACCCCGCAGTTCCCACCCACGCGACCCGATGAGCCTGTTCTACCGCAAATGCCGCGAAGTGACGCGTCTCGTGCTCGAGCGCGAGAACCGGCCGCTGACCATGGTCGAGCGGATCGCGGTGCGTCTGCACCTGAGCATCTGCCTGATGTGCACGCGCTTCACCGGCCAGGTGCGGCTGATGAACCGTGCCATGGCGCAGTGGAAGCACTACGCCGAGCATGACGAGCACGACAGCCCGGGCAGCTGAGCCATTCGCCGGCAGGCCGCGAACTGGCGGTCCATCGGGCCTCTAATCGCCGCTTCGCGCCGCGGCGGTCCTTCTAGTATCGAAGCGCCCCCACGTGTGGCTGGGGAAGTGGATGCGTTCGCGCGCAACGTCGATGTCCGATCTATCGCTGCCTCCTCTTTCCGCCGGGCCGGGCCTTGCGTTCGCCGACCGCGCCGCGGCCGAGAGCTCGCACTGGGCGATGCCGCCCGCCGCCAACGCCGGCGGCGTCTGGCCGCTGGGCAGCAGCGAGCCGTGCGCGATCCTGGGCCTGAACGACAAGAGCTTCAATGCCCGGCTGGCGCAATTCGACGCGTCCGCAGGCCTGGCCTGCGTCTTCGTGCCGCCGGCGCGCTCGCCGATGCAGCTGCGCTTCGGCCAGTTCCAGCGCCTGACGCTCACCGAGCCGGTGATGCCGTCCAGCAATGGCGTCCACGCCGCCCCGGGCTGGGCCGACCGCGTGCCCGGCGACACGGAATTCCAGGTGCGGCTGAGCAACGGCAAGTCGCACACCGGCCGCACCATCAGCCACGTGGAGAACGACCAGGGCCTGTTCCTGTTCCCTCCGGTGGGCGATGCCGGCCTCGTGCAGCGCATGTTCTACCCACGCGGCGCCTACCGCCGCGTCGACTTCGGGCCGCGGCTGGGCGAAGTGCTCGTCAGCCAGCACACGCTGTCGCCGCAGCAGCTGCAGGCGGCGCTGGCGGAGCAGCAACGCATCCGAAGCCTGAAGCTCGGCGAGATCCTCGTCGAGGTCGGACTGATCACGCCGCCGCAGCTCGAGCAGGCGCTGGCGCTGCAGGCCCGCACGCCGATGCTGCGCCTGGGCGAGGCCCTGATCTCGCTGCGCTCGCTGTCACCCGAGGACCTGGCCAGCGCACTGCAAAGCCAGACGCGCAACCGCAACCTGCCGCTGGGCGAACTGCTGGTCAACCACGGCGTGATCTCCAGCGAGGAACTGCGCGAGGCGCTGGAGGTCAAGCGCCTGCAGCTGCCCGACGACGCGCCGTCCCTGCCGGACTCCATGGGCTTCGCATCGACCGCGTCGCCGCCGCAGATCAACGCAGCGCTCGCCGAGGCGGACAAGCCCCGGCAGCGCGCCGGCGGTGCCCTGCTGGGCGATCACGTCAAGACGCTCGAACAGCTGAGCGCCGCGATCGAGGCGCAAAGCCGCATGCCGATGGTCCGCATCGGCGAGGCGCTGATCGCCCTGGGCTACATCACCGAGGGCCAGCTCGCCGACGCGCTGATGAACCAGGGCAAGGACCGCAAGGTGCCCCTGGGCGAGCTGCTGGTGCGCGAAGGCCTGATCACGCGCGCCAACCTGCAGACCGCGCTGGCGCGCAAGATGGGCTATCCGCAGGTCGACCTGCAGGCGTTCACGATCGACATCGACGCCCTGCGCAAGCTGCCGGTGGCCGCGGCGCAGCGCCTGGAGATGCTGCCGCTGTGCCTGATGAACGGCAAGGTGGTCGTCGCCACCGAGGATCCGTCGCGCCGCGATCGCATCGACGAAGCCGAGTTCCTGACGCAGTCCAAGGTCGTGCCGGTGCTGGTGGCCTCGGGTCAGCTCGCCGAGCAGATCCCGGCGCTCTACGCCCGCGGCGGCCTGGACGAGATGACGCTGGAATTCAACGCGACGCCGGCGCCGGAAAGCCAGGGCACCGACTCGCTGCTGGCCGCCCTCGAGCTGCCCGGCGACAGTTCCGGCAGGGCGGTCGCCGACGACAACGACGACGCCGTCGAACAGTCCGACACCTCGCTGGTACGGCTGATCAACTCGATGATCGTCGAGGCCCACTCGCAGGGGGTCTCCGACATCCACATCGAGACGCGCCCCGGCCGCGAGAAGGTCAAGGTGCGCTTCCGCGTCGACGGCCTGCTGCGCCCGTACCTCGAGCTGCCGCACACCTATCGGCAGGCGCTCATCGCGCGCCTGAAGATCATGTGCGACCTGGACATCTCCGAGCGCCGCCGCCCGCAGGACGGCAAGATCAACTTCGCGCGCTTCGTGCCAAGCTGCCAGATCGAGCTGCGCGTCGCCACGATCCCGACGACCAACGGCCTGGAGGACGCCGTGCTGCGCATCCTGGCCTCGGCCAAGCCGCTGCCGCTCGATGCGCTGGGCATGTCGCCGCACAACCTCGCGCACCTGAAGAGGGCCGTCGAGCGCCCCTACGGCATGGTGCTGTGCGTCGGCCCGACCGGCTCGGGCAAGACGACGACGCTGCACTCGGCGCTGAGCTTCATCAACACGCCCGAGCGCAAGATCTGGACGGCCGAGGATCCGGTCGAGATCACCCAGGCCGGGCTGCGCCAGGTGCAGGTCAACCCGAAGATCGACTGGACCTTCGCCAAGGCGCTGCGCGCCTTCCTGCGTGCCGATCCCGACGTGATCATGGTGGGCGAGATCCGCGACAACGAGACGGCGCAGATCGCCGTCGAATCGTCGCTGACGGGCCACCTGGTGCTGTCGACACTGCACACCAACAGCGCGCCCGAGACGATCACGCGCCTGCTGGACATGGGGATGGATCCGTTCAACTTCGCCGATGCGCTGCTCGCGGTGCTGGCCCAGCGCCTGGTGCGCCGCATCTGCAGCGGTTGCAAGACCGCCACGCCGGCCACGGGCGAACAGATCGACGAACTGCTCGATGACACGCTGCATGTGTGGGGCGACCATCCTCAGGCGCCCACCCGCGAAGCGACCCTGGCCGACTGGACGAGCCGCTACGCGGTCGACGGCCGCCTGATGTTCTTCAAGGGCAGCGGCTGCGCCAAGTGCGGCAACACCGGCGTCAAGGGCCGCGCGGGCCTGCACGAGCTGCTGACCGTCAGCAAGGGCGTGCGCCATCTGATCCAGCAGGGCGGCCGCGCCGAGCAGATCCTGCAGCAGGCGATGGGCGAAGGCATGCGCACGCTGCGCCAGGACGGCATCGAGAAAGTGCTGGCGGGCATCACGACGATCGAGGAAGTGCGGGCGACGTCCAACAACTGACATCCGCAAGATGTCATCCGGCGCACCGGGATGTCATCCTGCGCGCAGTCGCAGGATCCACCCCCGCCGCGGACGATGAACCAAGAAAAACGCCGCGCGGCTGCAAAGCCGGGCGGCGTTTCTTCGTGCGCGTCAGCGCGAGCTTACTTCCACATGCCCGACGCCGCGGCCGCGGGCGTGGCGCTGCTGTTCTTGACGGGCGCGGGCGGCACGACCTGCATCGTGGTGGTGGTCGTGGTCGTCGTCGTGATGGTCGAACCCGGCGCCACGCCGCCCGTGGCCGCGGGCGGCTGCGCCGTGACGCGCTGCTCCGGCTCCTGGCAGCCGTCGACCAGGCGGTGATGTTCCTTCTGGTTCATCAGCATCGACTTGGCCGGGATCTGGATCCACACCACGGCGCCGGACGTGTCGACCAGGCGCACCGCGCCGGTGGTGGTCTCCTCGGGTACCATCGTGTACGACTTGTGGGCGTAGACGACCTTGAAGTTGCCGTTGTGGCCCGGGATCTTCTCGACGTCGACCTTTTCCTTCATCTCGCAATCGGCGACACCGGTGAGCACGCGGTCGGCCGCGGCCAGCTGGCCGGCGCTGAGGTTGTCGTTGGTGGCGGTGACAGGCTCGGCCGCCTTGGCCTTGGCCGCCGGCTTCTTGGCCACGGCCTTGGGCTTGGCATGCGCGGCCGGGGCGCTGGCCTGGGCGAACGCCGACGACATGGTGAAGGTGGAAAGCGTGGCCAGGGCGGCGGCGGCGGTCAGGGTGCGGAACATCGGGGGCTGTCTCCGGTTGTGCGGTGCCGAATTGTCGACGAAGCGCCCGTGCGGTTACACGTTCAGGTGCAACGCCTTGTTTCGGGGTGGCCGGATGCCAACTGCATCACGGATCATGCGCCGAACCAGCGCAGACGCGCCTCGGCCGGCAACTGGGAATGCCCGCCCGCCGACGTGCGGTGCGCGCGCTCGATCACGTGCCAGAAGTAGCGGTAGCTGGCGCGATCGTGCAGGTGTTCGCGGCCGTTGTGGCGATGACGGATCGGACCCCAGTCGGCGTCCTGCGCCGCCAGGATCACGTCCACGGCGAGGTCGACCTCGGCCGCGGTAGGCGCGAACGCGTCCACGATCACGCGCACCTGGTCCGGATGGATGCTCCACATGCGCGTGTAGCCGAACTCGCGGCAGGCGCGCTCGGCGGCGCGCTGCAGCGCGCGCGTGTCCTTGAACTCGGTCACCACGCAATGCGACGGCGTCTTCGAGTGCCCGTGGCAGGCGGCCGAGATGGCCAGCTTGGCGCGCACGACCAGCGGATGCGTGAACTGCCCTTCGGCGCTCATCGCCGACTGCGGGATCGCGCCGCGGTGCGCGGAGACGAAGTCCATCAGCCCGAACGACAGCGACTCCAGCCGCGGATGCGCTGCCAGCAGCTCGACGTCGCGCAGCGCGCCGTGGGTCTCGACCAGCGCGTGCAGCGGCAGCGCGCGCGCGAGCCCGGCCGCACGTGACGCGAGATCGACGGCGTGGACGGCGGCCTCCAGATCGGCCGCGTCGCGCGCCTTGGGAATCATCAGGTAGGCGAGCCGGGTGCCGGCGCCGCGCAGCAACACGTCCAGCATGGCCTCGAAGGCCGGATGGCTGCGCGGCACGATGCGCGCGCCGACGCGGTCGAAGCGGTTGGCGGGCGACTGCACGAGCTCGGCGATCAACTGCGCCTGCTCGAGCTCGCCGCCCGCGGGCGCGCCGTCCTCGCCGTCGAGGGTGACGTCGAACACCGGGCCGAGCTCGGCCTGCAGCTCCAGGCTCTTGCGCATGCGCGCCTCGACGCCGGAGTAGTGGTCGCAGACCGGCAGCGAGGTGGTCGGATCGCCGTCCTCGAACAGGACGTCGCGCGGATGCGGTGCGGAGATCATGGGCATCGGGCCTGCAGAAACGAAAACGCGCGGACTTTCAGCCGCGCGTTCAGGATAGCTCGCCGACGGCCTCGCGGGGCGAGGCCGATCAAGGCAACTTACAGAAGATGGGCGACGCCGGCCTGCTCGTCCTGGAGTTCCTTGAGCGTCTTGTTGATGCGCTCCTGGCTGAATTCGTCGATGGCCAGGCCTTCGACGATCTTGTACTTGCCGTTCTCGGTGGTGACCGGGAAGCCGAACATGACGTCCTTGGGGATGCCGTACTCGCCGTTGGACGGCACGCCCATCGTGACCCACTTGCCCTTGGTGCCCAGCGCCCAGTCGCGCATGTGGTCGATGGCGGCGTTGGCGGCCGAGGCGGCCGACGACACGCCGCGCGCCTCGATGATGGCCGCGCCGCGCTTGCCGACGGTGGGCAGGAAGACGTCCGCGTTCCAGACCTGGTCGTTGATCAGGTCCTTGACGGCCTTGCCGTTGACCGTCGCGAAGCGGTAGTCGGCGTACATCGTGGGCGAGTGGTTGCCCCACACGGTCAGCTTCTCGATGTCGGCGACCTTGGTGCCAGTCTTCTGCGCCACCTGGGTCAGCGCGCGGTTGTGATCGAGGCGCAGCATGGCGGTGAAGTTCTCGCGCGGCAGGCTGGGCGCGCTCTTCATGGCGATGTAGGCGTTGGTGTTGGCGGGGTTGCCGACGACCAGCACCTTGACGTTGCGCGAGGCGACCTTGTCCAGCGCCTTGCCCTGGGCCGTGAAGATCTGGGCGTTGGCGGCCAGCAGGTCGGCGCGTTCCATGCCGGGGCCGCGCGGGCGGGCGCCCACGAGCAGCGCGTAGTCGGTGTCCTTGAACGCCGTCATCGGATCGGAGTGGGCTTCCATGCCGGCCAGCAGCGGGAAGGCGCAGTCGTCGAGCTCCATCATCACGCCCTTGAGCGCCTTCTGGGCCTTCTCGTCGGGGATCTCCAGCAGCTGCAGGATCACCGGCTGG
>Ga0209759_1001827_pt1 | contig 10686 bp, 13 predicted proteins | sample AraplaCL_Col_mMS_FD_184261 | JGI IMG/M metagenome (GOLD analysis project Ga0209759, IMG submission 184261) | Arabidopsis root microbial communities from the University of North Carolina, USA - plate scrape CL_Col_mMS (SPAdes) (version 2) | ecosystem: Host-associated > Plants > Roots >...
TCGATGCGATCTTCGGATTGGCGCGGGTGTTCGGGCAGGTCCATGGGCTGTACCCGGTACCGCCGGAGGCGAGCAGCAGTCCGGTCGCTTGACATCTACCTACTAGTTGGTAGACTGCCGCCCATGGATTCCGAACTGTCTCCCAAGGCCGCAGAGATCGCCGCCTGCGCGCGCTCGCTGATCGCGCTGCGGGGCTACAACGGCTTCAGCTATGCGGACATCGCCGAGGCCGTCGGGATCTCCAAGGCCAGCGTGCACCACCACTTCGCCACCAAGGCGGAGCTGGCGTGCCGCGTGGTGGCCGACTATCGGGCCGAGGCCTGCGCGGGTCTGGCGGCGCTCACGCAGCAGCTCGCCGACCCCGCGGCGCGGCTGCAGGCCTGGGTGACCTTCTGGCAGCGTTGCCTGCGCGAGCGCACGCTGCCGTTCTGCATCTGCGCGATGCTGGCCAGCGAGCGGCCGACGCTGCCCGACGCGGTGGCTGCCGAGGTGCGCGGGCACTTCGACGACCTGTCACGCTGGCTTTCGGCGACGCTGGAGGACGGGGTGCGCAAGCGCCACTTCAAGCTGCTCGCCACGCCCGACACGGAAGCGCTCGCCTTCATGGCGGCGATCCACGGTGCCATGGTCTCGGCGCGGGCGTATGACGACCCGGCCGTCTTCACGTCGATCTCCGAGAGCCTGCTCGCACGCCTGGCCGTTCACTGAGTCTCTTTTTTTGCCTCGCTAGCCTACCTACTAGTAGATAACACATGAACACCGAACTCTGGATCCTGATCGCTTCCACCCTGCTCTGCCTGGCCCTGCCCCTGCTGTACGTGCCGCTGTATGCGCGCCAGGTGGGCATGGGCGTCATTTCGGGCAATCGCGAGGAAGCGCCCGCGGCCACCGGGGCGGCCGGACGCGGCGTCCGCGCGCATCGCAACCTGCTCGAGAACCTGTTGCCCTTCGCCGTCGCCGTCCTGGTCGCGCGCGTCGCCGGCGTGTCCGACAGCGTGACCGTCCTGGGCGCATGGCTGTTCCTCGGTGGCCGGCTGGTGCACGCCGCGAGCTACCTGGCCGGCATCCCCGGGATCCGCACCTTGGCCTACTTCGCCGGCGTGGCCGGCACCGTCGCCATCGTCACGCAACTGCATTGATTCAGCCCTGGCGGGAGTCCTTCGGGGCGCCGCTCCCGCCATCTTTCCTGCGCGCCCCTGCATGCCGCGGCCTGCCCCGCGGCCGGAGAAAACCGATGTCCCTCTTCAAGAAACTTCCGTTCGCCACGCTCGCACTGGCTGCCGCATTCACGGCCCTCGCCTCGGTGCCGGCGGCCGCCGCCGAAGGCGTGCGGGTGCGCGGCACCGTCGTCAGCGTCAATGCCGACACCCTGACCGTGAAATCGCGCGACGGCGACAACGTGGCGATCAAGTTGAACCCGGGCTGGAAGGCCGGCGGCATCGCCAAGGCGCGCCTGGCCGACATCAAGCCGGGCGACTTCGTCGGCATCGCGTCCCTGCCTGGCGCCGCCGGCGGCGATGGCGCACTGGAAGTGCTGATCTTCCCGCCCGCCATGCGCGGCACCGGCGAGGGCAGCTATGGGTGGGACCTGAAGCCGAACAGCACGATGACCAACGGCGCCGTCTCCGAGGCCGTGCAGTCCGTCGACGGGACGACCGTCAACGTCGTCTATCACGGGCAATCCAAGAAGATCGTCGTCACGCCCGCGACGCCCATCGTCAGCTTCGCGCCGGCCGTCAACGCCGACGTCAAGCCGGGCGCCGCCGTGTTCGTGCCGGCCAGCCGCGCGGACGACGGCAAGCTGAGCACCGGCCAGGTCGTCGTTGGCAAGGACGGAGTCGTTCCGCCGATGTGACCCACGCCGGCGCGGCGCCTCGTCGCGCCACTGGCGCGCTGCCGTCAGTAGTGCGAACAGCCGCCGTGGTGTAAGGTTTGCTTGCGCCGCGCGACCAACGGCCAAGATGATCAAAAGGCTCGCCATGACCACCGCCAGGATGCCTTCGGGCACGATCCCTCGCGCCGCCTCGGCGCGCAAGCAACTCCTGCCGCGCCACTCGGCGCTGGTGCGCCTGACGCACTGGATCAACGTCTTGTGCTTCTCGTTGCTCCTGATGACCGGCGCGCAGATCTTCAACGCGCATCCGCGCTTGTACTGGGGCGAGTACGGCGCCGACAACGACCACGCGTGGCTGTCGATCGACTCGCTCCAGAACGGCTCGAGCGTGCGCGGCGTGTTGCACCTGGGCTCGCTGACCGTGGAGACGACCGGCTTGCTGGGCGCTTCGAAGGACGAAGGCACGCTGGCCGCGCGCGGCTTCCCGTCCTGGCTGACCATCCCGTCCTACCAGGACCTGGCCGCAGGCCGCCGCTGGCACTTCTTCTTCGCGTGGCTGTTCGCCATCAACGGCGCGGTCTACCTGATCGCCGGCCTCGTGTCGCGCCACTTCCGCCGCGACCTGCTTCCGACGGCGAGCGAGCTCGCCCCGAAGCATCTGGCCCACGAGGTGGTCACGCATGCCAAGCTGCAATTTCCCAAGGGCGAGGCCGCGCGGCGCTACAACGTGCTGCAGAAGCTCAGCTACATGGGTGTGGCCTTCGTGCTGCTGCCGCTGATGGTGCTGACCGGGCTCACGATGTCGCCCGGGATGGATTCCGCGTTCCATGTGCTGCTCGACGTCTTCGGCGGCCGTCCGTCGGCGCGCTCGCTGCACTTCATCTGCGCGTCGCTGCTGGTGGCCTTCGTGGTCGTGCACATCGTGATGGTGCTGGTCTCGGGGGTGTGGAACAACCTGCGCTCGATGATCACGGGCAAGTATGCGATCGAAGCCGACGGAGACAAGCAATGAACCCGAACGTGAAGTTCAAGGCGGATCGCATGACGCCGTTCCAGGCCCGCCGCAAGTGGCTGACGGCGTTCGCCGCCGGCACAGGATCGCTGGCGCTGGCCGGCTGCGACCGCGCCGTCAACAACCCGCGCATCGACGCCACGCTGCGCAGCGCCGAGAAGCTGACGCTCGCGAGCCAGCGGCTGATCCTGCAGCACCAGCCGCTCGCCAAGGAATACGGCGAGCGCGACCTCTCGCCGGTGTTCCGCGCCAACGGCTCGATGATGCCGCAGGGCAAGGAATACGCGCAGTTGCTGCAAGGCAGCTTCGTCGACTGGCGCCTGAAGGTCGACGGGCTCGTGCAGCGGCCCCAGTCGCTGTCGCTGGCCGAGCTGAAGGCGATGAAGTCGCGCACGCAGATCACGCGCCACGACTGCGTCGAAGGCTGGAGCGCGATCGGCAAGTGGCAGGGCGTGCCGCTGTCGCAGGTGCTGGATCTGGCCGGCCTGAAGCCCGGCGCGCGTTACGTGATCTTCCACTGCGCAGACAACCTCGGCGAGACGGCCGACGACTCGGGCTTGTACTACGAGAGCATCGACCTGCTCGACGCCTACCACCCCCAGACCATCCTGGCCTACAGGATGAACGGACAGGACCTGCCCGTCGCCCACGGCGCCCCGCTGCGCCTGCGCATCGAGCGCCAGCTGGGCTACAAGCAGGCCAAGTACGTCAACCGCATCGAGGTCGCCGACGCCTACTCGCATCTGAACGGCGGCAAGGGCGGGTTCTGGGAGGACCGCGGCTACGAGTGGTACGCGGGGATCTGAGAACCTGCGGCAAATCCACGTAGCCTGTCATCCTGCGCGAAGTCGCAGGATCCACCCCCGCCACGACCCCCGGCTTCGACCGTGAAGGCGCGGCAGGGGTGGATTCTGCGACTGCGCGCAGAATGACAGCACTTTCAGGGAGAGCCGCGACATGCCGACCGCCGACCAGACCGTCCGCCAGTGCCTGGACGCCTACCAGGCCGCCGTCCTTGCCAAGGACGTCGATGCCTTCGTCGCGATCTACGCCGACGACGCGCGGATCTTCGAACTGTGGGGCCAGTGGGAGCACGACATCGCCTCCTGGCGCGAGATGGCCCGGGGCTGGTTCGCCTTCCTGGGCGACGGGCGTTCCGTCGTCGAGGCGCACGATGTGCATACCCAAGTCTCGGGGGACATGGCGCTGCTGACGGCGTCGCTCACCTTTCGCGGCATCGACGCGGCCGGCCAGGAGCAGCGCTCGCTGGACAACCGCCTCAGCTGGGTGCTGCGCGAGCGCGGTGGCCGCTGGCGGGTCGTGCACGAACACACCTCCGTGCCGCTCGCGCACGACGGCGGCACGGGCATCTTCAAGCGGCCGGCCAGGACGTGAGCCCGCGCGCGTAGACCTCGGCGAACTCGGGCGGCATGCGGCGCACCTTGCCGCTGGCGATCTCCACGCAGACGAAGTGCGTCGCGCCGCGAAACAGCGTCGCGCCGTCGGACTCGCGCACGAACTGGTAGCGGCGATGCAGCGACAGTCGATCGAGGCCGACGATCCACGTCCCCAGCAGCACGCGATCTCCCAGCAGCGCAGGCGCGACGTAGTCGAGTTCGTGGCGCCGCACCACCATGCCGTGCCCCAGGCGCGTGTAGTCCTGCGGGCGCATGCCCAGTGCGATCGAGTGATGCCAGGCCACGTTCTCGAGCCACTGCAGGTAGTGCACGTTGTTGACGTGCTGCATCAGGTCGATGTGCGCATCCGTGACATCGACCGTCATCACGTGCGGGGCCGGCGCGTCCCACGCCGGAGAGTTCGAAGCTTGGCTCATGCGGGCAGTTTATCGGCGCGGCGGCCGGCTCCGCCGCATGTGACCCTGGCCTCGCAGCGCCTTGCTACGGGGCCGCGCCTTCCTGCTTGACGACGAAGTCCCCCGCGCGCTCGCCCGGCGCCACGACCCAGCCCTTGTTCAGGCTCAGGCGCCAGCCCGGGCCCTGCAAGCGGTCCGCGGAGGCGCCGGCGGCCGTCACGGCGGCCACGGACATCGCCTTGTCCAGCAGCGCGCCCTGCTCCACCGACAGCGCGCCCCAGTCGGCACTGAGCTTCATGGTCGGATAGACCACCCCCGTGCTGCCGAACGCCTCCAGCGTCTGCGGATTGAACTGGTAGCTTGCATGGTGGCCGGCCAGCGGCAGGCGCAGCACCGGCCCATCGACCAGGCGGGCCTTCAGCTCCGCCAGGTGCGCCTGCTTGGCCTGGTCGCGTGCGAGCTCGCGCGGACGCAAGGTCGTGTCGTAGTCGGCCTCGCGCGCCTTCACCGTGTCGGCCGCCGGCTCGGGCAGCTTGAGCGCGGCCTGCAGCATCTGGTCGAGGCCGCGCGGGTTGCCGTTCTTCATCGCCGCCGCCAGCTGGTCGCGCCAGGCGGGGTTGGCCTGATCGAGCAGCAGGCCCCAGGCCGGCCCGGTGGCGTAGGCGAACGAGCGCACGAAGGTCGGAGCCTGCACGAAGAATTCGAGATCGCGCAGCGCGTAGGCGGTGCGCTCCGGCGCCGTGGGCAGGCCGACGCGCACGCCGGTGTATTCGGCCACGCCCTCGTTGAGCTCCAACGCCTGCTCCTCGGCTTGCGCCTCGGGAAACAGGCGATAGCGTTCGTGTCGGAACAAGAGCGAATCCGAGACTGCGGCCCTGCGCGTGGCGGCGTCCGATGCGGACAAGGCCTGCGCCAGCGCATGCCATTCGAGCTGCAGCAGGATGCGACCCTCCAGCGTGTCCAGGTGCAGATTGCCGCCGTCGTGCTGCAGCATTCCCAGCTCGACCTGTGCGCGATGGAACAGCTCGTGCGACAGCATCACGCGGCGATGCGCGACGTCGTCCGGCACGGGCCACAGCAGCTCCGTCCACCGCTTGCCGGCCCACTCGATGGGCGTGCTGGCGATGACGAAGTCCGGCGGCAGCGTGCCGGCGAACACCGCGCCTTGCGGCTTGAGCAGGCCCTGTGCGTCGGCCTGGTTGGCGACGGCCGAGTTGTCGGTCCAGTCGACCAGCAGGATGGGACCGCACAGCGAGTGATGCCACAAGGCGCCGCCATCGCGCCCGCACAATTGCGCGGCCTCTTGGAAGACGGCCTGCGCGCGGCTCGGCGCCACCGCGGCGGACGCCGGGGTCAGGGAGGACGCGGCAAGCGCAGCGAGCGCGGCCCCGGCGAGCATTGAACGCGGACGGTGCATCGATCACTCCGAAGTACGACGTTTATCGTACTTTATGCGAGGTGGGGTATCGCGCGCAAGCCCGCGTCATACCCTCGCGCGCTCAATGGCGCGCTTCCCACTGCACGCGATCCTGCGGCGTCACCGTCAGCAGCAGAACGGGCCCCTCGGTCGCGTCGGTCAGCGTGACGCGATCACCCTGCTGAGAGATGTGCACAGGCCGGTCTCGCACCGAGGCCTGGATCACGCGCCCCTGGCGCACCCACAGGGCGAACGAGCCGGCGCTGTCGCGTGCCTGGATGGCGACCGTGGGTCCGAAGGCGCTGGCCAGGTAGAGCTCACCCAACACGCCGTCGACGGGAACCAGCCGCCCCGCACCGAGGGCCAGCACGCATCCCAGCGAAACGGCCGCCGCCCCGGCGCGTCGACCGTGCAACGCGGTGCCGGGCCGCGGCGGCGTCATCAAGTCGTGCACGCGTTCGACCAGTGCAGTGCCGCCCTGCGACATGCTCATGGCCAGCGTCGGACGCGCACCGGCTTCGGCCAGCTTGACCAGTGCGCGCGCCAACGCCGCGGGATGCGCACCATGTCGCACGGCCAGCGCGTCGCAGCAGCGCTCGCGTTCGCGCGCGATCGTGGCCTGCAAGGCCCATGCGACTGGGTGGAACCACAGCAGCGCGAGCACGATGCGTTGCAGCAGGTTCCAGCGCAGGTCGCCGCGCCGCACGTGCGCCAGCTCGTGCAACAGCACCGCCTCGAGTTCGGCGGCGTCGAGCAAGGCCGGCAGGCCGCGCGGCACCAGCAGCCGCGGACGCCACCATCCCGCGACCTGGGGGCTGCGGACGCGAGCTTCGCCAATCTCGGGCAGCGAGGTGACCAGGCGCGCACGAACCGTCGCGCGCAGGGCGGCGCGCACGGACGCGGGCGCGGGCGCGTGACGCAGGCGCGCGAGCGCCCGCGCCTCGCGTGCGAGACGCCAGAGCATCGCCGCGGCGCCCGCGAGCCACACCGCGGCCACCGCCATGCCGGGGTTGGCGCGCACGCCGTCGAGCACGGTGGGCAGCACGGTCGGCGGGCCCTGCGGCGGCTGGACGGCCATGTGCGAAACCGAGGCCTGCATGACCGCCAGCGTCAGCACCGGCAACAGGGCCAGCGCCGCGAAGTGCGCGCACGCGAGCCGATGTCGCCAAACCGCATTCGACGTCGATCGCTGCCATGCGCGCCACGACGCGAAGATCAGCGCCCCTTGCAGCAGCGAGAGCAGCAGGCCCCACATTTCGAGCCGCGACAGGTACTGGGCAGTGAACGCGGTCATGAGCCGAATTCCGGCGTGCGTTGCATGGCGCGACGGCGCTTCGAAACGGCGCGACGCGCGCTCATGCCGCCCCCTTCTTCGCCCTGTCCGCCGCCTCCATCCGAACAATCATCGCCTTCAGCTGCGCCAGCTCGTCCGCGGCCACCGGCCGCGCGTCGAGCGCCTGCATGGCCAGCGCCAGCGACGAGCCGGAGAACGCGCTGTCGATCCAGCCGCCGACCAGCCGGTTGAGCGTGGGGCGCTCGGACACCGCCGCCGCGTAGACGTGCTGGCGCGTGTCGTCCGTGCGCGTCAACAGGCCCTTGGCCAGCATGTTCTGCATCAGCTTGAGCGCGCTCGTGTAGCCGGTGTCGGTGTCGCCGTAGACTGCCTCGTGCACGTCGCGCACGGTGGACGGCCCGTCGCGCCACAGCACCTGCAGGATGGCCAGTTCGGCGGCGGTGGGCGGTTGCGTGCTCATGGCCATATTCTGCGCGCCGAGGCCGCGGGGCGCCAAGCGCGGATGAGGCGATTTCGCGGCTCGAAAGCGCGGGAATCGGCGTCAGGCGCCGGAGCGTGTCGCTGGCAGCCGGCCTCGATGGTGAGAGGGTCTGCGACACGCTTCGTTGCCAGAGACCTTCAGCAGCCCGCGCCGCCGACGACGGTTCCCGGGCCGCGGTTCGATGGAGAATCGCCTCCTGCAACTCCACCGCCTGCCCATGAAACTCGCCACCTGGAACGTCAACTCGCTCGGCATCCGCCTGCCCCACCTGCTGGCCTGGCTGGCCGAGACGCAGCCCGATGCCGTCGTGCTGCAGGAGACCAAGCTGGTCGACGAGAAGTTCCCGCACGCGGAACTCAAGGAGGCGGGCTGGCATGCGGAGTTCTTCGGTCAGAAGACCTACAACGGCGTGGCGCTGATCTCCAGGCTGCCGGCCACCGACATCGTGCGCAACATCCCCGGCCACGCCGACGAACAGGCGCGCGTGATCGCCGGCACGATCGGCGACCTGCGCATCGTCGGCGGCTATTTCCCGAACGGCCAGGCGCCGGGCTCGGACAAGTTCGCCTACAAGATGGGTTGGCTCACCGCGCTGAAGGACTGGCTCGCCACCGAGCTGGCGGCGCATCCGAAGCTGGTGCTGATGGGCGACTTCAACATCGCGCCGGAGGATCGCGACGTGCACGACCCGGTGCTGTGGGCCGGCCAGATCCACTGCACCGACGAGGAGCGCGCGCACTTCCAGGCCTTGTGCGGCCTGGGCCTGCACGACGCGTTCCGCCTGCTCGACCAGCCGCCCAAGCTATGGAGCTGGTGGGACTACCGCAACCTCGCGTTCCGCAAGAACCAGGGCCTGCGCATCGACCACATCCTGGTCAGCGAGCCGCTGCGCGCGGGCGTGCGCGCCTGCACCATCGACAAGGCCCAGCGCAAGCTGGAGCGGCCCAGCGATCACGCGCCGGTGACGGTCGAACTCGACGTCTGAAGGGCGGTGGCCGCGACGCTGGCGCGCGGCCACAACGCGATGAAGTTGCCGGCGACGGCCAGCGCGATGCCGGCGACGGTCAGGCCCGTCCACAGGAAGTTCTCCAGCAGGCCCGACACCACGAGCGCGACCAGCGGCGTCAGCACGCCGATGTACCCCGCCTTGGCCGGCCCCACGCGGTGCACCAGTGCGTAGTAGGCGCCGAAGGCGAGGATGGAGCCGAACAGCGCCAGGTAGACCAGCGACCCAACGAAGCTCGGGCGCCACGACCAGCCCCAGGCCGCGCCGGTCACGAGCGCGTGCACCAGGGCCCCGGCCGACCCGTAGGCCATGGCCCAGGCCAGCGGCGCCCAGCCCTTGACGCCCTGCCGGTGGTAGCTGGACGCCGCGATGGTGGACAGGCTGGCCAGCAGCACCGACGCCATCGTCAGCACGATGCCCTTGAGCGTCTGGGTCGACCCTGCCAGGCGCATCACCTCGTGCCAGAAGATCAGCACGACGCCCGCGATGCCCGCCAATCCGCCGAGCGCCACGCGCGCCGACATCGGCGTGCCCAGGAAGATGCGCGCCAGCACCAGGCCGGTCAGCGGCGAGGCGGCGTAGCCGACGGCCACGACCCCGCTGGCGACGCAGCCCTCGGCCTCATAGACGCCGACGTAGCTGGCATAGAAACCCGTCAGGCCCTGCGCCACGATCAATGCCTGCACCCGCGCCGGAAAGCGCAAGGGGATGCGGCGCAGGCGGCAGACGGCGAACAGCACGGCGGCGGCCAGGCCGAAGCGGATCGACACGCCCACGGCCGGCGCGATGACGTCGATCTGGGCCGTGATGGCATACCACGTGGTGCCCCAGATCAGGATGCAGATGGCGTAGAGCGCGGACGTGGACATGATCAGGAAGGTGGCCGCACAGGAGCGGCAAGCGCAGCAGGCGGAGACTTCGGAGGATGGCAGGGCCGCGGCCGCAGCCGCGGCCAGACAGGCGTCAACCCGCGCGCGATTGCACGACCTTGAGCGCGGCGCGCGCCTGGTCGATCGCTTCGCGATTGAGCTCGCGCGAGGAGGCGGTGCCCACGCGCGCGTTGTGCAGCACGCCTTCGAGCAGCTGACGCGCCTTCTCGTCGCGTCCGAGGCTGGCCAGGAAGATGCCGTAGGCGGCCTGGGTCCCGGTCGTGTTGTGGACGCGGCTCGCGTGCTCGAAGGCTGCGATGGCGCGCGTCTCGTCCACCTGCGTCAGCGCCTGCGCGAGCCACAGCGCGGCATCGGCGCCGGCGTCGCGCGGCGAGTCGGCCAGCAGCGCTTCGAGCGTCGCGGCCGCCTGCGCATGGCGTCCGGCGGCCAGTTGCGCGCGCGCCAGGCCGCGCCGGAACTTCACGTCCTTGGCGTACGGACCGCTGGCGCAGGCCTGGAACTGCTCGATCGCCTCCTCGTTGTCGCCCCGCGCCAGCAAGGCCTCGGCCAGGCGCGAGCGGTTGTCGACGGTCGGCGTGCGATCGAAAGCCAGCCGCGCCTCGCGCAGCTCGCGGTTCGGATCGACGATGGACTTGACGACGCGCGCCGACTTGCGGGCGACGCTCGAGTGCCGGATCTCGGGCAGGTACTCGGCGAAGAAGTAGATCAGGCTGCCGAGGAACGGCGCGATGATCAGGATCATGATCCAGTACATCGGACGGCCGCTGCGCACGGCGTGCACCGCGAAGAAGATCGCGATGGCGATGTCCAGAAAGCCAAGAATCGGCACGGAGCCCCCTGTTGTCTATGGGGGCGATTGTAGGGGCCGATGCGCAAGCCCTCCTGCGAGCCCCTCCACGTCCCTAGCCGACCCGGGCGGCGCCACCTCAGGGGTGGATC
>Ga0209759_1001831_pt1 | contig 10671 bp, 6 predicted proteins | sample AraplaCL_Col_mMS_FD_184261 | JGI IMG/M metagenome (GOLD analysis project Ga0209759, IMG submission 184261) | Arabidopsis root microbial communities from the University of North Carolina, USA - plate scrape CL_Col_mMS (SPAdes) (version 2) | ecosystem: Host-associated > Plants > Roots >...
GGGCCGCGACTTCGGCATCGGCTGCTCCACCTTCACCAACTGGGTGGCGAACTGGCTGGTGGGCCTTTCGTTCCTGCCACTGCTCAACGGCATCGGCCAGGCCGAGACGTTCTGGCTGTACACCGCGTTCAACGTGGTGTTCATCGCGTTCACCATCTGGCTGGTGCCGGAAACCAAGGGCGTCACGCTGGAGCAGATCGAGCGCAAGCTGATGGCGGGCCAGCCGCTGCGGCGGATCGGGCAGTAAAACCGTGCGCCCGACGCCGATCCGCACGATCACCCAGGCCCGTCGTCCGCGTTGGCGACGACGGGCCGTGCTGGCGGCCTCGCTGCTCGCGTTTGCCGCGGCGGCGAATCTCGCCGCCGCCGGCGAAACCTTCCGCAACCCGCTGCTGCCCACGGGGCCGGACCCGTGGGTGGCGCAGCGCGACGGCTTCTACTACTACACCAACACGCTGGGCGACCGCATCGCATTGTGGAAGACGCGCGACCTGGGCCATCTCGCCGCGGCCCCGGCCACCGTGGTCTGGCGCGCACCGGCCATTGGGCCCGGCTCGGCCGCGGTGTGGGCGCCTGAGCTGCACTTCCTCGACGGCAAGTGGTACCTGTACTACACCGCCGCCGACAAGGCGCACGACGACGACGCCCACCGCCACCTCTACGTGCTGGAGAACGCCTCGCCCGATCCCACGCAGGGCAAGTGGGTGTCGCGCGGCAGGCTGGAAACCGACCACAACGGCATCGACGGCACCGTGTTCCAGTTGCGCGGCAAGCTGTACTTCGTCTATTCAGCGTACATCGGCGACCACAGCGACCTGGTGATCGCGCCGATGACGAACCCGTGGACGCTGGGCACACCGCAAGTGGACATCGCCCACCCCACCTACGCGTGGGAAATGCAGGGCGGCCGCAGGATCCTGGAAGGGCCGGAGTTCCTCGAAGGCCCGAGCGACAAGCTGTTCCTCAGTTACTCCGCCAGTGCCTGCTGGTCCGACCACTACGCGCTGGGCCTGCTCAGCGCGGCGCCCGGCGCTGATCCGCTCGATCCCGCGTCATGGCACAAGTCGCCACTGCCGGTGTTCGCCCAATCGCCGGCGAATGGCGTCTACGCGCCGGGCCACAACGGCTTCTTCAAGTCGCCCGACGACAAGCAGACCTGGATCATCTACCACGCCAACGGTGGTCCCGACTGGAAGTGCGGTCCGCGCCGCTCGCCGCGCATGCAGCAGGTGCACTGGCGCGCGGACGGCACGCCCGACTTCGGCGTCCCCGTGAAAGCCGGCGTGCCGCTGGCGGTACCGTCGGGCCAGCCGCGCGGGCCGTGAGACCAGTGCAGGCGAGCGCGACGACACGCACCGCTCGCCTGCACCGGTCTCAGCCGGGATACCTCAGTGCAACACCCATTGTTGTGGCGCGAGGCCGTTGTCGGTCCATATCTGCAGTTGCGTGCCCGCCGTGGTGGAACCGCCCGGATCGTCCAGCATCAGTGCGCCGGAGGCGCGGTTCATCAGCTTGTAACTGCCGTTGCCAAGGTCGATGAACTGCCAGCTCTGGTTGGCGTTGCCCACGCAGCCCCACAGCGTCACCTTGTTTCCCGGTGCGGTGCTGCCGCCTGTGTTGTCCACGCACAAGCCGGTTTGCTGGTTCTGGAGGCTGAACCAGCCGCTGCCCTGCGCGTGCACGATCCAGTCCTGCACGGGCGCACCGTTGCAGGTCCACAGTTCGGCGCTGGTGTCGTTGGCGGTGGACCAGGCCGTGTTGTCCAGGCACAGCGCCGGTGCTTGCACGCTCTGGAACACATGGGTGGTGCCGTCGGCGGGCAGGCGGTTCCAGGGTTCGCTGGCGAAGTAGGTGATGCAGCCGCCGTTGAGATAGTCGGATGAGAATTCCAGGATGCTTGAGCCGTCGCTCGCCGGCAGCAACGCCGAGGAATAGTTGGGGCAGTAGTTGTCGTAGGCCGTGGGCACCTGCACCGGCGCGGCGATGGTGTACCAGTTGCCTGCGCCGTCCGCGTTGGTGTTGACGAACAGCATCTTGCCGTTGGACGGCGAAACGCTGCCGTTCGACTCGTACATCACCTGCCCCACCAGCAGGATCGCGCCGTTGCCGGAGAGCACCGAGGGACTCCAGCGGTTGAGCGGCGCATGCTCCAGGTACTGGCCGGTCGCCGTCTGTACCTTGGTGCCGACGTTGGTCGGATCGCCGAAGTTCCAGCCGTCGGTCGACGTGCGCGAAAACACCGTGCACGCAGCCGGGCCGCACAACTCGTAGCTCATGAAATAGTGGTTGTCGGGCAACCTGCTGACCGTGATCATGCCCGGGCGATCGGCCGGGACGGTGCTGCGCACGGTGTCCGCCTGATCCTGCCAGGTACTGCCGTTGTAGCTGCGGATCTGCGCCAGCTTCTGGCTGCAGCAGGCGTCGGTCTCGTCGGACCAGAACATCACCAGCGCGCCGTCGTTCGCCACTTCGAATTCCGGTTCCCACAGGCCATGATTGAGGTCGCCACCCTGCACCGGCGTACTGTGGTAGCTCCACGTCGCGCCTTGGTCAGTGCTGGTGTAGACCTCGATGGCCGGTGTCTGGCCGACCAGGTAAGAGGCGGCGAACAGCAAGGTACCCGGCATCAGCGCGCCAACCTGCTGCGGCAGTTCGTACAGCGTGGCGCAGCAGCGCTCGGTGCTACCGGACACCGTGGGCACAGGGCCGAGCAGGTTCCAGCTGGCGCCGTTGTCGCCGCTCTGGAAAATGATGCCGTTGGTGCTCACCACCAGCTCACCGTTGACCTGCGGCGATCCATGTTCGAGCCGCACCACCCGTGGATACAGCGTGCTTCCCTGCAACACGGTCCCGGTGGCGGCATGCGCCACCGGGACGCCCTGCCCGAGCCACGCCGCGAGCAGCACGAACACCGTCCACGACCACTTCCAACGAATGGACCAACGCTTCACGACGTTCTCCCATCGCCGCCCCATGCGGCATTCGAATGGCAACACACCCGCCTCGTACGGCGGCACGACAAGAGCTAGTGCGGCGGCTTCGCGGCTACCGACTCATCGGCGGCGTCGATCTGCACGTAGTCGATATCCAGCGCGTGCGCCGTGCCGCCTACGGCGATCGCGTGGTCACCCGCGCGCAGCGGTGCACGGAAGGTGGTGATGCGCCAGCCGTCGCGGTCGTCGCGCGTTTCGCCACCCGCCATCGCCTGCCCGTCGACACGCAGCACTGGCTGTGTCGGGAAGCCGATATCCTGCCAGCGCACGCGTAGCAGATGCGGGCCGCTGGCCGCGACATGCACGGCAAAGTCGAGCAGCCCAAGCGGCGCCGCGGCCACGCGCGCCTTGCGCCGGTTGGACGCAGTGCGGTCGTCGATCTGCGCCGCCCAATGGCGCAGCGCGTCCTCGGCCTCATAGCGGTCGAAGCGCGCCGGCGCACTGGCTTCGAGGATGACGTTAGCGGCCGCATCGGTGGGTGCCGCGGGCGAGGACGACGAGGTGATGTGCAGCAGCGTACCGTCCTTCCGCAGCCGCAGCGCCTGGGTCCAGCCGGCGTGGATGTTGCCGGTGAGCTTCTGCACCGGCGCTGGCGCCTCCCACCACGGGCCGCGACCAAGATCGTTGTTCCAGTAGATCGCGCGGCCACCCGGGTCGCCGCCACCGTCGGCGCGCTCGGCGAGCACCGCGAGCGTGCCGTCGCGCCCGCCCACCGGCAGCCACGTCACGATCGGCGACGCCGCGGGCCACGCACCGGCCTGCGTCTGCACCGGCGTGCCACGATCGGCGGGATCGCCCCAGTCGAGACCGTCGCGACTGAATTTCAGGTACACGTGGCCGTTCTGTGGACCGTCGATGTCCTCGTAACTCATCATGTAACGACCGTCGGGCAGACGGTCGACCACCGCCATGCCGGGACGCTCCACGCCACCGGGGATCGCCACGTCGACATGCTCGGCACTCCAGGTGTGGCCGCCGTCGCGGGACACCTTGTGCGCCAGCAACTGGTTGTAGCCGGCCGCCTTGTGCTGCTCGCTGGAGTACCAAGCCACGAGGCGACCGTCATCGAGCACGCGCAGATTGGGTTCCCACACGCCGTGGTTGTCCTTGTCCTCGGGCTTGCCGCCACCCTTGATGATCGAGCTGCGGTAACGCCACGTGCGTCCGCCATCGTCCGAGGCATAGAGCTGCAGATCCTCGCTGACCACCCTGCCCCGTGCGTCGTTGCCGGTGGCGTTCGCGGCCAGCAGTACGGTGCCCACCGGCAGCGGACCACTGGCGCGCGGCAGTTCGTACAGGTTCGGTTGCCAGCGCAATTGCCAGTCGGCATCACCGCGGTGCGCCTGGTCGGTGACATTCTCCGTGAAGCGCCAGTCGCGCTGCCCCGGTTCGCGCACGTACAGCGGTATGCCGCCCATGCCATCGCGCTCGAAGGCCAGCAGCAAGGTGCCATCGGCTTTCGTGCTTGCTTGGTGGGACAGACGGACCAGCGACACATAGCCTGTACCGGCACTCAACCGGGTGCCAGTGGCTGCGGCAGGCGCATCGATGCCGGTCGCGAATGCGGGCCCGCCGACGAGAGCTAGCAGCAATGCCGCAAGCCCACGAGCGATTCTGTCAGACATGGTGCATGCCTACTTGGCTCCACGGGTGGCTATCGCCACCGCTACCGTCAGCACGCCATAACGCCGCGGCATGATCGAGGGACCCCGCCACGGCAGCGGGCGATGCAAAGAAAGGACACGCCGACGCAGTGGTTGCGCCGGCGCGTGAGAGCAAGACGACGGTGGACACGGGGAGGGGTGAGCCACCGTCGCAACGCTCACAGCTTGACGCGCAGACCCAAGCCGATCGTGCGGTCCTGATAGCGAATATCGCGCGGACGTGCATTGCCGTCACCCCAGTACTGGTGCAGATCGGCACCGAACAGGTTGGTCGCGGTAAACACGACCGTGCTGTATCGGTTCAAGTCGTAAGCCAGCGAGAAATCGACCTGATTCGCCGGCTTGATCTCGTCATTGTTGCCGGCCACGGTGGGCTGGGTGAAGAAGTCGATAAAGCGGCTGCGATAGTCATAGGCCAGGCGGGCCGAGAAGCCGTATTTCTCATACATCAGCACCACGTTACCGTTGTTCTTCGACACGTTCTGCAGGGGCGACACTACCGTCGGACCACCAATGTATTGCGGCGAACGCGTGGAACCTTCGATGTACGTGTAATTGACCTGCAGACCGAGCCCGCTCAGCGCACTAGGCAGGAAGTCGAAAAACTGCTGGTATGCCAACTCGGCACCATCGAGGTGACCCGTGCCTGCGCTCTGCGGGGAATTCAGCTGGTAGGCGCCACCGTTGATGGTGACATTGGTGACATAGTTCTGGATGTAGCCCTTGATGTCACGGTAGAAGATTCCGCCGCTGACGTATCCTGCCGGAGCGAAATACCACTCGAGCGATGAGTCGTAGTTGTTCGACTTGATCGGATCGAGATTCGGATTGCCGCTTGAGGCGACGCCGGCGCGGTTGATCGTTCCGGGATTGAGCGAGAGCGAAGGATTGAGCGCCCCGAAACCGGGATAGCTCACGGTCTTGGCTGCGTCCAGGCGCAATTGCAGCTGGTCGGTGAAATGCCAGTTGAAACTGAAATTCGGCAGATAGACCGGGGCGCTAGTCGATGTGTTGAGCGGGCTGTAGATGCTGGTCGCAGCGTCGAAGGAAAACGCATTCAGGTTGCGCTTGACCTGCTCGACGCGCATGCCCAGCAGCCCGTCCACCGGCATGCCTAACAACTCGCTGTCGTAACCCAGCTGGGCATAGGCGGCGTAAGTCTTCTCGTCGATGTGGAAGTAACGCCCGGGATTCTGCGGCGCCAAGCCCGATGACAGGCCGTAGAAGTTGCGCAACGCCCCCGCGTTCTGGGTCAGGTAGTTGTAGCAGCCCGTCAGCCACGACACCGGGATCGCCGAGGTGGTCGGCATGGCACAGAAGTAGCCGCTGGGGAAATTGGCGATGACCTGATTCGCCGGATTCGGATTTGCGGTGATGTTGCCGACGCCCGCACCTCCCGGCGGAGGCGTCGAGATCTCCACGCTACCGATGTATTCGGCCTTGTGCTCGGCGGCGCGGAAACCGAAATCCAGATAGCTCAGGAGATTGCCGCCGATGTCCCATGTGCCGTCGCCGGTCCACGCATACTCCTGCCCTTTTTCGTTGTGCCAAGTCTGAAACAGGCCGTTGAGGTAATAGTTGGCCGGATCGAGCTGCGGATTGCCGCCAAGCGTCCAGTTCTGCTGATTGCCGGCCGTGCCGTTCCAGACCGTGGTGATCGGCCCCTTGAGAAAGGTGTCGATGATGAAGGTGTTGTCATTGAACGATGTCGAGGTGTACGAGAGATCGGACGACAGGCGCAACCGGTTGCCGTGCCACTTCACGCCCACCGCGGTCTGCATGTCGCGGCCACGTTGCTGGTGGGCCTGGGTACTGGTGGCTGCGTAGGTGTTGCCGGTCCAGCTGCCGCGGGTGGCGTCGCAGATGGTCTGGCCGAGATAAGGCGAGCCGGTCAGCTGGTTCGCGTAGCAGTTGTTGCCCACGGTGTAGCTGTTCGGAGTCACTGCGCCGACCGGGAACGAGAAATAGAACGGCTGGCTGTAATGGTCGGTTTCCCAGTCGTAGAGTCCCTCGGCATAGAACTCGGTGCTGTCGCTCGGCTTCCACTGCAGGGCGTAGTTCACCTCCGGTCGCTGGCGATAGCCGATGTTGTAGTCCGCGCCGAACCCGTTGGGAGCAGCGATCAGATTGCCGCCTGAAGTGCGGATCGGAGTACCGCTGCCGTCGGTCAGTACCTTCGGGAAATCACCCCAGACCGCGTTGTAATCGTAGTGCTGGGCGATGAACGAAGCGTTGAGAAGGGCGCCGAACTCACCGTAGTCGGTATTCCAGCGATCGCTCATCAGTACGCTGAAATTCGGATCACTGCGACCAGCGTATTTGCTGTGCGTCTCGGTGAAGGTCGCGGCCAGCTTCGCGCCGTCGAAGTCGAACGGGCGGAACAGCTGCATATCGACCAGGCCGGCGATGCCGCCGTCCGGCAGGCTGGCATCGCTGGTCTTGTATACCTTGATTGCCTTGACCGCCGTGGCCGGCAGGTTCTGGAACGCGTAGCCGCGGCCGACGCCGCTGAATATCTCGCGACCATTGAGCGTTGTGACCACGTTCGGCAGGCCGCGAATCACCACCGAGCTGGTCTCGCCCTGGAAACCTTGAGCGATCTGCACGCCGGTGATGCGCTGGAGAGCGTCCGCCACGCTGTTGTCGGGCAGCTTGCCGATATCCTCGGCCACGATGGAGTCGACCACCATGCGCGAATCCTGCTTGATCGTCTGTGCGCTCTGCAGGCTGTTGCGCAGCGGCGTCACGGTGACGGCTGACAGGTTGACGGCATTCTTCTGCGCCTCTTCGCGCTGCCGCCGTTTGGCTGCGTCCGCGGCCTTGTCGCTGGGCGGCTGGGCCTGGGTGTCTTGCGCGGCGGCTGGTGCGCTGCCCGTGTTCGCGTCGGCCGCATGCGCCGGGAACAGGCAGGCGCTGATGGCGCTTGCCAGCAGCGTCGCCGTGCATGAGACCAGGATCGGATGCTTCATGGTTGTCTCCCCGTGGTTCTTTCAATCGCGCTATGCAGCGACGATGAGTGGAATGTCGGTGTCCGCTGGTCCATCCCGTTGTTCCCGGCGATCGGCCAGCTGCGATGGAGCTGCTCCCCGGGATGGACGCACCATCCACGGAACGTGTCGTTCGGCACGTCTTCAATAGTCTGACAATAATTCATTTGTCATACTATATGACTTACGATGCTACAGAATCCGGCGCTTGTCATGTTGCAGCGCATCGTCCGCATCCTCCAGATTCCACGACAGCGCTCCGACACGAAAACGCCCGGCAAGCCGGGCGTTTTTCGCGTTCCGCGGTGGCCGGTCGACAGACCGGCGACGGGGCCTCAGGGATTCAGTGCTGCCGCAGGCACCACGCCCTTCGGCGAATGGCTGAGCGCGCGAATGATCTGCGCTTCGCGTTCGCGATACGGCGTACCGTCTTCTTGCAACAGATCGTGGAACCAGATCGTGGGCGGCTGCAGCGTGTAGGGCCGCTGCCAGGAATCCCATGGCAGGTCGGTCTGCGTCTTGCCGACCACGAAGCCCCAATTGACCATGCCGACATCCAGCTTCTTGCCCAGCGGCAGCACGCCATCGATGGTGGAACCGGCACCGCGCGCCATGTACTCGGTGCAGATCAGCGGCCGCCCGTAAGACCGGAGCTGAGTCACGCGACGCTTGAAGTCTTCCGGCCAGCCGTAGTCGTGGAAGCTGATGATGTCGGACTGCTCGACCTGGGTGCGCTCCACCGCGTTGAGGTGCGCCGACGGGCTCCAGTCGGCGTCGTGCCACAGGCCACTGGTGAGCGGCTGGGTCGGATGCTCGCTGCGCGCCCAGGCGAACACCTGCGGCAGCAGCTCGGCCACGCGCTCGAACTTGTCCTTCGGCTCGCGCGCGTCGTAATTGCCGCCGCCCGGATTGTCCGGCTCGTTCCACACGTCCCAGGCAAGGATGCGGTCATCCCTGGCGAAGCTGCCCACGATGTCCTTCACATACTGCTTGAACCGCGGGTACTGGCTGCGATCGTCCATCGCCACGCCCGGCGATTGCACCCAGCCGGAGTTGTGCACACCGGGAATCGGCGGGTGCTGCGGACCCAGCTTCGGCTCCGGATCCCAGCATGAATCGAACAGCACGAAGATCGGCTTGATGTGGTGCTTCGCCGCGATGTCGAGGAAGGTGTTGATACGCTGCTTGAAGCCGGTCGCGTCCTGCTTCCACAGCAGGTCGTGCAGGAACACGCGCATGGTGGTCATGCCCAGCGACTCGGCCCAGCCCAGTTCCTGGTCGATGCGCTTCGGGTCGAACGTGGCCGCCTGCCACATCTCCAGCTCGTTGATGGCGTTCGAGGGAATGTAGTTGCTGCCCACCGGCCAGGGCTGCTTCGCGTACCACGCGTTGGCCTGCGCCTTCGACCAGCGCGCGGGCGCCGCCGCATCCGCGTGCGTCGGCGTCCCCGTGGTGGCCACGGCCAGCGCGAACAGCAGACAGGACAATGCGTGTTTCATGGAACCTCCGTGACGTCGTCGGCGGCCACGCCGCCGGATACGCCCGCCGTCGCACGGCGGACCAGGGTGGATGCCGCGCTCACACGGACGCGGCGTTACTCAGTGCCCGGCGCCGTCCACCGAGAAGCGGTAGACGATGTGGTTGCGGTAGGTCTGACCCGGCGCCAGCCGCGCCGAACCGAAGTCGGGATGGTTGGGCGTATCAGGAAACATCTGCGGCTCCAGCACGAAGGCATCGCCTTGGCGATAGATGCGGTCCGACTTGCCCACGCTGGTGCCGTCGAGGAAATTGCCCGAATAGAACTGCAGCCCCGGCTGCGCCGAGTAGAGCGTCAGCACGCGGCCACTGTGCGGGTCCACCACCTTCGCCACTAGCCGCGGCGCCGGGGACCTCGTGCGGCTGATCACCCAGTTCATGTCGTAACCGTGGCCGCGCAGCAATTGCTGTTCCTTGCCATCGCGGATGTCGCGGCCGATCGGCTTGCCTTGGCGGAAGTCGTAGTCGGTGCCCGCCACGGCGCGGAACTCGCCGGTGGGGATCAACGTGGCATCCACCGGGGTGATGCTGTCGCCCGGGATTGTGAGGATGTCGTCGTACACGCTGCCCGAGCCTTCGCCGCCCAGGTTCCAGTAGGTGTGGTTGCTGAGGTTGACGATGGTGGGCTTGTCGGTGGTGGCGCTGTAGTCGATGTCCAGCTCGTGGCCGGCCTTGAGCGTGTAGGTGGCGGTGGCGGTGAGCGTGCCGGGGTAGCCCTGGTCACCGTCGGGGCTGACATAACGCAGCGTGACACTGGGCTCTGGCGCCTTCACCACCTTCACCACCTGCCATACCACCTTGTCGAAGCCCTTCGTGCCACCGTGCAGCGAGTTCGGCCCGTCGTTGAGGGTGAGCTGATACGCCTTGCCGTCCAGCGTGAAGCGGCCCTTCGCGATGCGGTTGGCGAAGCGCCCCACCGTGGCGCCGAAGTACTGCGGCTTGGCCAGGTAGTCGTGCAGGTCGGGATAGGCCAGCACCACGTCCGCCAGCTTGCCGTGGCGATCCGGCAGCATGAGCGACTGCAGGCTCGCGCCGAGGCTGATCACACGGGCGGTGAAGCCGTGGCCATCGTCCAGCGTGACCACCTCCACCTTGCGCCCGTCGGACATGCTGCCGAAGGTGCCGCGGCTGGCGTCGGCTGCCGCACACAGCCAAGGCGCGGCCAGCAACGGCAGAGAGATGGCGCAGGCGATCAGGTGCTTGTTCATCGTGCAGTCCCCGCTTCACGGGATGGCTCAGGCAGGTCCGAACATCAACATATAATAAGACATTTGGCAAGCATTCTTGCGCCAAGAACCGCGTAGCCACCCCTCGCAATGCAGACCGCCATCAGGGACGGCGCGGGTCCGGCACGTTGGTGCCAGCCCGCAACAGCAGCAGATAGCTCGCCGCGGACCAGCTGAAGTTCTGCGACTGCTCGCCCTGCCCGGTCAGCGGATCGTAGTTCTCGCGGAACGTCGCCTGCCCGCTCGCCAGCCCCTTCGCGTCCAG
>Ga0209759_1001832_pt1 | contig 10668 bp, 9 predicted proteins | sample AraplaCL_Col_mMS_FD_184261 | JGI IMG/M metagenome (GOLD analysis project Ga0209759, IMG submission 184261) | Arabidopsis root microbial communities from the University of North Carolina, USA - plate scrape CL_Col_mMS (SPAdes) (version 2) | ecosystem: Host-associated > Plants > Roots >...
GGTGGAGCCTGCGACTTCGCGCAGGATGACAGGGAAATTCAAACCAGCGCCAGCGCCGCGACCAGCGCCAGCGGCATCGCCAGCGCCCCCACGCGCAGGAACTCCCACGCGGTCACATGCTCGCCCTCGCGCCGCAGCGCGGCCAGCCACAGGATGGTGGCCAGCGAGCCAGTGACCGACAGGTTGGGGCCCAGGTCGATGCCGATGGCGATCGCCGAGCGCACGCCGCCCGGCATGGGGCCGGAATTGGCCGCGATGCCGGCGACGAGGCCGGCCGGCAGATTGTTCATCAGGTTGGAGGCGAACGCCACCAGCGCGCCCGCGCCCCAGGCGGTCTCGCGCGGCGCCGCGTGCGCGGCCTCGCGCAGGCCTTCGGTCAGCGCGGCGACCAGGCCGGTCTGCACGACGCCGGCCACCAGCACGAACAGCCCCGCCACCAGCGGCAGCACGCTCCAGGACACGTGCCGCAGCAACGGCCACGGCGCCTCGCGGCGGGTCGCCTGGACGGCGGCGATGGCGACCAGCGAGGCCAGCAGCGCGGGAGCGCCCAGCGGAAAGCCCAGCCATGACGCGCCGAGCATCGCCAGCACGACAGCGACGATGCCCAGCGCCGCCAGCCGCCCGGTGCCCGACAGCCTGGGAATGTGCGGGTCCGCCTCGACGGGCTCGGCCAGCGCGCTGCGAAAGACGAAGGCCAGGACGGCCCAGGTCACCGCGATGGCGGCGATTGACGGCAGCGCGAACGCGCGCAGCCAGGCCAGCAGCGGCGGCAAGTGGTCGCCGAACACGACCAGGTTGGCCGGGTTGGAGATCGGCAGCACGAAGCTCGCGGCATTGGCGATGAAGGCACATGCGAACAAGTACGGCAGCGGCCGCGCGCCGGCCTTCTTGGCGACGACATAGACCGCCGGCGTCAGCACGACGGCGGTAGCATCGTTGGACATGAACACCGTCACGACGATGCCGATGCCGTAGACCAGCGCGAACAGCCGCCGCGCCGACCCGCCGGCATGCCCGACGGCCCAGCCGGCCAGCGTGTCGAACAGCCCCTCGCGGCGCGCCAGCTCCGACAGCAGCATCATGCCGGTCAGGAACAGGTAGACGTCCCAGCCCTCGACGACGGCCTGCAGGGCGGTCGACAGCGAGACCAGCCCACACAGCAGCAGCGCGAGCCCCCCGCCCACGGCCCAGACGGCCTCGGGCCACCTGCCCGGCCGCACGATGACGGCGGCGGTCGCCGCGCCGGCGATGCTCCAGGTGGCGACATGGGAAAAGCCGGCGGTAGGCCAATGGATCATGCGATGGAATTCTTGGTTGCGAAGCAGGGTGGGGGCGCCGCTCGGTGGCAGGCGCCGTGCCCTGCATTGTCTTTGCATAAACAGCCGGGCTTTGGCGGCTTATTCATTCGGCTCCCACGGCCCCGGAAGGACTAGCATGCAGGCTTCCCGTTCTTCCGTTTCCCCCGCCGCGGACCGCCCATGACGCAAGACAACCGACCCGTGAACCTGGATTTCGACCTGCCTGCCCAGCCCCAGTCGCTGGTCAAGCTGGCCGCGCTGCTGCGCGAGGACGACATCAACCTCAACGCCGTCGGCGCGTTGATCGAGGCCGACATGTCGTTCGCCGCCGCCGTGATGAAGGCCGTCAACTCGCCGCTGTACGGCCTGAAGGGCCGCGTGCAGAGCGTGCAGCAGGCCGTCACCTACCTGGGCGTGCGCGAGATCTCGGCCATCGCCTACGAGACCGGCCTGCAGGCCGCGTTCCCGCAGGTGCCGCAACTCGTGGCCGTGTGGGAGCGCGCGAGCATCCGCGGGCTGCTGATGGGCCGGCTGGCGCAGGCGCTGTCGATGGAGGCGTGGAGCGCCCATACGGCCGGCCTGTTCGAGGAGTGCGGCAAGGCCGTGCTGTACCGCCACTCGCCGGAGATCTACGCCCCGATGCTGGCCAGCGCGCGCGACGACGTCCACCTGGTCGAGCTGGAACGCGCCGCGTTCGGCTGCGGCCATGACGACGTCGGCGCCAACCTGTGCGAGGCCTGGGGCCTGACGCCGGCGGCAGTCGCCAGCGTGCGCCACCACATCAACATCCACACGACGATGCGCCTGCCGCGCGTCTCGCACCGCTACATCTGCGTGCTGTCCGCCCTCGCCCACACGATCGTCAACGACCCTGCGCAGCTGGACGACGTGGCGATGAAGCTGGCGCCGCAGGCCATGCTCGACCAGACCTCGCTGCTGCGCGGGCTGCATCGCGTCAAGGACAAGATCGACGAGGCGCTGAGCAACGCCTGAACGCAGCGGTCAGGCCGCCAGTTCGGCGCGCTCCGCGCCCGCGTGCGCGAGGCGCGAAACCTCGCTCGGCGCGAGCGTCTTCATCTTGTGGTCCGACCACACCTGGCGCCAGCGCCGCGCCCCCTTGACGCCGTTCCACAGCCCCAGCATGTGGCGCGACGCCTGCGACCAGTGGTGCTCCGACGCCTGCAGGCGCTCCAGGTACTCGACCATGCTGGCCTCGATGTCCTCGCGCGTGCGCTCGAGCGCGGGGCCGCCCAGGAAGCGCGTGTCCCAGTCGGCCATGCACCAGGGGTCGTGATACGCCTCGCGGCCGATCATCACGCCGTCGACGTGCTCCAGATGGCGCGCGATCTCATCGTCGCCCTTGACGCCGCCGTTCAGCACGATCGTGAAATCGGGGAAGTCCTGCTTCAGGCGGTAGACGAATTCGTAGCGCAGCGGCGGAATCGTGCGGTTGTCCTTCGGGCTCAGGCCCTGCAGCCAGGCGTTGCGCGCGTGCACGATGAACACCTTGCAGCCACCCGCCGCCACCGTGCCCACGAAGTCGCGCACGAACTCGTAGCTCTCGATCTTGTCGATGCCGATGCGATGCTTGACCGTCACCGGCAACGCGCAGGCATCTCGCATCGCCGCCACGCTGTCGCGCACCAGCTCGGCCTCGCGCATCAGGCAGGCGCCGAACGCCCCGCGTTGCACGCGTTCGCTCGGGCAGCCGCAATTGAGGTTGACTTCGTCGTAGCCCCACTGCTGCGCCAGCTTGGCACACGCGGCCAGCGCATCGGGCTCGCTGCCGCCCAACTGCAGCGCCACCGGATGCTCCTCGTCGTTGAAATCGAGATGGCGCGGCTGGTTGCCGTGCAGCAGCGCGCCGGTGGTCACCATCTCGGTGTACAGCAGCGTGCTGCGCGTGATCAGGCGATGGAAGTAGCGGCAGTGGCGGTCCGTCCAATCCATCATGGGCGCCACGGACAGGCGCCACGGGCTAAGTTGTTGATTTTCCTTGGAAATCATTCTGCGATTGTCGCTCCGAACGCACGTCTTCGTCGCTCCAACCCGGAAATTCCCGGGAACGGGGCGACTGAGGTATCACGCCGGCCGGTCGCCCTTCCGCTCGGCAAGCACCTACAAAAAAGGCCAGGCCCTCGATGGGCCCGGCCTTTCATTCGTCAGCTGGCGTTCTCAGGACGTTTTGACGTAACGCACCGCGCCGCTGGTCAGCAGGTTGAACGCGCCGGTGTTCAAGGTATGCGTGCCCGACACGCGGGGCGCCGCCATCAGCGCCTGCAGGTCGATCACCGCCACATAGGTCGGCGTGCCGGTCGCCCAGTCGGCAATCAGGGCGTAGGGCTTGCCGTCGTTGGGGCTCGTGTAGGCGGTGATGGTGTGGGGGTCGAAGCCCGCGGAGAACGTCTGCCCGTCCGGCGTGTTGGGCAGGTTGGGAACGTACACGTAGTCGGTGATGCTGGGCACCGTGCCTCCCGTGGCCGGCGTCGTCGGCAACTGCAGGACGGCGAAGGCCTGCCCACCGAATTCACCCGTCACCACGCCCAGGTGGGCCGAGCCCGGCGCCACCGAGATGCCCGACGTCCCGGCCGAGAAGCTGCCGGCCAGCGGCACCACCGCGTGCGGCGAACTCCAGGTTCCGATCGACCCGCCGGAACCGGGGGTGAACGTGGCCTGGTTCAGGTCGGCCATGGGCACGTTGCTCGTGAACTCGCTGGCCGCCAGCGCGACGCCGGTGGTGCAGTCCTCGGCGGCGGAGTCGTAGTCGGTGCCTCCGCCGATCGAGGTGTTGGCGTATTCGCCCACGAGGCCGCCGGCCGAATCCAGCTTGACCAGGCCGTAGTTGCCGTCTTCACCGGGCGACAGCAGCAGGCTGCGGCCGGCATCGATCGAGATGTTCTCCGAGACCTGGTGCTGCAGCTTGAGCACGGGCCCGAAGGTGCCGCTCGTCAGGTTCAGGGTCTGCAGGCCCGTGCCGGAAGGGCTTCCCGAGATGCCCATGTTGATGTAGGCGGTGTTGGTCAATGCGTTGATGGCCACGCCGCAGTTGGCGCAGTTGCCGCCCGAGAAGCTCGCCGAACCGGTGGCGCTGCTGGTCAGGGTGCTGCTCAGGGCCGAGCCGTTGATGCGGTAGACGTCGGTGTTGTTGGCCGTGCAGATCGTCTCGCCGCTGGCCGGATTGGACGCGCAGGAATTGACGACATGCGGGGTCGCGATCAGCGACGGGGCGCCGCCGCCTTCGATCGGCACCACCTGCACCCCGGTGGTCGAGCCCTCCCAGTAGCCGCGCGGCACATAGGCCGTCACGTGCGTGCCGAGCGCCACCGCCAGCGAACTGGTCGGCAGGCAGGCGTTGAGCGTGGTGTTGGTGGTCGTGACCGTCATCGCGGAGCAGCCCTTGCTCGCGAAGGGGGTGCCGCCGGTATCGGTGCCGGAGATCGACACCAGATAGGTGCCCTGGGCCACGGTGCCGGGGATGGTGAAGCTGATCGTCTTGCTGGTCGCGCTGAACGGCAGCGCCGTCACCTTCGTTGCGACCGTGTCGGTCTCGCCGACCACCGAACCACCCACGGCACAGGTCGGCGCGATCGCGATGTGGATGTCGCCGGGGGCGACGCTGGGCAGTCCGTTGGCGGTGAGCTTGACGGAGGTGACCCCGGCGACGCCGGTGCTCGGCAAGGTCGCGGTGGTCATCCCGACGGTGGTCGCGCCGGCGACACCGGGGGCCACCGCAGCGGCGGCGGCCAGCGCGGCGGAGGCGCCAAGGCGGCGCCGCGCGCGCAGGGTGGCCAACGCGCCGATCATCACCAGCGCGAACGTGCTCGGTTCGGGCACGGCGGAGGTCGTGGTGGTGCTGGCCTGGATGAGTGCGACGTCGCCGTCCTGCAAGGGCCCGCCGGTCACATCGGTCAGCGTCACGGGCAGGAAGGCCGAATCGACGGTGACGGTCGAACCGATGTCGAGCGTGGTCGGACTGAGGTTGCCGGTCAGGATCGCGCTGATGGGCAACGCGCCGCCGCCGATGGCCACCGACGGGCCGTCATAGGACAGGCCGTCCAGCGCCAGCGTGAAGTCCGATTGCGAGAAGGTCTCGCTCGTGCCATCGGACAAGTGCACGAGAAGGGACAGTCCCGACAGCGTGACCGGCGTCGCCACGGGGAACGTGGGATCGCCCAGTCCCACCGAGTTCGCACCGGTGACGTTGGCGATGTCGAAGGTGGCGGTCGTTCCCGAGGTGTCGTAGGACAGGTAGCCGAGGTTGACCGGGCTCGCGACCACCGCGGCGCTCGAGAATCCGAGCAGCAGCGACAGGCCTGCCACGCGGAATGATTGGCGCAGAGCTGAGACGAACGTACGCATGGAACCTCCTTGGAATTCGAACAAGACTTGGACGGACGACAGCGCGCATCGCGTGCGATAACCGCAGGTGCGCTCGACATGCAAAAAAGCATATGCCGTGCCGAGCGCGAAGAATCAATCCAATCAAGGACTTGGCAAATCCCCAGGTCATGGTCGAGTCAAGGAATCCGACACCCTAGATTGAAGCCAGGGTCTGGCGGATCCCCTCGGCGTACGGTGTCTTGGTGATCGGACCGAGCAGCCGCTGCAGCGCGGTGTCGTCCATGATCAAGGGATCTGTCAGCAGGTAGTGCATCTCGACCATCTCGCGGACCATGCGGTTGAACAGCCCCAGCACGCGAAGCATCGTCTTGCCCGCGACGCGCAGCGCCAGCTTGTGCCCGACCTGCCGCTCCATCTCGTCGACGAGGGCGCGCTGCGTCGTGACGCCCGCGCCCGCCAGATGCCAGACGTGGCCGAATGCCGCTGGCGTGTCGACCAGCCGCGCGACCACCGGCCCGACGTCCGGCACGAAGACGAATTCATGCGGGCGATCGATCGGACCGATCAGGTCTGCCGTGCCGCCCTTGACCGCCGCCACCGCGGCCCGGTGCAGCAGGCTGGCCTCGACGCCCGGCCCGTAGAAATCGGGCAGCCGCAGCACGGTGGCATGGATGCGGCCTTGCGCGTGCGCCTGCAGCAGGATGTCCTCCTGCGCCTTGCGCATGCGGCCCTTGAAGGTGTGCGGCTCGCGGGGATGGTCTTCGGACACCGGCATCGTGCGGGCGCGCCCGTACGGGTAGACGGTGCCGATCAGGATGAAGTTGCGCACGCCGGCGGCGATCGCGCCGTCCAGCGTCTTGCGCATCAGTTGCGGGTGCAGCTCGAACTGCCAGTAGTTGACGCCCACCAGGTAGATCAAGGTGTCGATGCCGGCGGCAGCCGCCTGCACCGACGCCGGCACGTCCGGGTTCCAGGCGGCGATCTCGGCCAGCGGGTCGGCGCCGAAGGCCTTGCGCAGGCCGGCCTCGGACCGGCCGACCACGCGATAGGGCCGGCCTTGGGCAGCGAGCGCCTTGGCGATGGACTGGCCGATGGCGCCGGCGGCACCGAAGAGAGCGACTTTGGACATGAGCGGATCCTTGAGGCAGGGTTTCAGAACGAGAGATTGCGGACGAAGGCCAGGACGCGAGCCTGGGCCTGCTGCAACTGGCCGTCCAGCAGCGGACGCACCGGCACGCGCAGCCAGGCCTCGAGCGCGACGATCGCCACGCCCAGCAGGAAGCTGGCCGCCAGGCGCGCCGACAGAATCAGGCTGCAATCGGGGACGGTGGTCGCGGGGTTGAACATCGGGGACTCTCCTTGCGTGGGCCGGGGCTGCGATGGACGCAGTTTGCGCAATCCGGACACATTTGAAAATTGCCTAGAATGGCATCGACGCTATAAACAAATGAATACCATGGCCGACGCCGAACCGAACTGGGAGTGGTACCGCAGCTTCGTCAGCGTTCTCGAGACCGGCTCGCTGTCGGCGGCGGGCCGCGCGATCGGCATGACGCAGCCGACGGTGGGCCGCCACATCGACAGCCTGGAGGCCGCGCTCGGCCTGAAGCTGTTCACACGCTCGTTCGACGGCTTCGCCCCGACCGACGCGGCCCTCGAGCTCAAGCCCTACGCGATCGGCCTGGCGTCGACGGCCGCGGCCCTGCGCCGCGTCGCAAGCAGCCAGGGCCAGGGCGTGCGCGGCACGGTGCGCCTGACGGCCAGCGAGGTCGTCGGGGTCGAGGTGCTGCCGCCCATCCTGACCGCGCTGCGCCGCGAGCATCCGGCGCTGGTGGTCGAGCTCGTGCTGTCCAACCAGGTCGACGACCTGCTGCGCCGCGAAGCCGACATCGCGGTGCGCATGGTGCGGCCGGCGCAGGATGCGCTGGTGGCCAGGCGCGTCGGCGGCATCGAGATGGGCTTGTACGCGCACCAGCGCTACCTGGCCGACCACGGCACGCCGCGCACGCTGGCGCAGCTGCGGCGCCACGCGCTGATCGGCTACGACACCGAGACGGCCTTCATCCGCCAGATGCAGAAGCGCTATCCCGCCTTCACGCGCGGCACCCTTGCCTTTCGCGCGGACTCCGACTTGGCCAACCTCGCGGCGCTGCGCGCCGGCTATGGCGTCGGCATCTGCCACGTCGCGCTGGGCAAGCGCGACCCTTCGCTCGTGCGCGTGCTGCCCAAGGAGTTCGCGCCGGTGCTGGACACCTGGATCGCGATGCACGAAGACCTGCGCGAGAGCATGCGCTGCGCGGTCACGTTCGCGGCGCTGGTCGCCGGGCTGAAAGGCTACATCTCGGGGACGTGATGCACGCGCGGCCGGGGCTCGGACGCGCGGCCGCAGGCGTCAGGCCAGGTCGCGCAGCGGGTGCGCGTGCGGCGGCCAGGGCGAAGCGAACCAGGCCGCGACCATCGCCGAATCGACGTCCGCGACGGCCGCCGGATTCCAGCGCGGCGCGTGATCCTTGTCCACCACCAGCGCGCGGATGCCTTCCAGCGTCTCGCTGGCCGCGCCGGGGCGCAGGTGGAAACAATGGCGCACGAGGCCGCGCTCCAGGCGCAGGTCGTCGGCCAGCGTCATCGTGCGCGCGCGCCGGATCAGCTCCAGCGTCACCGCCATCATCAGCGGCGAGCGGTGCGACAGGGTCTTGCGCAGCGACGCCGCGAACTCGCCCTGCTCCGCCGCCAACGCCGCGACGATGGCCGCCAGGTCGGGCGCCGCGAAGGCGCGGTCGATCAGGTCGCGCTGCGCGGCCAGCGACGCTGCGCCGGCGTCGGACGCGAACGCGTTGACCGCCGAGAGCGCGCCCACGCCCTGGCTGTCGGTGGCGTCGATGACCGCCTGCACGAGCTCGTCCAGCCGCGCCGCCGGGACGCAGATGTCGGCCCAGTCGACGGCCAGCGCGTCGGCCGCGCCCAGCACATGGCCGCTCAGGCCGAGGAACTCGCCCAGGTGGCCCGGCATGCGACCCAGGAACCAGCCGCCGCCGACATCGGGAAACAGGCCGATGTTGGTCTCGGGCATCGCCAGCCTGCCGTGCTCGGTGACGACGCGCATCGAGCAGCCTTGCGCCAGGCCCATGCCGCCGCCCATCGTGATGCCGTCCATCAGCACGAGCGTGGGCTTGCCGAAGGTGTGGATCAGATGGTTGAGCGCATATTCCTCGCTGAAGAAGTCCTCCAGCGTCGGATCGCCCGCGCGCGCCGCCTCATGGAAATAGCGGATGTCGCCGCCCGCGCAGAATGCCGGCGCCTTGCCCTGCCGGTTGGCGCCGCGCAGCAGCACGGCCCCTACCTGGGGGTCGGCGCGCCACGCCAGCAGTTGCGCCGTGATCAGGCGGATCATCTCCAGCGACAGCGCGTTGAGCGCGTTGGGGCGATTGAGCGTGAGGATGCCCAGGTGCTTGCGGCGCTCGGCCAGCACGGTCGGAGAAGCGGGATGCGACATGTCGTTTCCTAGGAAAGCGGCGCGGCCTGGCGCCCGCGCAGGCTCAGCAATTCATTGAACACCAGCGCGCCCACGACGATGGCCCCGCCCACCAGCGCGGAGCTGCCAGGGGCCTCGCCGGCGCCGATCCAGGCCCACAGCACGCCGAAGATCACCTCGAGCAATCCGAGCAGCGCGACCTCGGGCGCGGGCAGCGCGCGCGCGACGCGCACGAGCAGCAGGCAGGGAATCGCAAGCTGGAAGACGCCCAGGCCCAGGAGCAGCGCCAGGTCGTGCGCGTTCGACTGGAACGGCCATGCGAGGGGCAAGGTCACCAGCGCGGAGATGGCGGCCCCGATCAGCACCGCGCTGAACAGGTCGGGCTGCTGCGCCGCCGTCTGCGCGCTGTCGTCCTCGACGGGCCTGGCACGCCCGGCATGCTGCAGCACGGTGTAGTTCATCGCCGAGGACAGCGGCACGGCCAGCGCGACGGCCATGCCGGCCAGGCTGCGCGCGTCCGCCGCCTGCATGCTGCGGCCGAACATCCAGGCGATGCCCGCGCCGGCGACGGCAATCGCGACCCAGGTGCGCGGCGGCTGGCGGTGATGCAGGAACACGCGCGCGAAGACGGCCGTGAGCAGCGGGCTGATCGACATCGTCACCAGCACGTTGGCCACGCGCGTCATCGTCAGCGCCACCATGAAGGCCGTGAACATCACGCTCCAGCACAGGCCCGACATCCAGACGACGCGCGGCGAGCGCAGCAGGTCGGACCAGAGGCCCCAGCCGCGCATCCAGGTCAGCGCGAACCCGAGGCCGGCGAAGTTGAACAGGCTGCGAAAGAACGTGACCTCGAAGCTCTCGGCCGCCTGCAGCGAACGGCTGACGACGCCGGCGGTGCTCCACATCAAGGTGACGAGGACCATGCCGGCGGCGGCGCGCGCGTGGCCCAGGGAAGGAGACGAATTCATTGCGCCGAAGTGTCGCAGATCGCCGAAGGCCTTGCGGCTGGCGACGGCTGCGATGCCTCCCGGTCATTCTGCGCGCAGTCGCAGAATCCACCCCCACCACGCCCTCCGTCGCCCAGGCAGGCACCGTCGCGGCAAGGGTGGATCCTGCGACTACGCGCAGGATGACACGCTTGTTCGAAGGGGCAGCGTCTTCCCGGCGCCGCCGCTCGAACGTTCCAAAAGAAGTTCAAGGGAGCGGCGGATCCGGCTCCGCCGGGCCGCTCGCGGAGCGCCCCCTCGGGGGGCAGGGAGCGCTAGCGACCGTGGGGGTTCAATTTCATGCCTTCTTGGCGCGCTTGCGCTCGTTCTCGGTCAGGAAACGCTTGCGCAGGCGCACGCTCTTGGGCGTGATCTCGACCAGCTCGTCGTCGTCGATGAACTCGACGCCGTACTCCAGCGTGAGGTCGATCGGCGGCGTGATCTTGATCGCGTCTTCCTTGCCGGAAACCCGGAAGTTGGTCAGCTGCTTGGTGCGCGTCGCGTTGACGACCAGGTCGTTGTCGCGGCTGTGGATGCCCACGATCATGCCTTCGTAGACCGGGTCGTT
>Ga0209759_1001839_pt1 | contig 10621 bp, 9 predicted proteins | sample AraplaCL_Col_mMS_FD_184261 | JGI IMG/M metagenome (GOLD analysis project Ga0209759, IMG submission 184261) | Arabidopsis root microbial communities from the University of North Carolina, USA - plate scrape CL_Col_mMS (SPAdes) (version 2) | ecosystem: Host-associated > Plants > Roots >...
CCAGCCGCAGCGCTCTCGCCGAGATCGGCGGCACCAGGAACGCGTGCATGAACGTCTCCGAGCGCATCCAGATGCCGACCATGCCTGCCGCGGTCGACCAGTACAGCAGCACCACGGCGGCGATCGCCAGCATCAGCGATGGCAAGGCCACCGCCCACACGCTGCGGCGCGCGGGCAGTCCCAGGCGAAGAGTCGACGACGCGGGCACGGCGGTGGTCATCCGAGGTTGCGCACGACGAAGGGGCCGAGCCAGTTCGCCAAACCCAGCGGCAGGCGACGCCAGGTTTCGATCATCAACCTGTACTTGGCGTTGGCCGGATTGTTCTGCGGGATCGCGTCGCGCTTGTAGAGCTGGTACTCGTAGTGCAGCGGCGCCGGCTCGAAGCCCCAGTTCTTCTTGAACGCGTACGAGCCCGTGCCCTGCTTGCTGCGGCCGTAGTCGAACACCCTGAGCCCGCGCGCGCAGGCGCGGCGCATCAGCTCCCAGTACTTGAAGTCGTTGGCGGCCAGGTCGCGCGCGAGCACGTCGTCGCCCGCGTAGTACGGCAGCACCTCGTCGCGGAAGTAGAAGCTGAGGACGCTGCTGAGCGCGCGGCCGTCGGGCGCCACCACCGTCAGCACCTCGCAGTCCGCGCCGAACTCCGTCCGCAGCGCCTGGAAGTATTTCTTGGGCATGGCCGGCGTGCCGTGCCGGTGCACGTTGTCCGCATACAGCGCGAAGAAGCGGTCGACGCCGGCGTCGATCTCGCTGCGCAGGCCGTTCTTGGCGCCCTTGCGCACCATCGCCCGCTGCTTGCGCGGGATGGCCAGCATGTTGGCCTCCTCGTCCGGCAGGATCTCGCGGCGGAACGTGACGTACAGGTCCTGCAAGGGCCAGTCGGGATGGCGCCGCGCGACGTTGCGCAGCTCGAGGTGATCGACGCCCAGGTGGCGCGCGAGCCGCGCGGCTTCCTTCTCGAGGGCCAGCGCCACCGCCTGCGTGGCGGCGGCGACGCCTCCATAGACCGCGAACGGCAGGCTCACCAGCGAGTTGCCGAACAGCGTGCTGTCGACGTGGGCCAGCGGCAGCACGCCGGCGACCTGTCCGTCGAGCTCGGCGTACAGGAAATAGGTGTCGTGGCGAAAGACATCGGCCAGGATGCGCTGCCAGCCCGCCCGATGGAAGAACGTCGCCTGCGGACACGTCTGGACGAACGCATCCCAGGCCGCGGCCGACGCGCGGTCGTGCCGCGCCAGTCGCTTGAGCTGCAAGGCGGCGGCCATCAATTGAGGGCCCGTCCCGTCGCCGTGCCGGCCTGCAGGAAGATGTCGTCCATGCGGCCCCACTTGAAGTCCGCCAGCAGCCCGACCAGGCGCTGCTCCATCCGGTCGATGTTGACGTAGTGCCGGAAGCGCGTGCGGGCGTCGATGCCCGCGATGCGCGGTTGCGCCACGTCGAACTCCCACGGATGGCAATAGAACACGGCCGCCTGCCGGTCGATCTCGTGCACGCGCTTGATCATCCAGCGCGAGACCGGGTACGGCAGCAGGCGGAAGTAGCCGCCGCCGCTGGACGGCAGGTTGCGCCGGAACATCCGCAGCGTGGTGATGGGCACTTCCAACAATTCGGGCTTGACCCGGTAGGCGAAGCGCGGCGCGTCCGGCATCCCGTAGTGATCGTGGCGGATCGGGTAGATGCTGGAGCTGTAGCGATAGCCGGCGCGCGAGAGGCAGTCGAAGGCCCAGAGGTTGGCCGGTCCGATCGAGAAGCTCGGCGCCCGGTAGCCGGTCACCGCGCGGCCGCCGATGTCCTCCAGGATGGCCTTGGCGCTGCGGATGTCCTGCAGGAACTCGGATTCGGTGAGGTCGCTCGCGCGCTGGTGGCCATAGCCATGGCTGGCAAGCTCGTGGCCCTCGTCCACGATGCGGCGGATCAGCCCGGGATAGCGCTCGGCGATCCAGCCCAGCGTGAAGAAGGTGGCCTGGGTGTCGTGGGCCGACAGGATCTCCAGCAGGCGGTCGACGTTGCGCTCGACCCGGCATTCGCGCTGGCCCCATTCGCTGCGCGCGATGTAGGGCGCGAAGGCGGAGACCTGGAAGTAGTCCTCCACGTCGATGGTCATCGCGTTGACGATAGTTTCCGACAGCATGGCGCTCACCTCACTGATGCCGGCGGGAGTCGGCCAGCCAGGCGCCGAGATCGGCCGCGATGCGCTCCGCTGCATGTCCATCCCAGAACTCGGGCGTGCGGCCTCGCTTGCCGCGGCCCGCCAGGATCTCATCGACGCATTGCAGGATCGCGACACGGTCGTCGCCGACCATCGTGTTGGTGCCCTCGTCGACGGTGATCGGCCGCTCGGTGTTGGCACGCAGCGTCAGGCAGGGAACACCCAGCGCCGTCGTCTCTTCCTGCAAGCCGCCCGAGTCGGTCAGCACCAGCGTGGCCTCGGCCATCAGGCCCAGCATCTCGAGATAGCCCTGCGGCGGCAGCAGCACCATGCGCCGCGGATCGATGCGCTGCGACAGGCCGAAGCGCTCGATGTTGCCGCGCGTGCGGGGATGCTGGACGAACACCAGCGGCAGCCGCTCGGCGACTTCGACCAGCACGCCCAGCAGCCGGCCCAGCACCTGTGCATCGTCGACGTTCGACGGCCGGTGCAGCGTGACCACGCCGAAGCGCCCGGGGCCGGCAAGCACGGCCGGATCGAGGCCGTGCGCGCGCAGCGTGTCGGCCGGGCGTTGCGCATGCTCGCGGTTGGCCAGCAGCGAATCGATCATCACGTTGCCGACGAAGCAGATGCGCTCCGGTGCGACACCTTCGCGCTGCAGGTTGTCGCCTGCGCTGCGTTCGGTGATGTAGAGCCGGTCGGCCACCTGGTCGGTGAGGACGCGGTTGATCTCCTCGGGCATCTTGCGGTCGTAGCTGCGCAGGCCGGCCTCCACGTGCACCACCGGCACGTTCTTCTTGACCGCCACCAGCGTGCAGGCCAGCGTCGAATTGACGTCGCCCACCACGATGACGCAGCTGGGGCGATGCGTGTCGAGCGCCGGCTCGAAGCGGCGCATCACGTCGGCGGTCTGGACGGCATGGGTGCCCGAGCCCACGTCCAGATTGATGTCGGGCCGCGGCAGCCCCAAATCCGTGAACAGGCGGTCGCTCATGTCGCGGTCGTAGTGCTGGCCGGTATGCACGAGCATCGTGGGCAGCCCGGGCGCGTGCGCGGCCAGCGCGCGCAGGATGGGCGCCATCTTCATGAAGTTCGGACGTGCGCCCACGATGCACATCACGGGCCCCGGCGCGTTGGAGATCGACGCGGCGGTCATGAGGGGTTCTCGTCCTGCGACGGCGGCGGCTTGACCGCGCTGACCAGCTTGAGCAAGGTCGCCAGCGTGTTCTGGCTCAGGCGCTCGACCCGCAACATGCTGGCCTCGACGCGCTGCAGCTGTGCCTGGCCCTGCTCCGCCACGAGCGCCGTCAGGTGCCGGGTGAGGCGGTTGGCGAGTTCCGGATCGAGCCCGATGCGCGACAGGTCGGCGCTGATGTCATGGCCGTTCGCTCGCGGCGCACTGCGCAGCGCCCCGTTGATACCGCCCGCGCCGCCGGCGCCGCCGACGTCCAGCTCGATGTCGATGGTCGTCTCGCTGGCGAAGTCCTTGACGACCTCGGCGACGTCCTCGACGCTCAGGTGCGTGCGGCCGTTCAGGAACCCCAGCAGCAGCAGCCGGTCGCAGATCGAGTTGATCCGGCGCGGGATGCCGCCGCTGGCCTCGTGGATCGCGGCGTAGGCCTGCTCGTCGAACGTCGGCAAGCCCGTGGAGCCCGCGCACTTCAGGCGATGCTGGATGTAGCCGCGCGTCTCCTCGCCATTGAGCGGGCCGATATGGCAGGTGGCGGCGACGCGCTGGCGGAACTGCTCCATCTCCGGACGCCGCAGGATCTCGCGGAACTCGGGCTGGCCGACCAGGAAGCTTTGCAGCAGCGCCTTGTTGCCGAACTGGAAGTTCGACAGCATGCGCAGTTCCTCGACCGCCCGCATCGTGAGGTTCTGGGCCTCGTCGACGATCAGCAGGCAGTGCTGCCCCTTGCTGACCTTGCTGAGCAGGAAGGCTTCCAGCGCGATCAACAGCTCGGACTTCGGGATGCCCTTGACGTTGAACCCAAAGGCCGCGCCCACCATGCGCAGCGTGTCCTCGGCATCGAGCTGGGTCGTCACCAGCTGGCCGATGATGACGTTGCTGCCGTGCATGCCTTCGATCAGCGTGCGCAGGATCGTCGTCTTGCCGGCGCCGATCTCGCCGGTCACGATGACGAACCCCTCGTTGCAGGAGATGCCGTATTCGAGATACGCCCGCGCCCGGCTGTGCTGCTTGCTGCCGAAGTAGAAGTTGGGGTCGGGACTCAGCAGGAATGGCTTGCTGCTCAATCCATAGAAGGATTCGTACATTCGTCAGATCTGCAAAGAGAAGGTGGCGAGCAGCGCCGATTCGGAGAACGGGGAAGCGCCGATCGATACCGAGCGTCGCGCGCCCAGCGACAGATGCGAGCGCAGCCCGAGCTGGGTGATCCAGTTGAGGGTCACGGTACGCAGATCGACCAGGACGCCGGAGTCGCGATCGAGGGTGCGCGAGTCGGTGAGGCTCAGGTTGGCGGAGCTGAGCGGGGTCAGCTGGTGCGCTGCCGTCAGGGCGATGGAGCGCACGCGGATCGAGCTGCCGTCGGACAGCGAGTCGACCGCCGTGGACAGCAGGTCGAGGCGGCTGGTGTCGGTCTGCTGGGCCGACAGCAGCAGCGAGGTGCGCAGCCCGATGTAGCCCGCCGAGAACGACAGGTTGCGTTGCACCGAGACGGCATTGGTCAGGAAGCCCGAGGGCACGACGACCAGCGGGTTCAGCCCCAGCGCCTGCAGTTCGATCAAGGTCTGGTTGGCTCGCACGATCGGGTCGGGATACCGCGACGCCAGCTGCATGTAGACGAGATCGAAGGCCGTCGTCAACTGGCCCTGCGACGCGGCCGACGAGTTGTTGATGACCTGGCGGGAGTCGCTGAACATCCACACCGTCCTGGCGCTGCGATGCTGGAAGCTGACCGTGTAGGCGTCGCCGAAGTAGCGCTTGTCGTCCTGCAGCAGCAGCGTGGTGCGGTCGGACGGCGCCCAGCGCAGCGTGCCGCCGTAGGTGGTGTCGTACTTGACGTTCAGGCTCTGGACGTCCGTGCCCTCGCGCCCGCCGCGCAGCGTGAGCTGCAATTCGCCATCGGGGCTGAAGACGAGGGAGCCGACGGCGGCGCGCGTCGTCGTCGCCCGGCCCAGGCTGTAGTCGGACTCCTCGTCGGACACGTCCAGCCCCCAGCCGATGCGCGCCGTCGTCTGGGCCGTGCCCAGGTGGGCGCTGCCGCCGGAATTGGTGGAGTTGCCGATCTGGTCGGAACTGCTGTGGGTGATCGAGTAGTCGCCGCCCAGGCGGTAGGCGACGTTGCCGCCCAGGACGCCTTGCAGGTACGGCGTGGCCGACAGCGACGCGACCTGGGTCTGGTTGCCGGTGTGCAGGGCCGCATCGGGTGTCTGCGTCCCGAGCGCGCTGATGTTCTGGCGCGAGATGCTGGCGTTCGCATCAACGAACAGATGGTGATCGAGCATCTGCGCCTTGACGGCGCTCTGCAGCGATTGCTGGATCGAGTCCGATGCGGTGCTGCGCGCGTAGTTCACGCCGATCACCGAATAGTTCAGGAAGCCCTGCGCCCAGCCGGCGGCGCTGCGCAGTTGCACGCCCGGGCCGACCTGCGAGATGAGGTCGGGCCGGTGGTCGGTGGCCGACAGGTTCGCGTTGTTCGTGAGCGTCTCGTTGACCGTCAGGCTGGTCGACACGGCGAAGGGACGCGCCGCGTCGCCGCCGGCATCGGGCGCCGCGTGCGCCTGCATTGCCGCCAGGCTCAGGACGCCGACCATGCCCAGCCCGAACCGATCGATCGCCGAGGGGCGCGAACTTCGGCGTTCAGGCTTCGCGCGCGCCACGATGACCCCCATCAGGCCGCCGGCTGACCGTCGCTCGCGCCGCCGTAGGCATACCCGTGGCCGTATCCGTAGCCGTCGCCGACGGGCGAGCTCGAGCGCGACATGTTCAGCAGCATCATGCGCACCGGACACGATTCGATCGTCGCGAGCGCGCGCTGCACGTCGCTGCGCAAGGTCTTCTCCGCCTGCACGACCATCACGACCTGGCCGACCTGGGTTGCGAGCACGCGGGCCTCGGTGGTGAGCAGCAGCGGCGGCGAATCGAAGATGATGATGCGGTCGGGGTAGCGCTTGGCGATGTCATCGAGCAGCAGCCGCATGGCATCGCTGGCCAGCAGCTCGGTGGCGCGCGGATGCGGCGTGCCGCTGGGCAGCAGCGTCAGTTTCTCGATGCTCGTTCGCAGCAGCACGCTGGCCATGTCCGCGTTGCCCTTGAGCACGTCCAGCAGCCCCGGGCTGGGCGGCAGGTTGAGCATGCGCAGCAGCGACGGCCTGGCGACGTCGGCGTCCACCAGCATCACGGTGTTGTCGAGTTCCGCGGCGATGCTCATGGCGAGGTTGACCGCCGTGAAGCTCTTGCCTTCGCCGGCCAGCGCGCTGGTCACCATGATCAGGTTGCCGTGCTTCAGGATCGACGCGCCCTTGCCCATGGCATTGCTGATCAGCGGCCGCTTGATCACGCGGTATTGGTCGGCCGTGTGCGAACGCGGCGCGTTCGGCGTCACCAGGCCGGCCGCCGCCAAGGCGTCCAGGTCGAGTTCGACCAGCCTCGCCGTGGTGGCCGGCCTGGGCCTGGCGGGCGGTGCCTCGGCGGGCGCGGCGGTGACGGGGCTCGATGGCGCGGCCAGCGGTACGGACGCCGGCGTGTCCTCCGGCATGATGGCGCCTGCCCTGCGCAGTTGTTCGAGCCGCTGTGCGGCTTGTTCGATCAGGCTGGCCACGTCATTCCCCTCCCGCGCGGCGAGCCGCCACCACGGACATCACGATGATCGTCGCCACGAAGATTCCGACCAGGGAGCCGGAGCCCGCGAGAAACCGCATCAGGTACACCTTCTCGAGTCGCTTCTCGGCCTCGCTGGTGACCCGCGAGACCACGCCCAGCACCGGCAGCTCAAGTTGCGCACGCATGTCGCCCATGTTGAAGAACACCGGCCGCAGCTGGCTGGCCACGAAGGCGAATCCGAAGCCCGCACCCAGCGTCGCGAGCAGGGCCGCGCCGAGCAGGACCAGGCGATTCGGCGACACCGGCTTGCTCGAGACGCGCGGCGGATCGATCAGGCGGAAGTCGGCCACGCCGGAGGCCGATTCGAGGTCGCCCGACATCACGGCGGATTCGCGCCGGGCCACGAGATCCTCGTAGTTCTTCTTGTTGATCGCGTAGTCGCGATTGAGCTGCGAGGCTTCGGCCTCGAGTTGCGGCGCCGTCTTGATCGCGTTCTTGGCGCGCTCGTAGCGAGCCGAATAGTCCGCCACCCGGGCCTGCAGGCCCGCGACCTGCACTTCCGAATTGGCAAGCAGGCGATTGAGTTCCTGGTAGACCAGGTTCTCGGTATTCGACGACCCCGTCGCAGGGGCCGCCATCGCGGCGCGGCGCAGCTCGGCGACCTGTTTCTTCTTCTGCTCCTCGAGATCCTTGATCAGGTGGCGTGTCGCGACCACGTCCGGGTGCTGGTCGGTGTAGCGTTGCAGCAAGGTATCGAGGTTCTTCTTCTGCACGTCGATGCGCGAGTCGAGCTCAGGCGTCGCCAGCGACACGGCCGACTCCTGCAGCAGGCTCTGCGTCGTCAGGTTCGCGTTGGCCGCCTTCTCGTTTTCGAGTTGGGCCCTGGCGGCATCCCGCGCGTTCTGCGCCTCGTGCAGCGCCACGCGCGCCTGGTCCAGCTGGTCGCTCAGCGCGGCCAGCTGGCCGGCGGAGTCCCTGCCCTCGGAGAACTGCATCTGAATGTTCTTGAGCTTGAACTCCTTGAGCTTGGCCTCGGCATCGCGCAGCTTCTCTTCGTAGCTCTTGATCTGGTCGTTGATGAACTGCGTGGCCGTGGCGGTGTCGGTGCGCGAATTGCCCAGGCTGGACTCCACGAAGATGGACACCAGCGCCTGGATCACCCGCTGCGCCTTGGCTGGATCGGAATCGCGATAGGACAGCGTGTACAGGTTGTCGCGCCCGACGCTCTTGATCTCCAGGCCGTTCATCAAGCGCTGGACGAGTTCTTCCTGGCGTGCCTTGGAATCGACCCGCAGGTCGAGGTCGGCCATGCGCACCAGCTTCTCCACGTTGGGACGGCTGATCAGCGTGCGGCTCAACATCACCACCTGCTGGTCCACATTCGGCTGTACCGCCAGGCCCGACATCAGGGGCCGCAGGATCGATTGCGTGTCGACGTAGATGCGGGCGGTCGCCTCGTATTCGTCGGGAACCCGGAAGACCACGACGACGGCGATGATGCCGATGACCCACGCCACCAGCAAGGACTGCCAGCGAAACCTCCACATGCCCTTGGCGATGGCAAGTGCCTGGTCTATCAACTCTTCCATGGGATACGTGCTATCGCGTCATTGAACCGCCCGCCATACGACACTGGCCGACGCTGCTCGAAGGGGGCCGCAACTGCGGCCGCAGAAGGAATCAGAAGAAGCTCTGGGGGATGATCAGGACATCACCCGGCTTCATTTCGACGTTCGCGGAGATGTCTCCGCGCTTGATCAGATCCTTCAGGCGCACCGCGTATTGCGTGTGCTCGGACGTGCGCAGGATCGTGGCGTCGTTGCCGGCGGCGAAATCCGTCAGCCCGCCGACGGCGATCATCACGTCCAGCAAGGTCATCTGCTGCTTGTAGGGCAGGAACTGCGGACGCGCGGCCTCGCCGATCACACGGATCTGCTGGCTGTAGGGGCCGACGAAGCTGGTGACCACCACCGACACGTTCGGGTCGATCACGTACTTGGCCAGACCCTTCTGGATGTCTGCCTGGACCTGCGCCGGCGTCTTGCCCTGGACGACGAGGTCGTTGATCAGAGGGGTCGAGATCTTGCCGTCCGGGCGGACGGTGACCGTCATGTTGAGTTCGGGATTGCGCCACACCGTGATGTTGAGCGAGTCGCCCGAACCGACGATGTAGCTGTAGTCCTGCGTGCCCGCCGATTGCGGCGCCGGCGGCAGGCCCGCGGCCGGGCCGGCGCATCCGGCCAGCAGCAAGCCGAACGAGCACAGCAGCAAACCAAATGCAGCGCGCGCAGCCGAACCGATTGATCTTCTCATGGTGTCCTCCACAAACAGACGTGACCAACGCGGTGCTCCGGAAGGAGCTCCCGCCCCGTCACACTCGCATCAAACCGCCCGCTTCCCTCCAGCAATCCTCGTGAAGATCATTGCACATCCGAGCCGGGCGCCGCAAGGTTCAGACGTGGGGAACGACCCTTGGTTGCAGGCACGATCAACCCGCAGGCCGGCATTCCTGCACACGGTGGCCGGCTTGCCACAGGGTTGTCACCCGCGGCGGCCCGCAGCCGGCGCCAGGCTCAGCCGCGCAGGCGCGGCCGGATCAGCATCAGCAGCAGTTGCTGCAGCGGATTGGCGTTGCCGCCCGGACGCCACGTGAAGCGCAGCCGCTCCCGGTAGGCGTCGAACTGCATGGCCCACGGCGCGTAGCGGAAGGATCCGCGCCCGAGCAGCACCTTGAGGACGGAGGTGCCCATCACGCCCGCGCACAGGTCGCAGGCCATGCCCGTGGACGGCCCCCGCTGCTCGATGAAGTTGACCGCCTCGGGCGCCACCAGGTAGTTGCGCTGCAGCATGGCCGGCGACAAGCCCGCGATGAAGCGCGCGAACTGCTCCTGGTGATCATGCCCCTCGACCTTGAAATACTGCTCGAAGCTCATGCCGGGCGGCGCGAAGCCCAGCATCGACACCCCCATGCCCAGCGGCGCCGCCGTCAACGCGGGGATGCCGCGGTCATAGCAGGTCTGGAACAGCATCCGGCGCGCGGGCATCGCGAAGAAGTCGATACCGTCGACGAACACATCGACGTCGCGCAGGAAGGCGTCGATGTTGGTCGGCGTGACGCCATCCGGGAATGTGCGGATGTCGGCTTGCGGGTTGATGTCGCGCGCGATGCGGGCCATGACGTCGACCTTGGGCTGTCCGATGGTGGACATGAAGGCGCCGGCCTGCCGGTTCATGTTGTGGACCTCGAAGCGGTCGAAGTCCGCAATGCTGAACTTGCCGATCCCCAGGCGCGCCAAGGTGCGCAGGTGCGCCCCGCCGACGCCGCCCATGCCGGCGATGGCGACGCGCTTGTGCCGCAGCGTCTCCTGCTCGGCCGCCGTCACCCATCCGATGTTGCGTGAGAACGCGCGCTGGTAGTCGAAGGTCCCGGTGGACACGGAGCAATCACCTCGTCAGGTCAACTGGGCGGCGTCCAACGCGCCGCCATCGCTGCACGATACCGCGAACCGGCCGCAAAGACGCGAATGGCGCCCGAAGGCGCCATTCCAAGTCGAGCCGCGGGGCTCGAAGCCGCGATTACAGCGAGCGGCGGCGGGTGACCGCCAGGCCCAGGCCCAGCAGCGCGATGCCGACCAGCGCGACGCCGGTGGGCTCGGGCACGGTGCCGAACACGGCGTTCAGCGAGCCG
>Ga0209759_1001842_pt1 | contig 10612 bp, 12 predicted proteins | sample AraplaCL_Col_mMS_FD_184261 | JGI IMG/M metagenome (GOLD analysis project Ga0209759, IMG submission 184261) | Arabidopsis root microbial communities from the University of North Carolina, USA - plate scrape CL_Col_mMS (SPAdes) (version 2) | ecosystem: Host-associated > Plants > Roots >...
ATATCCCCTTCTGCGAAAAGCCGGTAGCCCTTCTACCGGACGGCCCGAATCTAACAGCTTGATGTTTATCCAGAAATGAAAGCGCCTGGCGTGCAAAGACGAGGCGTGAAGGATTTGTCAATGCAACGCCGCACCTCAAGCTGGAACCGAAGCGCAGGGTGGCGGTGAGTGCCCGCTATTCCGGCAAAAAAGCCGAAGTTCTCGCCAGTGTTATTTCAGAGCGAGTCGTTATTCCGACGAAAGCCGGAATGACGACTCGCTTTGGAATGGCTTAAAACGCGGACTTCAATGCGCCCTCGCCTGCAAGCAATCAAAACATGGGATCACATCATGAAACGATCCATTGAATAAATTAAAAATCCTTGGAAATAACGGCCTTTTTTTGCTTCCATTAAACGAACCATAGCCGCCAGTGATAAGCAGGTGAGTTCATGAGCAACAAGCCAGATGTGGCACCAGACAGCACCGCAGCACGGGTCGCCTTGTGGCGTGCCCTGCATGTCGCGATTGATCCGCCTCCGCATGTGCTGGAAGACGAGATCGGCCTTGAGCTGCTGGCCCCGGAAGAGGGTTGGCGCCAACGCGGGGATATGGATCCGCAGTTCACGCGCCCCTTCCGCGCCTCCATCGTGGCGCGTGCTCGCTTTATCGAAGACCTGCTCGTGGAGCAAGCCAACCTCGGTCTGATAGATCAGTACGTCATCCTTGGCGCTGGCCTCGACAGCTTCGCGCAACGGCGGCCGGAGATCGCCTCCCGCCTTCGCGCGTTCGAGATCGACCGGCCAGGCCCGCAGGCCTGGAAGCGTCAACGCCTTATCGAGCTAGGCTTTGGCGTACCGGGCTGGCTGCACTTCGTGCCAGTCGATTTCGAGGCGGGCGGATCGTGGCGGGACGGGCTGGTGTCTGCCGGCTTCGATGACAGCAAGCCGGCATTCGTCGTCTCCACGGGCGTCAGCATGTATCTCACCAAAGACGCAAACGCTGCCACGCTGCGCCAAGTGGCAGCGCTTGCCCCGGGAACGACACTCGCCATGACGTTCCTGCTTCCGCTGCAGCTGGCGGACCCGGACGTGCGCGTTGCACTTGAAATGGCGGAGAAAGGAGCGCGCGCAAGCGGAACGCCTTTCCTGAGTTTCTTCACACCATCGGACATCGTGGCGCTGGCCCGCGAAGCAGGTTTCGCAGCAGCGCGGCACGTCCCGGCGGCCGATCTGACCCAGCGCTACTTCGCGCACAGAACAGATGACCTTCGCCCGCCGAATAATGCAGAGGAGCTTCTGGTGGCGACAACGTAGCGACGAGTAGCCGCCTAACGCTTCGGCTCCCACAACTCGATCTTGTTGCCTTCGGGATCCAGTATCCACGCGAAGCGTCCGTTCGGGTCGCTGTCGTCGCGCTTCAGAACGTTCACGCCCTTTGCATGCAAGCGCGCGAGCATCGCGTCCATGTCGTCGACCGCGTAGTTGATCATGAACGAACTGGTCGACGGCGCGAAGTAATCCGTCGAGGCAGGGAATGCATTCCAGGCCACCACCGGCGGATGCTTGGGCGCATCGTAATGCAGCGCCGCCCCACCCCAGGCTTCCACCGGCAATCCCAGTACGTCGCGATACCACGCTGCCAAGGTTTTGGGATTTTTCGCTTTGAAAAACACGCCGCCTACGCCGGTGATGTGTCCGGCGGGCGTGGAAGGCGCGGCCTCAACTGGATGGGTCGTCAAGAGAAACACCAGGCACAACATCAGGATCGATTTCACTGCCATTGGCATGTTCCTTTTCGGTGGGTGCGACAGGGATGGCACATGGATGGTCGGATTGCGTTGCTAGCTCTGCTTGCTGAAGCGACACTATGCTTGGGTGCGGAATAACATCACACCTCCTGTGACAGCCCGCGCGCCCTATGTAACGGACGGAAGAACGCGCGGATGTCCTCGACCAGCAGCTCGGGTTGCTCCCATGCCGCGAAGTGTCCTCCGCGCGGCATCGGAGTCCAGCGTTGCACGTCAAAGACGCGTTCGACCCAGGAACGCGGTGGCGTTGGCAACTCCTTGGGGAATAGTGCCACGCCTAGCGGCGTCGCTACCCGTTCACCGGGGCCGAAGGTAAGCGGGCGCAGCCGGTTTTCCTTGTAAATGCGGAACGATGCGTCAAGCGTGTGGCCGAACCAGTAGATGGAAATATCGGTGAGCAGCTGGTCCATCGTGAAGACGCGTTCCACGTTGCCGTCGCAATCGCTCCAGCTGCGAAACTTCTCCACGATCCAGGCGGCCAGGCCCACGGGCGAATCCGTCATCGCATACGACAGGGTTTGCGGCTTGGTGCCCTGCACCGCCGCATACGCGCCTTCGGCCGCTGCCCAGGCGGCGACCGTGTCGAGAAACGCCTGCTCATCTGCGGTCACCGGGGCGAGGTCGCCGGCCAACGATGGCCGGAAATGGCCGGGAATGTAGTTGAGATGGGTGCCGATGATCTGCTCGGGGAAGCGGCGCGCCAACCACATCGACACCCCTGCCCCGATATCTCCGCCTTGCGTAGCGAAGCGATCGAAGCCCAGGCCGTTCATCAGCTTGAGCCAGAGCCCGGCAACACGGTGCGCGCTCATGCCGGAGCCCGCAGGGGCCGCCGAGAAACCGAAGCCGGGCAACGAAGGCACCACCACATGAAACGCATCAGCCGCATCGCCGCCATGCGAAGCGGGGTCCGTCAGCAGCGGGATAACGTGCTCCATCTCGACGAAGGAACCCGGCCACCCATGCGTCAGGACAAGCGGCATCGGCGCCGGCCCGTTGCCGGCCTGGTACACAAAGTGAATATCCTGCCCATCAATCGTCGCCTGGAACTGCGGCAGACGATTTAGCCGCGCTTGCTGCGCACGCCAGTCGAAGTGATTCAACCAATAGTCAGTCAATCGCCGAATGAAGGCGAGGCTCGCACCGTCCTCCCACCCCTCTGCATCGAGGGAGGCCGGAAAACGCGTGTTGCGCAGACGAAGCTTCAGGTCTTCGATCTGCGTGTCGGGGACGTTGATTTTGAAGTTTCGCATGTTCATTCTTGCGTTCCACTTTCCGGGATATTTCAAAGCCTCCACGGCTCGCTCTCGCTGGCGTCCGATCACTTATCGGAATATCGGCGCAGCGGCATGGCGTCCTTTTTCGGGGTCAGCCGCTGTGCGTCCGCTTGAATGAATTATCGAAGAAGTGATTTCGTCATGAGGGCCAACTACCTAATAGACGGACGATGACGGCCGGTTATACATCGGGGCGCCTTTGCTGACCAGCCATTTTTGGGCCATGGCTTCACCGACTTCTGCAAAGTCATCATGCTGATGCAGCTTATTTAATTTCCTCTCCCTTTGCCCCATTTGGTTGATCCGGTCACCTGAGGAACAGCTCATGATCAATATCGAATTCTCTGCAAAGGAACTGACCTATCTCCTGCTGTCGTTGCGGAAGTACGAGCAGGCGCTCCTAGAACAAGAAGGCGAAGACATGGAGGACGCTGCCACCGACCTTATCTTCGTTCAATCTTTGTCATCGAAATTGAAGGCTGCCAAGGGAGCGAAGTGACTCCGCAAAAAAAGCCCGCTCAGTTGCGGGCTTTTTTTTGGAGGCACTGATACGGAAAGACTAAGCCGACGCAACTGATTTAACTGTCCCGGCCTTATCCCCTGTCAGACCTGCGGCGGCAACCGCCTCCAACTTCCTTGAAAACCATTCATCTGCGCGTCGGCAACGTTGATCTTGACGTCTCGCAGATCCACATCAGCCGACCTGGTAGTAAAAATCGTTCTTCAACACCGTCTTGAACAGCACAAAACCCGTTCCGGGCGAGGAATGGTTATGCGTGCACCACGCCACCAGCTTGCCGGGCGACGGGTCAGTATTGCTGGTGGCATTGGACACCGTCAGCACCTTGTTGACGAAGTCCTGATAGCTGCCCGAGCGCTGGTCACGCGGGTTATTGGCGATAGCAAGAATGTCCTGGATATGCGTGCACAGGCCAGGGCTGATGTTCGGGTAATTGCCAAAACCGGCAAACTGCCCGCGCGCCTGTACCACCGCAAGTACAGACGGGCCGGTAGCCATGAACGGTCGCGGATTCGCCACGCGATTGCGGATAACCACGTCCATCAGGTTGATCGCCTCGGCCGCATCGTCGGGGCCCAAGGCCTGCCAGCTCACAAACCGTGGGTTGATGTGTGGACCGATCCAGCCCTGGAAGTCGACCGAGATCAACTGTGACACGCATCACAGTACGAGCATTCCCTCGCAAGTTGGCCACGACACCCCTAGTTTATGTACGGGTAGACGGCGCGGTGACCGCAAAAACCTGGGTAAGACTGATCTTGCAGGGGATATCCCTGCGCCGATGGACTAGTTCTATGACCTCCGAACCCAATCAGTCCCCTTGGCAGAGCGTGGTGCAATCTCTGCTGGAATCCGGGAAGCGCATGGTTACGTACTTGAAGTCTCAATGGGGCAAGTACAAAACCATTGAAGAAATGCCTACATCGCACCATTTCTTCCTGGGGATGGCCATTCTTCCCTCATTGTTTTACGGCTATGTCATCACCGATGTAGTGCCAAAACTATTGAAGGCAACGAACACCGCGCCGTTTTCCTGGGTTGAAATCCTCACCTGGCTTTTTGTCAGCATCCTCGCAATGTATGCCCTCCACCTTGGCTGGGTTGCCAAACGCTGCGGGGAGCTGATCTACAAGCGTTTCTACCAGTAGCCCCAAAACCGCAAATTTTCCCAAAACACAATCTAGGGGGAGGGGGGATTGGCCCCTTCCACTTTTTCTACGTCCAGCACTAGGTCAACTCATGAGAAAGAAGTACAGAAGGTGAAACATGTTCAGCGGCCGGATCACTGTCGGCTATCTCCTGCACGACAACTGCCTTATCTTTACTTTTCTCCAAATGAGTCGCCTCCAAGAAAGCGAAGTCAATGGTCTGATACAAGACTCTGGTTATTGCTGAATATGACCATGTGCCTAATCCGAACACCAAGACAAACACGCTCAACAACGCGACATATGTCGCATCGGAGCTGTGAGCATTAGCGGCGAGATCCTTGTCCAAAATGCTATGCGAAAGCGCCCACAGCAACGCACCCCAAGCCAAAGCAAGCGCACCTTTTATAAAGACAATCTTCTCTGTGCTCCGCGCGCTCACGCTATCTAAAGCCTTCCTAATGAGCACCCTATCCTCTTCTTCTGGAGCCAGCTCCAAAAGTAAAGTGGCAAGCTTATTCACATCATGGGCTTTTACACCATACGCGCTTCCTCGACTCGGTAATCCAAAGACGACGCAATTCATGGCGGAAAAAATAGCAAGCCAAACTGCCTGACCTAGCGGCATAGGTCTACCAAGCATGCCTATGACTTTTAAAACCAAAAACCAGAAAGGTGCGAGCGCGAGACAAAGCACAAAAGGCTTGACGAGCAACGCTACCCCAGAAAGTGAATAGAAAGGTGCGTTCATCACATGGTCGGCAATAGCTTGAAGCCACTTCCATTTGACGGAGATCTTCGTCTCACATATCAACGACTCCGCCTCACGCATGAAGGTTTGAGTTGAATCGAGAACGGTCATGCCATCACCCTAGTAATGCCATCAATAAATTTTCAAGAATCTCATTGTCTAGAACTTTCTACATCGGCATTTTTGGGCGGAAGAAATATATCTTGAGGTATAGGCGACAGTTTTTTCTTCCCATAAACGGCATCTGGAAGGTCAATGTACCGTGTTGCATATGTTGATAAAATCTTTTGCCACGAGCTAAAAAAAAGCATCTGAACACTAGCGCGATGTGATGTCATACACCAAATCCTAAACTTTTTCTGCTCTTCAATCCAATCAGAGGTTTTCTCCAAGCTCTTTACCGTGGTCACACCCCACTTGTTCATCTGAATCCATTGCGTATCATACTTATCGACACAGGCCTTCAATCCGTTTGTATCAGAGATCTGACTGTTATAAGCCGCAACCCACGCATCCACGTCCGGCTTCGGAAACCTAAACTCAGGCTTGATCTTTTGAAATCGCTGATTGAAGTCAGCAAGGTATCGTAGAAAGACCTCCCTTCCTCCAGGCATATCGTTCTCAACAGGTTCTTTATCTCTGGCCAATGTATCCAGTATGGCTTGTACCTTTTCTTCTTCATCAGGCAACTGAGCAAGAAGCTGGCTTCTTAGGTTTTTTGATTCATTTACGTCGAAAGGAGGCGCAATTGCTGCAGAATTCATCGATGGAACTGCCATCGCATAGACCATGTCTTCCTCGAACATCTTAAAGGTTGCCTCATCCAGCAACTTCCCGGTCAAAGCCAAATCCAAGTGCGCTTTGGTCAGCTTTCGTAAGTCATGGGAGATATCCGCTAAAAGCGCCTCATTTGATTTCTTCAGTTCTCCCTGTTTCTTCAATAGAGACAGGTTGTCCTGGTTTAGCGCCACTTTCGACTGGCCAAGCTCCTGTATTTCTCGCTTGTAATTGTTGGATGCATCACTGAGCTTTTGTACCGACTTGGTCAACGAATCTTTAGTTTGTTCAAGTTTCGCCTCCTCTTCAGCCAGTCGCTCCTTCTGCATGACAGGAATTACGGTGTAAAAATATCCAAAAGCAACCACGATAAGCGTCCCAACCTGCACCCAAGCAGCAATGCGGTTTGACCAAACATCGATTGACTTGTCATTTTTTACAACGTTGACGACGACTTGCTCAGGAGTAAGCCGTTGTACCTCAGGCTCAACTTTCGCACACGATTTTTTGTACGTGATCGTTCGCAATTCACTCATCACATTCCCCGTGGACCTTCACTCAAAGCAACGTAAAGACAGATCCCCCACGCGCCGAAACACATTCTTTGCCCGCAGTAGGGCATGTTGTTTGAAGATCGATAAGGAGCCGCGATAAGGTGCCGGAGGTTGTTAAGGCGAGGCACTAGAACGGAAAGACTAAGCCGACGCGCCTAATTTAGCTGTCTCCGGACCCTTATCCCGCGCCCGACCTACAGCTTCAGCCCCCTCCAACCTGTTCGAAAGCCATCCCTGTGATGTCGGCTCGCTCAATCTGGCGCTCCAACTCAGCTTTTGCAGAGTCGTTCACATAGATCGACCCGCGCATGAGTGGATCGATAAAGACCACAGGTTTCACCGGAATCTTGGACTCATCGAACACCGCTTTTGCAATGCTTCCTTCCGGGTACTTCTTTGACCGGCTTTCATCAACACACGGCACGACTTGCGTAACGTTGTAGTAGTACTCAATGCTACCGTCCACGTCTATTTCCAAGACTTGCCCAAACTTCCGCAAGAATTCCCCTAGTGCATCGCGCACCTTGCCATTAAAAACCAGGCCCGGGGCTGTGAACGGGCTGACATCCGAACGTGGCTTCTGCTTTTTCTTGCCCTTCTCCACTTTGACCGTGAGCTTTGGCCGCTTCAACCATTGGAGTTGTGAGCCGTCACCACCAAACTGCTTTTGGAAGTGCGGATTTTGCATGTCTTCCGCAGTGCGAACCAGTGGCGCAACATCATTCATCCGCGGGTGAGTGATTTCCCAAATCTTCATTACATGAACCTCCTACTTAAAGGGGAAAGTGCCCGCGATGAGTTCGTGTTTTATGGTTTTCAACGCCGTGCGGCCAACTTTGTCATCTGTCGCATGCACTTGAGCTGCGCGATCCAGGCGACGAAAAACCTGATAGTGATAGACGGTGGTGTGCAGTCCCGCATGCTTGACCGCGCTTGGCAGGCTGGGCACCTCTGACTTTTTATAACGCGGCAGATAGACCCCATTATCGGCATCGTTGATGCCAATGCCCCAGCCAAACAGTAGTTCTCGGGACCCAGCTGCTTCTTCATCACCGCTGGCCACAATATGGTGAGTGGCCACGTGTCCCTTGGCAGCGGCCTCGGGACAAACATTGCCCGTCTCGGTCATGTTCTGTCGAAGAAGCCGCGAGTGTCCGCCATTGCGACGACTGGCTACATCCGCCAGCAACGCCGCCATGAATTGTTCTTTGGCTCGCGGCGGAAGCGTGTACCCATTCTGATAGCAAACACGCTCTCGCTCTTCTTCCTGGCTAAGCCGGTTTTCAAGCTCGTAAGAGAGGCTACCCCTCACTCGTTTACTGGCTTGAACCCTGGTTTTGGCGGTGATTGGTGCGGGCTGGTTGGCGGCGTTTCCCGCCGGGGACTGCGGTGAACTCATGTTCGCTCGTTCCTTGTCATAACCCGGCCTTGCGGTCTCCCTGAGCGAATCGGCGCGGGCCGGTAACGTGCCGATTTCTTCTCTCACACCGTGCTCGCGTATATAGAGCCCATTTCCCCCGCGGTGGCAGTGCCCACTGCTTGGCTTGATGAATCAATGAGCCCGAGGTCAATAACTCGGGCGACTTGATTATAAGCACGCCACTGATCTCCAAGGCACCTTTGCGGCACGTGAAGGGTGGGATTGTTCGGTCCATCCTTGGACCGAACCCTTCCGAGCTTCGCGCTCCAGGGGAGGAACACGCATTCCTCTTCACCACCGATACGATGTGGAAGCTCGGCACAAAGGAATGGATTAGCATGGATGTGCCACATCGGGACGGAGTTTGTAACCCCAGCCATCATGCGTGGACCTATTACAAGGGCACCACAAAACCCGGCCATTCCCAAGACCGGCAGCAATCCGACCGATTCAACTTAGGCGTGGACGGCAAAACGCCGGAACTGGTCTGCGTTACCCCACCCTTCGACCTCTTCCTCCACCTCATCCCAAGCATCCCGGTAGGTCTCAACCGGCATGGGCGGAATCAGCGGCACTGACAGGTCCTGGAACTGATCTCCCTGGTAGGTTGGGACCACCGAACCCCCACTGTGGTTGAAGAAATCGGCGCACAGGAACTGTTTGATCCCCACCAGCGTTTTGATGCTGTCGTGGATATCGTTATAGGTCAGGCTTGCCAGTTCGTTGGACAGATCGGAAAGGTCAGCGTGGGCCAGATATTTATCCCGCTGATACCGCACCCGTTTGATGGCATCCGATGTCAGGGCCGTCTGTAACCGGGTAAGCACCAGGTCGGAAATACGGTCTTGGGGTGAGCGCGCCGCATCCAGGTCACCGTCGCGCAACCGGTCGAAGGCTTTGTGGGAGAGATCGGCAAAGAATAATTTTTGCGCCGTGTCGGGATCACCACGCCCGACGTGACTGCCTCCTTCATAGGTCACCGACCTGGCCAGGTCGTGGTATAGCGACTCCGCGTCCATGGGGGTGCCATCAAAACCCACCACCACCTCCCGCGTCAGCAGTGAAGCATTGCTTTTGATCTTGTTGACGATAGCCGAGAGAGATGCGGCGCCATCCTTCCCATCTGTCAGGCGACAGATGGCTAGCGACTGTGTGAGGGCATATCCCGTGATGAACGTGTTCCACAGGTGCGGGTTCATCGGGGGCTGACCCACTCGATCCCGGATGCGAATGACCACCTTGAACCACACCTCGTCGTGGATCATGCGCGCCATCTGATACCAGATGGCATTGGGATGTTTTCCCGTCAGCGCATCCAGCGCCTTGGCACGGAGCTCACCATAAAGCGCCCTGCTCCGTTCAAGCTTGTTTTGGTTCCTCATGGGCGTTCTCCCTCCTCTGGTTGCCAGCGCCAAGAGCCTATCGAAGTCCGCCCCCAGTGCACCACGCGGACGAATGCGGTGTGAAAAGGTGAGATTTTGGGGTTTGGAGCCCACAGAAGGGTGACGCTTTAAATGGTTTGCAAGCCGCATGTTGATGTTGCCCCACCAAACGGCTAAGCGCCATTTTCTCTCAGGCAACAAAAAAGCCCTAACAAAGGGCTTTTCGTGAAATCTGGCGGAGAGAGTGGGATTCGAACCCACGGTAGGCTTACACCTACGGCAGTTTTCAAGACTGCTGCCTTAAACCACTCGGCCATCTCTCCGTTTTACTTTTGCGAGCAGGCGCGCTTGGCGCACCTCTACGGCAGTTTGACTCCGGGCATCCTGCCCTCCGCCCCTTCGGGGCCATCGACTTCGTCGATGTTCACTTCGGCGTCCTGCCTCCGCGTCAAGACTGCTGCCTTAAACCACTCGGCCATCTCTCCGTATTTTGTGGCGTGTCCTGTGTCACTAGGCACGTAGAAAGTCGCTGGGCCCGGGCCTTCGCCGGGGTGACGGTTTAGCGAACACACCCGCCTAAACCAGCCTTCCTGCAAGGTCGACAATCCTATCAGGAACCACGCGCCCTTGGACCATCTGCCCCCTTCCGCGACAGCGCCACCAGCGCCCATACAATGATCACCACCGGGATCAGCGCGCCCAGCAGCGGGAACAGCAGGACGGGGTGGCGCAGCACCATCGGGAGGAGTTGCGTGGCGGTGGCGAAGGCAATGATCCACAGGCGCCAGCTGCGGCGCTTGCGGGCGATCCAGAAGCTGGCCAGCACCAGCGCGAGGGCGATGATGCTGAAGACCATGTCCACCGGCGGGATCTCCCACACGCTGGCGAAGCTCAGGCGTGTGCCGATGACGGAGGCGAGCACGATCATCAGGAAATAGCTGGAGTAGAACTCCACTTTGTCCCATGAGCGGCTCGCCGGGGCGGTCATGCAATG
>Ga0209759_1001843_pt1 | contig 10606 bp, 8 predicted proteins | sample AraplaCL_Col_mMS_FD_184261 | JGI IMG/M metagenome (GOLD analysis project Ga0209759, IMG submission 184261) | Arabidopsis root microbial communities from the University of North Carolina, USA - plate scrape CL_Col_mMS (SPAdes) (version 2) | ecosystem: Host-associated > Plants > Roots >...
GTTTCTCATCGGGTTGAGCACGCTTGCGCTGATTGCGCTTTCAGCGACCCTGGCCTACGCGTGGGCCGAAAAGCGCGCCTTCATGCGCCTGGACGACGGCGTCGCGCATCAACTCGACCTGTATGCCGCGGTGCTGGAACAGGAACTGGGTCACCAGGCCGACCTGCCAGGCATGCTCGATCAGGACGACCAGACCGTGGCCCTGATCGACTCGCCGGACGACGCGGCCCTGCGCTCGGGACTCAACCGCCGCCTGACCCGCTTCGTCGCCCGCTCGGGCGCGCTGAGCGCCAGCGTCGTCGACGTCCAGGCGCGCACGCTCGCCAGCAGCAACTGGTATCGCGCCGACACGCACGGCGACCGCAAGACGCCACCGGAGCCCTGCATCGTCGAAGGTCTCGGCAGCGGCCAGCCGGTGCAGCGCTTTTCGCCCAACCTCGACACCGGCGCCCCCGAAGTCTGCTTCGCGCGGCCGGTGCGCCGCAACGGATCGACGGTGGGCGTCGTCATCGTGCGCATCAGCCTGCAGCCGGTCGAGGCCACCTGGGTCGATTCGGCTTTCCGCGCCGAAAGCGAGAAGCCGCTGATCGTGGACTCGCGCGGCATCGTGATCCTGTCGTCGGTCCCGGCGTGGAAGCAACAGGCGTTCAGCGCGCTGACCAAGGCGCTCAGCCAGGCGGGCACCGATGCGGAGTTGGTGCGTGTGCCCGCGCTGAAGGCCGCCGGCATGGAGATGCAGGTGGTGCACGAGCGGCCGCTGCCGCGCCTGGGCTGGCGTCTGATGATCCTGACCAACGCCAAGGATGTCTGGCGCGAGGCGCGGACGGCGGCGTGGACGGCCGGAGCGATCTCGGCATCGCTGGGCCTGCTGCTGCTGCTGCTGCTGCAGCGCCGCCGCGTGGCCGCGCAGAAGGTGGCCGGCCGCGCCGCCCTGCAACGCGCGCACGACGAACTCGAGACCAAGGTGCTTCAGCGCACGGCGCAGCTGGAGGCGTCCAACGCGTCGCTGCGCCATGAAGTGCTGGAGCGCCAGCACGCGGAACAGGTGCTGCGCCAAGCGCAGGAAGAACTCGTGCAGGCCGGTCGGCTGGCCATGCTGGGCCAGCTGTCGGCCGGCATCTCGCACGAGCTGGGCCAGCCGTTGACGGCGTTGCGCGCGCTGGCGCAGAACGGGTGCCTGCTGCTCGAACGCGAACGTCCCTTGCAGGCCCGCGACAACTTCAAGGCCATCCTGGGACTGGCCGAGCGCATGGGCCGCATCACGTCGCAGCTGAAGTCGGCCGCGCGCAAGGCGCCGCCCGAGGTGCGCTCGCTGCCCATCCTGGGCGCCATCGACAACGCGCGCCAGATCCTGGCCCCGCGCATCAGCGCCGAGGGCGTTGCTCTCGTGACCGAGGTTCCGCTGGGCCTGGCGGCATGCTGCGACAACTTCCGCCTGGAGCAGGTGCTGGTCAACCTGATGGCCAATGCGATGGACGCGATGCGCGCCACCGAGACACGCCGGCTGACCATCGCCGCCACGGCGAGCGACGACCGCGCGGTGGTGCGCGTGAGCGACAGCGGCCCGGGCATCCCGCTCGAGATCAACGAGCACCTGTTCGAGCCCTTCTTCACGACCAAGGCACCGGGCGAGGGCCTCGGGCTGGGCCTGGTGATCTCCTCCCAGATCGTGCGCGAATTCGGGGGCACGCTGCGCGCGGTGCCGTCGACGTCGGGCGCGGTGTTCGAATTCGACGTCGCAATAGGATAGCCATGTTCGATGGATACAAGATCGCGCTGATCGACGACGATTCAGCCGTGCGCCGCAGCCTGGCGCAGACGCTGGAGCTGGCCGGTTTCGAGGTGGCGCCGTTCGCCTCGGCCGAGGAGGGCCTGGCCACGCTGGAGGCCGGCTTCCTGGGCATCGTGGTCACCGACGTGCGCCTGCCCAACATGGACGGCATGGGGCTGATGAAGCGCGTGCTGCAGGCCGATCGAGCGATCCCGGTGATCCTCATCACGGCCCACGGCGACGTGCACCTGGCCGTCGAGGCCATGCGCGCCGGTGCCTATGATTTCCTGGAAAAGCCCTTCGACCCCGAACGCCTGGTCGAGGTGGCGACCCGGGCGATGGAAAAGCGCGCCCTCAGCGCCGAAGTGGCGTCGCTGCGCCGCCAGCTCGCGGCCAAGCGCGGGATCGAGGCCACGCTGCTCGGACGCTCCCCGGCCATCCAGCTGCTGCAGCGCCAGGTGCAACAGCTGGCCGCCACCACGGCCGACGTGATGATCATCGGCGAGACCGGCACCGGCAAGGAGCTCGTGGCGCGCTGCCTGCACGATCACAGCGCGCGGCGCGGCCACCATTTCGTGGCGATCAACTGCGGCGGCCTGCCCGAGGCCTTGCTCGAGAGCGAGCTGTTCGGCCACGAGGTCGGCGCGTTCACCAACGCGTCCAAGAAGCGGATCGGCAAGTTCGAGCACGCCCATGGCGGCACCCTGCTGCTCGACGAGATCGAGAGCATGCCCATGAGCTTCCAGGTCAAGCTGCTGCGCGTGCTGCAGGAGCGCAAGGTCGAACGCCTGGGCTCCAACGACGAGATCGCCGTCGACGTGCGCGTGATCGCGGCGACCAAGTCGGACCTGAAGCAGCTCAGCGAGCAGCAGCTTTTCCGCAGCGACCTGCACTATCGGCTCAACGTGGCGGTGCTGCGGCTGCCCCCGCTGCGCGAGCGGCGCGAGGACATCCCGCTGCTGTTCGAACACTTCGTGATGGAGGCCTCCGCGCGCCACGGCCGCGAACCCGAGCCGCTGAACGACGCGATGACGCAGCAACTGGTCGCGCACGACTGGCCGGGCAACGTGCGCGAGCTGCGCAATGCCGCCGAACGCTTCGTGCTGGGGCTGGCCGACGACACTCTCCTGACGACCGGCGGCCTGCCCACGCTGACGCTCGCCCAGCAGATGGATCAGGTCGAGAAGGTGCTGATCGAGCGCGCGCTCAAGCACCACCAAGGCCGCATGAGCGTCACGTGCGAGGCGCTGGGCATCGCGCGCAAGACGCTCTACGACAAGATCGCGCGGCTGAACATCGACGTCAGCGGGTACCGCGGAGCCAGTCAGGGATAGCTGGCGGGGTCCGGCGAATCGGTGGGCTGCGCGATCAGGCGCAGCATCGACGGGAAGATCGGGAATGCCAGGTTGATGCCGCGCGGCGGCGTCGGCGACTGGAACCAGCGCCGGTACAGGCGCATGATCTCGCCGCTCCTGAACAGGCCCACGATCACCTGGTCGGCGAGCCGCTTGAATTCCGGATCGCCCTTGGCCAGCATGATGCCGTAGGGCTCGACTGCCAGACGCTCGTTCGAGACCACGTAATCCTCCGGCTGGGCCGAGCGCGCGATCGTGCCGTGCAGCAACGCGTCGTCCATCGCGTAGGCCGCGGCGCGGTCGGTGGCGACCAGGCGGAACGCCTCCGGGTCGTCCTTGGAGGCGAGGATGGTCATCTCCAGGCCGTGCTTGTCGTAGAGCTCCTGCAGGTGCGCGAGGCTGGTGGTGCCCACCGTCGACGTGACGACCTTCCCACGCAGGTCCTCCAGGCGCCAGACGGGCGCACTCTTCTTGGACACCAGCCGGCTCTCGGCGACGAAGGTGGTGATGGTGAAGGCCACCTGGCGTTCCCGCTCGGCGGTGTTCGTGGTGACGCCGCACTCCAGATCGACGGTGCCGTTGGACACCATGGGGATGCGCGTGGCGGAGGTCACCTGCACATAGCGCCGCTCCAGGTCGCGCAGGCCCAGCCGCTCCTGTACCGCGTCGACGATGCGGTCGCAGATGTCCATCGTGTAGCCGATGGGGCGCTGCGCGTCGTCGAGATAGGAGAACGGGAACTGCGAATCGCGGTAGCCGAGCGTGATGACGCCCGACTCGCGGATCTTGCGTAGGGTGGCCGACTCCTGCGCCGCGGCGGCAGCTGCCGCGCAGGCGCAGGCGCACAGGAGGGCGAGGATCAGTCTGGAAGCGCTCGGCACGGTGCCGGAAGATAGCATGAGCGCCCCCCTTCGGCCGCCCGCCCGCCGGTTGGGGGCGGGCCCGCCAGCGCGCTCAGAAGCGGTAGCGGAAGCCGACTTGCGCGGCGCTGGCCGACTTGCCGGCGGAGACGGCCGGCCCGGCACCGGTGGCCGTGTCGTCCGAGTAGGCGGTGGCCGAACCGTTCTTGATGTCGGTCAGCACGCCATAGACATCGACGCCCTTGGCCACCGAGTGGATGTAGCCCAGGCTGTACTGGCTGGCGGTGGTGCCCGCGACGTTCTCGGTCTTGCTGGTGCCGGCGCCCAGCCACAGCGCGTCGGCGCCGAAGGGCACGTTGATGCCGGCCCAGAATTCGCGCCGGTTGTCCGCGGTGGCGGCCGCGCGCGTGGAGTTGTTCACCAGCTGCACCCCGCCCATCAGCTTGAGCGCGCCGAAGTCGTAGGTGCCGCCCAGCGTGACCGCAGTGGCATTCACGCCCGCATCATCCGCCTTCTTCAGGCCGGTCAAGGTGAGGTTGACGCCGGAATTGCCGCTGCCGTAGTGCAGGTCGACGGAGGCCAGCGACGAGTTGGTCTGCGAGCCGGTGCTCGACTCTCCGAGCGCCGCCATCGCCGTCACCGAGAAGCCGCCGCTGGTGGGCGCCGACCAGACCAGCGAGTTGTTGGCGCGGCCCTCGAACAGGCTGATGACGCCACTGGACACCGCGCTGCCGGCGCCGGTGTCGAAGGGGTCGTTGGTGTCGAGCGCGATGAATTGAGGCGTGTACTGCCGGCCCGCCGTCAGCGTGCCGAAGCCACCCGAGAGTCCGGCATAGGCCTGGCGGCCGAACAGGACCCCGCCCTGGGTGGACGTGCCGTGATCGATGGCAAAGCCCGCCTCGAGCTTGGCGATCGCCTTGAGGCCGTCGCCCAGATCCTTGCTGGCGTCGAAGCCCAGGCGCGAGCCCGAGAGGCCGCCGGAGTTCAGCGAGACCTCGTGGCGATCGCCCTTGCCGAACTCGACGTAGGCGTCGGCCACGCCGTATAGCGAGATGGACTGGGCGTGGACGCTGCCCGCGAAGGCGGCGCTCAGCGCGACGCACAGGCCGAGGAGTCGAACGGGGGCACAGTGGTGGGTCGTGTTCATGTGGAGTCGTCTCTCAGTGGAGTTGTGTTCGCCGCCGGCGCGCCGCACGGGGCGATGGCCGCGCAGCGCGGCCATCGCCTCCGTGCGCACGCCAATGCCGGCGGCCTGGAAGCGTGCCGATCGGTCTCTCACGACACCCTCGGGCTGGGTGACCCTCGGAGCTGCGGCACGCCGAAAGTCTCGTTGCTTGTCTCCTGCGCGACTGACGATTGCGAGCCGGCAGAACGCGCGGATCGTGCGGATGCAGCGGCCAAATCCGAACGCATGTCGTGCGCTCGTGGGGCAGCCGCGGCGAGCGGCCTCGCGCCCGAGCTACAGTCGGCGCGTGAGCTCCGTGACCCCTTCCGCCGCCCTTTCGCTCTCGCGGGTTCGACGCGTCTATCCCGGCGGGCGCGTGGCGCTGGCCGACGTCGACCTGCACATCGCCAGCGGCGAGTTCGTCAGCCTGCTGGGGCCGTCCGGTTGCGGCAAGAGCACGGTGCTGAGGCTTCTGAGTGGCCTGGACACACCGACCTCCGGCACGATCGCGCGCGGCCTGCCAGGCGACGCCGTGCCCGGCTACGTGTTCCAGGACGCCGCGCTGATGCCCTGGGCCAGCGTGCGCCGCAACGTCGAATTGCCGCTGCTGCTGCGCAGCGAGCGGCCGGCGCAGCGGCGCCAGCGTGTCGACGCGGCCTTGCGCGCGGTCGGTCTCGCCGACTCCGCCGACGCCGTGCCGCGCGAGCTCTCGGGCGGCATGCGCATGCGCGCGTCGCTGGCCCGCGCGCTGGTCACCGCGCCGCGGCTGTGGTTGCTGGACGAACCCTTCGGCGCACTCGACGAGATCACCCGCTTCGCGCTGAACCAGACGCTGCTGTCGCTGTGTCAACCGGGCGGCGATGCCACGCCGGCCACCGCCGTCTTCGTCACGCACAGCGTCTACGAGGCGGTCTTCCTCAGCCAGCGCGTGGTGGTGATGGCGCGGCCGGGCCGCGTCGTCGGCGAGGTCGCGGTCGACCTGCCCTACCCGCGCGATGCGAGCCTGCGCGCCACGCCGCAGTTCGCCGCGCTTTGTGCGCGCGTGTCGGACACGCTGCAGCGCGCGAGCGTCGCGGGGGCAAGCGCGTGACGCGCCCGGGCCCGTGGGCGCGGCTGGGCGTGCCGGCGCTGTCCGTCGCCGTGTTCCTGCTCGCGTGGGAGATCGCGGTGCGCGCGCTGCACATCCCGGCCTATCTGCTGCCCTCGCCATCGCTGATCGCCACGACGCTGGCCGCCAACTTCGCATCCCTGGCGACCAGCTGGTGGTTCACCGTGCGCATCACGCTGATCGCGCTGGGCCTGGCAATCAGCGGCGGCGTGCTGATCGCCGCGCTGTTCGCCTTCTCGCGCCACGCCGAACGCGCGCTGGCGCCGTTCGCGGTGGTGCTGCAGGTGACGCCCATCGTGGCGATCGCGCCGCTGATCATGATCCTGACGGACAGCCCGCTGGCCACCGTGATCGTCTGCGCTTGGCTCGTCGCGTTCTTCCCGATCCTCGCCAACACGCTGACCGGACTGCGCAGCGTCGATGCCAACCTGCGCGACCTGTTCGCGCTGCAGCGCGCGAGCCGCTGGCAGACGCTGCGCCACCTGCTGGTGCCGGCCGCGCTGCCGTCGTTCATGACCGGCCTGCGCATCGCCGGCGGCCTCGCGCTGATCGGCGAAGTGGGCGGCGAGTTCGCGGCCGGCGCCGCGGGCCGCGACACCGGCCTGGCCTCGCGCATCCTGGAGTCGGCGTTCCGCACCGAGATCCCGAAGATGTTCGCGGCGCTGGCGCTCGTGGCGGCGACCGGCGTGGCCTTGTACCTCGCCACCGGCGCACTGAGCCGCCTGCTGCTGCAACGCTGGCACGAGAGCGAGCGCGGCGATTGAGCTGCCGATATCCGCGCGCGGAGACGCTGCCGGAGATGTCCGGCACCGCCATCGGCGCAGCCGGGTCCGTCAGTGCATCGTCGTCGCGCGGCGCGCGGCCGCCGAGGCGCGCGCCCGCGGCGCCGGTGCCGACACCAGCTCGCGCAGCCGCTCGCCCGTCAGCGCGCCCAGCTTGCCCGCGAGCGCCAGTACCGGCGGCGCGGCGAGCATGCGCGCGAAGGTCTCGCGCACCTGGTCGGCCGAGACTCCTTCGACGCGGGCGCGCAGTTCCTCGGGTGAGCGCACGCGCCCGTGCACGAACAGGTCCAGCGCGGCATCCTCGACGCGGCGCACCGGGCGCTCCTGCGCGCGCATGCGGCGCACCGCGATCTGGTTGCGGGCGCGTTCGAGATCGACCTGGCCGACCGAGGCCGCATGCGCCTGCAGCAGGCGATGCGTCTCGCGCAGCAGCTCCTCGACCTTGTCCGGCGTCGTCGAGGCTTCGATCACGAACTGGCCGCAGGCCTCCATGACGTCGGCGGAACAGGCGGCGTAGTAGACCAGGCCGCGGCGCTCGCGGATCTCGTTCATCAGCGGCGAGCTCATGCCTTCGCCGAACAGCGCGGCGGCGACGCTCGCGGCGGGCTGGTCGTCCTTCATCGAGGCGATCGGGTAGCCCAGCACGACATGGCTCTGGCTGCAGCCGGCCAGGCGCGCGGCCTTGACGCCGCCCAGCCAGGAAGGCGCCTGCATCGAGTGCACGCTGCCGCACGGCATGTCGCCGAAGGCGGCCTCGGACTCGCGCACGATCGCATCGTGATCGACGTTGCCCGCCACGCCCACGACGACGTTGGTGCCGCTGTATTGGCGCTCGACGTAGGCCAGCAGTTCGTCGCGCGAGAAGCGCTCGATGTTGCGGCGCGTGCCGATCACGGCCTGCGCCATCGGATGCGCGCCGTAGCAGAGCTTGTCGAACTGGCGGAACGCCATCGACATCGGGTCTTCCTCGTCCTCGATGTATTCCTGCAGGATCACCTGGCGCTCGCGTTCGAGCTCGGCGGCCGGGAACGTGGGGCGGCGCACGATGTCGCCCAGCATGCGCACGAATTGCACGGCGTCGCGCGCCATGCCGCTCAGGTGGTAGGCGGTGTGATCCTTGTCGGTGTGCGCGTTGACCTCGGCGCCCAGGCGCTCGGCGTCGATGTTGATGCGCGCGGCGTCGCGCGTGGCCGTGCCCTTGAAGGCCATGTGCTCGACGACGTGGCTGATGCCGTTCTGGCGCGCGCTCTCGTGGCCCGAGCCGGTGCGCACGAAGACGCTGGCGCTGGCGCTGGCGAGCCAGGGCATGTGGATGGTGACGACGCGCACGCCATTGGCGAGCGTCGTGAGGCGGGTGTCCTGGCTGTCCTTGAACTTCATCTGCCCATTGTCGGCGACCCGGCCCCGCGGCACGGCGCACAGGGGATTGGCGCTTCCCGTGCGCACGCGCCGCTCGTATGATGCCGCGTCCTCAGCCGTGGAAGTCCCATGCACGCCTTTGCCTCCAAGCTCGCCCTCACCGTCACGCTGCTGGCCGCCAGCGTCGCCGCCCACGCCCTCGACAAGGTCGTGTTCGCCACCAACTGGAAGGCCCAGGCCGCGCACGGCGGCTTCTACCAGGCGGTGGCCGACGGCACCTACAAGAAGTACGGCCTCGAAGTCGAGATCCGCCAGGGCGGCCCGCAGGTCAACAACCGCCCGCTGCTGCCGGCGGGCCGCATCGACTTCCTGATGACGGGCAACCTGCTGCACAGCTTCGACAACGTCAAGAACGGCGTGCCGGTGATCGCCGTCGCGGCGATGTTCCAGAAGGATCCGCAGGCGCTGATCGCGCATCCGGACGGCGGCTACGCGACGTTCGAGGACCTGGCCAAGGCCCCGGTGGTCTTCGTCGGCAAGGACGCGCAGTTCTCGTGGTGGCAGTGGCTGAAGGCCGACTACGCGTTCAAGGACGAGGCGCTGCGCCCCTACAACTACAACGTCGGGCCCTTCCTGGCCGACAAGCGCAGCGTGCAGCAGGGCTACGCGGTCGAGGAGCCGATCACCATCGCCAAGGAAGGCGGCTTCAAGCCCGCGGTGTTCCTGCTGGCCGACCACGGCTACAGCACCTACTCGACGACGATCGAGGCGCGCACCGAGACGGTCAAGAACAAGCCCGACCTCGTCAAGCGCTTCGTCGAGGCCTCCATCATCGGCTGGAACAACTACCTGTACGGCGACCGCAGGGCAGCCGACGCGCTGATCCGCGCGGACAACCCCGAGATGACCGAGGCGCTCATCGCCCAGAGCCTGGCCCTGATGAAGGAGATGGGCATCGTCGATTCCGGCGACGCGCAGACGCTGGGCATCGGCGCGATGAAACCCGAGCGCATCAAGGACTTCTACGACAAGATGGTGCGCGCCGGGCTGTACAAGGCGGGCGACGTCGACCTCGCCAAGGTGGCGACGACGCAGTTCGTCAACCAGGGCGCGGGCGTCGCCCTGCGCAAGCAGCTGACGGGCAAGTGAGACCTCAGGGGCGGCGGGCGCTGCCCATCATCACCAGGCCGACGCCCGCCAGGATCACCAGCATGCCCGCGACGATCGGCGCGCTGACGGTCTCGCCGGCGAACAGCACGCCCAGGCCCACCGCCACCACCGGGTTGACGTAGGCGTAGCTGGTGGCCAGCGCCGGCCGCGAATGGCCGATCACGTAGACGAACGCCGTGTAGGCGACGATCGATCCGAAGACCACCAGGTAGGCCAGCGCGAGCCAGGCCGAGGCGGGCACCGCGGCCGGATCGAAGCGTTCGCCGCGCAGCGCCGCCATCACGACCAGGCTGGCGCCGCCGCCCAGCATCTGCACGGCGGCCGACATCGGGCCGGCCGGCAGGTCCAGGCGCCGCTGCAGCACCGTGGCCGCGGCCCACGAGGCCGCTCCCACGAACAGCACCGCGACCGCCCACGGGCTGGCCGCGGCGTGCAGGTCGAGGTTCAGCAGCGCCATGCCTGCCAGCCCCAGGACGATCCCCAACCATTCGAGCAGGCGCGGCCGCGTGCCTGACGAGGCCCAGGCAAAGAGCAGGGCAAACACCGGCGTGCCCGCGATCACCAGCGCGGCCAGTCCCGAGGGCACGCTCGTCTCGGCCAGGCAGACGGCGCCGTTGCCCAGCCCCATCATCATGAAGCCGATGAGCGCGCCGTTGCGCGCCTGTCGCCACGTCGGCCACGCAGCGCGCCGCCACTTCAGGAACGCCAGCAGGATCGGCCCGGCGGTCAGGTTGCGCAGTGCCGACGACGACAGCGGCGGCATGCCGTCGACGACGAAGTGGATGGCCAGGTACGTCGAGCCCCAGACGACGTAGACGATGGCCAGGCAGGCGACGAGCAGGGTTGTACGGGACGTGTTCGGCATGGAGCGCCGAGTGGAACAGAAAGCGCCCGGCCCCTGCCCGCGCCGGCCTACTTCAGGTCGTAGCGATCCAGGTTCATCACCTTGGTCCAGGCCGCCGCGAAGTCGTGCACGAACTTTTCGGCCCCATCGGCGGCGCCATGGACTTCGGCGATCGCCCGCAGTTGCGAGTTC
>Ga0209759_1001845_pt1 | contig 10604 bp, 9 predicted proteins | sample AraplaCL_Col_mMS_FD_184261 | JGI IMG/M metagenome (GOLD analysis project Ga0209759, IMG submission 184261) | Arabidopsis root microbial communities from the University of North Carolina, USA - plate scrape CL_Col_mMS (SPAdes) (version 2) | ecosystem: Host-associated > Plants > Roots >...
AAGAGCTGCAGATGCTTGCGCAGACCGAGAATGGCCTGCTCGGGACGCAATGCGCGCTCGAGCGAATCGTATTTCCAATCGCCGACGGCCCCGAACAGGATGGCATCCGCCTCCTTCGCGAGCGCGAGCGTGGACTCGGGCAGCGGGTGGCCATGTGCCTCGTAGCCGGCGCCGCCGACGGGCGCCTCCTCGAGCTCGAACGACTCGCCGAGCGCGCCGAGTACTTTGACCGCTTCCTTGACGATTTCCGGACCGATGCCGTCACCGGGCAGCACTGCAATCTTCATGCATCCTTCCTGTGTACGTGATGTTGGGTTGTCTCAGGGACTGCCGCAGCCACTTGAACCGCGGGCCCCGAGGGACGTTCAGCCGACGATCCGGTGAGCGAGCCACGGCTGCTTTGCCAGCCGCTCCGCCTCGAACGCGCGGATCTTGTCGGCCTGCCGCAGCGTCAGGCCGATGTCGTCGAGGCCGTTCAATAAGCAGTACTTACGAAACGCGTCGACTTCGAACGAATATTCGCGGCCGTCCGGCGTGCGAACGCATTGCGCATTGAGATCGATCGTTAGCTGATACCCGTTGAACGCATACGTCTCGTTGAACAGGTGATCGACCTGCTGCTCCGTCAGGACGATCGGAAGCAGACCGTTCTTGAAGCAGTTGTTGAAGAAGATGTCGGCAAAGCTCGGTGCGATCAGCGCACGAAAGCCGTACTGCTCCAACGCCCAGGGCGCGTGTTCGCGCGAGCTGCCGCAGCCGAAATTCTTGCGTGCGAGCAGGACCGATGCGCCTTGATAGCGCGGCTGATTGAGCACGAAATCGGGGTTGAGCGGGCGGCGCGAATTGTCCTGTCCCGGCTCGCCGTGGTCGAGATAGCGCCACTCGTCGAACAGATTCGGACCGAAGCCCGCGCGCTTGATCGACTTCAAAAACTGCTTCGGCATGATCGCGTCCGTATCGACGTTTTCACGATCGAGGGGAGCGACGATGCCCGTATGTACGATGAACTTATCCATGTTCAGTTGCTCCGCCTCAGCCCAGCTTGCGAATATCGACGAAATGTCCCTCGATGGCCGCGGCAGCCGCCATCGCCGGGCTCACGAGATGGGTGCGGCCGCCCGCGCCCTGCCGCCCTTCGAAATTGCGATTCGACGTGGAGGCGCAGCGTTCGCCCGGCTCCAGCCTGTCGGCGTTCATCGCGAGGCACATCGAACAGCCCGGCTCGCGCCACTCGAAACCTGCTTCCCGGAACACCTTGTCGAGCCCTTCGCGCTCGGCTTGCGCCTTCACGAGACCCGAGCCCGGGACGACCATCGCGAGCCGGATATTGGACGCCACCTTGCGGCCGAGTTTCTTCACGACATACGCCGCGGCACGCAGATCTTCGATGCGCGCGTTCGTGCACGAGCCGATGAAGATCTTGTCGAGCTTGATCGATTCCATCGGCACGTTCGGCTCGAGCGCCATATATTGCAGCGCCCGTTCCATCGCCGCGCGTTTGACGGGGTCTTTCTCGCGCTCGGGATCGGGCACGCGCGAATCGATCGGCGTGACCATTTCCGGCGAGGTGCCCCACGTGACTTGCGGCACGATCTGAGTCGCATCGAGTTCGACCACGCGATCGAATACGGCACCCGGGTCCGATGTGAACGTGCGCCAGTACTCGACGGCGACGTCCCATTCGGCGCCCTGCGGCGAGAACGGGCGGCCTTTCAGGTAGTCGATCGTCGTGTCGTCCACGGCGACCATGCCGGCACGCGCGCCCGCTTCGATCGCCATATTGCAGACGGTCATGCGGCCTTCCATCGAGAGTGCGCGAATGGTCGAGCCGCCGAATTCGATGGCATAGCCCGTGCCGCCCGCGGTACCGATCTTGCCGATGATCGCGAGCACGATGTCTTTCGCCGTACAGCCGCGCGGCAGTGGCCCCTCGACTTTGACGAGCATGTTCTTGCTCTTCTTCTGCAGCAGCGTTTGCGTGGCAAGCACGTGCTCCACTTCCGACGTGCCGATGCCGTGCGCAAGCGCGCCGAATGCGCCGTGCGTCGACGTGTGCGAATCTCCGCAGACGATCGTCATGCCCGGCAGCGTCGCGCCTTGTTCGGGCCCGATGATATGAACGATGCCCTGACGCAGGTCGTTCATCTTGAACTGCGTGATGCCGAAGGCGTCGCAGTTGGCGTCGAGCGTATCGACTTGCAGCTTCGAAACCGGATCGGCAATGCCGTGGCTGCGGTCCGTGGTCGGCACGTTGTGGTCCGACACCGCCAGGTTCGCGCTGACGCGCCAGACGGGACGCTCGGCCAGCTTGAGGCCTTCGAACGCTTGCGGGCTCGTGACTTCATGCAGCAGTTGGCGATCGATGTAAAGCAGGGTGGTGCCGTCTTCTTCGGTGTGAACGACGTGCGAATCCCAGAGCTTGTCGTAAAGAGTCTTTGGCATGGTATGCGGGGGAAGTGAATCGAATCACGGGCGTTTCGGTTCGGTCGATTATGCCACGCAGACCGCTCGCGGGGTACTGGATGGATGAAAAAAGTGATAAAAAACAGTGGGTTATGGTGGTAGTCGCGGTACCTGGATCGCTACTACCATGTCCGCGGGGGCCTGGCGCCGGACTGGCGCTTCGCGGCACCAGGACGTCCAATTTGACTAGTACTTTCGGTCGAACTCCCCAGCTCCCCCAGCGACGGTAACATGAGGCCCTCGTGGAGCCCGTACCGTTGCCAAGCGACAGAAGTGCCTCGTCGTAGCAGGGATACGCGCGCATCGTCATTTGTTTTGCGGAGTTTCGGTCGTATGCAAAAAACGGTTTGGCTTTCCTATGATCTCGGTGTCAAAGGCGATTACGCCAATCTGTATCGGTGGCTAGACAACGTAAAGGCCATGGAATGCGGCGATAGCGTCGCCTATTTCAAGGTCGATATCGCCGATAACGAATCCGTGCCGGACTTCATCAAGACGGAGCTCGAATCAAACGTTGAATTTTCGAAAACCGATCGCGTATACATAGTATGGACGAATGGCGATGGCTCCAATAAAGGACGATTCATCATCGGCAAGCGGAAAGCATCTCCATGGCAAGGATATGGGGAGTCCGGTCCTGGCGAGGATGACCTTTGATGGCAAAAAATATTCTCATCGATACAGGGTATTGGATTGCACTGTTCAACGAAAGAGACAGGCATCACACGACCGCACGAGTGTTGGAGGACGATCTGTCCATCCATACTCTCTTGATTCCGTGGCCCACGCTATTTGAATGCGTCGATACCCGATTGGCACGCCGAAAGGATTCGGCGATTCGATTCAAACAACTGCTACTACGTCCGCGCACCGCGTTAGTCGACGACTCGCCATATCGACACAAATCTCTGCATTTTGTACTTGAAGAAACCAATCATACGTTCAGCTTAACGGACCATATAATTCGATCCATGATTCAGGATGTCCAGCTTTCGATAGATGCGTTTGTCGGATTCAACCCTGGCGACTTTTACGATGTCTGCGCGGCACGCGGCGTCGATATGCTCTATCGAAACTGAGCCGAGGGCGGCAAAAGCGACTTGTGCCACTGGCGCCGGCATTCGGCTCATGCCTCCTCGTCTTGCTGCGGGGCCCCTACTTTCGGCAGCGTTTGCGCGCGCGTCGCGCGCTGCGGATCACGGGCCGCGGCAACGATTTCCTTTGCATCGGCGACGGCATCCTTCACTGTCGTCGCCCAGCCAAGCGAGCGAGCCACCCCGATTGCCTTGATATCGTTTCGAACGCTTGCCTGCGCGGCGGCAAAGCGCTTTTCTGCCTTCGCGTAGTCGGTGCGCAGTTGCGCTTTCGCTTCGCGTTGAGCCGTCGCCCAATCGGTTCCACGCGGCGCGCCCGAAGCCCGCTGCATGCGTCGCGTCGCAATTTGCCGAGCCTCCCGCTCGAGTTCCGCGCCGCGCGGCCGCCCGCTCGGATCGCGCTTCGCGATGCCGAGCGCCGAGAGGCTGCCCTTCAACGCACCGCCGAGCCCCGAACGATTGCGCCCGATCTGCTGGGCCTGCGTCGCCGTCAGCGGCGCAGCCATCTTCTTTTCGACCCGCTGCGTGAACCGCTCGTCCAGCACCGTTCGGGCGTCGCGCATCTTGTTGTCGCTCGGCGGCTGCTCCTTGATCGCGTGCCGAATTTCATCGATCGTTTCGTGAGGCGCAAGTTCGGTGAGTTTCGCCGCCGCCTCGAAGGCCCGGTCGGCCGCGGCCGGACCGTTTGAAGCACCATAGCGGCCGTAGCTCTTCACCCCGAGCGCCAGGCGGGTATGGCGCGCGTCTTCGGCGTACACCGCGGAACCTTCCGCCCAGGCGTCCATGACGATCACGTTCTTGCGGCCCCGGCCCTTGCGCAATTCGCTCCAGGCATGGTCGACCAGCGGGCGCCCTGCGAAATGGACGGCTTCGTCCGGGGACTCCAGCTTCCCAGCGTGCAGATGCATGGCGACAGCAGCGTGGTTGCTGCAGACACCGGCCCGCGCGAACATCGCCGCACCTGCAACGTTCGGTGCATCTTCGAATCCGGGTGCCTTGCCTTTCGCCAGGTCCTGGGCCAGTTCCTGAGCGAGATACGCGCGCGCGAGAGACTCGCCACCGGTGGCTTCGACGTCCGAACGCACGTTGCCGCGTCCCCATGGAAGCAGCTTGCGCGTCTGCACGACAGTCTCGTGGGCGGACCTCAGGCGTCCAAGCTCGTGCTCCGGCACGGCGCGGCCGTCAATCTCGCGCGCCAGCAGATAGCCGGCTAGCGGGAGCTCCTCGTGTCGCTCGACGTGATGAAGATGCACCCCACCCGCGAGGCCGAATTCCTCGCGTGGGAACATGTCGCGCGTCGGCGAAGGGGCGGCGGATAGTGGCCCGTGTTCGGTGCCGCCATCCTCGTCGACTTCCTCCTCATCGTCCTCGGCGAGCACATCGAGCGACCGGCTCGGACCACCGGTGCCGCGCCCGAGCGCCGTTGGTTGCGGCGCCAGGAGATCCGAACGATGGGCCGATTGCGCCTGTTCCGCTTCGGCGGCAGCACCGGTCGTTCCAGCAGGTGCGGTGCCTTGCCGCGCCTCTTCTTCAAGCAAATCTCGTAGCGAAACCCGAGGGCGTCCGGTCGTCTGGCTCTGCAAGAGGGCGGCAGTCGCAACTGGCTGAGCGAGCGGGCCAGGGTTCTCGGAAGCGCCCGCTTTTTTGCCCGCGCGACGCAGCGGATTGAGCCGCGCCAGCATCGACGAGACGCTCCGTGCTCGGGACGATGAACGCCCGTCACCCTTATCTGCAGTCCGCCGTTCGCTCGTTATCGAGGATTCGTCGTTGGTTAGAGGTTGCGCAGAGCTAAGGCGCACATCTTTGCTCATGTTTTTCTCCGCGCTGACGGCCGGTGCCTACAACGATGACGGACCGACCTTAGCAATGCGCACGCGTCCGTTCGGGCCAACGAGCGAAATAGATGAGAGTCCGGCGAATGGCAGTCGTCGAGGTGCGTTTGCAACGGCGGTCATCTCGCGTTTTTCTCCGTTATTTCGCCGAGCGCAAACGATAGACACACTATTCAAAGCTACGTTGGACGCCTTGCGCCGCGCTGCACGTCGAGCCCACGCCCCCCGCGGCAAACCGGGCAATCGGCTCCGGGCGGCAGCTTGACCGACGCCGTCCTAGGGAGTCTCGATGTGCAGAATGTGCAGAGAATAGGCGCTACGTCTTCACAGACGAGCAGCAGCAATCCGGCGATCGATAACGCCGTCGCGCAGCATGTGGGCGGCAACGCGGCACGTGCCGCGACATCGTCCGTCTTTGAGAATCTGCGGCCCCGCGCGGATCGCACCGAGGGCGAATCCGGTTCCCAGATCGCGCAACCGGCGATCGGCCGTGCCCGTCTACCGCTCGCCGGATATTTGTATGCGCGAGCATCCATTCGAAGAACGATCGATGCGCAAGACGCCGCCTCGCTGATCGACGGGCAAGACACGCTGACGGAAACCCGGGCGATCCTGGGCAAAGGGCGCGGCAACGTCATCGACGACAACCGGAAAACGAATTTCGTGGCGGTAGGCCGCTCGCAGGCCGCCCTCGAAGGGCAGCGCGCGCTGCAATCGGTGCTCCAGAGCCGTAGCAAAGACCCGGCCGGCGTGCGTCTATCGAATACGCTGCCGCAAGAAGAGATCACTGGCCTGACTGGGGATGCCCCAGGCCGTGTCGCCGCCATGGGTTCCTACATGGCGCTCGCCGCCGGCTCCATCGTGAACGAAAGCGGATACTGCGACGCTCATGCCTATGTGTCGCTGGTCCAGCATGCGCCAAAATTGGGCGCACGAGAGATGCTGACGATCGTCGGGGCCTATTCGCCGTTTCCACATACGTGGGCGAACGTCGAACGAAGGCGCGGCGCAGGACAACAGGTGATTCTCGACTCATGGGCGGAGGGGCCCGCAATACTTGCCGAAGACTCTCGCCGTCAGGGGCCGCATGTCGCGTCGAATTCGCCGCCTACGCAGGACGGCAGTCCGTATCAGCCGGTCGTCATAGGCGATGTCACGCTGGACCTTGCCCTGACCCAGGCGAGCGCCCGGTTGTTTGCGAGCGGCGTCGGGAAGATGGCGAATGCGATGCAAAACGATCGGCGAATCATGCGGACGTTCGAAGATACCGCGCGGCGTACGACATCGAAATGGGTCCGCTTAGCGTCGCGACCCGGCGTGAACTTCGAGACAATCCGCGGGGCTTATTCCCCGATGTCGGTACTCAGCCATGTATTCGTTCAAGCCGTAAGGGACGCGCAAACGCGGCCCGGGCGTGCGACGGATCAGCCAGCATCGATCATGGCGGATGTCCGTGCGGCAGGCGTCGCGAGGCACTTCGGATTGGGCATTCGTGCGGCGACGCGCGATAGGACGATCGCGGAGGTCAAGGAGGCGTCGGAAACGCTGCTCGCTTCCGGCTGGCGCCCGGTTCGCTGACGAACCGCAATGTTCGCCTCGTGGCAGCGAAGCAATCCATCGCGCAGATTAGGGTTCGTTCATGTCGAACACTGACTGAGGCTACCGAACGATGGCTGACGATTCCCGTGTGGAGAGGACGGACAAATATCGCGTCCAGATGAGCGATGGGCGCCTCTTTCTGCATTTGGCGAACGACGAGAACGGTGCCATGACGGTCATGGAACTCGCGCAGCCGAACGATCTTCCCGCTCTCTACACGCGAAAGATGTTGCTGCCGCTGGCCTTCATCCCCTCAGCGGCCGACGTGTTGCTGATCGGACTCGGCGGAGGCCAGCAGGCCAAATTCATTCACCGATACCTGCCCGAGCTGCGAACGATTGGATTGGAGATAGACGCAGAAGTGGTCGAACTCGCGCGCACGCATTTCGGGCTTCCCCCTGACGACGATCGATTGCGTGTAGTGGTCCAGGATGCCGCCGACTTTGTTCGAAACCATGGCGACGAACAGTGCGACTTGATTCTGTCGGATGCGTTCGGCGAGGGCTACCGCCCGGTCGATGCGTTGCACACGCCGGACTTTTATCGGGAATGTCATCGAATCTTGCGCCCGGGCGGTGTGATGACGGTGAACGTCTACGAGCCGACCGCCGAGTGGGCCGCTCGATTCATGTCGACTGTATCGAGCGTCTTCACATGCAGAAAATTCATTGCGATTTCGCCCGTCCAAGGCGTGATGGCACTTTGGAAAGGCCGCCCCGACCTCGATTGGGACGCGATCGGCGATCGAGCAGCGCGGTTGGACAGCAAGACCGGGCTCGGCTTTTCGGCATTTGTCGATGGCTTGAAAAACGAGTGAACCGTTTGCCGGGTATCATCGCGCTCATCGTTGCCACGTATTGCCATCTGCCCGCGTGACGTTCTCCATTCCTTTTCATCCAACCTCGATGAAGCTAGCCGATCTATCCACCCCCGCATTCCTCGAAGATCCCTACCCGCTCTACAAAACACTGCGTGAACAGGCTCCGTTCGTACGCGTCGCACCGAACGCGTTGATGACCGGGCGCTATGGCATTGTCGATGCGCTGCTGCAAAACAGGTCGATGGGCAAGAGCTATTTGGAAAGTGTCCGCGTGCGCTATGGCGACGATGGTCCGAATATGCCGCTGTTTCAGGGCGTCGGCAAGATGTTCTTAATGCTCAATCCGCCGGCGCACACGCGCGTGCGAGCGCTGATGATGAAGGCATTCAACGCGCGGCAGGTCGAAACGATGCGCGAACTGGCGCTCGCCACGGCCCATGAACTGGTCGACGCACTCGCTCCGCGCAAGCAAGCCGACCTCGTAGCCGAATTCGCCTTTCCGCTTCCGCTGCTCATCATCTGCCGGATGCTCGATATCCCCGTGGAAGAAGCAACGGCGCTCGGCGATACGGTCGGCAAAGTGGCGAAGGTCTTCGATCCCGCACCGATGAATGCCGAAGCGCTGGCGCAGACAAGCGCCGCTTATGACGAACTCGCACGGTATTTCGGTCAAACCACCGAAGCCCGCCGCATGCGCCCCGGCAGCGATCTGATCTCCATGCTGCTGCGCGTCGAAGAAGCTGGCGACACGCTGACCCACGACGAAATCGTCTCCAACGTCATCCTGCTGTTCATCGCCGGCCACGAAACGACGTCGAACATGATCGGCAACGCGTTGATCGCGCTGCATCGCAATCCGCAGCAGCTCGATTTGCTTAAGCGGCATCCGGAGAAAATGCCGAATGCCGTGCTCGAATGCACGCGTTATGACGGCTCCGTCCAGATGACCATGCGTACTGCCATGGAGGATGTGGAAGTAGAAGGTGAGACGGTGCCGCGCGGAACGATGGTGTTCTTGATGTTGGGTGCCGCCAACCGCGATCCCGATCAGTTCGACGAGCCCGATCGCCTCGATATCGAGCGACAACAAGGACGCGCCCAGACGTTCGGCGCAGGCATCCATCATTGCCTCGGATACCGCCTGGCACTGATCGAACTCGAATCCGCACTCGGCGCATTGCTCGAACGGTTGCCGAATCTTCGGCTGCCCGAGCTGAACCGGTTGAATTGGAACCAGCGCGGCAACCTACGGGGCGTCACCGCTTTGGCGGCGGTTTGGTAGCCCCGAGCCACGGGATTCAGCGCCAACCTCGCATCAGGCAAGCGGCGCGGCAGAGTCCATGCCCGCCGCCGGTTCGTCCCTCGTTAAAACTGATGCACGATACCCGTGCGGAACATCAACTGCCGCCGGGTCGTCGACGCATCCGCAATCGAGAAATCGAAGATGTCGGCTTGCTTTGCATCCCCGGCCGCCTGCTGCAACGCTCCCATCGCATACAACGTAGTGCGCTTGGACAGGGCGTAGCTTCCCATCACCGAAAACTGGTGGTATTTCGGCTTGCTGCCGTTGTAATTCACCCTGCCATCGGTATAGGCGTATGCCGCGCCCAACGTCGTGCTCGGCGTGAAGCTGTACTTGCCCCATACCTCGTAGTTGCTGAACGTCACAGAGCTCGTCGTGCCGTTCGCATCCTCGAATTTCGTGTTGGTATAGTCGATGCCCGCCGTTGCCGCGCCCAGCGTGTAGTTCGCACCCACGCCGATGATCCGCTCGTTGTGCGGGTGACCGACGTAGCTAAACGGACCGCTGGCGCCGATCGCGGCGCCCGTCGTGTTGCCGATGAAATCGCCGTCCGTGAAGAGGCTCGCCGGATTCTTCGCGTAGAAGTACGCCGCGCCCGCGTTGAAGCCGGCGTGCGCATAGCTCGCACCCACGCTCCACATGCCCGTCGTCCCCACGCCCGGGGCGTTCGAGTTGGTGAACGAATACATGCCGCCGAAAGTAAAGCCCGCGATCGAGGGGCTCGCATACTTGATCGCGTTGTCGACGCGGAACGAGTTATCCGTATTGTCGATATCGCCGCCCCGTACGAATGGACCACCGAATTGGCCCACCGCCGTCACCGGCTGAACGTAGTCGACGACCGAGTCGTACTGGCGGCCGAGCGTCACCGTACCGAGCCCCTGCTTGGAAAGCCCGACATAGGCTTGCCGCCCGAATTCGCGGCCGCCCTGTCGCATCTGCCCGTTCTCCAGGCTGAACCCCGCTTCGAGCTTGAAGATCGCACTCAAACCATTGCCCAGATCTTCGCTTCCTTTCAGGCCCCAGCGGCTGCCGTACATGCCGTCGAAAGTCCCATCGCGCATGCGCCAGAGCGAATGACCCCCGCTGTTGTTCACATAGTCGATGCCCTCATCGATGACACCGTAAAGCGTCACCGAGGATTGCGCGGCGGCCATGCCCGGCAAACACCCCAGTCCCGCGAAGATACTACTTAGGACTACTAATTTATTCATACGAATCGATTTCATCGAAGTCTCCGAGTTCTCCACCATTTTTTTGCTGAACGTCTACGACACTACAGCTACCGCCACTTCTTTTTTTTTGCCAACGCCGATCGACGCGCCCCGCGTCCCGGCGTCCTGATCAAACAGCCATGCACAGATATTTGATGACGACGTAGTCGTCGATGCCGTAGTGCGACCCCTCACGACCGAGCCCCGATTGCTTCACGCCGCCGAACGGCGCGACTTCGTTCGAAATCAGGCCCGTGTTGATACCGACCATCCCGTATT
>Ga0209759_1001848_pt1 | contig 10573 bp, 8 predicted proteins | sample AraplaCL_Col_mMS_FD_184261 | JGI IMG/M metagenome (GOLD analysis project Ga0209759, IMG submission 184261) | Arabidopsis root microbial communities from the University of North Carolina, USA - plate scrape CL_Col_mMS (SPAdes) (version 2) | ecosystem: Host-associated > Plants > Roots >...
AAGGTCTTGCCCGGGCCGAGGAAACCGACCAGACCCAGCAGGGTCTCGATGTCGCCGGCCTGGCCTTCGCCGTTCTCCAGCGCGCGCAGCAGCTTGACGCTCCATGGCAGGCCGTCGCGGCAAGGGGTGCAGAAACCGCACGACTCACGGGCGAAGAACTCTTCCATGTTGCGCAGCAGCGAGACCATGTTGACGCTGTCGTCCACCGCCATGGCGAGGCCCGTACCCATACGGGTGCCGACCTTGCCGATGCCGCCGGCATACATTTGCGCGTCCAGGTGCTCCGGCAGGAGGAAACCGGTACCGGCACCGCCGGGCTGCCAGCACTTGAGCTTGAAGCCATCGCGCATGCCGCCGGCGTAGTCTTCGAACAGCTCGCGGGCGGTGATGCCGAACGGCAGTTCCCACAGGCCGGGGTTCTTCACCTTGCCGGAGAAGCCCATCAGCTTGGTGCCGTGGTCTTCGCTACCTTCGCGGGCGAGGGCTTTGTACCAGTCGACGCCGTTGCCGATGATCGCCGGCACGTTGCACAGCGTCTCGACGTTGTTCACGCAGGTCGGCTTGCCCCAGACGCCGACGGCGGCGGGGAAGGGCGGCTTGGAGCGCGGGTTGGCGCGGCGGCCTTCGAGGGAGTTGATCAGCGCGGTTTCTTCACCGCAGATGTAACGCCCGGCGCCGGTGTGGACGAACAGCTCGAAGTCGAAGCCGCTGCCGAGGATGTTCTTGCCCAGCAGGCCCGCTGCCTTGGCTTCTTCCACCGCACGGTTGAGGTGCTTGGCGGCGGTGACGTATTCGCCGCGCAGGAAGATGTAGCCACGGTAGGTCTTCAGCGCGCGGGCACTGATCAGCATGCCTTCGATCAGTTGATGGGGCAGTTGCTCCATCAGCATGCGGTCTTTCCAGGTGTTGGGCTCCATTTCATCCGCGTTGCACAGCAGGTAGCGGATGTTCATGGATTCGTCTTTGGGCATCAGGCCCCACTTCACCCCGGTGGGGAAGCCTGCACCGCCGCGACCCTTGAGGCCGGAGTCCTTCACGGTCTGGACGATATCGTCCGCGGCCATGTCGGCGAACGCCTTGCGGGCGGCGGCATAGCCGTTCTTGGCCTGGTACTCGTCGAGCCACACGGGCTCGGCGTCGTCACGCAGGCGCCAGGTCAGCGGATGGGTCTCCGCCGAGCGCGCGATGCGGTTGGCAGGGCCGAAGGAAGTCAGGGTCATACGTAGCCCTCCAGCAGTTTGGCGACGCCGGCCGGCTGGACGTCGCCGAAGGTGTCGTCGTCGATCATCAGCGCCGGGGCCTTGTCGCAGTTGCCGAGGCAGCAGACGGGCAGCAGGGTGAAGCGGCCGTCGGCGGTGGTCTGACCCAGGCCGATGCCGAGCTTGCTCTGGATTTCGCCGACCACCGATTCGTGGCCGCCGATGTAGCAGACCATGCTGTCGCAGACGCGAATGATGTGACGACCCACCGGCTGGCGGAAGATCTGGCTGTAGAAGGTCGCGACGCCTTCGACGTCGCTGGCCGGAATGCCGAGGATCTCGCCGATGGCGTAGAGCGCGCCGTCAGGCACCCAGCCACGTTCCTTCTGGACGATCTTCAGGGCTTCGATGGACGCCGCGCGCGGGTCTTCGTAGTGATGCAGCTCGTGCTCGATGGCCGAGCGCTCGGTTTCGCTCAGGGCGAAACGGTCTGTCTGGATAAGCGGGCTGTTCATGCTTAGCGGTCCACGTCGGCCATAACGAAGTCGATACTACCCAGGTACGCGATCAAGTCCGCGACCATGCTGCCTCGGATCACCGAAGGGATCTGTTGCAGGTGCGGGAAGCTCGGGGTGCGGATCCGGGTACGGTAGCTCATGGTGCCGCCGTCGCTCGTCAGGTAATAACTGTTGATGCCCTTGGTCGCTTCGATCATCTGGAAGGATTCGTTGGCCGGCATGACCGGGCCCCACGAAACTTGCAGGAAGTGCGTGATCAGGGTCTCGATGTGCTGCAGCGTGCGCTCTTTCGGCGGCGGCGTGGTCAGCGGGTGATCCGCCTTGTACGGGCCTTCCGGCATGTTGCGCAGGCACTGGTCGATGATCTTGATGCTCTGGCGCATTTCTTCGACGCGAACCATGCAGCGGTCATAGGCGTCGCCGTTGGCCGCCAACGGGACTTCGAACTCGAAGTTCTCGTAGCCGGAGTACGGACGGGCCTTGCGCAGGTCGAAATCGCAACCGGTGGAGCGCAGGCCGGAGCCGGTGACGCCCCATTCCAGGGCTTCCTTGGTGTTGTAGGCGGCGACACCGATGGTCCGGCCCCTGAGAATGCTGTTCTGCAGGGCGGCCTTGGTGTACTCGTCGAGGCGCTTGGGCAGCCAGTCGACGAATTCCTTGACCAGCTTGTCCCAGCCGCGCGGCAGGTCGTGGGCGACACCGCCGATGCGGTACCAGGCCGGGTGCAGGCGAAAGCCCGTGATGGCCTCGATCACCTTGTAGGCGCGCTGACGGTCGGTGAAGGTGAAGAACACCGGGGTCATGGCGCCGACGTCCTGGATATAGGTCCCCAGGAACAGCAGGTGGCTGGTGATCCGGAAGAACTCGGCCAGCATGATGCGGATGGTGTCGACCCGGTCTGGCACCTTGATGCCGGCCAGCTTCTCGACCGCGAGCACGTACGGCAGGTTGTTCATCACCCCGCCGAGGTAGTCGATACGGTCGGTGTAGGGGATGAAGCTGTGCCAGGACTGGCGCTCGGCCATTTTCTCGGCACCGCGGTGGTGGTAGCCGATGTCCGGGACGCAGTCGACGATCTCTTCGCCGTCCAGCTGCAGGACGATACGGAAGGCACCGTGGGCCGAAGGGTGGTTCGGACCCAGGTTGAGGAACATGTAGTCCTCGTTGCTGCCGGAACGCTTCATGCCCCAGTCTTCCGGACGGAAGCGCGCGGCTTCTTCCTCGAGCTGCTGCTTGGCCAGGGTCAGGCTGTACGGATCGAATTCGGTGGCGCGGGCCGGGTAGTCCTTGCGCAGCGGGTGACCTTCCCAGGTCGGCGGCATCATGATGCGCGACAGGTGCGGGTGACCTGTGAAGTCGATGCCGAACATGTCCCAGACTTCACGTTCGTTCCAGTTGGCGTTCGGCCAGATGCCGGTGACGCTCGGCAAGCTGAGGTCGCTCTCGGACAAGGCGACCTTGATCATTACGTCACTATTACGCTCGATCGAGAGCAGGTGATAGAAGACGCTGAAATCGGCGCTCGGCAGGCCCTGGCGCTTGGTGCGCAGACGCTCGTCCACGCCGTGCAGGTCATAGAGCATGACGTACGGCTTGGGCAGGTTGCGCAGGAAGGTCAGGACTTCGACGAGCTTGGCCCGGGTCACCCACAGCACCGGCATGCCGGTGCGGGTGGCCTGGGCGGTAAAGGCCTCGGGGCCGAAACGGTTGTTCAGTTCGACGACCACATCCTGGTCGTCAGCCTTGTAAGGCGGGATGTACAGAGCACTGCCTGTAGTCATGGTTTCTTATCGCTTTCGGTCAACGTAAAGAATGAAGCCAGCTTCTCGTTTTTTTAATACAGAGCGGATCTGGATCAGACTTCGTCGGGGCTGCGCAGGTGGGTGACCTGAATACGCTGTTCGCGGCGCTGTTCCTTTTGCGACGGCATCTCGGCGCGGTACACGCCTTGATCGCCGACGACCCAGGAAAGTGGGCGACGCTCCTGGCCAATCGATTCCTGCAGCAGCATCAAGCCTTGCAGGAAAGCCTCGGGACGGGGCGGGCAGCCAGGCACGTAGACGTCCACGGGCAGGAACTTGTCCACCCCCTGGACCACGGAGTAGATGTCGTACATGCCGCCGGAGTTGGCGCACGAACCCATGGAGATGACCCACTTGGGCTCGAGCATTTGCTCGTAGAGACGCTGGATGATCGGCGCCATCTTGACGAAGCAGGTGCCGGCAATAACCATGAAATCCGCCTGGCGCGGCGATGCCCGGATAACCTCGGCGCCGAAGCGGGCGATGTCGTGGGGCGCCGTGAAGGCGGTGGTCATTTCCACGTAGCAGCAGGACAAGCCGAAGTTGTACGGCCACAGGGAGTTCTTGCGCCCCCAGTTGACCGCGCCGTTCAGCACGTCTTCCAGCTTGCCCATGAAGATGTTCTTGTGGACTTGATCTTCTAACGGATCGGAAACGGTTTCCCGTTGGCCAATCGGGTACTGCTCGTTAGGAGCATCCGGGTCGATTCGGGTGAGATTGTATTGCATTGCCAAAGCCTCATTGTTTCAGCTTCGCCTGCCGCTTATGACGAGCTTGCGGAGCCCAATCAAGCGCCCCCACTCGGTAAAGGTAGACAAGACCTGCCAACAGAATTGCTATGAAAACGAGTGCTTCGACGAATCCGGCCCAGCCGCTTTCGCGTACCGACACAGACCATGCAAAGAGAAAGAGGGCTTCGATATCGAAGATCACGAACAGCATCGCGACCAGATAGAATTTGGCGGAGAGCCGCAAGCGGGCGCTACCGGTGGGTAGCATGCCGGACTCGAACGGTTCGTTTTTGCTGCGTCCCCAGGCTTTTGACCCGAGCAGGCTGGATACACCGAGCATGAAGGCACAGAGGCCGGCGACGCCGAGCAGGAAAATGGCAAAGCCCCAGTTGTGGGCCATGAGTCCGGTCGCTTCGGTCATGCGGGTAATCCTTAACAGAGCGCAAGGGCTCTGAGCGTGATAAAGAAGTAAAAGCAGTGACGATATGTCGCAGTGCAATCTATCCCGGTGATTTTATGGCTAAACACCGGGCAAGTAAATTTTCTATAGCGAAATTATTGGCTGGAATAAGGACATGCTGAGGTCTCGATGGCTCGCAGGCCATGCGGCGTGGGCATTAGGGGCCTTTTTGTTAATTATGTTTTATCCAGGCTGTAATGAACGAAGTGAATATTGAATGATAATTGATATCGTTTAGCGGTTTCCAATGAAGGTGGTGGGCGGTGAAGGGAGTGTAGTGGGTTTAAACGCACTCGCGATGAAAGTTGCGTCGCGCGTCGTTTTAGCGCTTTTTGTCGCAATTGATAGCGCTCTGGATCAATGTTTTCGCGATCGGACGGGCAAAAAAACGCCCCGAACCAGTCGGGGCGTCAGTTTTTCAGGCATTCCAGTTAATTCTTGACCGCTCTGGAATGGCCGCTTGCTCGTTGCGGACTCAGTGGAACTGTTCTTCTTCGGTCGAACCGGTCAGCGCGGTCACCGAGGACGAACCGCCCTGGATCACGGTGGTCATGTCGTCGAAGTAGCCGGTGCCGACTTCCTGCTGGTGCGCCACGAAGGTGTAGCCCTTGGCCGCGTCGGCGAATTCCTGCTCCTGCAGCTTCACGTAGGCGGTCATGTCGTTGCGGGCGTAGTCGTGCGCCAGGTTGAACATGCTGTGCCACATGTTGTGGATGCCCGCCAGGGTGATGAACTGGTGCTTGTAGCCCATGGCCGACAGTTCGCGCTGGAACTTGGCGATGGTGGCGTCGTCCAGGTTCTTCTTCCAGTTGAAGGAAGGCGAGCAGTTGTAGGACAGGATCTGGTCCGGGTATTCCTTCTTGATGGCCTCGGCGAAACGACGGGCTTCGTCCAGGTCCGGCTTGGCGGTTTCGCACCAGATCAGGTCGGCGTACGGCGCGTAGGCCAGGCCGCGGGCAATGGCTTGATCGAGGCCGGCGCGGACCTTGTAGAAGCCTTCCTGGGTACGGGTGCCGGTGACGAACGGCTGGTCGTACGGGTCGCAGTCGGAGGTCAGCAGGTCGGCGGCGTTGGCGTCGGTCCGGGCCAGGATGATGGTCGGTACGCCGGCCACGTCGGCTGCCAGGCGGGCAGCGGTCAGCTTCTGCACGGCTTCCTGGGTTGGCACCAGGACCTTGCCGCCCATGTGGCCGCATTTCTTCACGGAAGCCAGCTGGTCTTCGAAGTGCACGCCGGCGGCGCCCGCTTCGATCATGCTCTTCATCAGTTCGTAGGCGTTCAGGACGCCGCCGAAACCGGCTTCGGCGTCGGCCACGATCGGTGCGAAGTAGTCGATGTAGCCGTCATCGCCCGGGTTCTTGCCGGCTTTCCACTGGATCTGGTCGGCGCGACGGAACGAGTTGTTGATGCGCTTGACCACGGTCGGCACGGAGTCCACCGGGTACAGCGACTGGTCGGGGTACATGGATTCGGCGGAGTTGTTGTCCGCGGCCACTTGCCAGCCCGACAGGTAGATCGCCTGGATACCGGCCTTGACCTGTTGCACGGCCTGGCCGCCGGTCAGGGCGCCCATGCAGTTGACGAAATCCTTGTCCGGACGGAAGGACGGCTTGGCGCCCTGGGTGACCAGGTTCCAGAGCTTCTCGGCGCCCATGCGGGCCAGGGTGTGCTCAGGTTGAACCGAGCCACGCAGGCGGACCACGTCAGCGGCGGAGTAAGTGCGTGTCACGCCTTTCCAGCGCGGGTTTTCAGCCCAGTCTTTTTCAAGGGCTGCAATTTGCTGTTCGCGTGTCAGTGCCATGGAGATAAACCTCGTCGCATAGGTCTTGGGTGGAAAATTCCTTGCTCCACCGGATGCGCAACTTGTTGTGCAAACGGCTGCTCGCTGACCAGAAGCTTAGGCACTCAGGTGCGGTCTGGCGGGGAATGCGACGATTGAACGATGGGGCTCAAGGGGGAAGTGAGCGAGGCGAGGGCGATCCGTCGGGCGCATTGGGGCGTCGTGGGCCTTCATGCGGACTTCAGAGGTCTTGCCGTTCTACCTGATTACGCTTCCGTCCCTCGGGACAACTTCGTTCCAGTCGCAATCTCGTCAAACACACCTTGTGGGCGGTACAGACACGAATCGGCTCAGGTGGGTAGGTTAGAGCGGCGATCCGAAGGCCCTTGCCAGGGCCCCTGATTAGCGGGAGCGAGGCCATCATGCCTTCGGTTTTTTGGCGCGTCAAACGTTTTGTAGTGCTTTTTTATCAGCACTACATCTTTGGTCTAATACGACTCACCGGTCAGTTTTTGGTGCCTTAGTCCAGGGTGTCGACTTTCACCCGCAAAGTCATGTCATTGCGCCCGGAGGTCGAGTAGCTGCGGGTTAGCGCCTGCCGGTCGGCCTGGCTCTGGCCGTTGACGCCGGCCAGGGTGATCCACTCGCCCAGGCGTCCGCTGACAGTTGTGTCGGTGCTTTGTACGTTCACTACATCCTGACGCTCCTGGCTGATCCGGTCACGATTGGTACTGATGGACAGGTGAACGATGTCGCCGGTGACGCTGGCGGTGACGTAGAACCCCTGGGTCACGTTGCGGTATTGGTTCTGTATCTGTGTCAGGGGCTGTTGGTTCGGGGTCTGCGTCGTGCCAGTGCCAGTACTCGTGCTGGTGCTGGTGCCGAAGGACTGATTGGTGCTGATGGCGGTGGTCAGCGGCACGCTCTGGCCGACCTGGATCAGCGCCGGGGCACCTTCGACGGTCTGCACCTGTTGCAGGCCGCCGTCGCGACTCGCGGTGCCATAGTTGATGATACGGGTCTGGTTCTGGCCGTTGACGGCGTAGTTCTGGTCGTTGTTTTCACTGGTGTCGACGCTGATCAGCAGGCGCTTGGCGGGTTTATCCAGCTGGCCCAGGAAGTCGCGCAGTTCATTGATCTTGTCGGGTTCGGCATTGACGATCAGCTGGTTCTGGTAGGCGCTGACCTTGCCGTCCTTGCCGATGAAATCCCGGGCGACCGGCAGCAGGTCGGCGCTGGTGCGGTAGTTCAGGGGGATGATTTCGGTGGCAGCCTGGGCGCTGAGGGTGCAGGCCAGCAGCAGGCCGGTGAGCAGGGTGCGTAGGGACATGTCCGTTATCTCCGCGGTGGACTTGGCAATGGCTTGAGTTTGACAGTTTCTCGGCCATTGGTGGGTCAAGTTGAATCGCGGACGGCAAAACGCCCCGATAGCGGGGCGTTTTCGGTGATGCGCTATTTGTGCTGAACGGCCGTTACTGTAGGAGCGAGCTTGCTCGCGATGGTAGCCCAGGCACTGTGGGGTATCAGATGCCCCGCGTTATCGTTAACGACCATCGCGAGCAAGCTCGCTCCTACAAGTTCACCACAGGTTGCAGGTGTCTCAGGCGGAGTGGCGCACCATGTCCACGTGGGGAATCCCGGCTTCGAGAAACTCCTCGCTGACAATGCTGAACCCCAGGCGCTCATAGAACCGGGTCGCCTGGACCTGGGCGCTGAGCATCTGTTGCTTGAGGCCGCGTTTCTCGGCCTCGCCGATCACCGCCTGCATCAGCGCGTCACCGACCTTCAGCCCGCGCCAGTCCCTGAGGACCGAAACCCGGCCGACATGGCCGTCCGGCAGCAGCCGTGCGGTGCCGATCGGGAAGTCGCCCTCGAAGGCCAGGAAATGCACGGCGCTGCTGTCATCGGCGTCCCACTCCAGTTCCGGCGGAACCGCCTGCTCGGCAATGAACACCGACTCACGAATGCGCCGAATCTCGGCGTTATCCTTCTGCCAGTCCGCGACACGTACGTGAATCTTATTCATCGGCAAATCCCAGGCTTCCTTGTTTGACCAGCTGGCAGAGCAGGGCGCGCCCATCTTCATCGGCCAGCCATGGCTGCAGATTATCCGCATGCAGTGCATCGGCCGCACAGACCATTTTCAACAGTTCGCGCAGTTTACCTGGCAGCAGGCGGCTCTGCCCGCTGGCGAACAGCAGCAGGTCGTCGTCGACTTCGGACCAGGCCAGGCGCGCGCTCGGATTGCGGATCAGCACCGCGCCCTGTTGCAGGCCATCGAGCAGGTCTTCTTCCTCGAGTTCCGCCCCAGCCACCAGTTCCGGGTAGCGCGGTTCGGTCATGAACTGGCCGAACCAGGTGAGCAGCAGGCGCTCGTCGCTCATGTGCTCGGCCAGCAGGCTTTTCAGGCGGTCGAGGGCGTCGTGCTGGATCTGGTGCGGATCGGCCACCGGTTGCGCGTCGGCGTCGGTGTAGCGCTCTTCGTCCGGCAGGAACTGGGCGAGGAAGTCGGTGAAGTGGGTCAGCACTTCAGCGGCGCTCGGCGCGCGGAAGCCCACCGAATAGGTCATGCAGTCGTCCACGGCGACGCCGCAATGGGCCAGGCGTGGCGGCAGGTAGAGCATGTCGCCGGGTTCCAGGGTCCATTCGGCGGTTTCCTCGAACTCGGCGAGGATGCGCAGGTCGGCGTGTTCCAGCAGCGGGCTGTCGGAATCGCACATCTGGCCGATCTTCCAGTTGCGCTGGCCGTGGCCCTGGAGCAGGAACACATCGTAGTTGTCGAAGTGCGGACCGACGCTGCCGCCGGGCGCGGCAAAGCTGATCATCACGTCGTCGATGCGCCAGCTCGGCAGGAAGCGGAAGTGTTCCAGCAGCTCGGCGACTTCCGGGACGAATTGGTCCACGGCCTGCACCAGCAGGGTCCACTCGCGTTCCGGCAATTGGCTGAAGGCGTCTTCGGCGAACGGGCCACGGCGCATTTCCCAAGGGCGCTCGCCGTGCTCGATGATCAGGCGCGATTCGACTTCTTCTTCCAGGGCCAGGCCGGCCAGCTCGTTGGCGTCGATCGGGCTTTCGAAATCCGGAATGGCCTGGCGGATCAGCAGCGGCTTCTTCTGCCAGTAGTCACGCAGGAATTCCCGGGCGGTGAGGCCACCCAGAAGTTGCAGAGGAGTATCAGGATTCATGTGTAACCTATTGAAAAAACGTATTTTTCAGACTGGAATAAAAACGCCCGGCTCAGCCGGGCGTTCAGAGCGGGTACGGCGCGATCAGATACGCTGGGCCTGGGCCACGGCGTTGCCGATGTAGTTGGCCGGGGTGAGCTTTTTCAGCTCGGCCTTGGCCTGCGCAGGCATGTCGAGACCGTCGATGAAGGTCTGCAGGGCTTCCGGGCTGATGCCCTTGCCGCGGGTCAGTTCCTTCAGTTTTTCGTACGGGTTCTCGATGTTGTAGCGACGCATGACGGTCTGGATCGGCTCGGCCAGGACTTCCCAGCAGGCGTCCAGGTCGGCGGCGATTTTCTGCTCGTTGAGCTCCAGCTTGCCGATGCCCTTGAGGCTGGCTTCGTAAGCAATGACGCTGTGGGCGAAGCCGACACCGAGGTTGCGCAGCACGGTGGAGTCGGTCAGGTCGCGCTGCCAGCGGGAGATCGGCAGCTTGCTGGCCAGGTGCTGGAACAGTGCGTTGGCGATGCCCAGGTTGCCTTCGGAGTTCTCGAAGTCGATCGGGTTGACCTTGTGCGGCATGGTCGAGGAACCGATTTCGCCGGCAATGGTGCGCTGCTTGAAGTAGCCCAGGGAGATGTAGCCCCAGATATCGCGGTCGAAGTCGATCAGGATGGTGTTGAAGCGCGCGATCGCGTCGAACAGCTCGGCGATGTAGTCGTGCGGTTCGATCTGGGTGGTGTAGGGGTTGAAGCCCAGGCCCAGTTCGTCTTCGATGAAGGCGCGGGCGTTGGCTTCCCAGTCGATCTGCGGGTAGGCCGACAGGTGGGCGTTGTAGTTGCCCACGGCGCCGTTGATCTTGCCCAGCAGCGGCACCGCGGCGACCTGGGCGATCTGGCGCTCCAGGCGGTAGACGACG
>Ga0209759_1001851_pt1 | contig 10547 bp, 9 predicted proteins | sample AraplaCL_Col_mMS_FD_184261 | JGI IMG/M metagenome (GOLD analysis project Ga0209759, IMG submission 184261) | Arabidopsis root microbial communities from the University of North Carolina, USA - plate scrape CL_Col_mMS (SPAdes) (version 2) | ecosystem: Host-associated > Plants > Roots >...
TCCGATGCGCGCCATCTCGCAAGCGTCCGGCAAGGTTCAGGACCCCTATAGCATTCGCTGTCAGCCGCAAGTGCTGGGTGCGTGCCTGGACCTGATTCGCAACGCCAGTGTCACTCTGGAAATCGAGAGCAACGCCGCCTCTGACAACCCGCTGATTTTCGTTGAAACCGGTGAAGTGATCTCCGGCGGTAACTTCCACGCCGAGCCGGTAGCGTTTGCCGCAGACATGTTGGCGATCGCCATTACCGAAATCGGCAACCTGTCCGAGCGTCGCTGCAACTTGCTGCTAGACCCGGCGTTTTCGGGTCTTCCACCGATGTTGACCGTCGACGCCGGACTCCACTCCGGTTACATGACGGCACATATTTCGGCTGCCGCCATGGCCTCCGAAAACAAGCAGCGCGCGACCCCGGCATCCATCGACACCATCCCTACGGCGGGCAACCAGGAAGACCACGTGTCCATGGCCACCCACGGCGCACGCCGTCTGTTGGACATGACGCGCACCTTGCGCGGGATTCTCTCGATCGAGGCGCTGTGTGCGGCCCAAGGCCTGGATCTACGTGGCGGCGAGTTGTACAGCGCACGCCTGGCTCCTGTGATTGCCAGCATCCGTGACAAAGTTCCGGCAATGAATGTGGATCGGCCCATCGCGCCGGACATGGCCAGCGTCGCCGAACTGATCCGCAGCCGTGAGTTGTTCAAGGCCTGCGCGGATCTGCAAACCCTGTTCTGAGTGCACCACCCATCGCCTGCACGATATCGGGCAGGCGATGAATAACAACAACATCAACAGTCCCTGAAGTCTGCCAACTACCTCACAGAGAAATAATCATGAACAAGAATCTCGTTGTAGCTTGTGTAGTGTTGCTCCTTTGTTCCACCGGGGCAAAGGCCGAAGACGTTCTGCGCCTGGGCGTGGATCCGACCTATCCACCGCTCGAGTCGCGCGACTCGCAAGGCAAGATCATCGGGTTTGACATCGACCTGGGTGACGAAATCTGCAAGCGGTTGGCTGTCAAATGCGAGTATGTACAAAGCAGCTTCGACGGTTTGATTCCGGGTTTGCTCGCCCGCAAGTTCGATGGTGTGTTGTCGAGCTTGTCCGTCACGGAGCAACGCCTGAAGCAAATCGACTTCAGCGACAAGCTCTCCAACCCCTCCACCCGACTGGTCGCCCGTGCTGGCTCTGGTATCTTGCCGACGCCCGCAGGGCTCAAGGGCAAGACCGTGGGCTTTGAGCAAGGCACTATTCAAGAGGCCTACGCCCGCACCTACTGGAAAGTGCCGGGCATCAAGTTGCAGGCCTATGCCAGCCAGGACCAGGTGTACGCTGACCTGTTGAATGGTCGTGTCGACGCCTCGTTGCAGGATGAAGTGCAGGCGAACTACGCCTTTCTGAAAACGGACCAAGGCAAGGGCTATGAGTTTGCCGGGCCGATTATTGTCGACGCCAAGGTTCTGGGCAACGGCACGGCGATAGGCCTGCGCAAGGAAGATCAGGACCTCAAACGCGGTATCGACAAGGCCATTGCCCAGATGCTGGCTGATGGCACCTATCAGAAGATCGCCAGCAAGTACTTCGATTTCGATATCTACGGCGGCTGATGGCACGGTCCGCCGGCCATGACGGCTATCTGTTCGTCATGGTCGGCCCGCGCTGCCTTGTCCTGTCCACCTATTGCGAGTACTGCGTCATGCAATGGCTTGATTATCTACCCTTGATTGCGAAAGGCGCCTTGAGCACCGTCGAACTGGCGTTGGTAGCGCTGGCGCTGGCCCTGTCTCTGGGGCTGATTACCGCTCTGGCAAAGCTGTCGGGTAAACCCTGGCTGACTTTTCCCGCCCAGTGCTACACCACGCTGATCCGTGGCATTCCCGATCTCGCGTTGATGCTGCTGATCTTCTATACGATCCAGATCGGGATCAACCAACTGACCGACAAACTCGGTCTGGGGCACTTCGAGATAGACCCCTTTGTGGCAGGCGTCATGACCTTGGGGTTTATCTACGGAGCCTATTTCGCGGAAACTTTTCGTGGGGCGTTTCTGGCCATTGATCGAGGCCAGGCTGAAGCGGCCTGCGCCTACGGACTCACGGCCCGGCAGACCTTTCAAAAGGTTCTGCTTCCGCAGATGGTTCGTTTCGCGCTGCCCGGTATCAGTAACAATTGGCAGGTATTGGTCAAGGCCACCGCGCTGGTTTCGATCATCGGGCTCAGCGACTTGGTCATGGCCGCCCAGGAGGCTGGACGCAGTACTCATGACACCTTGATGTTCATGGTGCTGGCGGGCGCTGTTTACTTTGCGCTGTCGGGGTTTTCCAGCTTACTTCTTTACTGGATCAAGCACCGTTCGGCGGGCTGGGTCCGGGAGGCGCAGCTATGATCGACCTCTTCCAGACTTATTGGCAGAGCTTTCTCTGGACGGATGGGCAGCAGTGGAGTGGGGTGATCGTGACCTTGCTACTGTTGATTGTCTCGGTCCTTGGCGGCTTCGCTTTGTCGATTCCCTTGGCCCTAGGCCGGGTGTCCTCCTCACGCTCATTGAGCGCGGTGATCTGGCTGTACACCTACACGTTCCGAACCACACCGCTGTACGTCCAACTGCTGATCATCTATAGCGGCTTGTACAGCCTGACGTTCATTCAGAACACGGCTGTTCTCAACAGTTTTTTCCGCGATGCCTATTGCTGCACGCTGCTGGCGTTCGTGCTCAACGAATGCGCCTACATGACTGAAATACTGGTCGGCTCGATTCGTGCGAGCAGTCGAGGAGAGGTCGAAGCGGGCAGGGCGTTCGGCTTGAGTGCAACGGTTCTCAATCTGAAGGTCATTCTGCCCAGCGCGCTGCGCCGAGCTCTGCCGGCGTACAGCAACGAAGTGATCTTCATGCTGCATGGCACCACCCTGGCGTTCACTGCCACCGTACCGGACATTCTCAAGGTCGCACGTGACGTCAATGCCGAAACCTATGCGACGTTCACCACCTATGGCCTGGCGTCTTTGCTCTATCTGATGATTTCGTTCTGCGTCATCGTCAGCTTCAACCGTGCCGAGAACCGCTGGCTCAGACACCTCAAACCGCGTAAGGCCAAACAGGCCGTCGATCACTCCGCCCCCCTGATAAAAGAAGGCAGCCTGGTATGAATGCCCTGATCGTTGAAAACATCCACAAATCCTATGGTAACCATAAGGTGCTGCACGGGGTTTCATTGAGTGCCAAGCGTGGTGAGGTCATTAGCATCATCGGCTCCAGTGGCTCCGGCAAAAGTACTTTTTTGCGCTGCATCAATTTTCTCGAGCAACCTGATAGCGGTCGGGTCAGCCTGGACAAGCTGACCATCGATATCGGTGCTGGCAAACCCGTACGCCCGGACCGCCGTGCACTGCAGGGACTTCGTACTCGGTTGGCGATGGTGTTCCAACATTTCAACCTCTGGGCCCATATGACGGTGCTGGAGAATGTCAGCATGGCTCCAGTGCATGCGCTGAACGTCAGCAAGGAAGAGGCCCGTACCCGAGCCATTGCCTATCTGAACAAAGTAGGCCTGGACACACGTTTTCATGACAGCTATCCAGCGCATCTATCTGGCGGACAACAGCAGCGTGTGGCGATTGCTCGTGCCTTGGCAGTCGAACCTGAGGTCATGCTGTTCGATGAGCCTACCTCAGCCCTCGATCCGGAATTGGTGGGTGAGGTGCTGAAGATCATGCAGGAGCTCGCGCAGGAGGGGCGGACGATGATTGTCGTGACTCATGAAATGGGCTTCGCCCGGCATGCATCCACCCAAGTGGTCTTTCTGCACGGCGGCAAGGTCGAAGAGCAGGGCACGCCCGAACAGCTTTTTGATAATCCGCAAAGCGAACGCCTGCGTCAGTTTCTTGCGTTGGACCTCAAGTAATTGATGATCCACCAGGCCGGAGAATGATCATGAGAGACACAGATTGGATCAAAGTACCTGAGGCGATCTATGCCCTACGACGGGATATCCATCGACACCCGGAGTTGGCCTACGAAGAGCAACGAACTTCTGACCTGATCGCTTGCGCGCTCGAGTCGTGGGGGTTGAAGGTCCATCGTGGGCTCGCTGGTACCGGCGTGGTGGGGGTTTTGCGGTGCGGTACCGGCGAGAGGGCCATCGGCTTTCGGGCAGATATGGATGCGCTACCGGTCCAGGAGCTCAATCATTTCGATCATGCCTCTGTCCATGAGGGGAAAATGCATGCCTGTGGCCACGATGGACACTGTGCAATGTTGCTGGCAGCGGCGTTTGAACTTACGCGTTCCCGGCGAATAGACGGCACCCTGCATTTTATTTTTCAGCCCGCTGAGGAGTATGGTGCCGGCGCCAGACGCATGATCGAAGAGGGGCTTTTCGAGTTGTTTCCCATGGAGGCGATATTTGGCATGCATAACTGGCCCGGTTTGGGCGCAGGGCAGTTTGCTGTTCATCCCGGAGCAATGATGGCATCCGATACAGAGTTTCGTATCCGTTTGCTCGGCAAGGGTGGCCACGCCGCGTTGCCACAGCAGTGCATTGATCCTTTACAGCCCCTGATACACATTGCTCAAGCTTTACAAAGCATCATCACTCGAAATCTCGACACACAGGATCCAGCAGTTATTTCCGTTACACGCCTTCATGCGGGAAGTGATGAAAGCCTGACGGTCATCCCGGATGAGGCCTGGCTGGGTGGTACGTTCAGGGCGTTCTCTCGAGAGGCCATGAGCCTGATTGAAACGCGTATTGGGGAGATATCCAGCAGCGTCGCCGACGCTTTCCGCTGCCGAGTGGAAACCTCGTTCAAGTCTGATTATCCGCCCCTGATCAATCATCCGGCTGAAACAAACCTCTGTATCGACGTCTTGTGTGGACTGTGTGGCGAAGATCAGGTCATCACTGACGGCAAGCCCACCATGGCTGCTGAAGACTTTGCCCATATGCTCGAGCATAAACCGGGCTGCTATGTGTTTATCGGCAACGGAGAGGGGGCTCATCGCGGTATCGGCCACGGTCCGGGGCCTTGTGTTCTGCACAACGCGAGTTTTGATTTTAACGACGACATACTGCCACTCGGTGCGACTTACTGGGTGCGCTTGGCTGAAGCCTGGTTTTTGGATGACAGCCTGAAAAGACCGTTAGCGCAATAGCGCTGCCGCTACACCTGAACGTTTGATAAAACCCTATCCTGTTGGAGATTCCATGAAACTGGTCAAGAGCATCCGCTTGAAAGTCCTGCCTGAGCTTTACTCGATTTCTCGTCTGAACAGCAAGGACCCGATCCCGGCCTGGGCGGATGGTGACGGTTTCGTCAACATCGCACGTTCTGCCGATGAATTGTCCATTGTTTGCCATCAGAGTCGTGTTCCTGAGGGAGTCAAAATGGATCGTGACTGGAGCTGCATGCAGTTCGTAGGCCCTTTTGCGTTTGATGAGACCGGTATTGTCCTGTCTGTTGTACGTCCTCTGACAGAAGCGGGTTTCGGCGTGTTTGTGGTGTCCACGTTTGATGGCGACTTCCTTTTGCTGAAGGCGGACAAGTTTACGGAGGGGCTCGCGGTGCTCCGTGAAGCGGGCCATCAGTTCGTCGACTGATTCACATCATACACGGTCGTCGAGTGACTCATCTGTTGAACCGTTTGCCAAAGGTGTTCAACTGATAGGGTCACCTTCGATCTCTTCAACAGACGAATAGAGAGTTCCCCATGTCGTGTCTTTGGAGACCTGCTTTGCTGCCCCCACGAACGCCCTTGGATCGGGTGCTTATACATGGAGCTGAGGGGTTCCTGGTGGGCCCGGACGGACTGTTGTTCGAGTATGAATGGGTATGTACTCAAAATCTGTCGAGCCTTGCTGATCAGGGCATTGGCTTCTATGACGAACAGCCGGTTTATCTGCTGGAAGTCAGCAACTGCGCCCCTGTTGCTGGTTGTTCATGGCAGGCATTGCGTCCACTGATGCTGGAGCGCGATATTGAGACTTTTAAAATGCTCGGTTATGCGGCTCAGATTGGCACATGGACCCGAGGGCACCGTTTTTGCGGCGCTTGCGGCTCTCCCACTCAGCCGTTGCTTGATGAGCGTGCTTATCACTGTGCTCCATGTGATCTGCGCTACTACCCGCGAATTTCACCTTGCATGATCGTGTTGGTGACACGCGGTGATGAGATTTTGCTCGCTCGCTCTCCCAGCTTTCCCCCAGGGCTCTACAGCACGCTTGCAGGGTTCGTCGAACCCGGTGAGTCGATGGAGGAGTGTGTGGTTCGTGAGGTACGTGAGGAGGTTGGAATAGATATCTGCAACCTTACATACATGGCGAGCCAGTCATGGCCCTATCCCCATTCCATGATGTTCGGTTTTCATGCTGAATATGCCAAGGGTGAGATTGTCCCGCAGCCGGAGGAAATTGAGGACGCCCGCTGGTTCAATCTTGATGAACTGCCACAACTGTCGTCGAAGCGCTCTATTTCGCGTTATCTCATCGATCTATACCTGGCCCGCAGGAACTCGACGGTAGTTCCTGAGTTGCCGAGGTGAAGTCGGCCATTCACCAATCAGTCCGGAGAAGGCTGATGTCAGGAAATATCACACTCGGGCAAGCGATCAAACAGCTACGGACTGAAGTTTCCAGATTGAGTCAGGAAGACTTTGCCAGGCTATGCAATCTATCCAGGCGGACACTTTGCCAAATCGAGCTCGACTGCGGAAACCCTACTCTGCAAACGTTGAATCGGATATTTGAGCGGTATGATCTGAAGCTTTGTATAACACCCCTGAACTCACCCTCAGACTCGCTTGCCGCCACCGACTGAACCCACGGCGTTGATGTTCGTCAGATTGGGCACCCCAAGGTCAGTATTGTCTGACGCTGGGGTGCTCATTTACGCAATGAACTCAGGCGTGAGCGGACAACCAGGCTCGCCATCCTCCCCAAACGCTGATATCCGTAGCGCCCTCCAAACCGTAACCCTCGCAGATAAACCCGGTCTCCCAACGACCATCGTCCAACTGCACCTTACCCAACCCGAGAGGCGCCGGGATCCCCGTCAGGAACGAACCCAACTCGCTGCTGGGCAATTGCCAGACCTCCACGGCGATGGCCACGCCGCCTTCAGTCACCCGGACCATCCCCGGACGTTTCACCGGGCCGCCGGCCAGTGCATACAGCCGATAGTTCGGTGCGCTGCGCGTCGTTTCGAGTAAGCGCGCACCGCGTTGCTTGAGTTGCCCGTTGAGCGCCAGACCGTCCAGGTGCGCGCCGCAGACCACCAGGCGGGCTTGATCGTTGCGAGCCTCATGATCAGGCGCGTGGCCTCCCTGATACGCATTGGCGACGCTCAGCAGGTATTGATCGGTGAAGGCCCGACCGAACAACGTCACCCCCCAAGGCAAGCCGTTGGCCATGAAACGGCTCGGTACGGCCACCGCGGCGTAGTCCAGCAGGTTCATGAAGTTGGTGTAGTAACCCAGCTCAGCATTGCGCAGGACCGGCTCTTCGGCCAGCTCCGCCAAGGTGACCGGGCGGCCGATGGTGGGCGTCAAGACACAATCCAGCCCAGCCATCAGACGGTCGCACTCGGCCTTGAGTGCTTGCAGGCGATACTGCGCACGGAAGGTTTGCACGCCGCTGACCTGCGGGGCTTTCGCCAGCACCGCATGGATCACGGGGAGCACGGTCTCCGGCTGAGTTTGCGCCAGGTCGCCGACGACGCTATAGCGCTCGGCCACCCACGGACCTTCATAGAGCAGCCGTGCGGCCTCCAGAAACGGTGACAGGTCGAGACTGACCGCTTCGCCGCCCAATGCCTGCAAGCGCTCGACAGCGTCGACAAACAGCCCCGGTCCCTCGCTGCAGCCGAAAAACTCCAGGTCCTGCGATCGAGGCACGCCAAAGCGAAAGGGCCGCACAGTGCCGAACGCCGTGCCATCGTTCCAACCGGGATTGGCGCGGCTGTATTCGTCCTCAGGATCTCGCTGCGCGATCAGCGCCAACAAGCGGCTCGCTTCTGCGGCGCTGGCGGTGAACGTCGTCACGCAGTCGAGGGTACGACAGGCCGGCACCACCCCCGCCGTCGACAGCAGCCCCTTGGTCGCCTTGAGCCCCACCAGGTTATTGAGCGCCGCCGGCACCCGGCCTGAGCCGGCGGTATCGGTGCCCAGGGCAAAGCTTGTCAGGCCCAGTGCTACCGTCAAGGGCGATCCCGCGCTGGAACCCCCTGAAGGGTATTCGCTGAGCACGCTGTTGCGGCAGGCACCATACGGCGAGCGGGTGCCGTTAAGACCAGTGGCAAACTGGTCGAGGTTGGTTTTACCCAGCGGCACCGCACCGAGGTCGATCAACCGCTGGACAACGGTTGCCGAACGTTGCGGGGTATAGGCGAACGCTGGGCACGCCGCGGTCGTGGGGATGCCCGCCAGATCGATGTTGTCCTTGATTGCAAAGGGCACGCCGTACAGCGGCAGACTGTCCATCGTGCTGGATTCAAGGGCGGTCAGGTAAGGCTCCAGCTCCTCGGCACTGAGCAGGTGGATGAACAGGTTGAAGTCAGGGTTCAACGCCTCGGCCTGTTCACGCAACGCAAGAATCAGGCGGCGTGGCGAGCATTCGCCGCTCGCGTAGCGTTCCCGCAGAACATCCAGTCGCAGATCATCTTTCATGGCTTTTCTCCTGTAACAGTGGCGGGCTCGATCACGACCACCCGTTGCCCGGCGCGCACCGCTGAGCCGGGTTGCACACGCACTTCACGAACGATGCCGGCGCAAGGCGCATGCAGCGGAATTTCCATCTTCATCGACTCCAGCACGACCAACACCGCGTCTGCCGCGACCCAGTCGCCCACAGCGACCTGAACCTGCCAGAGGTTGCCCGCAATGGGGCTTTCCACGCTGGTTTGATGGGCCGGCAAGGGTGCTTCCTCGGTCGTCTCGACGAGCGCCTCGTCGCTTTCGAAGTGCGCTTGGCCGCTGTCGATCCAGCGCTGTCTTTCGGCGGAGAAAGCTGTCTGTTGCTGGTCTCGAAATGCTTGGATACTGTCCGCCTCGTTGGTGAGGAAGTCCTGGTAATCGGCCAGGCGCAATTGACTGTGCTCGATGTTCAAGTCGAAGCGACCAAGCGGGAAATCACGACGAATGCGTACCAGCTCTTCAGCGCTGACCGGGTAGAACCGAATCTGATCGAAGAAGCGCAGCAACCAGGGCTTGCCGGAGAATGCCGCCACTTCGCGGTAACGGTTCCACATCTGCAGCGTGCGCCCGACGAATTGGTAGCCGCCGGGGCCTTCCATGCCATACACGCACATATAGGCACCGCCGATGCCCACCGAGTTCTCGGCGGTCCAGGTACGCGCCGGGTTGTACTTGGTGGTCACCAAGCGATGCCGGGGATCCAGCGGCGTCGCCACCGGCGCACCCAGATAGACGTCACCCAGCCCCATGACCAGGTAGCTGGCGTCGAACACCGTGCGCTGCACTTCATCGAGATTGGGCAGGTCATTGATGCGGCGAATGAACTCCAGATTACTGGGGCACCACGGTGCGTCCTTGCGCACGGTGGTCATGTATTTCTCAATAGCCAACTGGCAAGCCGGGTCATCCCACGACAGCGGTAAATGCACAATGCGAGAGGGGACCTGCAAGTCACGGGCAGCACAGACCGCATCCCATTCTCCAGCCACGATCTCCAGCAATTGTGCCAGCGGGAGTTGCTCGGGTTGATAGTGCACTTGCAACGAGCGGATACCGGGCGTGAGATCGATGACCCCTGGCAACGTCTTGGCTTCCAGGGCCTGCATCAAGGCGTGGCCACGGAAGCGCAAGACCAGGTCGAGTTCGGCGGCGCCGATTTCCAGCAGCAGATGGGTATCACCGGCCAAGCGTGCCACCAGGCGGGTGTCGTCGTGGCCAAGGTCCAGCACAATGGGCGATTGCAGCCCGATCGCCTTCCACGATGATTCGGCGTCCTTGGCGGGCCCAGCAGTCGGTGCGGCTATGGCGAGCTGGCGCGCCAGAGCGAGGTGGGTCGGTACGAACCGCACCTTGTCTCCCGCCTTGAGTTGCCCCAATTGCCAGAGATCGGCCTCGATAACGGTCACCGGGCACACGAAACCACCCAGGCTCGGGCCGTCAGGGCCGAGAATCACCGGCATGTCACCGGTGAAATCCACCGCGCCGATGGCATACGGGTTGTCGTGGATGTTGGACGGATGGAGCCCGGCCTCGCCACCGTCGGCCCGAACCCACTCGGGTTTCGGCCCTATGAGGCGTACGCCGGTGCGGCTGGAGTTGAAATGCACTTCCCAGTCGGTGGTGAAGAAGGTGTGGATGTAGTCTTCAGTAAAGTATTCCGGCGCGCCATGCGGGCCGTAGATCACCCGGATAGGCCGCAATGCCGACAGCGGAGGTTGCTCAGGGAGTACCGCACCGGCCGTTGCGTCGGTCAGCGGGGCCAGGTGCAGCACATCGCCTGCGCGTAGCGCCCGTCCGCCGTGGCCGCCGAACTGGCCAAGGGTGAACGTGCTTTTGCTGCCCAGATAATCCGGCACCTGT
>Ga0209759_1001854_pt1 | contig 10537 bp, 10 predicted proteins | sample AraplaCL_Col_mMS_FD_184261 | JGI IMG/M metagenome (GOLD analysis project Ga0209759, IMG submission 184261) | Arabidopsis root microbial communities from the University of North Carolina, USA - plate scrape CL_Col_mMS (SPAdes) (version 2) | ecosystem: Host-associated > Plants > Roots >...
CAGCAGGCCGGTGATCTCGCCGTCGCGGGCGGTGAAGCCGACGCCATCGACCGCCTTGACGCTGCCGAAGGCCTTGTGCAGATCCCTGACTTCGATCACGGCTGCTCCCCCCGCTTGAAACAGGTGCTCCGCCTGCCGGTCAGCACGGAAAACGCGACCAGCAAGGGCAGCAGGACCTGGGTGATGACCTGCGGCGCATCCAGCACGGCGGCGGCGATGAAAGCCGCGGCCAACAGCACGGCGCTCGCTGGCACTTGGGGCTTGCTCATGGCGTGGCTCCATTGAAGTCGATGAAGAACGGTGTGGGCTGCAAGCGGTCGAGGCAGCCCGCGTCCAGCGTCTTCGGATCGAGGTGCTCGACGAAGCGCTGCACCAGCTGCGGCCCGCAACCGGTCGCCAGCACGCTGTGACCCTGACCCTTGAACAGCAGCACACGCGCGTTCGCGAGGTGCTTCGCCACCTCCTCGGCGTAGCGCGGCGGCGTCACCGGGTCGTACTGGCCGGCCAGCAGCAGCACCGGTTTGGCGGTCTTGAGCGGCTGGTGGAAGTCCGTCGGTCGCATGCCCTTGGGCCAGACCGAACAGATCGCCTTGTAGGCATCGACCATGTGGTTGCCGAGCAGGGTGTCTGCATCCTGCGGGCGCGCGGTGAGCAGGTCGGCATCCTCGCTGCAGATCACCGAGTACGACATGCCGCTGCCGGCGAGGTCGGCCATGTCCACGGTAAGCAGCTTGGCTTGGCCCAGCAGCGGGCCCACGTCGCCGTGTGCGGCGGCATCGATCGACAGCGGCAGCAGCGCAGCGGTGGGCGGCGTGTAGGCGAACATGCGCACCACGCTGACCAGCGCGTCCTCGCTCAGCACGCGCTGCACGGTCTGGTAGGTCTCCGGATCGCGGAAGCTGACCGGATGCGGGTTCGCGCGCAGCGCATCGCGCAGCTGCACCAGCGTCTGGTACGGGTGGCCGAAGCGCTGCTTGCAGGCAGTGTCGGCGTCGCAGCGCGCGAACTGCGCCTTCAGCGCGTCGTCCAGGTTCTGCGCGAAATCCTCGCCCAGCACCACGCTGTTCGGCACCGTGCTGTCCAGCACCATGCTGCGCACCGCATCGGGATGGCGCCCGGCGTACTGCTGCGCCACCCGCGTGCCGTAGGAAACGCCGACCAGATCGAACTCCGGCACGCCCAGAGCGCGGCGCACGTCTTCCAGGTCCTGCACCGCGTCGCTGGTGGTGTAGTAGCGCGGATCGGCATGCGTCTCCACCTGTTTCAGGCAGGCCTCCGCCTCGGCGCGCAGCTTGGCGGGATCGAAGCCGGAGTCGTCGCTCGCCGCACTCTTGTCGTCGCTCTTGCAGTCCAGCGCATTCGAGCCACCGGTGCCGCGCTGGTCCAGCAGCAGGATGTCGCGATGCGCGCGCAGCGGTTCCAGCATGGCGGCGATCGGCCCGGCGTAATCGGTGGCCGCCTGCCCCGGACCGCCGGCGAGGAAGGCCAGCATGTCCGGGCTCGCGACCTGTGCGCTGGAGCGCAGCACCGCCAGCTTCAGGTCGATCTTGCGGCCCTGCGGCTCGGCACGGTTCTCCGGCACCGCCAGCGTGCCGCACCAAGCCGCGGTGCTCAGGCCGCTGTTCGGCTGGCCCAGGCTGCAGGCGGTCAGCGTGAGCGAACCGAGTTTCCAGATGCGCGGCGGTGCGGGTGTCACCGCGGCGGCGCTCGTCGTCGCGGTGGCCTCCGTCGTCGGCGCGCTCCCGGTTCCCGCCGCGTGATGCGCGCGCCACTGGTTCCAGCCCAGGAAGGCCAGTCCCGCCGCCACGATGGCGATGCGCAAGGCCGTGCGTCCACTCACTCTCATGTGCGATTTCCCTTTGCCATGTCCGTCCCCCGCCAATTCACTCATTCGCCCGGCTCGAAGATCGCCTCGATCGGACGTCCAAACAGTTTCGCGATCTTGAACGCCAGCGGCAGGCTGGGGTCGTATTTGCCCGTCTCGATCGCGTTGACCGTCTGCCGCGATACTTCCAGCCGCTCGGCGAGATCCGCCTGCGACCAGCCCTGCTCGCCGCGCAGTTCGCGCACGTGGTTGTTCATGCGCCGCCGTGCTCGGCCAGCCGGCGCGCACGCACGCGTCGGCGCCACACCCAGGTGCCCATCGCGATGAAGAACAGCGCCGCGGCGAACATCACCACCGCCGAGCCCGGGCGGTTCTGGTGCCACAGGTACAACCCGAAGACCAGCATCGACAGGCCGATCCCCGCGAAGTACCACGGCACCCAGGCGCTGCCGTCCTCGGCGCACACCGAGTCCACACCGTAGCGGCGCGACACCCACTTGTACGCGACGCCGTAACCCATCATCAGCACCGGAAACACCCAGATCAGCACGTCGCCCTTCAACTGCACCACGCCGCCCGCGGACAGGAAACCGCCGACCAGGCTGAGTGCGGACACCAGCGCCGCGGCCACGCCCAGCGCCACCAGGTTCGTGCGCTGCTCCAGCTCGTCGCTGTCGCGGATGCGCCGCCACATCAAGGCGATCACGTAGAGCACCGGCAGCACCGGCACCAGCGCCAGCAAGGCCTTCAACGGCAGGCTGCGGGTGGCGTGCAGCAGCGGGTTGGCCGCGAACAGCACGACCATGTAGATCGCCATGCTCAGCATCACCTGCCGTTCGTACCGCTTGTTGTTCATGCGCGACATGCCGGAGCCTCAGAGTGTCTTCAGGAAATCGTCCAGCGCCTGCTGGAATTTCGCCGGCTGGTCGAACATCACGAAATGCCGGGAAGGCGCGATCGACACCACCTTCGCGTGCGGCGCATCCGCCAGCAGGCTCTGGTAGTACGCAGTCTTCTGCGCCTCGCTGAGCTGCAGCGGCGGCTTGGCAAAATCCGGCGCGTGGTACGGCGAGATTTCCAGGATCGGCACGTCCGCCTGCTTCAGCAGCGGGCGATAGTCGGCCGCCATGTCCTCTGCCGCGTAACCGGCCGTGGCCGCGATGTCGCTGCGCGCGTTCATCGGCGCGTATTGCTCTGCCAGCTTCGGATCGATCACGCCGACGTGTTGCATGTAGGCCAGCGCCGCTGCCTGGAATTGCGCCGGCCTCATTGCCGCCATCTGCGTGCGCGAGCGTTCGGCGATCGCCTGGCGCTGCGCGACATCCACCCGATCCATGCCCGGGAAGATCGGCAGGCCATCCACCGCCACCGCGCCCGAGATCAGTGCCGCATGCTCGCCAGCGAAGCGCAGCGCCAGCGTGCCGCCCAAGCTGTGGCCGACCAGCACCGGCCGGTCGATGTGGCGCTGCTCGATCAGCTGCAACAGCGAGGCATCCGCCTGGTCGATCAGCCCGGTCTTGCGCGCTGGTGCCGGCATGCCGTCGAAGCCGGCCAGCGTCACTGCGTAGACCACGTGGTTCTTTTCCAGCCGCGCGATGGTGTCCTTCCACACCCACGGACCACCCTCCAGGCCGGGGATCAGGATTACCGGCTGGCCGTGCGTGCCGTGCACCTCGAACTTCAGCGTGCCGACCTGGCCGCTGGTGACGGCTGCCGCCGACGCCGGTGCCGCCCAGGCGCTGCCGGCAACGAGCAGCGAAGACGCCAGCAGGACGTGGAACACCGTCTTGACCGTATTGCGCATGGAATCCCCTCCGTATTTGTAAAGCGACCTTTACATGCGCAGCGTAAGCGGGCCTCCGCAGCCTGTCAAGCGTGCTTTACATCTTCCATGGTTTAGGGAGGCACCAGACGGGCCCAGCCGCTTCTACGGACTCGGCAATCCAAGGGCGCCGTGTCATTTATTGACGTCAAGGGGCACAGAAACCGGGCTGCCACTCCCTCCGAAGCAGGCGTCTGGAGCTCGATCGCGATTGGACCTCACGCCATCGGGAAAGCCACGGTTCAGCCAGCGACACCAGTCAGCAGTCTCGATGCCCAACCGCCTCCAGCTGCGGCAAATGGGCCAGTCGCGCGTTTGGAACGTGGAAAATCATCGATTGTCGACCAAATACACGCATTTGGCGCAAACGTACGGCAAATCGCAATTACTTGCTGGCGTATGACGCTCACGACCTCCACCAAAAATGGCTTGCCGGGACCGTAAAATGGGAAGTGCATCACACTTTGGCCCAGTCTTTGCTCTGCCCCTCCACGACAGCTTGCCTCACCGCCTGTTGGAAGAGTGGCACCGCAAGTCCGCCATGGAACACCGACAAGCTGTTGCAAACCGACCAACACAACTCGCAAACCCAAGGAAACACCATGACCAAGACGCTACTTTCCACCGCCCTCGTTGCCGTCCTCGGTACGGTGGCTTTCCTGCCGGCGGCCCGTGCGGCCGTCAACACCGGCACCATCAACATCAACGGCAAGGTGCTCCAGGACACCTGCACGGTCACCGTCAACGGCGGCGCCGGCAATACCGTGACCCTGACTCCTGTCATGACGTCGAGCCTGGCCGCCAGCGGCACCAAGGCGGGTGCCACCGCGTTCACCCTCAACCTCAGCGGCTGCGATGCCAATGCCACCAAGGCGCAGCTGAGCTTCATAACCGGCACCAACAACGTCGCCGATGGCAACCTCAAGAATGCCACCGGTGCCTCCTACGCCAGCAACGTCGAGGTCCAGTTGCTGGCCGGCGGCACCAGTGGCAGCGCCATCAACGTCGGCAACGACACCAATGCCCCCTTGGTCACGCTCAGCAGCGGTTCGGGCAGCACCAACATGGCCGCCCAGTACTACGCCACGGGCGCGGCGACGGCCGGCCTGGTCAGCACCAGCGCCAGCATCACCTTTACCTACCAGTAAGCAACGCGGCGTGCTGCAGCCGGAAGCATCCGGCTGCAGCACGGCCTTTGATACCGTCCTCCGCACCCCTGTCCGGAACGGAATACCCCGATGAAAACCCTGCTTTGCGCCACCGGCGCAGCCTTGATAGCGCTCGCCGCCAGCATCAACCCAGCCCACGCCAGCGTGGTGATCGCCGGCACGCGCGTGGTGTTTCCGGCCGCGGCGGGCGAGACCACGGTGCGCCTCACCAACGAAGGCACCCAGCCCGCGCTGGTCGAGGCCTGGATCGACGCCGGCGACCCCGACTCCACCCCCGACACGTCCAAGGTGCCATTCCTGGTCACGCCACCGCTGGCGCGCATGAATCCGGGCAAGGGCCAGAGCCTGCGCATCATCTACACCGGCCAGCCCTTGCCGACCGATCGCGAGTCGCTGTACTGGCTGAACGTGCTGGAGATTCCGCCCAAGCCCAGCACCAAGCCGGGCGAGGGCCAGAACACGCTGCAGTTCGCGGTGCGTTCGCGGCTGAAGCTGTTTTTCCGCCCGGCCAAACTGGCCGGCAATCCGCTCACCGCGGGTGAGCAGCTCGGCTGGAAGGCGATGACCGACGGCGCCGCCGACGCGCTGGAAGTGCGCAACCCCACGCCGTACTACATCACCATCAGCCAGCTCACCCTGCACGTCGGCGCTTCCAGCTACACCGCCGACGGCGGCATGGTGGCGCCGATGGCTTCGCTGCGCCTGACGGTGAAGGGCTTGCACAGCGCACCGAGCGCCGGCAGCGCCATCGACTACACCGTCATCAACGATTTCGGTGGCAGCACCGCGTTCAAGGGCACGGTCTCGCCGTGAATCCCGTGGCGGCCAGCATCCGCATGGCAAGCCGTGGCGAGCGCAGTGCTCGCCAACGGCTGTTGTCGGCCATGATCGGGCTGGCCCTGTGCGGCTGGGGCGGCCACGCCATCGCGGCGGCGATCGGCCCCGGCGCGAACGCCAGCGCCACGAACGCGGAAGCGTCCATCGACGCCAGTTTCGATCGCAGCATGCTTTCGGGCGCCGGCCAGAACACCACCGACCTGTCCCGTTTCGAGCGCGGCAACTTCGTGCCCGCGGGCAACTACAGCGTCGACATCTATCTCAACGACCGCGCGGTCGGCCGCAGCAATGTGCGCTTCGCCGCGCCCACGCCAGAGGCCAGCGCCATACCCTGCATGACGCGGGACCTGCTCGACCGGCTGGGCCTGCATCCCGCCAAGCTGCCGACCGACACGGAAGCCGCATTGGCCAGCGGCACCGGCTGCGTCGAGTTTGGCAAACTGATTCCCGGCGCCAGCCTCGATTTCGACATGGCCGACCTGCGCCTGAATGCCAGCGTGCCGCAGGCCTACCTGGGGCTCGAAGCGCGCGGTTATGTCGACCCGAAGTACTGGGACTCGGGCGTCAATGCCGGCCTGCTCAACTACCGCTTCAACAGCTATCGCACGAGCAGCGGCGGACAGTCGCAGACCTCGTCCTACTTGGGTCTCGACGCGGGAGTGAACCTGGGCCGCTGGCACCTGCGCCACGATTCCGCGCTGAACTGGCAGTCGGGCACGGGCAATGTGCGGGCCAGCCATCGCTGGCAGAACATCGCCACCTACGCCCAGCGCGACATCCCCGCACTGCACGCCCAACTCACCGTGGGCGACAGCTTCACCAGCGGCGAGGTGTTCGACAGCTTCGGCCTGCGCGGTGTGCAGCTCGCCACCGACGACCGCATGCTGCCGCAGTCCCAGCGCGGTTATGCGCCCACGGTGCGCGGCGTGGCCGAGAGCAATGCCAAGGTCGTGGTGCGCCAGAACGGCATGATGATCTACCAGACCACGGTGGCCCCCGGCCCGTTCACCATCAACGACCTCTACGCCACCGGCTATGGCGGTGACCTGGAGGTGAGCGTGACCGAAGCCAGCGGCCGCGTGCACAGCTTCACCGTGCCGTATGCCTCGGTGCCGCAACTGCTGCGCCCTGGCACCACGCGCTTCAGCGTGGCCGCGGGCCAGTTGCGCGACACCACGATCATGCACAAGCCTGGTGTGGTGCAGGCCACCGTGCAGCACGGCTTCACCAATCTCGTGACCGGCTATACCGGGGCCGCAGGCGCCACGGGTTATGGCGAGCTGCTGGCGGGCGCTGCGCTGAACACACGCTACGGCGCGTTCGCCCTGGACGTGACCACGGCGCGCACGCGCATCCCCGGCATGGACACGATGTCCGGCCAGAGCGTGCGGCTGAGCTACAGCAAAACCCTGGCGGAAACCGGCACCGCGCTCACCGTGGCCGCCTACCGCTACTCCACCAGCGGCTACCTCTCGCTGGGCGACGCGATGCGCGCGCGCGACTACGCGCAGCGCAATCTGCCGGTGTTCGCCAACGGGCCGACGCCGACGCCGACCATCAATGGCGTGCCGGTCTCCAGTCTGCTCACCCCCGAGCAGCAGGCGGCCTTGGCGGGCCTCGACCCGAACAAACTGTTCGCGCCGGTCGGGGTGGACCGCCAGCGCAACAACTTCACCCTCACCCTCAATCAGCCGCTGGGCAAGCATGGCGGCTCGCTGTATGTGAGCGGCTCGACCCGTGACTACTGGAACCGCCAGGGCCGCGATACGCAGTACCAGATGGGCTACAACAACTCGCTGGGCCGCATGAGCTACACCGTATCGGCCAGTCGCGAGCGCGACCTGTTCGGCCGCAACGACAACCGCTTCATGCTCAACCTCAACATCCCGCTGGGTGTCGGCCCGCACAGCCCCAGCGTGAACGCCGGCCTCAGCCACGACAGCGTCGGCGGCAACCAGGCGCAGGCCACGCTGAGCGGCACCGCCGGCGCCGACAACCGCTTCAGCTACGGCGCCACCGTCGCCCACGACAGCGGCAGCAACGGCGCCGCCGGCAGCACCGCCAACGCCAACGCCGGCTACCGCGGCAGCCACATCGAGCTCAATGCCGGTTTCGGCACGGGCAGCGGATATTCGCAGGCTTCGCTGGGCGCGGCAGGCAGCATCGTGGCGTATCCCGGCGGGATCAGCTTCGGGCAGAGCCTGGGCGACACCATAGCCATCGTGCAGGCGCCCGACGCCGCCGGGGCGCGCATCGGCAACGCAATCGGCGTCACCGTGAATCACGCCGGCTACGCGCTGGTGCCCTATCTCACCCCCTACCAGCTCAACACCATCGAGATCGATCCCACCGGCCTGCCGTTGGACGTGCAACTGGACAACACCAGCGCCCAGGTGGCACCGCGCGCGGGGGCGGTGGTGATGGTGAAGTTCAAGACCGAAAGCGGCCGCTTCGTGCTGATCCAGACCCATCTGGCCAATGGCGACAGCCTGCCGTTCGGCGCGGAAGTGCTGGACGAGCAGGGCCAGTCGATTGGCGTGGTGGGTCAGGCCGGGCGCATCATGGCGCGCGTGCCCAAAGCATCGGGGCGGCTCAGCGTGCAGTGGCAGGACGAAGACGTCACCCACACCTGCTCGCTGCCCTACCGGTTGCCCGCCCGCGGCAAGCACCGAGCGACCGGCCGCAACATCGAGCAGATCGACGCCACCTGCGAGTCGCCCCGCACCAACCCATCCGTCGCCAGGAGCGGATCATGATGCGCACCATCCGCCTGCTGCTGACGCTGCTCCTGCTGCTGGCGCCGTTGTGCGCCCATGCGCTCTGTCAATACAGCTCCGGCGGCAATACTTCGGTGACTTTCAGCCTGCCGGCGTCCATCACGATTCCGGCGAACACGGCGAACGGTGCAATCATCGCCTCGTCACAACAAGTCCCTCCTGCCAACCCACCGACCATCGCCTGCAATTACGGCTGGTTGCCAGAAAACATGACCTATGGCGTGGTCAATTCCCGCGGCGGCTATCTGTCGGACAATCTCACCTTCGATACCGACATCCCCGGCATCGGCTATCGCATCACGCATCCGAGTGCCTACCTCACCGCATACTCGCTCAACAACCAATCCGTCAGGCAATCGACATTCAGCGTCACCTCGGGTCTGGTGCTGGTCAAGACTGGTCCGATCATGCCGGGCAGCGTTCTCACCGCCGGCAAGCTTGCCGACTGGCGCTGGGACGACTCATCGGGAAACACGCTGTACCCGGAGAGCTTCCAGTTGGGCAACTCCGTGACGTTCACTACGCCGAGCTGCACCCTCGTCGCCAACCCGATCAACGTCATCCTGCCCGCGGCGACCATGAGTGCGTTCACGGGCATCGGCGCGACCACCGGCAAGACGCCGTTCCAGATACAGCTCACGTGCCCAGCGGGTACGGCGGTGAGCCAGATCACCATGCACACCTCGACCCCAGACAGCCATACCGGCGTAGTGGCCCCGGCCGGCGCCGGCTACGCCACGGGCATCGGCGTGCAGATACTCGACGGCAACTCGAACCCGGTGACGTTCGAGACACAGTCCGCGGTAACGCCAGCGGCTACTGCATCCATTCCGTACTACGCGCAATATTTCCAGACCGCACCCGCGGTCAGTGGCGGCCTCGTCAAGGCCACGGTGACCTTCGATCTCTTCTACCAATAGCCCGGTGCCACGAGAACGCTCGCCGGCGCCCCTCCGCCTGCCCACGACCACACTCATGCCGGAAACAGGCTCTCCGGCAGGCATCAGTCGTAAGTGCGGACCACCAGCTTCGCCGCCGTGTCGCCATCAGCCAGCGGGGCGTAGCTGACGAAGTAGGAGAGCAGGCGGTCGTTCGCGGCAGTTGCCGCATCAAGCGCAACCACCGTGCGCGAATAGCTGCGTCCGAGGTCGACCGCGGTCCGGCCGCAGGATCGGTGACTTGGTGCCTGCCCAGCCTGCCACGGCTGCGCATCAACCGATTCGACCGGCGTCGAGTCGATGGTGCAGGTCGGCTCCACCACTGCACCTGTGAAGGTGATCCGCCCATCCACACCCGCCGCCCACGCGCTCGACATCGCCAGCGCCATGAGCGAACCGACCATCCAGCGATACCGAGCGCGCATGATCCACCTCGCCTGGCACGCGAGAAATTGCGTGCCTTGGGAGGCCCATCGGCGCCTCCTCCTTGGACTTGATGGCGTTCGTCGGCCCCACCTCGGGAAATGTGAGGAACATCACACTTTTGACGGCGACCGATTCGCGGCCACCCTGTTTAGCGAATTGGCGGTGAAAGCACCGTCTGCGTCTGCCAGCGACTTATCGACGCCGGGGCAACAAACCTGAAGGTCACGCAGGCCATGCACGATGAGCAAGGCAGTCGGCCATAGGGAAACGCTCGGCACCCCGACACGACCATGCCTACCGCGACGACACGTACTTCTCCCGCCGTATCTGCGGCACCGGCAGGCCGCATTCCTTGAGCGCGGTGAAGGCGGCGTCGACCATGTTGGGGTTGCCGCAGAGGTAGGCGATGTCGCGGCCTTCGTGCGGTGCGAGTTCGGCCAGCACGGCCTGCACGTGGCCGCTGCGGTCGGAGGCGCGCGGCACCGCGCGCGGCTGGCGGCTGAGGCACCCGTGGAAGGTGAAGCCGGGGTGGCTCCGGGCGAAAGCCTCGAATTCCTCGCCGTAGAGCAGCTCGGTCTCGTTGCGCGCGCCGTACAGCAGCACCACTTCGCGGCCGCCCTTGGCCAGCAGCTGCTCGATCTGCGGCAGCATCGCGCGGTACGGGGTGACGCCGGTGCCGGTGGCGAGCAGCAGGTAGCGCGGGTGCACGTCGCCGGCCTGCAGGCAGAAACGGCCGTAGGGGC
>Ga0209759_1001856_pt1 | contig 10528 bp, 10 predicted proteins | sample AraplaCL_Col_mMS_FD_184261 | JGI IMG/M metagenome (GOLD analysis project Ga0209759, IMG submission 184261) | Arabidopsis root microbial communities from the University of North Carolina, USA - plate scrape CL_Col_mMS (SPAdes) (version 2) | ecosystem: Host-associated > Plants > Roots >...
CATTCCTTGAAGTGGGACAGCTACGTCGGCGTAGTCGAAACTCCCTGTGGCACTCGGCTGGAGATTCTGCCCAAGCATACTGAGCGAGGCGATTGCGAAAAAAACAGCCGCGCACTGTTGCGTAAGATGATTCAGCACGCCTTGAGCCTGAAGCCCAGGGAAACCGCGGTGGCCAACCTGGAACTGTTTGATGCGCCCCTTTCCGAGTGGGTGATGGAGCAGTTTTTGGCGGAGCTGGACCACCTGTTCAAGCGCGGTTTGCGCTTCGACTATCAGCGTGTAGAGGAAGAGCAGCGATTCCTGCGCGGCCAACTGAACGTCGTCGCGCAAATGCGCCAGCCACCCGGCCGGCAGCACTACTTCCAGATCCGCCACGATGTGTTTGTGCCCGATCGCCCGGAAAACCGCGTACTCAAACTGGCACTTGAGCATGTGTGCAAGTTGACGCAGCAGCCCGATAACTGGCGGTTAGCCCACGAGTTGCGCAACTTGCTGGCAGAGATACCTGCCAGTGCTCGCCCACACGCCGACCTGCGCGCCTGGAGCAATGAACGCCTGATGGCCCACTACCGGGCTGTGAAGCCCTGGTGCGAGCTGATTCTGAATGAGCAGGTGCCTCTGGCTGTATCCGGACAATGGCAGGGCATGAGTCTGCTGTTCCCGATGGAAAAACTGTTCGAGCGATACGTCGCGGGCTGGTTGCGAACTAACCTGTCGCCTGGTGCAACACTGACGGCGCCAGCACGCAGTGAGTTCCTCTGTCAGCACGATGGCGATTCAATGTTCCGTCTGGAACCCGATCTGTTGGTGACTGAAGGTGGTCGACGCTGGGTGTTAGATACCAAATGGAAGCGGATTGACGCTGGGAATCGGGCTGACAAATATGGCTTGGGGCAAGGCGACTTCTATCAATTGTTTGCTTATGGACAGAAATACCTGAAAGGCGCAGGGGAACTCGTGTTGATCTACCCCAGTCACTCCGCTTTTTCCAAGGCCCTTGCAGAATTCAATTTTGACGACGGTCTACGTTTGTACGTGCTGCCGTTTGACCTGGACAGGTGTTGTCTGGTTGAGCCTGAGCACACTTCGTTGCCGTTGCTTTCTCAACCGACCGGGAGTCGCTGAGGGCATACGTCATCCCTGACAGTCTGGATCGCGCAATGTGGACATTCGACATACGATTGACTAGGTTGCAATGATGGCATCGAGTTTTCGAGCTACCGATCAAGCTTTCGTCTCAGAAATGGATGTCTCTATGACCGCACTCACGCAAACAGACGCACAGCAGCGCGCAGACGATATCAGGGTATTCAGGCAAGAGCTGGAACGGCTTGAGCAGAATGGTGTACTTACGCTTTCAGAAGAGCAGCGGGAAGCGGTGGCATACCATCATCGCGACTTGCTGGACAACTATGCTCGCTCGTTCGACATCGATCGAACTACTGCATCTCGGCAACTCTCGATTGGCATGCGCGTGGCCTCGTTTCTGGGGGCGCTAGCCTTGGCTGCAAGCATTTTCTTCCTCTTCTATAAGTTTTGGGGGATGCTCTCTACCCCGGTGCAAATCACGATTCTGGTATTGGCCCCTCTGGGTACTTTTCTGGGCACGATGTGGATACAAAGTAACGATGCTACCGGTTATTTCACTAAACTGGCGGCCTTGGTGGCATTTGCCTGTTTCGTTCTCGACATTACGATGCTTGGGCAAATCTTCAATATCACTTCATCTGACAACGCCTTGATGGTCTGGGCTGCATTCGCACTACTTCTGGCGTATACCTGTAAGTTACGTTTGCTGCTTGCAGCCGGGATCCTTTGCCTTGTTGGCTTCATCGCTGCGCGCACCGGGACGTGGGGCGGCATGTATTGGCTCGACTTTGGTGAGCGGCCAGAGAATTTTTTCCCTGCTGCAATTCTTCTCTTTCTTGCGGCAGTTTTTGTGCCGCACCGGAACTTTTCCGGGTTTGCTGTGATATATCGAGTCTTTTCTTCTTTGACATTGTTCCTGCCTGTGCTGGTGTTGGCCAATTGGGGCGATGGCAGTTATTTTGAAACCGATCCAGTATTCATCAAGCATTGCTACCAGGTCGCAGGCTTCCTTTTTAGTATTGGCGCAATTTGGCTTGGTATACGCAATTATTGGTCGGAGGTGGTGAACACCGGCATAACGTTTTTCGTGATTTTCCTCTACACCAAATTTTACGATTGGTGGTGGGCGTCTATGCCGAAATATTTATTCTTCTTCGTGCTTGCTCTGACTGCTGTGCTGGTGCTCGTTGTTCTCAAGCGGTTGAGGGCAATGCAATCCGAGGAGGCGAAATGATGAACTGGACGCGTCGACACTCGTTGATTGCCGGAGTAGGGTTGATTTTGATCACGAATGTGATCGTGCTGCTGGGCGTCGTATACAATAGAAGTGGAACGCCCGACAGTGTGCTTAAGTTGTCGCAGCGCGAGTTGCAAGTTCCCTACGGTGGACGGGAGGGGACTGACAATAGCGGAATGTCGTTAAGACTGCTGGTGAGATCTACCGGTCCATTTAATATGGGGTTTTCCGGCGAAGAGGGTGGTGCTGTATGGTTTGACAAGGCGAAGCTTGCCGAATTGGGATTTGATGTCTCAGCTCCGATCGATACAGAACAAGGTCGCTCTTACTATCGAAAACAACGTTCCAGGCAGGCATTTCTGGTCTTGGAGTTTAACGGTCGAGCGTACCAACAGGCGATTGAGCTTGCCAGGAAAACGGAAGCGGCCGAATTAAATAAAAAACAGCCAACAACGCTGGCAAGAGAGCAAAATACGAGTAGCCGATTATTCATTGTTGATGCTGGCGTGAACCGCGAGACCCTACGTGCGAAGTACCCGGATACGACTCAGTACAGTATTGTCCGTGGCCAGGTTCGACTGATGGTTTTCATTCATAATAAGCAGGCAATGCTTACAGGCTATGTAAATAAGATGGAGGCTGAAAACATCAATGTGCCTTTTACGTTCAGATCTGTATTTGAACCGATGCAGCACACCGTTCAGGAAAGCGGTTATTCCGCCTCAAATGACGGGTCGCCTTCATTTGAGGCGGCGATTGCTTTTGGTAAACGACTTGAGCCATGGATTGTGACGGTATCGGAAAAATGAACCCAGTAATAATGGCAACCATTGCGATCAATCCGCTTTAAACCTCTCTGTTCAGACCCGAACAGGCAGGGTCATTCTGTGTGTTGGTGTGGGTATCCTGGATTCCACCGAGGAACTGATGCCTCCTTGCATTGAGGTCAATATTCTGGGGGGGCCACATGCTGTGTATGGTGAGTTGTTTCCTGAGCTCGTTGCCGAGTACGAGCGCCAATTCAGCTAATTGAGACAAACCTCGGCCATGCTGAGAACACGCAAGAGGTGGTGATGGAATTCCAGGTTGAACAATTGCGTAACGCACGCCACGTCGTGGTGTTTTCCGGCGCCGGCCTTTCCGCTGAAAGTGGTATCCCGACATTTCGCGATGCCTTGACCGGCCTGTGGGAGAACTTCGACCCCGCTGTACTGGCCACTGCTCAAGCGTTCCGCAATGACCCCACCCTGGTATGGGGTTGGTACGAATGGCGACGCGCCAAGGTCCTTGCCGCACAACCGAACGCCGCACACCTGGCGATAGCCGAATTGGCGCGTCGGGTGCCCATGCTCACCGTCGTCACCCAGAACGTCGATGATTTGCTAGAACGCGCCGGCTGTTGTGATGTCTTGCATCTGCACGGAAGCCTGAGTTCACCGCGCTGCTTCGCCTGTACGCGACCGTACACGTTCAGCGCGGACCCACTCTATGAGCCGTTAGACGGGCGCCGCATCGAGCCGCCGCGCTGCCTGCGTTGCAATGGAAAAGTGCGACCTGGTGTGGTCTGGTTTGGCGAGTCGCTGCCCGATGATGTGTGGCGCAAAGCTTTGTCGGCAGCGAAGGATTGTGATGTGCTGCTTTCGATTGGCACGTCTGGTCTGGTGCAGCCAGCGGCCGAGATCCCACGGATTGCCTTGCGACATGGCGCGCAGGTGCTGCACATCAATGTGCAGCCAGAGCCTGTAGAAGGGGATCGCGAATTCAGCCTGGCGGGCAGAGCGGCAGAGGTTCTGCCGCGGTTGGTCGAGGAGGCCTTCGCTGCGTAGGTCCAATCGCCCACATCCCCTCAATGAGCGAAACCGATAGGGCGCTGCAGCCCCTTGGACTTCGGTTCAGCAGTACTCAATCAGCATGCGAAATGTGATGTTCACATCACCAGGTCATGACGCCGGTGCCGGTTCGGAAATTTCAGGTTCGAGCTCCAAACACGAAACCTTCCAGGAGCTGCAACAGATTGCCTTCCGTGCATTGGAGCACACTGCCTTCCCTAAAGGGTTTTTAAGGGTAAGGGGGGAGCTGATCGGTGTAGCCAGTTGAACGGATAGCTTCATTGAGCTGGCGATGCGGGGGGATTTGCTCAAGTCGAGCGATACCGCTTCACCTTGCTGCCCATTCGGTTGACCCCGTAATCCACTGTGACATGTATCGTTTTCTTGCGATGGAGCCGAACGGACCGCACCAAAACTCTCCGTAAGCATGCCAGCCACGGAGCGAAGATTGCCCGCTGACATTGGCATGACTTCAAAATGCCTCTATTTCGTCACATTTCTGCAATGAAAGCATGCGAGCTTTGTCTGCCGAAAATATGGACGTAACAGAATATTTCGGCATGCTAATGCGCTGTTTTAATTATGGAAAATGGATTTAAGGAAAGCCGATGTCGATGTCTTGTCAGATTATGGATAAGTCTGAGAGTGGTGGGTGCGGGTGCAAGATCCCATCCAGTGTGTTAACGAGGATTCTGTCGCAAACTGCAGCAGCCAATACGGTGTCGGATGACAAGGTTGTATTGGGCTTCGAGTCTTCTGATGATTGCGCCGTCTATGACGCAGGTGAAAAATATCTTTTGTTCACCACCGATTTTTTCTCCCCGATAGTCAACGATCCTTATGTCTTCGGCCAATTGGCGGCCAGCAATGCGGTAAGCGATATCTTTGCTTCAGGCGGGAATCCGCTTATTGCCAACTCGATCATGGCGTTCGACCCGGAACTGGTTTCGGTCGAGCAGGTAACGCAGATGATCCTTGGCGCCCAGTCGGTGATGAACCAGTTCAATGTCAGCATAGTCGGTGGCCATACGATCAAGAACAGCCAGCCTTTGTACGGCTTCTCGATCATTGGGGAAGTGGAAAAGCACCGTCTGAAGAAAAATAACACGGCCAAGGCCGGTGATTTGCTGGTCATGACGCGTCCGATCGGCGTCGGCATCCTCGCCAATGCGCTGAAGGCCGGGGTGATTGAACAAGAGGATATTCCTGCGTCGACGCTTGCCCAGATTACCGGTAACAACGCGTTTGGCCGCACGTTGAGCGAAAGTCCCGAGGTCAGCAGTTTGACGGACATCACGGGCTTCGGCTTGATCGGTCATATCAGTGAGATGGTCGGACTAGGGCAACTGGATGTTGACCTGGATACAAGCGGCCTGGTTTTTTATGACGGCACCGAATCATTGGCAGTGGCGGTGACTTCGGCTGACAGCGGTATTTTCTCTAACATCAAAAAGTATGCGCAGCACGTGGAGTACCTGGCTGATCTTCCATTAGCAAGAAAGTTTCTGCTACACGACCCGCAAACGAACGGCGGCTTGCTGTTCACTGTGAGCGCCGAAGGGTTTGAAATGAACCGTCAGCAGTGGCAGGCGCTTTGCCCTGATCTGATCGTCATCGGTCGGATGACGGAAGGCACCGGCAAGATCAAAGTCTGCTGAGAGGGTAGCCATGACAATCTACCCGGTTATGGTCGGTGTGGGCGTGATGGCTGGTTTCATGTCGGGTCTGTTCGGTATCGGTGGGGGCATCATCGTGACGCCCCTGCTGGTGCTGATTTACCCGATACTGTCCGGTCAGAAACTGCCGATTGAAGTCGTGACGGGACTGTCTTCCGCACAGGGCTTCTTCTCGTCCCTCGTGTCGTTCGCGTTGCACCGCGTTAGGTTTCAGCCGGATTGGCGAGTGATCAGAAGCTTTGCCGTACCGATGGCCGTCGCCAACTTTTTTGCCTCGATCCATGCTGATGCATTCAGCGAAAACTTCATCTTGTTCGTCTTCGGACTGCTGGGGTTGATGTCGCTGTTGGTGACGTACCTGTTCCGCAAACCCGTGGCCCTGCTGTGCAACCATCAATCGCTGTCGTTGCCACTGATAGGGCTGGTGCTTGGCGTATTGTGCGGGCTGGTCGGGCAGGGCGGCGGGTTCATCTACCTGCCCGTACTGATCAGTCTGTTTGGCCTGCAGATAAAACAGGCCATTTCGACCTCGGCGTTGATCGGTATCATCGGGGCAAGCGGGGCGTTATTCGGCAGAGTGGGGTCAACCATGGATTTTCTCGGCTACGCCGGTGAATTGGTGCTGGGGATATTGGTGGGTGGTTTCCTCGGCGCCGCGCTTTCTCATCGGCTGGATTCAAGGCATCTGAAACGGGCGCTGAATGCTTTCGTTCTGCTGTGCTCGATCCAGCTCATGCTGCGCTTGCTTATTTGACCTGTGAATCTCTGTTCGCATTGTGCGAGCAGCATCCTGAATGACATAAAACAGAAAACTGGAAGTGTTTGATATGGATATTGCTGTGGATGCAGTTTATGCCGACGTCTGTGGTTCGGCACCGGTTTCAATGGGTGTCAGCAACATGCTTCAGGCGTTGTTTTCGACCCGCCAATGCGCCAACCCCAATGCTAATCACGCCCTCGGCGTTCAGTTGCTTGAACGAGTCGAACGGGCGCGTGGCAGCATCGCCAGCCTTTTGAACGTGGACGCCGACTGCTTAATTTTCAACAGTGGCTCCAGTGAGGGCTGCGCACAGGTGTTTCATAGTTTTTTCGAACGCTATAAACATGAGCAACCCTTGGTGCTCTACTCGGCGATCGAACACTCCTGCACCCTGCAGAACATAAAGCGCTACGCTCTGGAAGGCCTGCAAGCCATAGCGATCGGGCATCAAGTGAACGGACTGCTGGACACTGAAGAGTTGACGCAGTTGCTCCGCGCCCATGCGGGTCGCCCGACGCTGGTTTGTGTCATGGCAGTGCATAACGAAACCGGCGTGATTCAACCGATCGAAGCGATCGCCCGACAGGTGAAGGCTGAGGGTGGTTTGCTGTTTTCGGACATGACCCAGGCCATCGGCAAAATTCCTGTGGATCTGCACGCATCCGGCGTTGATTTCGCCATTGCGTCCGGACACAAGTTCGGGGCGTTGCCCGGTGCCGGTTTTCTGTACGCCAGAAACCGCTACGGGTTGTCGCCATTGATTGTTGGCGGCGGCCAGGAAGGTGGGTTGCGCGGTGGTACGCAGAACTATCCGGGTGTTCTTTCGATTGAAACCGCGTTGCAGGAGAAACAGCACAAATACGGCGCTGGCAAAGTCGCTGTACAACGGAGCCGGGAAGCGTTTGAACGTACCCTGCAAGCGATGCTGGGCGAAGTGGTCGTGATCGGCCAGCAAGCGCCGCGTGTACCTTGCGTGAGTTTTGTTGCATTGCCGGGAGTCAATACAAAAAAACTGCAATGGGCCTTGAACACGCAGTCGATCTACATAACCGGTGGGTCGGCGTGCTCGGACAAGACGCTCAGCCTGTCCAACACGGTCACGCAACTGGGATATTCCGACCGGATCGCTGGGGCCACCGTCCGCATTTCCATCGATGAAGAACAGTGTCAATTCGCCTACGAGCGGATTCTGGAGGGCATTGCCCAGGCGTTGAAGTTGTCTTCGACTGCCCCGGCAGCTCACGCTGTGGCCCACGTGTCATGAGGGTGGTGACCTCCGGCTCGGCGTACCTGGACATTGACGCGTACGCCTGTTGCATTGCGTACGCCGAGCTGTTGAATCACCAAGGCGTCGAGGCTCGGGCCGTCAGTAGCGCACCGCTCAATGCCAGCATCTCCAGGACCGTGCTTGGCTGGCAAGCCTCTCTGGATGATTACCTGCCCAGACCAGGTGATGAGTTCGTGCTGGTGGATGTCTCCGACTACCACCATTTCGACCCGGTGGTGGTGCTCGACCAGGTGGTGGAAGTCATTGACCATCACCCTGGCTTTGAAAGCTATTGGGCGCAGAAACTCGGATCTTGCGCAGACATCCTGCCGATCGGCGCAGCAGCGACTCAGATTTTCCAGCGTTGGGAGGCGGCAGATCGGTTGCAGCAGATCAGCGAACAAAGTGCTGCGTTGCTGGCCACGGCGATTCTGGACAATACCCTGAATTTCACCGGGCAGTTGACCACCCAATCGGATATCCGGGCTTATGAAGTCCTCGCGCGGCGGGCGAAACTGGCAGCGGACTGGCCCGAACGGTATTTCTCCGAGTGCCAAGCCTCGATCGAGTCAGACTTGATTGGTGCGTTGGCGGCTGATATGAAGCGGCTGAAAGCCGAGAGCAACCTGCCGCAGGTTTTCGCGCAGATGACGGTGTGGGACGCCGCTGCGCTGATCCGAACGCATCGCTCAACGATCGGTCGCTGGCTGGCGACGCAGGGTGGAGACTGGCTGTTGAACGTCATCAGCATCCGCGAGTGCAAAAGCTACTTTCTGGCTGAACCCTTGGTCAGCCAACAAAAGTTGAGCCATTTGCTGCCGATCGAATGGCAGGCCGGAACGGCTGTGCTTGAGCGCTCGTTGCTGCGTAAAGAGCTGTTGAAGTTGGGGTTGACCCGCATCTCCGTTGCGGACGCTATGCCGGAGATAGCGCGAAGTTGAGCTGCTAGGTTGCAGGTCATCCGGCGGGGAATAGTTTCCCGCGCCGATGTGTAAAGTGAGTATGGGGGGAGTGAACAGGTACTTCATGGGTATGCGCCGCTAACTACCCCTCAAATCCGACGTAAGGTGCTGCCTGACTTCCATTGCGTCATGCAGTATCCGAACGATCTCAATGACCCGGTCATCTGCCCATCGATAGAACACGACATGCCGCGGCCTCTGTACGGTGCCAGTAGCCGTTGCGGCTTGGTTGCGTACATAGGTCAGATGAAAACTTCTCAGTCCCACTGAAAGCTCATCTCTAGGGTTGCTACCCACCCTGTTTGGCGTTTCTGCAAGGTCTTCGATTGCTGTGCGTATAAGCGTTTGGTACCTGACCCTGGCATGTGAACCAAACTGTACGTGGGAGTACCTCAGAACATCCTCGATATCACTGAGGGCCGTATGAGAGAGACGGTACTTCCCCATGCTCAACGGTTCTTGGTGGGGGGGAGGGCCGCTCGTTCGCCGATGTCAGCCAGAAGCTCTCCCAGCTGGTCACCGCCAATCTCGATGAAACGACCTCGCTCCAGGTCCATCAGTCCTGCTGAAGTGGCATGACGCAAAGCATCGAGCTTGGCCAGTTCTTCAGCTTCGCGCTGCTCCAGCAGACGAAGCCCTTCGCGCATGACTTCGCTGGCGTTCTGGTACCGGCCGGAGACAACCAGGTCATTGATGACCTGGTCCATGTGATCAGTGAGAACGACATTTCGCGTCGCCATGTTGTGCTCCAGGAACCAATAACGTTGCTGCGGATATTGGCATATTATGCCATTGCGTTGGCTCATGCCTAGTTTGAGTCTGGGCATCGGGGCGGCGCTGTTTTTAGTCGGGCCCGGTATGCGGCGTGAAGGCACCCGCCGCCTTGCCAGCAAGGCGAAATGATTTGAATCCAATGCGCGCCTTGTAGAGAATCGCCATCTTTGCCTCGAAAGGATGCGAGCGATGAAGTTCGAAGGGACTTTCCAATACATTGGCAATCACGGGATCGTCTTCAACGTCTCGCAGATCACCCTCACCGACAGCGAACGCGGACGCGGACGCCTGCGCGAGCTGCATTTTGGCGAGGCGAAAAGTGCCCACTATGAGGTCAACAGCAAGGTCGTCGAGGTGTACGACAAGATGCAGGCCAAGGGCCTGCCGTGCGTGATGATGATCGGCATCTCCAAGCCGCTGACCCGGCAACAGGGCGATGTGCTCAATGCCCAACGCACCAAGATCGCCAACCTTGCCGCCACGGCCTTCACTTCCGCCACCACTGCCGTGTCCTCCGCCTACGTGGGCTTTTCTGTAGGGGCCGGTGTGCGCATGTACGCCAATGAAATCCTGCCCACCTACCATGCTGGCGACGTACTGGTCAGCATCGAGGCGCAGGTCAACGGCGGTATCGGCCCGCAACGTACCCTCTCGACACTGATCATCAAGACCTGACTGGAGACGCACATGTCCGACATTACCCAACTGGTCATTGCCATGGTGCTGTTCTTTCTGTTCGATCGGTTTCTCAAGCCGTATCTGCTGCGCAAGTGGCTAGGGGTGGTGCTGGTGGTGGCTGGTGCGGTCGGCTGCGTTGCTGCAAGCCAGGCCCGCTTGTTGGGGTTCGATCTGGGGTTGCTGTCGGTCTTTGCCATGGCGATGGGGGTGGGGTTGTTCGTGAAGCGGCGGCGGTTCGAGCAGATTGGCTAGTCAA
>Ga0209759_1001858_pt1 | contig 10519 bp, 10 predicted proteins | sample AraplaCL_Col_mMS_FD_184261 | JGI IMG/M metagenome (GOLD analysis project Ga0209759, IMG submission 184261) | Arabidopsis root microbial communities from the University of North Carolina, USA - plate scrape CL_Col_mMS (SPAdes) (version 2) | ecosystem: Host-associated > Plants > Roots >...
TGAACGGCTCGGGCAGCAGGTAGGCCGGCAGCGAGGTGTATTCGACCTTGCTGCGCAGGCGCTCGATGCCCGCGCGCAGGATCTGCGCATGGTCGAACGCCAGCTTCTTCCTGGCCAGCTGCGCATCATCGACACCGAACCATGCGACGTCGGCCGCGTTGGCGCCCCTGGCCAGCACGACGCCGTCGGACGGGACCAGCGCGAAGTACGCGTGCGTGGCCGACCACCCGCGCGGGTCGCGCGTGGCGCCGCCCCAGCTGCCCAGCTGCTCCAGGTAGGGGCTGGCGACGCCCGTCTTGTCGCGCAGCGTGCGGCGCGCGCAGGCCGCGAGGTCGGCGTCGAGGTCGACGTCCACGAAGCCGCCGGGCAGCGCCCACAGGCCGGGGAAAGGCTCGTCGGCGCCGGACGGGCGCTGCACCAGCAGCACCTCGAGCGCATCGGCGATGACCGTGAAGATCAGGACATCGACGGTGGTGAACGGGCGCGGGAAGTCCGGCGTCGCGCGCCCGGGGGGGCGTGCGGCCAGCGGCGGTCTCGATGTCCCCGGGTTGCGCAGCTCAGGCACGGCCGGTGATCCCGAGGAAGTGGTCGAGCATGTGGAAGTGGTCGTCGAAGAAGCGGTCCTCCATCGCGGCGATGTCGGCCACCGGCATCCATTGCACCGCGGCGGCGTCGTCGTCCGCGCGCACGTCGGGCAGTTCGCGGTCGCCCAGGTCGAAGTGATGCGCGTGCGTGATCGTGCGGCCGCGCTCGCTGCGGTCGGGGTGGTCGAACACGGTCACCGAGCGCAGGCTGCGGCGCATGGTGGTGTCCAGCAGCTTCAGGTGCGTCTCCTCCTCCAGCTCGCGCAGGCAGGACTGCCAGCAGGTCTCGCGCGGCTCGATGAAGCCGCCGGGCACCGCGAACAGGCCGCGGCCCGGCGCCTTGGCGCGCTGGACCAGCAGCACGCGGCCTGCGCATTGCACCACCGCGTCCACCGTGACGAAGGTGGGCGGGTGCGGCGCCGCGTTCCACGCCTGGCGGTAGCGCCGCAACATGCGCCATTCGGCGGCCAGCTCGGCGTGGAAGGGCAGGGCCGTCCAGGCGCGCAGGAACGCGATGGTCGACGGCGGCGCCTGGTCGACCAGGGCGGCGAGCGCGGCGTCGATGGCGGGCGGCGTATGCGGGTCGGCCGGCAGGGCCGCGAACAGCGCGTCGCGCAGGTGCGTGCCGCCGGCGCCGGGCAGCCGGTCGACGCTGTCCAGCGTCCAGCCCGGGAAGGCGGACAGGTAGTGGCTGGTGGCGTCCTTCAGGTGGCCGACCAGCGAGACGCGCGGCGCCTGCTCGGGCGGCAGCAGCGCGGCCACGGCCTCGCGCACGGCGGCGACCCAGCGCGCCTCGTCGTAGTAGTCGCGCATCGGCACGATGGTGACGCGCTCGCGGTCCGACGCCGGTAGCGCCTGGCGGATCATCTCGGCGCGCTCGTTCCAGGTGAACGGGTTGCGCGGCGTGCGGGCCTGGAACGCCGAGCCCACGACGACGACGCAGCGCGCGGCGATCGCCAGCGCGCGCGTGAGCAGCGCCAGGTGCGCGTCGTGCAAGGGCTGGAAGCGGCCCACGAGGACGGCGACGTCGGAGGTCATGTGGTGTCCTTCCCGGTCGCCGTGCGTCATGCGACCCTGGCCGCGATGGGCATCTGGCGCCCGCTGCCGAACGCCCGCGAGCGCACGCGGATGATGGGCGGCGCCTGGCGGCGCTTGTACTCGTTGCGCGCGATCAGCCCCCGCATGCGCAGCACCAGCGCCGCGCCCTCGGGCTGCGCGCGCAGCCGGGCGACGAAGTCGGTGGCGCGCGCCAGTTCCGCCGGGGCAAGCCGGGCGCCTTCGATCAGCAGCTTCAGGATCTCGTCGAGCACCGGATAGGGCGGCAGGCTGTCGGTGTCGCGCTGCCCGGGCGCCAGCTCGGCCGAAGGCGCCTTGTCGATGATCGCCTGCGGGATCAGCTCGCGCCCCGCCGCCTCGTTGACATGGCGCGCCAGCGCGAACACCTCGGTCTTGTAGAGGTCGCCGATCAGCCCGAGGCCGCCGTTGGTGTCGCCGTAGAGCGTGCAGTAGCCCACCGAGATCTCCGACTTGTTGCCGGTGGTCAGCAGCAGGTGCCCGTACGTGTTGGAGTATTCCATCAGCGTCGTGCCGCGCACGCGGGCCTGCAGGTTCTCCAGCGGCAGTCCCGCCAGCGGGCGGCCGAACGAGGCCTCGAACTGGGCGGCGAAGGCGGCGACGGTGTCGGCGATCGGATGCGTGTGCAGCGTCACGCCCAGATTGCGGCACAGGGTGACGGAGTCGTCCACCGATCCGGCGGACGAGTACACCGAGGGCATCGTGATGGCGACGACGTTGTCGGGCCCCAGCGCGTCGACCGCCAGCGCCAGCGTGAGCGCGCTGTCGATGCCGCCGGACGAGCCGATCACGGCCTTGGCGAAGCCGCAGCGGCGTGCGTAGTCGCGCAGCCCCAGCACGATCTGCGCGCGATAGAACGCCAGCGTCGACAGGCCTTGCGGCGCGACCGGCGCCAGCGGCGCGCCGGTGCCGGACGTGAACGCGCCGTCGTCGAAGGCCAGCGTGGCGACGTCCTCGACGAAGCGGCGCGCCTCGTAGCAGACGGCGCCGCTCGCATCGATCGCGAACGACGCGCCGTCGAACACGATGGTGTCCTGGCCGCCGACCTGGTTGACGTAGAGCAGCGGAAAGCCATGGCGCCTGCAGGCGGCGCCGAAGACCTGGTGCCGCATCTCGCGCTTGCCGATGTCCGACGGGCTCGCGTTGATCGACACGACGAGGTCCGGCGCGGCGTCGGCGAGGCGGGCGAACGGGTTGACGGCGTAGTCGGCGCCGCTGTCGTTCCAGCCGTCCTCGCAGATCATCAGGCCGACCTGCGTGCCGCGGATGCGCAGCACGCGCGCGACGTCCGGGCCCGGCGCGAAGTGGCGCAGCTCGTCGAAGATGTTGTAGGTGGGCAGCAGCTGCTTGGCATAGCGCAGCAGCACCTGGCCGGCCTTGAGGACGACCAGCGCGTTCTGCAGCCGCTTGCCGACGCCGTCGCGCGCGAGCGGCGCGCCGACGATCCAGTGCAGCGCCGGGAACTCCTGCGAGGCGACCTGCAGGTCGGCCAGGCCCTGCGCGACGCGCGCGAGGAAGTCGGGTTCGTCGAGCAGGTCGCCCGGGTAGTAGCCGGTCAGCGAGAGCTCGGAGAACACGACCAGGTCGGCCTGCGCCGCGGCCGCGCCGCGCGCGGCGGCGACCATCTTGTCGACGTTGCCGGCGATGTCGCCGACCATGTAGTCGAGCTGGGCGACGGTGATGCGCAGCATGGCGGTCCTTTCAGGCGGCTTCGGGGGCGACCTGGAACACCTGGCGCAGGTAGGCCAGGAAGGTCCGGTCGTTGCACAGCGTCTTGCCGGGCGAGTCCGACAGCTTGGCCACCGGCTGGCCGTTGCAGCGCGTGAGCTTCATCACGATGTTCAGCGGCACCAGGCCGACGTCGTTCGTCAACGAGGTGCCGATGCCGAAGCCCAGCTGCGTGCGGTCGGCGAAGTGGCGCCAGATCGTGAACGCGGTCTCCAGGTCGAGGCCGTCCGAGAAGGTCAGGCGCTTGGTGTGGGCGTCGATGCGCAGCCTGGCGTAGTGGGCCAGCGCCTTCTCGCCCCATTCGATCGGGTCGCCCGAGTCGTGGCGCAGGCCGTCGAACAGCTTGGCGAAGTACAGGTCGAAGTCGCGCAGGAACGCGTCCATGCCGACGACGTCGGTCAGCGCCACGCCGAGGTCGCCGCGGTATTCCTGCACCCAGTTCTCGAGCGCCAGCTTCTGGAAGTCGCGCAGCCGCACGTCGAACGCCTGGTACGACTGCAGGTATTCGTGCGCCATCGTGCCGATCGCCACCAGGCCATGCTTGCGGGCGAGGAAGACGTTGGAGGTGCCCTTGAAGAACCCGGGCACCTCGTCCATGAGCGTGCGCACCACCTCGTCCTGCCACGCGCCGGAGAAGCGGCGCCGCACGCCGAAGTCGAAGAACTCGAACGGGTGCGCACGCGCCGGCTCGCGCGCGCCGAATTCGCGCAGCGCCGCGATCTTGGCCTGCAGCCGCAGGCGGCCCTCGGCGAGCGCCGCGGCGCGGTCGGCGCGCCGGAAGTACAGCTCGTTGACGATGGCCAGCACATAGATCTCGAAGGCCGTCACGTGGACCTGCGGGCCCTCGGCGACGATCTCCAGCGTGCGGCCGTCCGCCGCGACCGAGGCGCGGACGAAGCGGCGCTGGAAGCGGAAGATGCGCAGGAAGTCGACGAAGTCGCTCTTGATGTAGCGCAGGCCGCCGATGTAGGCAAGCTCGTCCTCGGTGAACGACAGCGCGCACAGGTGGTCGAGCTGCGCATCCACCTCGTCGAGCAGGTCCGCCAGCGGAAATTCCGGCGCATTGCGGCACACGAACCGGTACTCGGCCTGCGCCTGCGGGTGGCGATGCAGCATGGTCTGCCACATCGTGAACTTGTAGAGGTCGGTCTCGAGCAGGCTGTGCAGGATGGCGGTCATGCGCGATTCTCGACGTTGGCGGGCGCGGCGGCCAGCAGTTCCAATGCCTCGGTCGACGTGGCCAGCCGCACGCCGCGCGATCGCATGTCGTCCAGGAAGCTGCGCTGTTGCGCCTCGAAGCCGGCCACGGGGCTCATGCAATCGGTCAGCAGCACGATGCGCTCCGGGCGGCCGCCGGGCAGGTGGTCGACGATGTGCTCGGTGCTGGCGCGGACGCAGTGGCTGCCGGCCTCGCCGGCGATGAACAGCAGCGCGGCGCGGTCCAGCGCGGCCAGCAACCCGGTGTTGAGCCGGGTGTGCTCGTCCTGCGGATCGGGCACCTCGGCCTGGATCGCGCTGTAGTGCTCCGTCCAGGGGTTCTCGCCCTTGGCGATCTTGCGCACGTTGCGCAGCAGCATGCGCTCCCAGCGGTTGTAGGCGTCGCGCACGTCGGCATGGACGTCGTGGCCCCAGCTGCCGATCTCGCAGTGCACCGGCCACACCATCAGCACGTAGCGGCCGCGGGCTTCCAGCTCGTCGAGGTAGGCCAGCGTGCGCGGCAGGGCGGCCGCATCGCGCGGCTGGAAGGCGCCGGTGCGCACCTGCGCGGCGGTGATCGGCGTGAAGGGCGCGACTTCGCCGCCGTCGCCGCGGCGCCAGAACGTGGGGTGCGCGATGTCGACCTGGTGGTGCGAGTCGAGCGTGACGGTGATCTCGCCGAGCCGCGCGCCGGCGTCGCCGATGAACTGGGCGACGCGCAGCATGTCGGCGTGGGCGCCGGCCACCGGCAGGGCAGGCATGGCGGCGGCGCCGGTGAGCGGATCGATCGGGCGATAGGCGGCCGGCAGGTCGCAGAAGTCGTTCTGCGGGTCGATGATCAGGAGTTGGCTGGCGGAAGTCATGCGGCGCTTTCCCTCTTGGCGGGAATTCACTGTACATCAACAAGTTGTTCATTACAACTAAGTTGGCGCACCATGGTCCCGGCAAGGGATGACCCCGCGGGCGGCCCGGTTCAGCCGCGCGACGGCGGGATCGGTTATCCTATCCTCCCCCACAGGATGCAAGCAATGTCCGTCCACCCGTCCCACCCCGAGATCATCAAGCGCCTGAAGCGGGCCGAGGGCCACCTGCGCAGCATCGTCGCGATGCTGGAGCAGGGCCGCGACTGCCTCGAGATCGCCCAGCAGATGCAGGCGGTGGAGAGCGCGGTCGCCAGCGCCAAGAAGACGCTGGTGCACGACCACATCGACCACTGCCTGGAGCACGCCGTCGAGGGCGTCGGCGCACGCGACGCGATCAGCCAGTTCAAGGCGATCACCAAGTACCTATGACCGACTTCCACACGCTGCTGGCCGGCGGCAACGCCTGGCTGTTCCTGCCCAGCGCCATCCTGCTGGGCGCGCTGCACGGCCTCGAGCCCGGCCATTCCAAGACGATGATGGCCGCGTTCATCGTGGCCGTGCGCGGCACCATCGGGCAGGCGGTGCTGCTGGGCCTGGCGGCGACCGCGTCGCACACGGCCATCGTCTGGCTGATCGCGCTGGGCGGCATGTACTTCGGCCAGCGCTGGAGCGCGGAAGCCAGCGAGCCGTGGATGCAGGTGATCTCGGCGGTGCTGATCATCGGCGTCGCCGCGTGGATGCTGTGGCGCACGTCGCGGGACAAGGCGGCGTGCTTCCACGACCATGGCGGTGGTGGCCACGACCATGACGACGAGCACGAGCACGAGCACGAACATGGCAGCGGCGACCGCGCGCAGGCCCACGCGCCAGCGCGCGCGACCGGCGACGCGCATATGCACGACCACGATCACGATCACGATCACGACGGTTCCCATGGGCCGTCGTGCGGTCACGCCCATGATCACGCGATGCCGCTCGTCGACGCCAGCGGCCAGGACGCCCACAGCCGCGCGCACGCCGGCGACATCCAGCGCCGCTTCGCCGGCCGCCACGTCACCACGGCCCAGATCGTCATGTTCGGCCTGACCGGCGGCCTGATCCCGTGCCCCGCGTCGATCACGGTGTTGCTGCTGTGCCTGCAGCTCAAGCGCGTCGCGCTCGGTGCGACGCTGGTGCTGGGCTTTTCCGTCGGCCTGGCGCTGACGATGGTCGCCTCGGGCGTGATCGCGGCGGTCGGCGTGCGGCACCTGTCCAGGCGCATCAGCGGCGGCCGCCTGAGCGAGCTGGCCGCGAAGGCGCCGTACTTCTCGGGCGCGCTGATCCTGCTGGTGGGGCTGTACGTGGGCTACCAGGGCCTGCACGCGCTGCTGGCCTGAGCGGCGGGCTGAGCGCTCGCGCGGGCTTCTCGCTTGCCGCGTCCGCTCATCGCCATCGAGGAGCCGACATGCCCGCCACCCATCACAAGTCCGGCACGGCCGCCGCCCGCAAGTGGTCGCAGCACGTCAACGAGACCAGCGACGCGCTGGACCTGCAGCCCGACGTCTTCAAGCTGAAGGATCCCAAGCAGATCGCGCGCTCGCTCAAGCGCTCCGCCGAGCACAGCGATCGCCGCAAGAGCGATCCGTACCGCTCGGCGATGTCCATGCTGACCTTCTACATCAATCGCGCCGGGCACAACCTGGAGGCGGGCCAGCGCAAGCATCTGGAAGACGCGAAGGACGAGCTGCGCACGCTGTTCCACCGGCCGCCGGCGCGCAGGAAGACGACGCACTGACGGGCGCCGCGCCGGGCGCGCGCCTTGCCGCCGGTGCGACCCGGGCGACGCGGGGTCGCGCCGGATTCGAAGGAGCACGCCATGTCCCGAGTCTTCCAGCGCCAGGCCCAGCCGGACGAGCGCCTGGTCGATGCCGCGCGCGCCGCGGCGCTGCCGCTGGGCGGCGGCGGCGACGAATTCGACGACCTGCTGCGCCGCATCGGCAACGCCCGCTTCGTGCTGCTCGGCGAAGCCTCGCACGGCACGCACGACTTCTACGAGGCGCGCGCCCGCATCACGCTGCGGCTGATCGCCGAGCGCGGCTTCGGGGCCGTGGCGATCGAGGGCGACTGGCCCGACGCCTACCGCGCCAACCGCCACGTGCGCGGCCTGGGCGACGACGCCTCGGCTGCCGATGCGCTGGCCGGCTTCCAGCGCTTTCCCACCTGGATGTGGCGCAACACCGCCGTCGTCGCCTTCGTCGAGCGCCTGCGCGAATGGAACCAGGGCCGGCCGGCGGCTGCGCGCACGGGCTTCTACGGCCTGGACCTGTACAGCCTCAACGCGTCGATGTCGGCGGTGCTGGCCTACCTCGAGCGCGAGGACCCGGCCGTCGCGGCGCACGTGCGCGAGCGCTACGCCTGCTTCGAGCCCTTCGGCGGCGACAGCCAGATCTACGGCCTGATGACCGGGCTCGGCTCGACGCCGTCGTGCGAGCAGGGCGTGATGCGCACGCTGCTCGACCTGCAGCACCGCCGCGCGAGCGGCGCGCGCGACGTCGGCGGCGACCCCGAGGCGCAGTTCGACGCCGAGCAGAACGCCGCGCTGGTGCGCGACGCCGAGCGCTACTACCGCACCATGTACCTCAGCGAGGTGTCGTCCTGGAACGAGCGCGACACCCACATGGCGCAGACCCTGTGGTCGCTCGATCGCCACCTGTCGCGGCCGGGACGGCCGGCCAGGATCGTCGTGTGGGCGCACAACTCGCACCTGGGCGACGCCTCGCATACCGAAATGGGCCAGGTGCGCGGCGAGCACAACCTGGGCCAGCTCGTGCGCGAGCGCTTCCCCGAGGACAGCTGGCTCGTCGGCTTCACGACGCACGACGGCGCCGTCACCGCGGCAGCGGAATGGGACGCGGCCGCCGAGCACAAGCGCGTCAATCCGTCGCGCGGCGACTCGATCGAGGGCGTGCTGCACGCCACCGGCCTGCCGCGCTTCCTGCTGCCCTTGCGCGACGAGCCGCGGTTCGCGCGCGAGTTCGAGACTCCGCTGCTCGAACGCGCGATCGGCGTCATCTACCGGCCCGAGACGGAGCGCCAGAGCCACTACTTCCACGCCCAGGTGGCGCGGCAGTTCGACGCGCTGATCCACATCGACCGCACGCGCGCCGTCGAACCCCTGGAGGCCGACGAGCCCTGGACCTCGGGCCGCGCCGCGCACCTGGGCGAGATCGCCGAGACCTACCCGCAGGGTCTCTGAGAGGTCTTCGGGGCGCGCGCCTTGCCGCGCCTGCGGCCTGGGCAACGAACAAAGGAGCACCGCCATGCAATCCCCCGGCCATCGCGAGCACCCGGAGCACCATGTCGACGAGCACCCCCTGCGCGGCCGCCTGCGCGCGCAGCTCGGCGCGGACGTGCTGGCGGAGTCCGACAACGTCATCGAGGTCGACGAGGACGGCAACCCGCCGCGCTACTATTTTCCGCGCCAGGACGTGCGCATGGACCGCATGAGCGCGAGCCCCACCCGCACCTACTGCCCGTTCAAGGGCGAGGCCAGCTACTTCTCGATGGAACTGGGCGACGGCCCGCTGCAGGACGCCGCCTGGACGCTCGCCACCCCGTACGACGAGCACGCCGACCTGAAGGATCGCGTCGCGTTCTACAGCGAGAAGTTCGACGGCCTGCAGTTCCGCCGCGACTGAACGGCCGTTCGTTCGCAGCTTCTTCAGAAGCGGACCGACAGCCCCACGTTGGACGTCAGGTCGTTGGAGGTCCAGGTCGTGCCACGCGACACGTTGAAGTCGAGCTGCGTGCTGCTGGAGGTCGCGTAGGTCGCGCCCGCCGCCACGTGCGCGGTCGCGTTGTCGACCACGTTGTCGAAGGCCAGCTTCTCGCCGGACAGCTCGACGTAGCTCTTCCAGCGCGCGGCCCGGGCCTTGTCGACGGTGCTCACCTCGAGGCCGGTGACGTAGTGCTCGAACTCGCGGCCGCCGCCGCGCGTGAAGCCCGGCGTGACGCCGAGCGACAGGTCTTCCGGCGTGTCCCACATCGCGGTGATGCGCAGCGAACGCCGCACGTTGCCGGCGCGCGCGGGCGGAGCGCCCGAGACGATGTCGGCGTGGGCGCCCCAGGCGAGGCCCGACAGCAGCGGCGCCTGGATGCGATCCTGCGCGGTCCAGCGGGCGCCGAAGGTCACGGCGTTCGGGTCGGCCTGGCGCGGCAGCACGCGCACCAGCGGATCGCGATCCGGGCCGTTGGGAGCGGGCATGCCGTCGGCGTGGATCTGCACGAACTGGCGGCCGTCGAGCATGAGCCTGGTCGGCGGCGCGGCCACCGAATTGGGGTCGATGCGGACCGCCGCGATCACCGGCCTGTCCTTCCTCGCCGTGATCGGCACGATGGGGCGGGGCTGTGCGTCGCGCGCAGCCAGCACGGCCGAGATGGCCGACTGGACGATCGTCGGGTCGGCGGCATCGTTGTCGGGCAGCAGCGTGGCGTAGACGGCGTGGTCGAGGGCGTCGGCGGGCAGCGCGTCGATCTCCGCCGCGATGGCCGGCACCTCGTCGTCCTGCGCGGACGCGGGTGCGCCGGCCAGCGACAGCAGCGCGGCGGCACAGGCGAGGGAGGTGCGGGAAAATTTCATGGCTGGGACGTGACGCGCTGCAGCATAAAACAGGACACAGGCGACGGGCAAGCTGCAATTGTGACCGGGCGCAGCCGGCGGCCATCGAAGCAACAGCGGGGCGTGGAACGCGCTGATCGACCGCATCGTGGCGCGAAAGTTCCGCCGCTCGACAGGCGCGACGAGATCGACCGGGTGACCTGAACGTCACTGTTCGATGCCCTTCATCGAACACGTCGCACGCGATGTGTCGAGGCCTCCCTACAGAAGATGCCCATACAGGGTAGGGGTATCCGACCCCAGAATCGTGCCTGCTCGGCCGGCTGCGGAATTCGTCACGCGCAATCTCGACGCGGCGTGTTGAAGTCGCCCGCAGCGGGCCGATAAGCATCTCGCGGGGACTCGCCACAAGCGATTCCCGCGAACGGCAAACCCGACCGAAAGGCGGGGACGCAAAGCTTCCGGTCTACCGCCCG
>Ga0209759_1001859_pt1 | contig 10510 bp, 9 predicted proteins | sample AraplaCL_Col_mMS_FD_184261 | JGI IMG/M metagenome (GOLD analysis project Ga0209759, IMG submission 184261) | Arabidopsis root microbial communities from the University of North Carolina, USA - plate scrape CL_Col_mMS (SPAdes) (version 2) | ecosystem: Host-associated > Plants > Roots >...
TCAACCACAGCCAGGCGGCCTTCAGCTGTTCGTCGAAGGTGCGTGCCATCGCCGCGATGGCGGTGGCGCCGATGTGCCGGCTGAGCTCGGTATCCGCGATGGCGCCGGGGTGCACCGCGACGGCGCGCGCGCCTCGCGAGCGGTGGCGCGCGTCGAAGGCGGCCGCGAACAGGATGTTCGCCGTCTTCGACCGTCCGTAGGCCTGCCAAGGGTCGTAGGCCGTGCGCTCGAAGTTCGGATCGTCCAGGTCCACGTCCGAGAAGCGATGCCCCGCGGACGACAGCACGACCAGGCGGCCATCCGTCCTCAGCAGGCTGGCGATGCGGTTCACGAGAACGAAGTGGCCCAGGTGGTTGACCCCGAACTGCGTCTCGAATCCGTTCGCGGTGCGGCCGAACGGCGTCGCCATGACGCCCGCGTTCGCGATCAGGCCGTCGAAGGATTCGTTCTGCCGCATCAGTTCGTCCGAGCACGCGCGCACGCTGCCGAGCGACGCCAGGTCGCAAGCCACCAACGTGAACCTGCCGCCCGAGAGCCGCGCCGCATCGTCGACGGCTGCCGTGGCGGATCGCGCCTTGTCCAGGTCGCGTGCAGCCCCGACGACGGCCGCCCCACGAGCGACCAGGGCCCGCGCGGTCTCGACGCCGAGGCCGGCGGACACGCCGGTGACCAGGAAGCGTCGACCGTGCAGGTCGACGTCGGACAGCACGTCCTGCGCCGTGGAGTTCTCGTCGAAGTGTGCGTCGCGCATGAGTCTTCTCCTTGAAAGGTCGGTGCGTTGTCAGCGCCGCATTGCCGGGCAGGCAGGGCGTCACCGGAGGCCTGGCCAGCGGTGGCTCTTGCAGAGGTCGGCGCGGCCGATGGAGAACTGTGCGGGCTTCAGCTCGCACACGCATCGGCTGAAAGTCAGAGCCTCGATCGCGGCCGTCCGGCAGGCTCCTGGCGGTCGTCATCCACTGGTGACGGCGTGCATTTCCTGGAGCTCGAACTGCGACCCAAGACGTATCGTGCACTCGGCCAACCGGCGCTGGTCAGCGCGCACGGCGCGCGGGATTCTGATGCATCGTCCTCGTAGTCGGGGCGCTTCAGGAGAGCGTGATGCAAGTCCAGAATCACCGCGGCCATGTCGAACCTGCGGACGGCGTGTTCGGCTGCCCCATGCGGCGTCGTGACGACGTCTACCTGTCGAGCCTGATGGACAGCTACGGCACGCACGGCGGCCTCTCATCCCATGACGAGGTCGTCGGTGCGATGCGGTCTTACTGGCGTCAACCGGTGTCGATCCTTGCTCGATGGATCGTCGATCGCCGGATCGTGAGTTTCGTGTGGAAATCGCAGATCCTCCTGCCGCTCTTCCAGTTCGCGCGACCGCGAATGGCGCCCCATCAAGGGGTCGTCGATGCATGTACCGAGTTGAACGACGTCATGGACGACGAAGGGCTGGCGGGGTGGTTCATCCAGCCCAATGCGTGTCTCGAGAGCGCCGCTCCCGCGGACCGCGCCGTGGCGGAACCCGAGGCCGTGATCGAAGCGGCTCGTCGGGCGCGGCTGGATCTCGTGTCTCGACGCCGTGTGATCCACGCAGTGGACAGTGCCTATGCGTAGCAAGTCGATCGATCTTGCTTCAGCGAGGGGGCGCGGTCTCGACGTCATTGGACTTGTCCCGGTGGCCCGAGATCTCCACACGGCATGCGTCGGCGAAATCGAGCAGAAACTTGAAGCCGCCGTCGCGGGCCATGGCGCCCAGTTCCTCGATCGGCCTGGCGGGCATCGAGTAGGCCGCGACGATGGTCTCCATGACCTTTTCGGACGCCACGAGAACGGGCTGCGACGCGATCAGCCGCATCTGGGCCGCCGTGGAATAGAGCCTGACAAGGTCTGACGATTCACCCTTGTCCCGGCTCAGCGCATCGCCGTACAGACGGCCGGCCTCCGAGATGAATTGCCGGAACACCTTTTCGCGGTCCGCCTTGGCGCTTGCGCGGTGCGCGGCGCGCAACTGGATGTGCTGGGTCATCCAGTTCGTGTAGAGCGAGGTCAGACCGCCGACCGTGGCGCCGGCAATCCCGAACAGCGCCGAGACGTACTCCGATTGCACGACGGATTCCTGGCTATGCTCGGATTGGCAGTCTCGACCGACAAGGGTCACGCGGCCGACAGCCCCATTGCGACCCCGAAGTCGATGTCCGCTGGCGCACTGTCGATCAGCGCCGCGACATGGCCGAGGGTCCGCGTGGTGACACGGGCCGTGTGGAACCTCACCGGCCCGTCGGGATCCTCGGCGCGCGCTCGGGAGCCGCGTTCGACGCAGGAGACCAGGACGGCGCCGGGGGGCATCGATCTGGCGGCCCGTCGGTAGAGCGATCCTCCCACGGTGTCGATGACGACGGCAGCCCTTCGGCACGACGCATCGAGGCGACCAGGGGTGCTGTCGATCATCCGGCATGCCCCGGGAAGGCGCCAGGCCTGCGCCGAGTTGCAGGAGACGACCCCCGTCGACCGCACGCCGAACGCGGCGGCGAGTTGGAGGGCCAGGGCGCCGACCAGCGGCTCGGCGCCGATGACCAGCACGGTCTCTCCCGGATCGATCCGGCCGATCCCGAACAGCATCTGCCATGCGCAGGTCGCCGCGATCGAGAGTGATGCGGAACGTTCGAAGTCGAGGCGGCGCGGCTTTGCCGACATCATGCTGGCCCGCACGACGACCCGGCCGTCGTCCGTTCGGCGAAGCGCGGTGTCGGTGGCGCCGAAGACCTCGTCTCCGGCGACGAAGCCGCATCGGGCCGAGCGCGCTTCCTCCACGATGCCCGCGATGCCCACGCGCTGGGCGACGACCGGCGTCGCGATCAAGGAAGGTCCGACCAGGTCGACGGTCGAATAGGCGCGATCGTCCAGGCTGCGGACCTTCAGGAGGAGCTCGCCATCCGAGAGCGCCAGGACAGGCTTCGTGAAGTCGCGGGTCAGGCATGAACTCGCTGGAGACGCGAGCGTGCCGAGGCCTGCCGCCGGGGTCGGCGAATGCGGAATATCCGCCGTGGGCGACGCCATCAGAGATGGCCACAGGCGCGGCGGCCGAAGGGTGAGGGAGATCATCTTGGGCGGGCGTGCGCGGGTGAGGGCAGTCTTGCGTCGCGGACGGAAATGACCTGGCCCCCGATGACACAGGGCGCCCGTGGTCGGGGGAGGACGCACCGGCCGTCCGTCCGCCGTCGCGGCGTCGGCGCGGTGGTCGACGCCACGGCCCGTTGCCGTGTGCGGATTCAGTCGATGCGCAGCGTCTGCTTCATGGAGAACTCCTTGGGCATCGGTCGGCCTGGACACTCACGCCATGGCGGCTTCGACGATGGCGACGTCCTGGTCCACCGTGCCGCCGCTGACGCCGACGCCGGCCACGAGCTGGCCGTCCTGCATCAGCGGCACGCCGCCGCCCATCGACGTGAAGCGGCCGCCGGCCATCATCAGCAGCGGGTAGAGCGGCTGGCCGGGCTGCGCCATCGGGCTGAGGTCGGCCGTACGCTGGCCCACCAGCGCCGACGTGTAGGCCTTGCGCTCGGAGATCTCCACCGAGAACAGCCCCGCGCCCTGCATGCGGTGCAGCAACACCACGTTGCCGTGCACGTCGACGACGCAGGCGGACACCGGTACCTTGGCCTTCGTCGCGGCGGCCTCGACGCGCGCCGCGACTTCCTTCGCATATGCGAGCAGATCCATGATCCTTCTCCTGTCAGGTAGGTGGGCACTCGTCAGCGCAGTTGCGCCAGCGCGTCGCCCAGGCGGGTCTCGACTTCGCCGGGCTTCTGGAAGCCGCGCTCGAAGAGTTGCTTGATGCGTCCCTGCGCGGCGGGCCGCTGCACGGAGGCCATGCAGGCCTCCCAGCCGGCCGCGATCTCCACGTCCGGCGGCAGGCTCGCAGAGTTCACCAGGCGCTTGGTGTTGGCGATCGCCCAGCGATCGAAGCCGGCGATGCGCTCGGCCAGCGTGTCGACGAAGCCGTCCAGCTCGGCGTCGGGCAGCGACCGGTTCACGTAGCCGTAGGCCTCGGCGAGATCGCCGGGGATGTCGCGCGAGGACAGCAGCACCTCGAGCGCGCGGTTGCGGCCCATGAGGCGCGGCAGGCGCGCCATCGGGCCGCCGCCGGCGACCAGGCCCACGCCGACCTCCCATTGCGACAGCACGGCCTTCTCGCGGCTCGCGAAGCTCATGTCGCTGGCCAGCAGGAGCTCGCTGCCGTTGCCCGTCGCGCGACCGCGAATCAGCGAGATCGACACGAAGGGCGCGCGGGTGAGGCGCACCAGGATGTCCGGCCACGCCTCCAGGCCGGTCGGCCCTTGCGGCATGCTGGTCAGATCCTCGAAGTTCGCGAGGAAATCCGAGTGGTTCAGGAAGAAGCCATCGACCGCGCTCTCGAAGACGACGACCTTCACTTGATCGTCGGCCTCGAGGGTGTCCATCACCGCGCGCATCTGGGCGACGAAGGGCGGGCCCATCAGGCTCAGCGGGGGGATGTCGAAGACCACGCGGCGATGGGCGGGAGAGCGCTGCAGCAGTTGCACCTGGAGAGGGGCGGGATTCGAGGTCAAGGAAGTCTCCTGATGACGGGCGGGATTGCGTGCTGACCAGTCTCTTCCTCGCGATCCACCGGTTCCATTGCACGTTGGTATCGGCCGTACCAAGGTACGAGATGGCTGCCCAACCCATGAATGAGCCGGACGCGCCAAGATGCAGGCCGGCGACGCACGTTCCCGTTCAGTGGGCGGCCGCGGCGAGGTACTGGTGCACCTGGGCGACGACCGCCGCGCCTTCGCCGATCGCACCGCCGACGCGCTTGACCGAGCCCGAGCGGACGTCGCCGACTGCGAAGACGCCCGCGACACTCGTCTCGAGAGAGCGGGGCGCCGTTCCGGCGGCAGTGGCTGCGTCGGCGCCGGTGAGGATGAACCCGTTGGCGTCCCGCGCGACACCGCAATCCTCGAGCCAACTCGTCTCGGGATCGGCGCCGATGAAGAGGAAGAGGTTGCGAAGTTCCCTCTCGCACGAGACGCCGTCGCGGCGGTTGTTCCATCCGACACCCACGAGACCGCTGCCGCGGTCGCCGCGAAGCGTCGTGAGTTCGGTATGGTTCAGGACCTCGATGTTGGGCGCGTTCGAGATGCGGTCGATCAGGTATTGCGACATGCCGCGCGACAGGTTGGCGCCGCGGACCAGCATGGTCACCCGGCTTGCATGGCTGGCCAGGTACACGGCGGCCTGGCCCGCGGAATTCCCGCCGCCGACGAGCGCGACGTCGGATCGATGGCACAACGCGGCTTCCGTGGCCGATGCCCAGTACCAGATGCCGCGCCCCTCGAGTTCCGCGAGGCGGGGCACGGTGGGCCGCCGGTAGGTCGCGCCGCTCGCGATGACGATGGCGCGACTCTTCAGCCATCGTCCGTCGCCGAGCTGCATCCGCAGGGCATCGTGCGGTGACTCGCGGCGACAGTCCAGGGCACAGGCCTGGACCGGGATCATGATCTCGGCGCCGAACTTCTGGGCCTGGACGAACGCCCGGCTGGCCAGGGACATGCCGGAGATCCCCGTAGGAAATCCCAGGTAGTTCTCGATGCGGCTGCTGGCGCCCGCCTGGCCGCCGAAGTGACGGCTGTCCACCACGATGGTCTTGAGCCCCTCCGAGGCCGCATAGACGGCGACGGCGAGTCCCGCCGGACCGGCACCGATGACGAGGATGTCGCTGCAATCGCTTCGCTCGCGCGTGTCGAGCGTGCCGATGCAGCGCGCCAGTTGGGCCTCCTCCGGGTTGACCAGCACCGCGCCGTTGGGGCAGATCACGGTCACGTCATCGCTCGTCGCGCCGTACTGCGACAACAGCGCGGGCATCGCCCCGGCGTTGTCGATGGGCATGCGCTGGTAGGGAATGGCGTTGCGGCGCAGGAATCCCTGGACCCGCACGAGCTGCGGCGAATCCGGCCGGCCGATCAGGACCGGACCGGCGGACTCCGACTCGATGAGCATCGTCCGGCGGAGGATCAGCGCGCGCGTGATGCGCTCGCCGAGATCGGCCTCGCCGATGATGAGCGCGCGCATGCGCTCGGGCCGGATCAGGAGCGCCTCGACGTCCTCCGTCGCCTCGGCGTCGGTGAACGAGGCGCCTCCGCCGATCTGCCCGATCTCGCCCAGGAACTCGCCAGGCCCGTGTTCGGCGATGGCCAGCTGCTGGCCGGACCCGTCGCGATGCTTCACGACCACACGGCCCGAGGTCAGGACGAAGAATCCGAGGGGACGCTCACCGGCTTTCTTGAGCAGGTCACCGGCCTTGAAACGCCACGCCTCGCCGAAGCGGGCCATGCGGGCCACGTCGTCGGACTCGAGGATCGGAAACACCTCGTCGCGACGCTGCGCCGCGATTCTTTGCACGCCGTCCTGGCTCATCGGGGCCGTCCGTATCCTGCGACCGAGCGACGCGGCCGGAGTCGGTCAGTTGGCGGGCGCGGGGGCGCCGGACGCCGCGTGGCCGTGCTTCTTCAGGCGTGGGTCGTCCGCGCGATCGACGTAGTCGAGGCCCAGCGGTCCGTTCGCGGTGACCTGCGTGACGTATTCGCCGGACTTGGCCCAGTGGAAATGCGCCGTGCCACCGGGCAGGACGACGACGCTGCCGGGCGGATACGGCTTCAGCTTCGATTCGTCGAAGGTCTCGCCCAGCCCGATGTAGAAGATGCCGGAGATGACCGTGTAGATGCGGTCCTCGGGGTGGCGATGCGGTGCCAGCCTGGCGTCGGCAGGAACCTTGACCCGCACCACGTACGGCCCCGGCTTGCTCGGCGTGCCGACGACGATCGCCAGCTGCACGCCTTCGGGGAACGCGGAGAAAGCCTGCCAGTGGATGTTCTCGGGCAGGACCGCGTCGAACTGGTTGTTCGGCAGGCCCTGGGTCAGGGCAGGCAGGGATGCCAGCAGCAGCGTCGCGGCGACGCCGGATCGAATGGCACAGCAAGCACACCTGGAGTTCATGGGTTCTCTCCGTTGTCGGTAATGGGCTGGGTGGCGGCGTCGGACCGTCACGCCGATTGGGAACGGCCTTCCTGCTCGGCGACGATGTAGGTCGCGGCCCACATCGCAGCGTCGTGGGTGGGGGCGCTCTGCGCGTCGTACGCCGCCTGCGCGCGGCGCAGGGCGCCCGCGAGCTCCACCGCCGAACTGAAGACGGCGCCGATCGTGATGCCGTGGCCGGGCAGGCGCGTCGTGACCTCCTGCAGCAGCCATCGGTTGCCATCGGGATCGTCGAGCTCCGCGAACGAACCGTAGGAACGGTGGCCGGGCGCCGGACCCGGCAGCCGGCCTTCGCTGCCCGGACGATGGAACACGCCGCCGGCGTCATGGAAGACCTCGCCCACCGGCGCACCACGCGCCAGCAGGTCGGCGCGCACGGCGTCGATGTCGGACACCACGAGGTAGAGCCCCTTGGACGAGCCGGGTGGCGCGGACGGGATACCGCGGCCGAAGATGATCGAGGCGCCCGAGCCCGGCGGCGTGAACTGCACGACGCGGAAGTCGCCGCCGCGGACGAAGTCCATGTCGCACTTCCAGCCGAGGCCGGCGTAGAAGTCCTTGGCACGATCCACGTCCGACACCGGCAGGACGATGAATTCGAACTTCATGTCGAGCGAAGCCGCGCGGGGCACTTCGCTTTCGGGCTGGTCGGTTGCCTGGGTAGGGCTCATGTCGGGCTCCTGCGATGATCGATGAAGGCTCTCGTGCTCGATGACAACAGAGCAGCGGGAGCGCGTCGATTGGACGTTGGTATCTCCTGAACCTTCGTATCGGTGCCGCCGGTGTCAGTGCTCGGCAAGACGGACTCGTTCGCCCACCGGCAGCTTGCGAACGCGCTCCCCGCCGGCCGCGAAGATGGCGTTGGTCAGCGCCGGCATCACGCAGGAGGTGCCCGGTTCGCCGGTGCCCCCCGGCGCCTCGAGGCTCTTGACGAGCAGCACGTCGATGGCGGGGACCTCGTCGATGCGAAGCACGCGGTAGTCGCCGAAGTTGGACTGCTGCACGCGGCCGTCCTGGAGGGTGATCTCGCCGTGCAGCGCGGCGGACAGCCCGAAGACGATGCCGCTCTCCATCTGGGCGCGGATCGTGTCCGGATTCACGGCGATGCCGCAGTCGACGGCGCACCAGACGTGCGTCGGCGTCACGGAGCCATCCTTGCCGAGCGTGACCTGGGCGACCATCGCGATGAAGCTGCCGAAGCCGATGCACAGCGCGATCCCGCGACCCTGGCCGGATGGGAGCGGCGCATCCCATCCGGAACGCTGCGCCGCGAGCTGCAGCACGTTTCTCGAGCGGGGATTCGCCTCCAGCATGGCCACGCGATAGGCCAGCGGGTCCTGCCCGGCGTTGGCAGCCAGCTCGTCCACGAAGGTCTCGACCGCGAACGTGCCGCGCGTGACGCCGACGCCGCGCCAGAACGCGGTGGGGATGCCGGGCGGTTCCTGGGCGACCCAGTCGACATGCAGCGCGCCGACGGCATAGGGCAGGTCCGCCGCGCTCTCCACCGCGTCGGGGTCGATCCCGTCCTTGATCCACTGCGGGGCGAAGCGCGCGGCGATGGACGAACCGACGATGCGATGCGTCCAGGCCGTCACCTTGCCGTGGTCGTCGACGGCTGCCGCGAGGCGGTCGTAGTAGTAGGGGCGGTACATGTCGTGCTGGATGTCCTCCTCGCGCGACCAGATCACCTGCACGCATCCGTCCACCTGCAGGGCGATCTGCACGGCACGGATCGTTCCGTCGACTTCCAGCCGCCGGCCGAACCCGCCGCCCAGGAGATGGTTGTGGATGCGCACCTTGTCGCGTGGCAGGCCCGTGATGCGCATCGCGGCGTCCTGCGTGAAGACCGGTACCTGCGTCCCCACCCAGATGTCGCAGCCCTGTGCCGTGATGTGCACCGTGCAATTCATGGGTTCCATGGCGGCGTGGGCGAGGAAGGGCTGCTCGTAGACGGCTTGCACCTTGCGCGCGGACTTCTCGACGACCGCCTCGGCGGCGCCGTCATGGCGGGCGACCGCGCCGGGTCGCCGGGAGGCCTCGGCCAGTTGCTCCACTACGTCGGCCGTGGTCAGGTGGGCATGCGGCCCGGCGTCCCAGGTCGGTGCGGCCGCGGCGAGGCCTTGTCGCGCGGCCCAGGTGTGGATGGCCACCACGGCCACCGCGTCGTCCAGGCGCACGACCTGCAGCACGCCGGGAACGGCCTTCGCCTTGGCTTCGTCGACCGTGGCGAGTCGTCCGCCGAAGGTCGGCGAGATGGCGACGGCGGCGTACTTCATGCCTGGCTGCCGGGTGTCGATCCCGAACCGCGCCTGGCCGTTGACCTTGATCGAGGAATCGAGGCGTCGGTGGGCGGTGCCGATCAGCTTGAACTCTCCGGGCTTCTTGAGGACGACGTCCTTCGGCACCGGAAGGATCGCTGCCGCGTCAACCAGATCGCCGTAGCCGAGTTCGCGACCGGAGACATGCCGGACGCGTCCGTTCTCGGCGCGGCACGTCACGGGGTCGACGCTCCAGTGCCGCGCCGCGGCCATGATGAGCATGGTTCGGGCCGTCGCGCCCGCGTTGCGCAAGGGCAGCCAGGTGCCGCGGATGGCCGTCGAGCCCCCGGTGATCTGGGCGCCGATCAGCGGGTTGGCGTAGAGCTTGTTGTCGGGCGGCGCATGCTCGATCGCGATGTCGTCGACGTCGACCTCGAGTTCCTCCGCGATCAGCATCGGGAGGGACGTGTACGTGCCTTGGCCCATTTCGATGACGGGCATCACGAACGTGACCTTGCCGGCGCGGTCGATGCGCAGGAAGGCGTTGGGCGCGAACGGCAGGTCGCTGGTCGGCGTGTCCCGGATCTCGCCACGTGATGGCAACCCGAACGAGAGCAGCAGCCCGCCGACGCCCGCGGCGACCGTGACTTTCAGGAACCGGCGACGAGAAGCGTCGGCGGTCCCGTTCCGAAGTTCCGCGGCGTGCATCTCAGGCCATCCCGTGAACGGTGGGATCCTGCTTCGCAGGCGAGGTGTTCATGGCGGCTTGCTTGATGGCCGCGCGAATCCGCGGATAGGTGCCGCAGCGGCAGATGTTGCCGCTCATCGTGGCGTCGATGTCCTCGTCGCTGGGGGCGGGCCTGCTCGCCAGCAACGCAGCGGCCGACATGATCTGGCCCGACTGGCAATAGCCGCATTGCGGCACGTCCAGCGTCAACCAGGCGGCCTGGATCCGCCTGCCCTCGGGCGTCGAGCCGACCGACTCGATGGTCGTGATCCGCTTTCCGGCGGCCTGCGACACCGGCGTGATGCAGGATCGCACGGGCCGGCCGTCGAGATGGATCGTGCACGCACCGCACAGCCCCGCGCCGCAACCGAACTTGGTTCCGGTCATGTCGAGGACATCGCGCAACGTCCACAGCAGCGGCATCTCGGCGGGAACGTCGACTTCGCGCTTGTCTCCGTTGATGTCGAGGATGATCATGGAA
>Ga0209759_1001860_pt1 | contig 10499 bp, 13 predicted proteins | sample AraplaCL_Col_mMS_FD_184261 | JGI IMG/M metagenome (GOLD analysis project Ga0209759, IMG submission 184261) | Arabidopsis root microbial communities from the University of North Carolina, USA - plate scrape CL_Col_mMS (SPAdes) (version 2) | ecosystem: Host-associated > Plants > Roots >...
GGCGAGCCCGCGGCGTTCACCCTTCAACTCGAGAGCGAATAGGTGAGCGCCATGCGATTCAAAAGCCTGCGCGCGAGAATTGCGTTCGTCGTCGTGCTGATGATGCTGGGGGCGCAAGCGGCTGCGTATGTCGTCATCAGTTCGGTCATCGAACGCAATGCGGTCAGCAACGCGCAAGAGCAACTCGCTGTCGCTGAGCGCGTCTTCCGGCAAGTGCTGAGCACCAACGCCGAAAAGCTGACGCAGGCGGCCACGGTCGTGGCGGCCGATTTCGGATTTCGCGAGGCCGTCGCCACGCATCACGAAAGCACCGTCGTTTCGGCGCTGAGAAACCACGGCAGCCGCATCGACGCCGACCTCGTGATCCTGGCCGGTCTCGACGGCAAGCTCATTGCCGATAGCCGCGGCTATACGCACGGCAGCCAGGCGTTCCCCTTTCGCGCGTTGATGCAGACCGCGACGCACGGGAGCGAGCGCTCTGCTATCGAAGTGATCGACGGGCGTCTTTATCAACTCGTCGCCGTGCCCGTCAAAGCGCCGCTGCCCGTGGCTTGGGTCGCGATGGGTTTTCTGATCGACGACAGGATGGCGCGCGAAATGGCGAGCTTGACCTCGCTCGACGTTTCTTTCTTCGATCAACAGCCTGACGGACGCTGGACCGCGTTGGCGAGCACGCTGTCGGCCCAGCGTACTGCCCACATGAACCCGAGCGATGTGGCGGACGATCGCTACGCGACGCGTGTGATCTCGCTGACCTCCACGGGCAAGCCGGTGGTCGTCGTGCTCCAGCGCTCGCTGACGGCCGCGATGGCACCGTTTCATCGGCTGCAGTCGACCTTGCTCGTTATTACGCTGATCGGCGTCTTGCTGTCGATCGCGGGCAGCATCGTGACGGCCCGCAGCGTGACGCGCCCGATCGCCGCGCTGAAGCATTTCGCGCGCCGCGTCGGCTCGGGCGATTATGCCGAGCCGATCGCCGTCAGCCATCAAGACGAAATCGGCGAGCTTGCACAGGCGTTCAACCGCATGCAAGAAGGTATTTCGCGCCGTGAGCATCGGATCACCGAGCTCGCTTACACCGATCGCCTGACGGGCCTGCCCAACCGCGCGATGTTCAGCGACAGGCTGCAGCAAGCCATTGCGGAGGCGCTCCCGAACGAAACGCCGTTCGGCGTCATGCTGATGGATCTCGATCGCTTCAAGTACGTCAACGATACGCTCGGACACCCGATCGGCGATTTGCTGCTGCGCGAAGTGGCGCTGCGTTTGCGCGATGCGTTGGCGGTTCATTCGGGCTTGGTGGCCCGCTTGGGTGGCGACGAATTCGGCGTGCTGTTGCCCGATGCCGATCTCGCCGATGTGGAGCGAGTCGCCACTCAAATACTGAAGGCGCTCGAGCAGCCGATCTCGATCGAGGGACAGCCCGTCGACGTCGGCGCAAGCATCGGCATCGTCACATTTCCCGATAACGGCGTAGACATGAACGTGCTGCTGCGGCGAGCCGACATTGCGATGTACGTCGCGAAGCGATCGAATGCAGGCGTGGCGCGTTACGAGGAGCGCTACGATAACAGCAGTGCCGAGCGGCTTTCGCTGATGAGCGAGTTGCGGCGCGCGGTCGAGCAAGATCAGTTATTACTGTTCTATCAGCCGAAGGTCGATCTCTCGACGCAGACGGTCAAATACGTAGAGGCATTGGTTCGATGGGATCACCCTACGCGCGGCTACGTGTCGCCCGATCAGTTCATCCCATTTGCCGAGCAGACGGGATACATCAAGACGATTTCGTATTGGGTTGCAGACAAGGCCATTCGGCAATGCGCGATGTGGCGTGATGTCGGCATCGAATTGGCTATATCCATCAATGTTTCGGCGCGCGAGCTGATTCAGTCGTCGCTGCCCGACACGTTCGCGGGGTTGCTGCGCAAATACAATGTCCCGGCCGAATTGTTGTGGATCGAGATCACCGAAAGCGCGATCATGGACGACCCGAATCATGCGATCGAAACACTCGATCGATTGCACGCCCTAGGTATACGCCTTTCCGTCGACGATTTCGGAACCGGCTATTCTTCGTTGTCGTATCTGAAGCGAATGCCTGTCGATGAATTGAAAATCGACAAATCGTTCGTTATGGGGATGACCGAGAACAGGGACGACGAAACGATCGTGCGTTCGACGATCGATCTCGCCCACAACATGGGGCTCAAGGTCGTTGCCGAAGGCGTGGAGTCGGAAGCGGTCTTGCAACGGTTGACCGATCTCGAGTGCGACTTGGCGCAGGGTTTCCATTTGAGTCGACCGCTGCCACCTGATCGGCTCGAAGCATGGCTCAACAGCTGGCACGAGGCCCGCTGTGTGACGGGTGTGCGGTAAAAAAGGGGGCCCCATTCGAGATCTCGTCACTCAGCGCGGAATGATCGGCGCGGCGGTCACACTTTGGATTCAGCAAGCCAATGGAACGCATCGCCCGTCGTTGTCGCCGTCCTGTGACTGGCTCCCGGCCGGCTGCAGCAAACGAGGGATATCCCATTGACATCTACCGCCGCTCCTCCCTATAATGGGATATACGCTCGACATATACGCAGGAGCTCTTCGTGGAACAAGGTGCCATCTTCAAAAGCAACCGCAGCCAAGCGGTCCGCTTGCCCAAATCTGTGGCGCTTCCTGACGATGTGAAGCGGGTCGACGTAGTGGCCATTGGCCGCACGCGCATACTTACCCCTGCAGGAGAGTCATGGGATAGCTGGTTTGACGGGGAAGGGGTGAGCCCGGACTTTATGTCCGCACGCGAGCAGCCGGATGATCAGGAGCGTGAGGGCTTTTGATGCTCAAATACATGCTCGATACGAACATCTGCATCTTTACCACCAAGAACAAGCCCCACGAAGTTCGCGACGCATTCAATCGTCATGAGGGCCAGCTCTGCATCAGCACAGTGACCCTGATGGAGCTGATCTACGGCGCAGAAAAGTCCGCGGCGCCGGAAAGAAATCTGGCGGTGGTGGAAGGCTTTGCGGCCCGGTTAGACGTCTTGGCGTATGACCGCCAAGCTGCCATGCATAGCGGTCAACTCAGAGCCGAGCTGCAAAAAATTGGCAAGCCGATTGGCCCCTACGACCAGATGATCGCCGGTCATGCTCGATCGCAAGGCATGATCTTGGTGACAAATAACATTCGGGAATTCGAACGAGTGCCCGGTTTGCGGGTTGAAGATTGGGTATCCGCTACGCGGTAAGCGCGCATGGATGCCAGAGTCGAGACAGGCGGCATCTCATAACTGCAATTTCACTGTACTGCGCCGACCGACATCGAGTCCTTTAGGCCAGCTTATGGGACTTGAGCCAGTCCTTCAGCGCTGCATTCATGCGCGTCTGCCAGCCCCGTCCCGTCGCCTTGAAGGCTTCGAGCACTTCGTCGTCGAGCCTGCTTGTCGTCGCGGTCTTGTGACTGCCTAGCGGCCGGCCGCGGCCGCGGCGTACGAGCTTGTCCCCGACGTACTCTTCCGCTTGTTGAAAAAAATCGTCGGTCAGCTCCGGCGCGTCGTCCGGATCAATCCACTCGGTATGCGTAGCGCGCTTGCTCACGGTCATTTGCCTTCCTCATGCTCACAATGCGGCGAGCCTCGCCGCGGGGAGTCCATACCATGACGACCATCCGACCATCCAACTTGCCGACCGTGATGTAGCGTAATTCGGCTCCGTCACCGGATCGTCCTCCGGCGTTCGGAGAAATTCTCGTGTCACGACGGCAAATGTTCCTCTCGTGGGTTACTCGTTTGCGCCGACTCGAAGCGTCATGACCGGGGCCCGTCAAGAGCCAGGATTGGAGCACAGCACACAGGCCGAGGCGGAACTGCCGTGTCTTTTCGGACATCCGCGCGGAAGGCCAACTGTCACAGGGCAGGCGCGCGGCAAGTACCCCCGTCAAGAAGGCCACAGAACCGCCAGCCGCGAGCGTGGCGGCGCACAGCAGAGGCGTTACGCTCGCGGGGTGATTCCGGAGTCCGTGAGCGCCGGATGACGCGCGATATGGTCATCGTTGAGGTCAACGGCAAGCCCGTAGGCGACTACCGCAATGGACCGTATGAATGCAGGCGCATGCGCCCGATTGATCTCGCGACCGACAACTGTTTCGCCGGTATGCGCGAATTCCAGCATCCCTGAGGTGATATGCTCACGCACGCGCCGAATTGAAAAAATGTCAATGGCGCCGATGAACAAAAACACGAGAGAGCGTATGGGCCAAACCTGCACAGCTGGTTTCTACCCTGCATTCAAAGAGAACATGCAAGCGATCGGCCTGACCGCGCCGCCAAATCTGTTCGCCTCGCAAACGAGTACGCTCGGCGCCATCGGGCAGCTTGCGGGCATCGTCAAGACGATGGGCATGAAAGTCACGCTACGCGAGCTCATTGGCGCGGGTGAGACGGTCGAAAAGCTCGCCTTCCTCGGCGCGCTCTATGGCGCGTACTACCTCGGCGGCATGGTCGGCAGTCTCATGGTTGCTGGCGATGGGTTCTACCAGTGCAAGGCAGGCCCCGGCGCGGCGGCGCGCACGCATCAAATGATTTTCGCGTCGGGTGTTGCGCCGTTTTCGCCAGCCATGCAACTGTTTCTGATACACCATCCCGAACTGTTCGATTTGTCGTCGCCAAAGCGCACGACGTACGGGATGCATGCGCGAGCGGGCACGGGGTTGAAGTGATGAAAGCATGGCTCATCGATCGCGGCCTGTTGCTGCTTTGCGCGCTTGGGTTCGTTGCCGGCGTGATCTTCCTGTCGCGATGGGTCGGCAACGACAACGTGTATTCGACGGTCGTCACAGTGACGGCCGTCGGGCTATGGTTTCGGGTCGCACGCCTGACGAAGCTATTGCGTCAACACGGGATTGATCCGGACGAAGGCCGTACGACGCTGAAACGTTGAGCGGGACTTTCAAATCGTCGAGGGCGGTCGTTGCGGCGAACTGCTGAAACTGTATGAGATGCCGTGCTGGCTCGACTCCGGCCTCCGTGCGGGGATTCGGCTGACTGGCGCAACTCGCCCCGCCTAACGGGGCGCTTGCCGTCAAACAACATTCAAACCATTCGTAAGATTTCGTCGGCGCCGCCCTTCTTCCAGGCGAAAACTATTCTCAGCTCTGCCCGATTCCCGCCAAATGGCGCATAGCGAGGTGCCAGGCGGCGCTCAAAATGCAAAAGGCCCTCGGCATTTGCCTTAGGGCCTTGATTTTCCTAGGTTTCATCCACCTAGCATCACTTCGAATTTTGGCGCGCCCGGCTGGGATCGAACCAGCAACCCCTGCCTTCGGAGGGCAGGCGTAACATGCGTATTTTACGTTTTAAATCAAATAGATAGAAAAACAACCAATTTGAGGTTTGTCAATTTTTTGACGAATTTTCTACCCTCCCAGACGCTCGACACCGCCATTTGTCAAAATCGCCCCGGTGTAGACGCTTACTGTCATCAATCGTAGTGGTGACGATCAGTGGAGATCGCTTAGGCAGCTGGGAATTTGAGATCAAACAAGGTGCGAAGTACGGCTTCAACGGTTTTTCGGTAGTCGTTGACTTGTCGATCTGTAATCCCAACGGTGGCTCGCTCATGGACAAGCTTATTACGTAACCCATAATAGTGGGTGATCTTGTCCAAAACCTCTTGTTTGATGGTCACATGAGCGATCACCTCTTTAATCACATTGGATCGCTTGGCGAAAATTTCGAGAATTTTGGCATCCGTATATTTGTAGGGCGGGAATAAATCAGTCCGACTAACGATGAACTCCTTGAAGGCAATCTCCAGATTGCTATCAAGGAGAATGAGAGCAGCTCGATTTTTCGTCTCTAGCTTCTGTCGACCAATCACATCAACAAGACCCATCGCCTCCACGAGTCCGATCGTCCATGGCTTCGCGTCCATCACCCGCGTATTCGAGACGCGCAATTGATCGACACGAGCTAGCTTCCTTGTACGAGGTAACTTGGGTAAAACTGTACGCTTCGGCGAAAGAGCATCTGTTGGATCGACAATCTCCATCTCTCCGGCTTCGTAACCGAACACGTCGCTGTCCCAATTGTGTTTGAGTCGGCGCGAAAGAGAACTGAAATAGCTTACGAAATTAATCAGCCGTGGACGGATTTGCACGAACGCTGGATGACTATAGTTCAAGTCGCTCTTACTACTGTTCCACGGCATGATCTCCGGTGGACCACTAAACTGAATGATTGCTCGGCAAAGCGAGGCGTCGGGGTGTGGGACACCAGCTTCACCAGAAATGAAGTAACCGACATCGCGAGTGCGCAACTCCTTTACGATGAGGCGATCATTACAATAAAAGTAGACGCCGTAGTTATCGGCCTCAGGCACACGATCGCGAATAAGTCCTGCTCGAAGGGTCACGGTGAGCGTTTTATCGTCAACCGGAGAAATTTCAAATGTCGCGACCCGAGGTCGGTAGTCCGGCGGATAGGCCCAAGAGTCAAAAGTAACAGCATCGACAGATTTCTTATTTAATCTAATATCGCAGCGCTGATTGATAAACCATGAGTACGTTTCGCCGAGGTGAACACGTAGGTGCTCCACATCCGACACATTGAATCCTTGGCGCACCTTCGAGATGTCAACTGTAGTCGTGCCTGGCGAAATGTCAGGAGCCCCATAGACGTCGAGGTTCCAGTCGTCAGAGTTCAGCCAATCGTTGGTGATATAAACTTGAACGCCATTTCCGCGACCGAAGCGCGAACGAATCTCCACTTGTTCACCGAGAGCGATGCCAGCTCGTTTCCCGCCCACCCCGAATGTTCCGATAACATGGTGACCGTCACGAATACTACTTGCTCCAGGGGCGATTAGTAGCCGCACATCGTCCTCGCGAACACCACCTGCGTTGTCAGATACGCGAATCATTTGACGCTCAATGTCGAGCTGGACATCGATTACCAGCCCGGGCTTTCTCCCATTAGCCAGCCAAAAATCGAGTGCGTTATCTACAAGCTCGCAGATACCAGTGAGGATGTTGTAGTCACTAATTATCGAGAGGAACATCCGCTTTTCTGGCGTCCCGTCGATTCGGGTGAGCACTTGCCGGTTTGTTATCAAGGGTCCCTCTCGGCTTGGTCGGTCCAGGCAAGAATAGCAGCTTCACCGATAAGTTGTTGGTGGACGAGGAAGCTTTCTCCCCCTTGGCAGAAATCGACGGCCTTGACTTCGGGGCGAAAATTTTGTTTGTTAGTCATCAGGCTAACAAACAAAATAAATGAACCAACAACTTGCAGACTTCTATAACCACCTGAATGAGGCAGTAGTAACCACCAACGATTTCACCGAAGGCACCAAGTTTCGCAAACGCGAGAAGGCCGATCAATTCGCCTACTGCGGCCTCAATCCCGTCTACCGAGCTTACCTCAGCTTCGACCTCGACCAACCCGCATCGGCGTTCCAGTTCGAGGATGCCGAACTGCCTGCCCCCACGATCATTACCGTCAATCGGAAGAATGGGCATTGCCACATGCTCTACCGCCTCAATACGCCGGTTGCGTATCACGAGAACAGCCGAAGCGCCCCACAAGACTATTTCGAAGCGATGCAGTCCGCGATGGAATCCCGCCTGTCGGCCGACACCGCCTTCAATCATACCATCACGAAAAACCCGCTACATCCTGCATGGGAAGTCATTGCCTTCCCTACCAGCTACGACTTGGCGGACTTCACCGAATGGATCGACCTGCCCCGATGGTCGACCAAGCATTCGCTACCCGAGCACATACAGATCCAAGGACGAAACGACGAACTGTTCCACACGCTTCGCATGTGGGCATATGGTGCCGTGCGACAGCACGTCGACATGGATGCTTGGTATCGATCAGCTCTCGCCCAGGCAGAAGACATCAATGGACATTTCGACCGGCCGCTGCCGTTTTCTGAGGTCAAGGCCACCGCTCGTTCTGTTACCAAATGGCATTGGAAAAACCGGAATTCGGCAGATAGCCGTCGCCGTGTGTTGACTTTCGTCGACGAAACAGCCGTCGAACGCATGCGTAGCGGGGTAGGCCACACTAACGCCGTGCGTCGGCAGAAGTCGCTAGACACACTGGTCAACGCAGCCAATGAGCTATATCCCACCTATGGAAACGAGCTTAGCCGTCGCCTGCTCATGGAGCACACCGGCATGAACATAAAGACCGTCAGCAAATATTTCCAGGAAGCAACCGCGCACCTTGGACCGAGATACTAGAAAACTTGCCCAAGCAAATCGCCGTAAGCCCAAATCGCAGTACCAAGAACGATCATCCACGCCCCGAGATAACCCGCTGCCTTGTCCAGACGATCTTGACGAAACCGCTCAATCGTCTCTTCCTCGTATTTAACCTTTGCAGTCTGAATCGGACCGGAGTCATCTATTGAGACGATTCTTCCCGTTGCGACATGCATGGATGCACCACCCACACCATGTTTGCCTAGGCGAATGATGCTGCGGTAACCGAGCAATGCGCCAGCCAACGTAACAATAGCCCCCGATCGCTGAAACCACTCCCATGATGATTTCCCCAGGTCGGCATGGATAGACAAACCGACGGCCAACATCGAAAAAATGAGAAGGAATCCGGGGTTTTGAAGCGTTTTCCGCATCCGAAGAACACCAAACGAAATCAACTAGCCAGCGTAACGACCGTTTGGCTTGTGGTCGAGTACTTGATGGATGTATTGCCCTCGCGACTGTCCCGGGGCTGTGAATGCTTCCCACACATGCGGGGGACAGCCGGAATACCACCACTCGACGCCGTCGGGGAAACGCACGTAAATCGTTTCGGATTCCACATCGTATTTTTCTGCGACGATCCGGGTTGAGCCAGCCACAGGGAGCCAATCATTCATGTTCAGCCTCGTAGGTTCCACGCCAAGCCGCCAAAGGTGCAGCAACGTCGGGAGGTTGAGGATCCATACGCCATGAATCAAGCGAGGGATCTTCAGCTAGTGGCATTGGATTCGGTTTATCCAGCATCGCCCGAACGGGTAGGACGAGCGACTCCCCGCTCACTATCGCCTCACCTGTGCGCAGTGATGGCAAAACTGCAGCAAGTCCTGCCACCATATCCGGTAGAGCAGAACGTATTGCCCCCTGATCTCCAGCATTTGTCAAGCGGAGAGCAATCAGGGTCCCGCATTGCGCCAGAGCGGTGTCCGGGAGCTCCGTTGGTCGCTGCGTTACAAGCAAGAGCCCCACCCCATATTTACGGCCTTCCCGAGCGATACGATTGGCCGAGTCGCGAGTCGTTGCGTTAGCTGATTCACCCAAGTATCGGTGAGCTTCCTCAAGGACAACCAAAACCGGGCTTGGCCTTCCGATGCCTGGTCCCTCCGGTTCACTTCTAAGCGCGACTTCAAATAGCATATTGAGAACTACGCCGATAGCGAGATCAGCCGCCACGGCAGGCACCCCGCTGAAATCAAGCACCGAAACGGGACGATCGCCGCCGAGCCATTCCTGCATAACTTCCACGAGGGGATCAGGTCCAGCATGGTCACCCATCGGCTCTTGAAAGAATCTGAGCCGCTGATCTAGCAACCCGAGGCGTAGCAACTCAGGCATAGAACCGTACACGCCGTAAGTTGGCGCTTGATGCGGAGCTTGGCCGCCTTGCCCATATGGCGTGAATCTAGCCGGCCGAAGCGTGGCCGGGTCACCATCCTCCTCCCGACATGACGTAGCCGGATTTCCCTTCTCACGTCGAGTTTCGCGGTTCTCGGAGTCGAGCCTATGCCATACAGGTCGGATGTCGAATGGAACCGGAGTATCGGCAGTAACCGCAGTCGGATCCAAGTTCAGCCACTCTGCGGCCGTTACGAATTCTCGCCGCGCTTGAGCGACCAGCTCATTGAATCTATTGATGAAGCTCGCACCGCCTGAAGTGCCTGTAAAGATGCGTATTATGTCTACGGCGGGAAGCGCCCAATAAGGGACCCGCAATCGGTTCTCGGCCCCGCCCGCCAACACGCTGCGAACCGACGCACTATCGGCAAGTGCTCGCGCATACTCACCGTGCGGATCAACAACGACTATGTTTGCCGCCCGCCACCCTCCATGCACAAAATTCTGCATCAGTGAGGCGACAACGCTCGTCTTCCCAGATCCGGTCGACCCCACAACCGCCGCGTGACGCACCACAAATTTCGATACGTTTACACAGACAGGCACATCCTCAGCCGCAGCCAAGCGCCCCAAACGAAGATGTGTTTCATCCGCTCGTGGAAATATAGCCGCCAGCTCTTCGGGGGTCGCGAAATGCACCGGGTCATCGAGACCCGGGAACGTGCCGACTCCGCGCTGGAACCGCCCTGTCGCACGATCAATCTCTCCGAGAAGTTGAACCTGAAGCCACCGCTCGTCTCGTTGAACTGCATCAAACGGAGCCACTTTGTCGGCAAGCTCGGAGATTCCTACTAAGGTGACGCTCGCAATGAGATCAATGAGACCTTGTGGAATCCTCACCAAGGATC
>Ga0209759_1001861_pt1 | contig 10498 bp, 8 predicted proteins | sample AraplaCL_Col_mMS_FD_184261 | JGI IMG/M metagenome (GOLD analysis project Ga0209759, IMG submission 184261) | Arabidopsis root microbial communities from the University of North Carolina, USA - plate scrape CL_Col_mMS (SPAdes) (version 2) | ecosystem: Host-associated > Plants > Roots >...
CGCCGTTCTGCTCGCCCTCCTTGATCGGCCAGGTGGCGAGGACCGCGTGCGTGTGCTTGTCGACCACCGCGACCTCGCTCTTGCCCGCCACGTTGATGAAGATGCGGTTGCCGTGCTGCTCGGCCTGCATGGCCTCGGTGAAGTCGGTGTCGAAGCCGACGTCGCCCAGTCGCTTGCCGCTGAGCGGGTCGACCTCCGACACGATCACGTTGGGCATCTTCTTGCTGGCGTTCTTGCCGCCCGTGACGATCCAGACGTGGCCGGTCGACGGGTCGAAGCGAGTCGAATCGGCACCCGGGGTCAGCTGCAGCTTGCCGGTCACCCGGTAGGTCTTCGCGTCGAGCAGCTTCGAGAGGCTGTCCCCGCTGTCGGTCACGAGCAGGCGGTTGGCCTTGGGCAGGTAGACGATCGCATGCGGCGCGTCGAAGCCCTTGACGCTTCGCAGGTGCTTGCCCGTTCGCAGGTCGAAGACTTCGAGGGAGCTGCCGTCCTCCCCCGCGAGGAAGAGGCGATGACCCGGAACGTCGACACCGAAATGGTCGAAGTCCCCGGTGTACTCGGGTAATTCGGTGCGGCCGACGAGCTTGAGGCTCGCGGTCCGTGCAGCGTCGGCCGCCATCGCGGTCATGGAGCCGGCCGCGAGGAGCGCGCCCAGCAACGACAGGAGGAATGTCTTGGATTGCATGGGTGGCGACTCTAGGCAGGCCGAATAAAGCAAACCTGACGCGCTTCTTAAAAATGATTCAGGTGCCGTCAAGCTGAATTGCGGGAACCATCACTTGCAAGCGGGCATGAAGTTCTTCATAGTTCTCTCGACAGCAGAGTTCACGAGGCCTTCCGGATTCACCCTCCGGAGGGCGATCGATCGAACCGCACCGGAGACATCGACATGAAGATCTTGATCATCGAAGACCAGGTCCGCCTCGGCCAGTTCCTCAGGCAGGGACTCACGGAATGCCGCTACACGGTGACCTGGGTGAAGACCTGCAAGGAAGCCAACGACGCTCTTGCGGAAGCGCCGCAGGACGTCATCATCCTCGACCTGGGCCTGCCGGACGGGGATGGCCTCGACCTGCTGCGCGAATGGCGCAGCAGCGGCTTCACGGAGCCGGTGCTGATCCTCAGCGCGCGCGATACGGTGGCCGACCGCGTCAAGGGACTCGATGTCGGCGCCGACGACTACCTGCAGAAGCCGTTCAGCCTGGACGAACTGCTGGCGCGCATCCGCTCGCTGGTCAGGCGCCAGTCCACCGTGAAGCAGACCACGCTCGAACACAACGGCGTGCAGCTCGACCTGCTGGGCCACACGGTCCGGCTCAACGGCCAGCCCGTGGATCTCACCAGCCGCGAATACGCCCTGCTCGAGATCTTCATGCAGAACCATGGCCGCATCCTTCCGCGCACGCTGATCGCCGAGAAGATCTGGGCATCCAATTACGACGTCGATACCAACCTGCTGGACGTCTACATGAGCCGCCTGCGCTCCAAGCTCGAGACGACGCCTGGCAAGCACCTCTTCAAGACCGTGCGCGGAGTCGGCTACCAGCTCGTATGACATCCATCGGAACCCGCATCGCCACGTGGTACGCGTGCGCTGCGACGGCCACCCTGGCCGGCATGTCGGTGGTGGGATATCACTTCCTCGAGAACCACCTGATCCATGGCCTCGATCTCTTCAACGAGGCCGAATTCGGGCAGATCGAGGCTCATCTCGGACCCGACTACAGAACTCTCAGCGTCCCGTTCATCGAGATGCGGATTCGAGACATCGCCGATTTCTCGTACACGCTGTTCTACATCGAGATCGACGTCCCCAAGAAGGGCGCCGTGTTCCGCTCCACCAACCTCAACGGACAGACCATCCCCGACGTCCGCGGGGAGAAGCGCTTCGTCACGGTCATTCCCGACGTCGGAGAGGTGCGCGCCACCGAGTTCCAGAAGATCCCGTTCGAGGTCACGATCGCGACGCCGATGCGTCCCGTCCGCGATCTCATGGCGAGCTACGTCCAGGTTTCCGCGATGCTGCTGGCAGGCATGCTGGTCATCAGCCTGGGCATCGGATTCGGCTTCAGCCACATACTGCTCTGGCCGATCCGCCTGATCCGCGACACGGCCAACCGCATCCGCTCCGACAACCTCAGCGAGCGGATTCCCGTGGGCGACGTGCAGGACGAGATCTCCGACGTCGCCCGCCTTCTCAACCAGATGTTCGATCGGCTCGAGTCGTCCTTTGCGCACATCCGTCAGTTCACGGCCGACGCGTCGCACGAGCTCAAGACCCCGCTGTCGCTGATCCGCCTTCACTCCGAACGCATGCTGGCCGACCCCTCACTGGGCAACCAGCATCGGGAGGCGGTCCAGGTGCAATTGGAGGAAGTCGAACGGCTCACGAGAATCATCGAGGAACTGCTGTTGCTGTCTCGCGCCGACGCCCGGGTCATGGAGCTCCAGCTGACGCGGCAATCCCCGTCGTTGCTGCTTCAGAGCGTTGCTCAGGACGCGGAAGTCCTGGTCGAACACCATGGCATGCGCTTTCTCCTCGACGAGCAGGGTTCGGGTCTCGTCGCCTACGAGCTCAAGTGGATGCGCCAGGTGCTGCTCAATCTGCTGACGAACGCCATCCACGTCTCTCCGCCCGGGGGCCTCATCAGGCTGTCCTCGTCGCTGCGCGACGGATCCTGGTGGCTCGAAGTGGAAGACCAGGGGTCAGGCTTGTCGCCGACCGAGCGCGAGCGCGCCTTCGATCGGTTCGTGCGACTGGGCGGCCCTCGTGCGGACTATCCGGGCAGCGGCCTGGGCCTGGCCATCTGCCGAAGCATCGTCGAATTGCACGGCGGCCACATCTCGGCTTCGGCCGGAACCGGCGACGTCGGCCTGCGCGTGATCATCGAGATCCCGACCGACGTCGCCTGACGTCCGAGGTCAGAACTTGGCCTGCAAGGTCGCGTAGACGAGCCGTCCCAGCGGGGAATAGGTCGCGACGTCGGCATTGTTGTCGGTGAACGCCTGAGGCGACTGCGGCGGCATGCGATTGGTGATGTTGTTGACGCCCAGCGCCACGTCCCAGCCCTTGAGGCCGAAGCTCGTGATCGGATCACCCTTGTAGCCGACGCGCATGTCCCAGCTCAGGAAGCTGCCGACGTGACGCGCCGTGAGCGTCTTGCTTGTCTCGAACACGATGCCGCCGGCACCGATGTCCCGCACCGAGGCAACGTATGTGTTGCCGAGCGTCGCGTTCCAGTGATCGGCGGCCCAGTCCAGCGTCGTGTAGAAGCGGTACTTCGGCATGGTGCCCTGGACGCCCGTACCGCCGTTGGTGGCGTAGCCGGCGTACTCGTAGAACTTCTGGTACGGCAGCGCCTGGAACTTGTACGACTGGAAGATGGTGCCTATCGTGCCCAGCGTGAACGAGCCGGCGTCGCCGGCCTCCCATTCGTATTCGGCGTTTGCGTTCCACGCCCGCACCTTCAGGCCGCCCAGGTTGGTGAAGCGGTCGATGGCGTACACGTTGAGCGAGTTGTTCGGGTCGGCGCGCAGGTAGGCGCTCAGGTCGCCCGGGTTGGCGAACGGCACCGCGCCCGGTTGCCCCGGGAACGCGTTCTTCGCCAGGTTGGCGGCGAACGGCGAGGCGGAGCCCGCCTGGTCGACGCTCTGCAGGATGTTGGTGAAGCCGATGCCGCCCGGGTAGCCCTTCTGGTCGACCGACGAGAACTCGATGGAGGTCGTCAGGCCCGGCAGCGCGGACGGTTGCCACGCCAGGTTGAGCGAGCGTGTCGAGGCCCTGGACGGCTTCAGGTTCGGGTTGTTGCCGTCCTCGCCCTGCAGGCCCGGGTTGGCCAGGCCGAACACGGTCTGGATCACGCTGCTGCCGACGATGCGCGTGTCGGTGGGGCCGTATTCGGCGAACAGCGTGGGCGCGGTGAACGAGCGCGAGACGCTGCCGCGCACGGTCAGCTCGGGGCTGGCCGGCTGCCAGCGGAAGCCCACCTTGGGCACGAAGGCGTTGCCGGCGTCGCTGTACTTCTCCTCGCGCGCGGCACCGATCAGGTCGAAGGCATGCGCCCCCCAGACGGGCGCATGCTCGCTGGTGATCGGCGCACGCAGTTCGAGGTAGGCCGCCTTGACCGTGCGGCTCTTGGTAAATGGATCCGCAGCCGTTCCGCCCAGCCATTGCTGCGCACCCGGGCCGGTGTTGTGTCCATTGGCGTCGGTATGGGCGTCCAGCGTCTCCTTGCGCGCCGACAGGCCCGCGGCGAAGCCGGCCTTGCCTGCCGGAAGCACGAACAGAGGGCCCGAGAGCGACGCATCGACGGAGTCCAGCTGGCTCGTGGCGGTGATGAGCTCGGTGCCGTAGAGATTCTGCAGCGATGCCGCGGAGATGCCGCTGCCACGCGCGAACGGATCGAGCGCGGGCTGGATGACGTACGGATTCGCGGTGGAGAAGCCACCATGGACACTGCTGTAGGCGCCGCCGGCGACGGGGTTGCCGTTGGCGTCGTAGCCGCCGGCGATCGCGAGCGCCAGGTTGGGCTTGAAGATGAGATTGTTCTGCTGCTGCTCCAGCGCGTTGCGGCTGTGCACCAGCGCGGTTTCCCAGTTGTAGCCGCCGTCGACCGCACCCTTGAGGCCCGCCGTCACACGCAAGGCCTTCTGGTCGTTGTGGAACTGCTTCGGATCGTTCCAGGCCGAGAAGTTCACGCTCGGGAAATTCGCCGCCAGCGGATTGAACGGCGCTCCGTTCGGCACCGTCACCGTGGTGGTGACGGGCAGGAACTGCGTGAAGCTCTTGTTGTCCGAGACCTGTATGTCGCCGAACACGACCAGCTGCTTTCCGATGAGGTTCCCGGTGGCGTTGACGCTGAGCGCCGATTGATCCTGGCGCAGCAACAGGGTCTGGAACTTCGAGAAGTCGTAAAGCGCGGCATTTGCCGCGCTCGTGGATGACACGTAGGTCCCGTTGGCGATGAGGTCGTTCAGCGTCAATGCCGTGGCGTTCGCCCCGGTGGGCGTGTGCTCCGAAGGCGAGTTCAGGCCGGGCGCCAGCAGCGCGGGCGACGATCCGCCGATGGTGCCCGGCACCACCGAACTGCGGCCGACGATGCCGCGCGAGAACGCGCGGTCGCGCTGGAACAGCGGATCCGTGTGCAGGAAGCTGCCCGACACGGTCACGCTGTAGTCCTTGTCGAACGTGCCGCCGGTGAAGTAGGCCGACCGCTCGTTGTAGTTGTCGGCGTGGCCGAGGCGCGTCCCGAAGTCGAATCCCCTGTAGTTCGACTTGAGGATGATGTTGACGACGCCGCCGATGGCGTCCGAACCATAGATCGCCGACGAGCCGTCGGAGATGATCTCGATCCGCTCGATCGCCGAGGCCGGGATCTGGCTTGCGTTCACGAACGCCTTGCCACCGATGCCCGCGATCGCGCTGATCGCCACCCGCCGGCCGTTGACGAGGATCAGCGTGTCCAGGTTCTTCAGCTGAACCTGCGCGCCACCCGCGGTGTTCTGGTTGGTGTTGTTCGCGTTCGAGGCACCCGTATTGCCACGCCCCTGGAACTCGGGCATCGCCTTGCGCAGCAGCTCCAGAACGTTGGGGCTGACGCCGCTGTTGGAGATCTTTTCGGCGGAAATTTCCACCACGGACACCGCCACCGCGTCGCGGGTCGTCGGGACGTTGGAGCCGGTGACCACAATCCGTTGCGGGGCGTCGGTGTCGCTGCTCGGGGCGTCTGCGGTCGTCGGGGCGGCATCGGCCGCCCAGGCGCTGCCGGCGTCGAGGCTCAGCCCCAGGCCCGTGGCGATCAATGTGGCCAGAAGTGTGCGTTGCGCGGGGTACTTCACGGTGTCTCCTATGTCCCGGCTCGTTGAAGTCCGGGCTTCGATGTCGATGATGTTCGGCGTCTCACCTCGTCTATTCAGGGCGAGTAGCTGCACATTAGGAAGAGACAATGAAGCGAGACTGAAATGAAAGTTAAAGGACGTTCATGCTGGACAACGCGATCCGTCTCACATCGCATTGCCCAGCGCATGCAGGTACCAGAGATGGCCGAGATCGGCGGCACCGTGCACGCCGGTGACCGTAGCCAGCGTCTGCAAGGCGTCGGCCTTGCGCCCGGCGAGCAGGTACGCCATGCCGAGCCGCATCACCGCGTCGCTGGGCTTGTCGATGCCCCCCTTGCGCAGCCCCGTCTTGATCAAGGGCAAGCCCTTCGCATATTCGCCGTAGGTGACGAATTCATAGCCCAGCTGAACCAGCGCCTCTCCGGTCGGTTGCGACGCGACATCTTGAATCGCCTGCGGATCCTCGATGGCGCGACGGCGTTCGGCTGCCTGGCGAGCAGCGGTGTCGTGCAGGCCGTGAAAGCGCGCCGCCTCCGTCCCCGCACCGAGAACTCCCCGTGCAAACCCTGCATCGATGGCCGCGGCGGCTTCCGCAGGAAAACCCGCGCGCATCGCCAAGGTGGCGAGCGCAGCGTAGTCGTCAGCCCCCTGAAGCGACCCCGTGGCGCGGCGCAATCGCAGGAAATCGAGAGCGAGCCGCTGGCCGAAGTCCTGGCGACGCTGCGTGCGCGTGATGAGCTCCGACCAGTAGCGCGGCCTCGGATAGTGGGTCACCAGCCTTTCGAGCGCCCAGGTCTGGCCCGTCACGTCCCCCAGCCGCGCATAGCACTGCGCCAGCATCTGGAGGGACTCCTCCGAGGGCGGCTGCGCCGACTTCTCGGCAAGCGAAGTCTCGAGTTGAAGGTTGCGCGCCGCGTTCTCGAAATCATTGGCGCGAAAGAAGCTGCGGCCTGCCGCCGCGGCGGCGACCTGCGCCTGACTGGCGTCGCCATCGATTCCGTGGGCGGACTGCGCGTTCGCAAGCACGAGACCTGCGATCAGGAACCTGAATGGACGCGCGATGTTCATGACGCTGAACATGAAAGACTCCCCGGTGACTGCATTGTGCGTCGAGGCGCGCAGGGGAGCCACCGGGGATGAAAGGGCCCCTCGAGCGGGCCCGACCCATCAGGCTTGGTCCACCAGCGCCACCGGACGCCATTTCGCGAGACGGTTCTCGACCAAGGTCATCAGATACTCCGCGGCCAGGGCGACCACCATGACGATCACGATGGCCGCGTACATTCCGGCGGCGTCGAACGATCCCTTGGCGACGTTGATCAGAAGACCGATGCCGAAGCGCGCGCCGACGAATTCGCCGACGATCGCGCCGATGATCGCGAAGCCGAAGCTGACGTGCAGCGACGCGAAGATCCAGCTCATCGCGGAAGGAATCACCACCGAGCGGGTCAGTTGCCAGTCCTTCGCACCGAGGATCTGCGCGTTCGCGATCAGGTTGCGGTCGGCCTCGCGAACGCCCTGGAAGGCATTGGCGAACACGACGAAGAACACCATCACGAACGAGAGCGCGACCTTCGAGGTCAGCCCCAGGCCGAAGATCATGATGAAGATCGGCGCGAGCACGACTCGGGGAATCGAGTTGATCACCTTGATGTAGACGGAGAAGACGTCCGCCAGCATACGGTTTCGCCCCATCGCGATGCCGGCGACGATGCCGGCGATCGCCCCCGTCAGAAAGCCCAGGATGGACTCCTCCATCGTCACCCACAGGTGATACCAGAGCGGCCCCTCCGAGGTGCCCTCCGTCGTCCAGGTGTACAGCCGGGCCACGATGTCGCTCGGCTTGGAGAAGAAGAACTCGTCGATGAGCTTCGTCCGCGACAGCAACTCCCAGCCGCCGAGGAAGACGACCAGGATCAGGTAGCGCCAGAAGTAGACGACCTGTTTGCGCCGGCGCGCGGCGGCCGCGGCGGCGGCCTCGATCTCTGCCGCGGTCGTGCCGCGGGCTGGAACGGCTGTGGTCTTCAGGGCGGTTTCGCTCATTCTGCGGCCTCCGTGAGCTGGGCTTCCGCGCGCGATGCGCCGCGTGTCACCTCATCGCGGAGGTCGTTCCAGATCGTGCGCGAAATATCGATGAAGTGCTGTTCGTAGCGGATCTCGCTGGCCACCCGCGGGCGCGGGATGTCGATGGGATAGACGGATTTGACCGTCGCAGGGCCTGCCGTCAGCACATAGACCTTGTCTGCCAGGGCAATGGCTTCCTCGAGGTCGTGCGTGACGAAGACGACGGACGCCTTCGATTGCGACCAGAGGGAGAGCAGCTCGTCGTGCATCACGACGCGGGTCTGGACATCGAGCGCCGAGAACGGTTCGTCCATCAGGAGGATCTGCGGCTCGTTGATGAACGTCTGCGCCAGCGCGACGCGCTTGCGCATGCCGCCCGAAAGCTGATGCGGGTATTTCGTCTCGTGCGCGGACAGGTGCACGCGGGCGAGCCACTTGCGACCGAGATCCACGGCCTTGTCCCGGTTCATCCCGCGGAACAGGGGGCCGGCGATCACGTTGTCGATCACGTTCCGCCAAGGGAACAGCGCGTCCATCTGGAATGCGAACCCGATGCGTGGATCGATGCCGTTGACCGGACCGCCCATCACGCGGACTTCACCGGACGACGGCTTGGCGAGGCCGGTGACCAGGTTCAGCGTGGTGGACTTGCCGCAACCGGTCGGTCCGACCACGGCGACGAACTCGCCCCGTTCCACGGTCATCGTGAAATCGCGAATCGCGGTCATCGACTTGCCGTCGGGCGTGACGAACCGGCGGCTGACATTGATCAGTTCGATGGCCGGCGTCGGGGCCGCGGACTGGGGGGACGGATGCTCAGCCATGATCACTTCACCTTGGACACGAACTCCGTCGTGTAGGTCCTGGACAGGTCGATGGTCTTGCCCTTTACGGAAGGGGAGAATGTCGACAGGACCTGCAGAACCGTCTCGGGGCCGCCCTTGGGCATCACGCCGTCGACGGTGAACATGCCCTTGCCGGCATCCAGCGCCTTGATGTACCCGTCCGCATCGCCGACGAAGAAGTCCTTGGGCATCTTGGCCGCGATCTCGGCGCCGCTGTGCGTGTGGATGTAGCGCAGCGTCTTCACGAACGCATTGGTGAGCTTCTGCACCACGGGCTTGTGCGAGTTGACCCATTCGGTGGGCATGTACAGCGACGCGGCCGGATAGGTTCCGCCCAGCGCAGCGCTCGTCGACTCACGGGTGCGCAGATCGACAAGCACACGGGCCTGGTTGGTCTTCACCAGGCGCGTGATGGTCGGCTCGGTGGTCATGCCGGCCTGGATCTTGTCCTGCTGCATCGCGATGATCAGGGTCGATCCCGCACCCACCGGGGACGAGGTGAACTGCCCCAGCGGCACGCCGGCCTTGACCATGAGGAACTGCGTCAGGAAGTTCGTGGAGGAGCCCAGGCCCGTCACCCCCAGGGTCTTGCCCTTGAGGTCGGCCATGCTCCTGACATTCGGGTACTTGTTCGAAACGAGCTCGACTTCGCCCGGCGCCTGGCCCATCTGGACGACGGATTCGATGTACTTGCCCTTGACCTGAAGGTCGACGCAGTGATCGTAGAAGCCCACCACGCCTTGCACGGCGCCGGCCAGCATCTCGTTCTCGGCATCGACGCCCGCGCCCTCGTTGAGGAGTTCGACATCGAGGCCCTCGTCCTTGAAATAGCCGAGGCGCTCGGCCAGCTTGGCAGGAAGGTAGATGATCTTTTCGTAGCCCCCCACCATCAGCGTGATCTTGTCCGCCGCTTGCGCGGCCGGTGCGAAGGACAACATCGCCCCGATCGACAGGGTCAGCAGGAGTTTGTCTCGAGTTTTCATGGTTCGTCGTCCAGTCGTGAAGAGGATGTCACGGTACGGACGGGACGTTAGGCCGCTTGCCTAACTCCAGAGTGAACGAACCCTGAAAACCTGTTAATGCTCCGGCTGAATGCCGCCGATGGGCGGGACAGCCAATTTCGCGACTGCGCAACCTGTCCGCATGGGGCTCAGAGATATTCACGGCAGGCATATCGCCGATGCAAAACATTCACTTGATCCACTAAGTGGAAACACCTACTCTTTGCGTCAAGGCATTCATTGGAAATGTTTGAACAGGAGAAGATCGTGTCCGCATCGCTTGCTTCAGGTACTTATGGTCGCTCCCCCCGCTTCGCTCGTCTGATCGGAAGCTTCCTGGCCAGACTGTTCGATGACGGTGCCATCGCCAGTTCGTCGATGCCGGGCGATTACATGAGCGCTGCCACGACACTGCGTGCCCGCATTCGGCAGGACGTGCGCAATTCGAAGCTCGAGTCCCGCAGGCGATAGCCGCCAGGACTGCTGATCACCCGGCAGCCTGCGCGCAGAACGCTCGGCAAGGTTCGGATCTCGCGAAACGAGAAACCGACGACGCATCGCCGAAAACCGTCTACCATCCGATGGCGACCCGTGCCCCAAGGGGGTATCGAGTCGCAAGGGATGGATGGCTGCTCAGAACAACAACGACGTCTGGTTCGCCGGACCGTCGATGCATGCAGTGGTGAGGGTCTGCGGACCGTCGACGGTCTTGCAACGGTGCAGGCGCGCCCGGATCGGGCACGTCGCGCC
>Ga0209759_1001862_pt1 | contig 10487 bp, 9 predicted proteins | sample AraplaCL_Col_mMS_FD_184261 | JGI IMG/M metagenome (GOLD analysis project Ga0209759, IMG submission 184261) | Arabidopsis root microbial communities from the University of North Carolina, USA - plate scrape CL_Col_mMS (SPAdes) (version 2) | ecosystem: Host-associated > Plants > Roots >...
CGTCGGCCTGCGTCGCGCCCTGCAGGGCGGGGGCGAGATCGCCGTCGTTGAACAGTGCTTGTTCGATCCAGAAGGGTCGCATCGGTTGTCGTGCCGGTAAGGGTCGGGCGCCGTGCCGCGCACGGCGGGGAAAGAAAGCGAAACCGCCGCACGGCGATGCGTGTCGTCGTGCGGCGGGTACATCGCGTCAGGCCGCGGCTTCCGCGGACACGCGGCGCACGCCCATCGCCTTCAGCGGGTCGGCGATCGCGGCGACCGCGCCGACCGCGCTCGGAATGCCGGCTTCGCCGAAGCGGCCGATGCAGCCGACGCGGACCGTATCGACTGCCGGCAGCTTGCCCGGATACAGAACGTAGCCGCGCATTTTGACCTCCTGATAAAACCGCTTGAAATCGTCGTTCGGATCGTCCGCCGCATGGAACGTGACGATGATCGGCACCTAGATCGCCGGATCGACGAACGGCCGGAAGCCGTCGACCAGCGCGCGGCAGCTGTGCCGATAGCGGCCGCCGTGTGCGGCGAGCCCGTCATTCTTTTGCTTTCTGTCTTCTCCATATTGTTGACAATCTACAAATCATCGATTTTAATGTCAAGCATGGAAAACATCCTCCTCGGCGCGGTGCGGGCGCCGACAGCGCAACCCCTTCGAACCGAAAGGACTGACCGTCATGTCTGAAACGCCTGTATCCGTGGAAGTGAACGGCCGCCGCTACAACTGGATGAGCCGCCCCGTGGTGGTGGTCTGCGTCGATGGTTGCGCCTATGAATATCTCGAGATGGCGGCCGAGGCCGGCGTCGCGCCGTTCCTGCGCACGCTGCTCAAGCCGGGCACGGCGCTCAAGGGCGAGTGCGTGGTGCCGAGCTTCACCAACCCGAACAACCTGTCGATCGTTACCGGCGTGCCGCCGGCGATCCACGGGATAAGCGGCAACTACTTCTACGATCGCGACACCGGCGCCGAGGTGCTGATGAACGATCCGAAGTATCTCGTCGCGCCCACCGTGCTCGCGACCTTCGCCGAACGAGGCGCGCGCGTCGCGGTCGTCACCGCGAAGGACAAGCTGCGCCGCTTGCTCGGCAAGGGGCTCAAGGGCATCTGCTTCTCGTCGGAGAAGGCCAACGAGGCGAGCATCGAGGAAAACGGCATCGACAACGTGCTGGAACTGGTCGGCAAGCCGGTGCCGAGCGTGTACAGCGCGGAGCTGTCCGAGTTCGTGTTCGCGGCCGGCGTGCGCCTGCTCGAAACACGCCCGATCGACCTGATGTACCTGTCGACGACCGACTACGTGCAGCACAAGTGCGCGCCCGGCACGGGCGGCGCGAACGCGTTCTACCAGATGATGGACGCATACCTGAAGCGGTTCGACGAGCTCGGCGCGATCGTCGCGATCACGGCCGACCACGGGATGAACGCGAAGCACGACGGCGAGACCGGCGAGCCCAACGTAATCTACCTGCAGGAGCTGTTCGACGAGTGGCTCGGCCACGATGCCGCGCGCGTGATCCTGCCGATCACCGATCCGTACGTCGTGCACCACGGCGCGCTCGGCTCGTTCGCGACCGTCTACGTGCCGGATTCCGCCGACGCCGACGCGCTGCGCGCGCGGCTTGCCGCGGTGGACGGCATCGAGGTCGTGCTGACGGGTGCCGAGGGCTGCGCGCGCTTCGAGCTGCCGCCCGACCGGATGGGCGACCTGATCGTGATCTCGAAGCAGGACGTCGTGCTCGGCACGCGCCGCATCAAGCACGACCTGTCGGGCCTCGACGTGCCGCTGCGCTCGCACGGCGGGCTCTCCGAGCAGATCGTGCCGCTGATCTTCAGCAAGCCGGTCGCGACCGACGTCACGGCCCGCGCGCGACTGCGCAACTTCGACATCATCGACATCGCGCTCAATCATCTGCAGTGACGCGTACGCACCCGTCAGGAAGACATCATGAACGACATTGCAGCATCGACGGAGGTCTGCTCGTTTCATCGTGAAGCACTGCGAATCGATGGGGAGCTGATTCATCGCGACGCGGCGATCGAGGTGCGCAACCCGTACGACGGAACGCTCGTCGGCACCGTTCCGAAGGCGACGCTCGATGACGTGCGACGCGCATTCGCCGCCGCGCGTGCATACCGGCCGTCGCTCACGCGCCACGAGCGTGCGGCGATCCTGCGCCGCGCGGCCGACATCGTGCGCGCGCGCACCGTCGAGATCGCGGCGCTGATCACGGCCGAGGCCGGGTTGTGCATCAAGGATTCGACGTACGAAGCCGGGCGCGTTGCCGACGTGCTCACGTTCGGCGCGGGCGAAGTGCTGAAGGACGACGGGCAGATCTTCTCGTGCGATCTGACGCCGCACGGCAAGAAGCGCCGCGTGTACACGCAGCGCGAACCGCTGCTCGGCGTGATCTCCGCGATCACGCCGTTCAACCATCCGATGAACCAGGTCGCGCACAAGGTCGTGCCGTCGGTCGCGACCAACAACCGGATCGTCGTGAAGCCGTCGGAGAAGGTGCCGCTGTCGTGCTATCTGTTCGCGGACATCCTGTATGAAGCCGGCCTGCCGCCGCAGATGCTGCAAGTGCTCACCGGTGACCCAAAGGAGATCGCCGATGAGCTGATCACGAATCCGGCGATCGACCTCATCACGTTCACCGGCGGCGTATCGATCGGCAAGTCGATCGCGTCGCGAATGGGCTACCGGCGCGCGGTGCTCGAACTCGGCGGCAACGATCCGATCATCGTGATGGACGACGCCGATCTCGACGAAGCAAGCACGCTCGCCGTGTCGGGCTCGTACAAGAACTCGGGGCAGCGCTGCACCGCGATCAAGCGCATGCTCGTGCACGAGTCGGTGGCCGATCGCTTTACCGAGCTGGTGGTCGAGAAGACGCGCGCGTGGTCGTACGGCAATCCGTCCGATCCGTCGGTGGACATGGGCACGGTGATCGACGAGGCAGCCGCGACGTTCTGCGAGCAGCAGGTGAACGACGCGATCGCGCGCGGTGCGCGGCTGCTGGTCGGCAACGTGCGCGACGGTGCGCTGTATTCGCCGACGGTGATCGATCGCGTGACGCCCGACATGCCGCTCGTGAAGTACGAGACGTTCGGCCCGGTGTCGCCGATCATGCGCTTTCGCGACATCGACGAAGCAATCCGGATGTCGAACAGCACCGACTATGCGCTGTCGTCGTCGGTCTGCACGAACCGCTTCGACAACATCACGCGCTTCATCACCGAGCTGGAGGTCGGCAGCGTGAATGTGCGCGAGGTGCCGGGCTACCGGCTCGAACTGACGCCGTTCGGCGGCGTGAAGGATTCGGGGCTTGGCTACAAGGAAGGCGTGCAGGAGGCGATGAAGAGCTTCACGAACACGAAGACCTATTCGCTGCCGTGGTAAGCGGCACGCAATGTGCCCGCGCCCGCACCGGCTTCGCGGCCGGTGCGGGCGTTATTCGATCGGCTCGCATCGTTAGCCGATTTGCGTTTTTGCCGGGGTTTCGCACGTCGGTAGGATGCAAGTGCACGTTGCCGCGCTGCGTGAACCTGCTCGCAGTGCCGGCGATACGTGCGCACGATGCGGTGTTTCTCGCGGATGGCCGTGTCGTCGAGGCTGGCGCATCGCGCGACTTGTTCGGGAGACCGGGCGACCCCAGCACCGCGAAATTCGTCGCGACGCTTGCGCGTGGCATACCGGCCTTCTGACGCGCCACGCCACGCCACGCGGGGGCGATCAATCCTGTCGGCGTCCGTCGAGCACGGCGGCGACGATCGCTTCCGGTGCATCTTCCTGAACGAGGTGGCCTGCACAGGGCACGCGGATCAGCTTGCCGCCCGCGATGCGATCGGCGAGGGCCTGCCCCTGTTCGAGCGGAATCCACGCGTCGTCCTCGCCCCATACGATGCGCACCGGAAAGTCCGGCGGCGCATAGCGTGCCTCGGCTTCCTCGATGTACCGCTGGCGCATCTGCGCGATCTGCCGATAGAACGCCGGCTGGCCGGCCGGCGTGAGCCATGGCGAGCGATAGATCGACAGCACGTCGTCGCTCAACGGTCGCGCGACGGCATTGCCGATATAGGCCGACACGAGCGCGTGGTGCGCATACGCGGGCAGCCCCGTGAACGCGGCTTCGTGCTGCGCGACATGCCGCACGAACGGCGAGCCTTGCGGCGCGATCGCAACCGGGTTCACGAGCGTCAGGTCCGAATACGCGATGCCGTCGAGGAAGTGCGCGCGCAGCACGGTTGCACCGCCATAGTCGTGGGCGAGCACGCGCGGGCGCGAAATATTCCATTCGTCGAGCAGTGCGCCGAACAGCACGTTCTGCCGGCCGAGCGATACGTCCGCGTCGGGCATGTCCGACTGGCCGTAGCCGAGCAGGTCGTAGAAGAACACGCGATGACGTCGCGCGAGCCATGGCGCGATCCGGCGCCACACCTGCGACGAAAACGGCGTTCCGTGCACGAGCACGAGCGGCGGCCCTTCACCGAGCGTGCCCCATGCGATCCGGTGACCGTCGAAAACGAAGTGATTGGCGAGATCGAGCATCGGCGCCTCCGTGATAACCTGTTTCGGTTGATAACAGGTTACGCCTGTTCATCCGGATATGAAACCGATAGGTGAAAATAAATGGTTACTCGAAACGAGCCTGGGCGACAGGCGCACGTATGGAGCGCGGCCGATTTCGTCGGCGGCCATCCGGCGCTCGATTTCCTGAACACGGTGGCCGACACGGGCAAGACGCGCGACGAGGACAAACTTGTCGACTGGGCGGCCGTGCGCGCATGGGCGGGGAAATCGGGGTTGCTGGCTGGGGCCGACCTGACACGGTTTCTGCGTCATCCCCGGCAGGACGGCACGGACGAACTCGCCGCGCTGCAGGGTTTTCGCGAGGATGCGTACGTGGCGCTCGCGCACCTGACGAGCGGTGGCGGCGGCAGCGCCGGCGCGCGAGCGGCAGGCCGGCTCGCGGAGGCGATCCGCGATGCGATCGGGCGCAGCTCGTTTGACGCGGTCGATGGCCGCTTCGCGTGGCGGCCCGATGCGCGTGCCGCGTCGCGCTGGGTCGACGCGGCCGCGCTCGGGTTCGAGCATCTGCTACGTGGCGACGACTTCGCGCGCGTGCGGCAGTGCGGCCGCTGTACGTGGTTCTTCGTCGACCACGGCCGCGGCGTCGGGCGACGCTGGTGCAACATGCGCACCTGCGGGAATCGCGCGAAGGTGGAGGCGTTCAGGGAGCGGTGAGGCCAGGGCCGCGGCGTCGACGACCCGTCTCCTCCGCGTTCATCATTCAGCGAGTTCGTGCGGCCGATGATCGGGCCACAGCGCACCGATGACGAACAATCCGGTGGCGAGGAACGGCGCGCCGATCGCGAACAGGATCGCCGTGAGTCCCCACCGGTCCCAGAACCGGTCGATGACCGCGCGCTCGGGTATGACAGGGTCGTACAGCACGTTGACCACCTCGCCTTCGTACAGCCCGGGGCGCGATGAAGCCGAGCCTTGCGCGAACGTGACCGGGCGGCCGCTGTCGGTCGTGAACGCGATGGTCGCCGAGTAGAGCGACGTGCGTGTGCGGGACGATTGTGCCGATTCGGTGATCTCGACGACGTGGCCCGTCGAGTGCGCGTAATGGCGGGCGATCTGCCACTGGCGCAGCCCGGCAGCACCGGCGCCGGCCAGGAAGCCGGTGCCGATCGCGATCGGTACCAGCACGATCGCGATGTTCCAGCGGCGCCGGGCCGTCTTGCCGGCGGCCGGTGCGGCAAGCGCGTTGTCTCGCCGGCTACGGCGCTCGCTCCCGTACAGCAGGCAGCCGACCGCAAGCGACGCGACCGCGAGCAGTGCCGGCACCGCGACGGGAAACCAGCGTTGCGTGAAATCGTCGATCAGCGCGGGACGGTTCGGATGGGCCGGATCGACCAGGACGTCGACGCTTTCGCCGATGTCGTACGCCGGGACCACCGATGCGGTATTGCCGGCGACTTCACGGCGGTGGCCGTCGTTCGCGAGATAGGCGACGATCGGACGGTATCCGCGCATCGCGTCGCTGTCCTGTACGATGCGCACGACCGTGCCCGGCGTGCGGACCAGATCACCCACCGCACGGCTCGCGGTGACGGCGAGCATCGCTGCGACCACGAGCAGCGCAACGCCGAGCGCGAGTGCGACGAGCGCGTCCTTACGTGGCATGGCCGGATCCGCGGTGCGCGTCGTGCGACGGGGCCGGATGCGATCGGGGGGATGGCGCGACTCGACGTGCGCGCGGCTGTCGGCGTGACCGTGCCCTCCGAATGGTCGCGTCTCGCTCACATGATTCCATGTCTGACGTCCCATGCTCTCTCAGTGCCGGGGGCGATATGGCGATCGCCGTCCCGGTCGTGTGATATTTTGTCGGACGATTCTAGCGGAAAGTGCACGGGCGAGGCATGTATGTAATTGCATGCCGTGATGCTTGGGAGTCGGGCGGGGGCCTGAATCGGTCGCCGGAATGGAAAAAGGCCGGTCAGCTTGCGCTGACCGGCCTTTGAAATTCCTGGTGGGGCGTGAGTGACTCGAACACTCGACCTACGGATTAAGAGTCCGCTGCTCTACCAACTGAGCTAACGCCCCCAACAGAAGAAAGATTATGCACGGGTATTTCGGACTTGGCAAGCGCTTTCTGCAAATTTCCTGAAAATACTTCGTCACGGCCCCGGCGGTTCCTCGCGCGCTCACGAGCGATCGCAGTTGGCGCGCTCCCGGTATGATGACGTCCACACCCGTTGCGCGGCGGTCGCGCAACGTTTTCTGGACATTCGAAGATGGACGAAAACGCAGTCCGCGAATTGCTGGATCGCCTGCTGGCCCCGTGGGTCCGCTCGCTCGGTCTGGTCCCCGTATCGATCGGCGACGACAGCGTCACGATGCGCCTGCCGTTTTCCGGCGAATTCCGTCATTCGGGCGGCATCATCTGCGGGCAGGTGTTCACGGCCGCGGCTGACACCGCGATGGTGGTCGCGATCTCGGCCGCGCTCGGCGAATTCCGGCCGATGACCACCGTCTCGCTGAACACGAATTTCATGCGTCCGGTGCGCAAGGGCGACGTGCTCGTCACCGCGCGCGTGCTGCGGATGGGCCGCAACCTGGTGTTCGGCGAAGTCGAACTGTTCGACGAGGACGGCAAGATGGCCGTTCACGCAACGTCGACCTACGCGCTCGTCAGCTGAGCGGCGCGATGTTCGACCAGATCGTTTTCGCTGGCGGCGGCAATCGCTGCTGGTGGCAGGCCGGCTTCTGGGACGTTGCCCAGCCGGCGCTCGGCTTGCGCCCGCGCGTGATCGCCGGCATCTCGGCCGGCGCGGCGACCGCCTGCATGCTGTATACGCGCGATGCCGCGTGGGTGATGCGCTATTACGAGGAGGCGCTGCGCCACAACCGCAAGAACGCGTACTGGGGCAACCTGTTCGGGCGCGAGCCGGTGTTTCCGCATTACCGGATCTACCGTCGGGCATTGCTCGACATCTACGGCGAGCCGTTCGCGAAGCTCGCCGTGGCGCCGGAGATCCGCATCGGCGTGTCGCACGTGCCGCGCTGGCTCGGCGCGCGCAGTGCGGTCGCCGCCGGCCTCGTCGCGTACAACATCGAGAAATACGTGCGCAAGACGCTGCACCCGACGCTCGGGCGCACGCTCGGCTTTCGGCCCGAATTCGTGCGCGCGCAGGCATGCGCAAGCGTCGACGAACTCGCCGACCTGATCCTGCAGTCGTCGTGCACGCCGCCGTTCACGCCGGTGCTGCGCCGCGGCGGGCGGCCCGTACTCGACGGGGGGATGGTCGACAACGTGCCGGTCGACGCGCTCGACGCATCGCCGGGTGACGTGCTGGTACTCGTCACGCGGCTGTATCCGCGCCCGCAGATGTTCACGGTCGCGCACGGCGACCAGAGGCGGCTCTATGTACAGCCGTCGAGCAAGGTGCCGATTTCGAGCTGGGATTACACGAGTCCGTCGCAGATGCGGCATGCGTACGACCTCGGACGGCGCGACGGCGAGCATTTCCTCACGCGCGTCGACGCGATGACGGGCAGCCGCGTGGCCGCCTGAAGGCGGGAACGGAGAAACGGGGCCGCGCGGCGAGCGCGGCCCGCGCCGGTCAGCGCACGCGGCGCGGCGTCAGTGCTTCCGGGTTGACGACGCTCGACATGTCGCCCTGGTCGAACGCGAGGATGTTGCGGAACGCCGCGCTGAAGTAGAGCTCGTAGCTTTCGCGCTCGACGTAGCCGATGTGCGGCGTGCAGATCACGTTTTCCATCCGCAGCAGGCTGTAGCCCTGCAGGATCGGCTCGCTCTCGAACACGTCGATCGCGACCATCCCCGGACGGTTGTGCGACAGCGCGTTGACGAGCGCGTTTTCCTCGAGCAGTTCCGCGCGGCTCGTGTTGACGAGCAGCGACGTCGGCTTCATCCGCATCAGGTCTTCCTGCTTGACGATCCCGCGCGTGTCGTCGTGCATGCGCAGGTGCAGCGACAGCACGTCGCTCTGCTCGAACAGCGCTTCGCGGCTCTCGGCGGCCGTGTAGCCGTCGGCGCGCGCGGCCTCGAGCGAATGCTCGCGGCCCCAGATCAGCACGTTCATCCCGAACGCCTTGCCGTAGCCGGCGACCAGCCGGCCGATCTTGCCGTAGCCCCAGATGCCGAGCGTCTGGCCGCGCAGCACCTGTCCGAGACCGAAGTTCGGCGGCAGCGCCGACGTCTTCAGGCCCGACTGCTGCCAGGCACCCTGTTTCAGGTTCGCGACGTATTGCGGAATGCGGCGCTGGGCGGCCATCACGAGCGCCCAGGTCAGTTCGGCGGGCGCGACCGGCGAACCCGTGCCTTCCAGCACCGCGATGCCGCGGTCGGTACATGCTTCGAGGTCGATGTGGCTCGAGATACGGCCGGTCTGGCTGATCATGCGCAGGTTCGGCAGCTTGGCGAGCAATTGCGACGAAATCGGCGTGCGCTCGCGAATCAGCACGAGCGCCTCGACTTCCGCGAGGCGGCTCGCGAGTTGCCCCAGGCCGCGAACCGTGTTGTTGAAGACCTTCACGTCGTGCTCGGCAAGCATCTCGAAGCAGTTCAGCTTGCGGACGGCGTCCTGGTAGTCGTCAAGGATGGCAATTTTCATGATCAGCGGGAGTCGCGCGTTGAAAGCGGCAGTGGCGGCGGCGCACGTCGCGCACCCGTCCCGCCCGGCCGGGGCTGACATGATGCTACGTCGGCGGACGTCTTGGTGTCTTTTTAACAGGTTGTTACGCTCCGCCGCAATCGGCGCCGGCCTGACCCGGCGTCGCTCCCGTAGGGTGCGGCGGGGTGCGATGTTGTGTCGCATCAGACACGTCCTTCCTGATTCGGCCGCTTACCGGATGAGGTTCACCCAATTGTTGCTTCAATCAGAATAATTGGATCATCCATTCGCGATGAGTGAGGATTTTTGACTATTTTTATCGTCAACGCGGGCCTTGTTGAGCAACTCTGCATCATTTCCGCTGTCGTAGGAGAATTACGCATATGCTTCAACTTTTTGAAGTTGTAACAGCGGCAGGAGTCGTTTATGGATCATTTGCAGTCGATGCGCGTGTTCGTCAAGGTTGCGGATCTCGGCAGTTTCGCGCGGGCCGCGAGTGCAATGGATATCTCCAACGCGGTCGCGACGCGTCACGTCGCCGATCTGGAAGGCCGGCTCGGCACGCGCCTGCTGAACCGCACCACGCGCAGCCTTTCGCTGACGGAGTCGGGCCAGGTCTACCTGGAGCGGGCGCGCCAGATTCTCGATGAGCTCGAGGATGTCGAACAGATGGTCGTCGCGCGCAATCACGAGCCGGTCGGCACGTTGCGCATCGTCGCGCCGGTCGTGTTCGGCCTGCACAACCTTGCCCCCGTCCTGCAGTCGTACACCGAGAAATTCCCGAAGGTGGTGCCGGATCTGACGCTGGTCGACCGCCAGGTCGATCTCGTCGAGGAAGGTTTCGACGTCGGGATCGTCGTCACGCGTCAGATGCGCAGCGCGAGCATCGTCACGCGGCGGCTGACCACGGGCTGCATGACCGTGTGCGCGACGCCGAGCTACCTGGAAAAGCACGGCGTGCCGACCCACCCGGAACACCTCGCCGAGCACCCGGCGCTGAGCTTGCCGACCGAATACTGGGGCGACGAGCGCGTGTTCACGGGGCCGGACGGCGAAGTGCGCGTGCGCCCGACCAACGTGATCGTCGCGAACAATACTGCGATGCTGCGCCAGTTCGCGCTGCTCGGGATGGGTGTCGCGATCCTGCCGAGCTACCTGATCGGCAGCGACATCGCGCGCGGTGCGCTGGTGCGGCTGCTGCCGGATTTCCGGCTGCCGCAGGTCGAGATCAACATCGCCTATCCGAGCCGGCGCCATCTGCCTGCGAAGGTGCGGACGTTCATCGATCACCTCGTCGAGTATTTCAGCCACGCGACCGACGCGACGATGGGCGAACAGTGGGCCGCACAGG
>Ga0209759_1001864_pt1 | contig 10469 bp, 9 predicted proteins | sample AraplaCL_Col_mMS_FD_184261 | JGI IMG/M metagenome (GOLD analysis project Ga0209759, IMG submission 184261) | Arabidopsis root microbial communities from the University of North Carolina, USA - plate scrape CL_Col_mMS (SPAdes) (version 2) | ecosystem: Host-associated > Plants > Roots >...
TGCTCGCGTTGAACAGCGCCGAGTAAGCGTAGCCCGACAGCGCCTGAGCGGCGGCGAACACCGTCGTCGCACGGCTCCAGGATCTGTTCTGGTGCGTGACGTCGTGCGGCTCGAGCTCGCGCACGCGCGCCAGCACGAGCGGGACGATGCCCGGAGGAAAGGTACCGATCACGACGGCCACCACCGCCAGCACATTTGGCGTGCGCAGCGTGCAGAGGCTGACCACTGCAACCGCCTGCAGTCCGAGCACGACGCGCAGGGCGCTGCGCGCGCCGATCCGGTCGCCCATCAGGCCGTACAGCGGCGGCCCGACGATCGCGCCGACACCATACAAGGCCCAGAAGACCGCTCCGACGTGTGCCTGCTCGTGAAGGCCGCGAATGACGAAGTCGACCAGGAACACCATCGCGGGGACGAGGCCGATGGCCATCAGCGCATATTGCGCATATAGAACGAGCCAAGCGGATTTGGGCGCCGCAGGACGCGTCGCGTGAGGACGCGTCGGCTCGGCGGCGTCCGCCGCCGACGCGGGCCACGCGAACCAACTGATCGCGGTGAAGGCAGCGGAGAGTGCTGCAAGCCCCGTCCAGGTATTGCGCAACCCCAACTCGAGGAGCAGCGGCACCAGCGTCCCCGAACCCGCGATCCCCAGCCCCAGCCCAAGGAAGATGGCGCCACTGGTCAGGCCACGGCGGTTGGGCGGGACATGAGGCAGCAGCGTCGCGGCAACCAGCACCATGATGACGCCGCCGGCGACGCCCGAGATCAGTCGCCATGCGAAGAACCAGCCAGTCGACAAGGGAAACGCGCAGGCCAGGAAGGCAACCGTGACCGCCAGCATCATGGCGCGGAGCGAATGCGCGTTTCCGTACCGGGCCGCCATGGGCCGGCCGGCGAGTGCACCGACGAGATAGCCCGCGAGATTCGCCGCGCCGAGGTTGACCACGTCTGACGCAGCGAACCAATGCGCCTGGATCAGCGGCGGGATGAGCGGCGTGTAGGCGAACCGCGCGAGCCCGATGCCCACGAGGCTGGCGGAGAGGCCTGCGAGCACCGTCCGCCAGGCCGCGACATGAACCGTATCCCGAAGCATCGACGCGTGAGCCATGGTCTTCCTTCCAGACCTCCGGCGAGGCAAGTCCTTCCGGGGTCGAATCATTTTTGACGTTACTGTCAAGTTTGACAATCTAGACAAACTTGACAGCCTCGTCAAAGAAGATTGGAATCTCCCTCTTCCGGAAAGTGACCACTGAAAAGGCGGTGCGATGGTCGGTGTGCGGCAATTCGACGAGCAGGATGCATTCGAGAAGTCCATCGCGCTGTTCTGGCGCAAGGGCTACTCCGAGACCTCCATGAAAGATCTCGCTGAGGCCACAGGCGTGCAGCGCGGGTCGCTGTACAACGCCTACGGAGGCAAGGATGCGCTGTTCCTGCGCGCGTTCGAGATCTATGCAGAGCGATACCTCGAGAAGGCGCGCCAGGCGCTTGCCCGCCCCACTCTCAAGGCGTCGCTCAACGGCTTCTTCGAGTTCATCATCGGATGGCTTCTCGAGGGCGAACCCGCTCGCGGCTGCCTGAGCACGAAGATGGTGTTCGGCGGCGAGGCGGTGGAACCACCTATCCGCGAGGCGGTGGCGAGGCTGCTCGACGGGCTGGAGGCCGTGATCCGGGAAAGGCTGCAGCAGCCGGACAAAGCAGGCAAGCTGGCGTTGTCGCCAGATAAGGCGGCTCAGCTTGTGCTCACCGTGACGCGCGGGATCGTCGTTCTGGAACGGGTGTACGCCAGCGATCGCAAGCGGTTGCGTGCCTCCGCTGATGCGCTTCTCGCCGTCCTGTTCGACTAGATAGGCGCGACGCCGCTGGTTGCTGCGCGCCCGTTAAGCGGGCAGCAGCCCCGCCGCTCGGTAGTTGTCGATCATCGCGTCGAACAACTTGATGTCGGATCGCCCGCGCGCCATGAGCTGCGCGCCGGCAACCGCGGCAAAGATCGCATGCGCCCGCTTCTTGGCGTCGCGCGCGCTGACGATGTCCGCCTCCACCAGCGTCCTGGCAAGCCAAGCGACGTTGGCGTCGGCGAAAGCCTGCACCTCCTTCCTCACCACCTCCGGCAGGTCGTCGTACTCGGCGGTCATGAAGCTGCACAGGCAGATGCGGTTGTCGTTCTCCAGCGAGGCGCGAAACGTACCCGGGAACTTTCGCAGCCGGTCTGCCGGATCCTTGTACTTCGCCGAGATGTGCTCCAGGTCCGCCGCGGCGTCCTCCCAGTAACGCCTGGCGACGGCCGACGCGAGATCCGCCTTGCTCGGGAAGTGGTGATAGAGACTTGCCGCCTTGATGCCAACCTCCTCGCCCAGCGCGCGCAGGTTGAGTCCGCCGTAGCCGTGCGCCTGCGCGATCCGCGTCGCGACGGCGAGGATCTTGTCTCTGGAACTGGTGCTTGACTGGCTGTCCACGGCTGTACCTCGATGAAAACAGGGCCGACGCCAGTCGACCGCAAAGACGAACCCGGATGCGCGGCGTCGACCCGACCCAAAGCCACTGCTCGGGGGAAGGTTGAAATCCGTCGCCAATTCTAACAAACGTTAGGTAGCTAACACTCGCGGCGCTGTCTTTCAGGACGGCGCGGCGACGCCGCTGTGGCGATGGCGACACATCTGCAAGCCGCTCTCGGCAATCTCTAGCAACCTTCTGCCCTCGGAAAGGCAAAGACATGTCCCACTCATTCAACACCCAACGTCGCCGCCTGCTGGGCGGCACATCGGCCCTGGCCGGACTGGCCTTTCTCAGCGCATCAGCGCCGGCGCTGGCCGGCACCCTCCCGCCGAATGCGTCCTCCGCATCGTTCGAAGCCATCCGCCAGATCGAAGCCGGTGGCCTGAGCATCGGCTATGCAGAGCTCGGCCCCGCGACCGGCCCCGCGGTGATCCTGCTGCACGGCTGGCCGCACGACATCCACAGCTTCATCGACGTGGCGCCCATGCTCGCATCCGAGGGCTGGCGCGTCATCGTTCCCTACCTACGCGGCTACGGCTCGACGCGCCTGCTGTCGGCCGACGCACCGCGCAACGGGCAGCAATCCGTGTTCGCCGCCGACATCATCGCGCTGATGGATGCGCTCAAGATCGACAACGCGGTGCTCGCCGGCTTCGACTGGGGCGGACGCGCGGCCAACATCGTCGCCGCCGAATGGCCCGAGCGCTGCCGCGCGCTGGTGTGCGCCAGCGGCTACCTGATCGGCAGCCAGGCGGCCTATCGCAAGCCGCTGCCGCCCCAGGCGGAACTTCAGGCCTGGTTCCTCTACTACCTTGCGACGGAGCGCGGCGCCGAGGGCTACGCCAAGTACCGCGACGACTTCAACCGGCTCGTCTGGCAGAACGCATCGCCGCAATTCAAGTTCGACGACGCGACCTACCAGCGCACGGCCAAGTCGTTCGACAACCCCGACCACGTGGCGATCGTCATCCACAACTACCGCTGGCGCCTCGGCCTCGCCCAAGGCGAGGCGCGCTACGACGACCTGGAACGGCGACTCGCCCTGGCACCGACGATCGGCGTGCCCACCATCACGCTGGAAGGCGACGCGAACGGAGCGCCGCATTCGCCGCCCGCGGCCTACGCCGGGAAATTCACGGGCAAGTACCGGCACCGCAACGTCAGCGGCGGCATCGGCCACAACCTGCCGCAGGAGGCACCCCGGGCTTTCGCGGACGCGGTTCTGCAGGTCGTCACACTGTGATCCATCGGCGCGGCGAGGACAAATATGTGCATATGCCCTAAACTGCCGAACTCCGAGCCGATCGAGTCCGTCATGCCCCCGTCTTCGCCACCCATCCCCTCTCGCAGCGACTGCTCGGCGACCACGCTGCGCAAGGCGTCGCGGAAGGTGGCTCAGCTCTTCGACGAGGCGCTGGCCCCTTGCGGCCTGCGCTCGACGCAGTACTCGATCCTGGTCGAGATCGCGCGCCACGAGGGGAATCCACCGACGCTGCAGGTGCTGGCCGACGCGCTGGTCATGGATCGCTCGACGTTAGGACACAACCTGCGGCCGCTCGAGCGCGACGGCCTCGTCGCCATCGTTCCCGGCGTTGCCGACCGGCGTCGGCGCCACATCGAGCTGACGTCTGCGGGAAGGCGCAAGCTGCGCGCCGCGCACGAACTGTGGTTGAAGGCCCAGACCTTCTTCCACGAGGTCTACGGCGAAGTCGCCGCAGCGCAGCTCCGCACCACCTTGCTGGACATCGCCTATGACGATCGACTCGACTTCCTGACCGCCGCCCGGCACTAGCCCCGCGAGCCACAGATGCCCGGTGGCCTGTCCAGCCACCGGTCATTTCAAACCCCAAATATGGGCATATGCCCTCTATTTCCTCAAAGAACACCTCTCAGCGAAGACCGACATGACACCCCAACCCGACATCTTCTCGACAAAGCGCCCACGGCAAATCCTGCTCGTCGCATCCCTCGTGTGCTGCCTCGTGATGCTCGACTCGAACATCGTGGCCGTCGCGCTGCCGACCATTGCGCAGTCGTTGTCGGCGAGCTTCGCGGACATCCAGTGGGTCATCACGGCCTACGTGCTCCCCTTCGCCGCGCTGTTGATGGCGGCCGGCTCGTTCGCCGACATCGCCGGCCGCCGCCGCGCCGTGGTGCTGGGCCAGGCGATCTTCGGCATCGCCTCGCTGCTGTGCGGGGTGGCCTCCACGGCGCTGATGCTCAACCTGTCGCGCGCGCTGCAGGGCGTCGGCGCCAGCCTGCTGCTGACCGCCGCGCTGGCGGTGATCAACAACAGTTTCCAGGGCGCGGCTCGCGCACAGGCCTATGCGTTCTGGGGCGCCTGCATCGGCATCGCCATCACAAGCGGGCCCATCGTTGGCGGCATCATCTCGAGCACGCTGGGGTGGCACTGGGCCTTCCTGATCAACCTGCCGATCTGCGCGGTGCTGATCACGGCCACATTCAAGGTCATTCCGGAATCGCGGGATCCCGATGCGCGCCGGCTTGACTGGCTGGGCATCCTGCTGTTCACGGGCGGCCTGTTCCTGCTCACCTGGGCCGTCATCTCCGGCAACGCGCTGGGCTGGACGTCGTCGACCATCCTGCTGCGCCTGGCCGCGGGCGTCGCACTGCTGGTCGCCTTCGGGATCGCAGAACACCTGCAGGCGCAGCCGATGGTCGACCCGCGGCTGCTGCGCACGCGCGACTTCGCCGGCAGCGCCGCGGCGATGGTGGGCTACGCTGCAGCGGCGCAGGTCATGATCTTCTACCTGCCGCTGTACCTGCAGAACACCTATTCGTTCCCGCCAGCGGTCGCCGGCATCGGCATGCTGCCGTTCGCGCTGCCGATGTTCATCGTCCCACGCGTCGTTGTGCGTCTCGCCCGCGCCTGGTCGTCCAAGGGCATCCTGGTCTTCGGCCTGGCCGTCACGACCGTGGCCAACGCCGTGCTGGCGATGCTGTCGGTCGCCCAAGCCGGCTACGCCGCGATGGCGCTGGGCATGGTCCTGGCGGGTATCGGCGCCGGCCTGCTCAATGGCGAGACCGCCAAGGCAGTGCAGGGCACGCTGCCGGCGCATCAGTCCGGCATGGCCTCAGGCATCAGCGCCACCCTGCGCTTCAGCGCGCTGTTGATCGGCGTCGCGGCGCTTGGCGCCGTCCTGAGCGCGGTCACGGCAAACAGCGTGCACGCCGCCCCCGCGCTGTGGGGCCTCGACCCGAAGACCGCGTGGGAAGCCGCCAAGCAGTTCGCCGCGGGCGACGGGGTCGGCGCGCTGCATGGGATCAGCTCAGAGCACCGCGGCGAAGCCACCATGGCGCTGCGACAGGCCTTCGCCGGCGGCTTTAGCGTGACCGCGTGGACCGCCTCGGCGATTGGCATGACAACCTGCTGCCTGACGCTGATGCTGCTGCGCGGCGGCTCGCTGCAGGCGGTCGGTGTGTTCCACGTCGCCCCGGGCGAGTGAGCGACATCGCCCGGGCCTCGGCCCACTTCGCGACTGACTCGAGGCCTCGCTCGTGACGGCTAGGCGCTTGGGTCTGATTTGCAGCCGGAGCTGACATCAGAAGGCGCGATCCAAACGATAGCTACCGCTGCACAGCGGACAGCGCTCCGGCGGAAGGAGCGTCTGTCAAGGTCGCCTAGAGCCTAAGAATTCGATTGCGCATCGTCTACAGTCGGCAGGCCGACGCCAAACGCCCAGTCGTCCGAGCGAACCTCAACCCAATCCGCGAGGTGTGCTGTCACCGAAAGATTGGACGCGGCTCCTAGGTCTGCCCCTTGAATATCTTCTCCCTTGCTGTGATTGATTCATCGGCTTGCGAAATTCGCAGAACTACGTCTACACGGGACTGTGATGCCACTCCGCTTCCGGACGCTTCACGGCGAGCGCTGCGGCAGCTCCCACCAACTCTTCAAGCGCAGGTACGATCCACTGAGTTTGATTGATTCATCCAGGGGAGATATATGAGCAGGTTGACTGTGCTGGCGCTTGTCTTCCAGCATCAAAAAAGCAAAGGTATCTCGGTCGTTCCGCTAACCACGGAGTACACCTTCAAGGTTCGGCTCAATCAGCCGCGGGCGAGCATCGAGGATAAAACCAGACCAACCATCGTCATTGAGAAAGGTAGTACGAGCAGTGCTTCTCTGACAGCCCCGATCGACTCGATGACGGTCGTGTACGGAGAAAACGGCGAAGGCAAGACGACACTCCTTCTGAACATCTGCCGGTCATTTACGAGAGCCAACTCAGATAGTCCGGTTGGCGTAATTTGGAAGACCGCCTCGGGTGCGATTGGACTTCAGCGCGGCTCCCAACTTCCGCGTGTGCAGCTCGTTGGGCCGAAGATTGTTGAAAACCAGGTTGCACCCAACAAAGCGTTCGGCACGATTTTCTATACAACTTCTCCATTCGAGGCCGCACGCCGAAAGGAGTTGGCCGCTGACGGTGCGCTCGATGTCACGCCCAACCTCGGAACGCATTCGTTCAGCGGAACCTCTCTTTGCCAGTCAATCGGCGCGCTGCCTGGAGACATCGACTTCATTAGCAAGACTAAGATCAAGCTCGAGATCAGGCCACCTAGCCTAGCGGACGCCGTTCGCCGATTCGAAGAGGCTCTCTCGCCTAAGAAGATGCCGCGCACGACCCAAAGCCGCGCCTTTGACGACATCTCAGGCCGGCTGATGCGGATTGCTCAGGGCCTGACCCCACGGATGCAAGGGGAGTTGGCAATCGAATTACATCGAGCACGATTGCAAGGAGACAAGGCCGCGACGGCCCTCTACTACGAACTCACCCAGCGCAAAAGTCCTGTGGCCGGGAATGAGGCTCTAGCACGGCTCATTGGTGAGCGTAACAAGCGCGAAGGCAACCGGGTTCCTACCTCGCTGATGGCGAGCTCTCTTGTTCGCCTATATGGAGCTGTCGGGCGGATGCCAAGAGGTATTGGTCACCTTAGTGCGTACGCCGAGATGCTCAAGGCTCTCGATTCTGAAGCAATTTTGAGCATACAAGAGGCAGAGAGTCTAGGCTTCGTTCGTTGGCAATTTCTCAGGCTCAGTAGCGGTCAGGTCGCGCTCCTTCTACTGTTCGCTTCGATTGGTGCCGCGCTTGAGAAGCTTGCTCTCGATGGCGTTCCGTCAGCACTGCTCGTCATTGACGAAGGCGAGATGTTCATGCATCCAGCATGGCAGCGAAAGTACCTTAGCGATCTCAGGAACTTCGTTGGGCACTATGCGTTCGCGTTCAATCAAATCCATTTGGTGGTTGCCACTCATTCGCTCATCGTCGCAGGTGACGCACCACCCAATCGACTGTTTGACGTTCAGTCTGGATCGATGCGAAACGGATTTGCCATGGGTCCCAAGGACGTTTTGACTCGGGTATACGGCGTTAGAGAGTTCGCTGGTGAGATGACGGAAAGTTGGTACAAAGAAGTCGTCGGCTTCCTGCGTTCAGCGGACAGAGATCACGCGCGTGAAGAGGCGGTTCGCAAGCTGGTAGATCAGATCGCCTCGAACGAGCTAAAGACCTACCTGGTAGAAGAATTCAGTCGCCGGAAGGAAAGACAGAATGCTAAAGCCTAGAGCGCTCTCGCAAGCAGAGAAGGATAAGCATTACGACTTCGTGAGGAATCGTTTCAGAACGCAGTTGACAGCGTCTGTCGCCAAGCTCGGCGGAGGGACGTATGACGACAAATTGATGGCCCGCCTTGAGACGGAGCTAAAGACACTTGCCGTTGGATCTCCTGTTGAGCTAGAAGCACTCGCGATCGACATCATTGCGAAATTCCCAGCGTTTTCTGGCTATGCCGCGTTACGAGACAGGGAGAAGCACCCGAACCACGCTGCGCACAAGAACACGCTCTCGGTTGTTCAAGCCTGCTTCGACTATGGTTGGTTCTCGTCGCAGAGAAAGACTTGGGGCGCATATCACCTTGTCGAGGCTTATGGCCTGCGAATCTGTCCGTATTGCCAGGCCAGCCATGTCAACTTTCACATCGAGAAGGCCGCGAAGAAGAGTGGAGGCGTGGAGTTTGAGATGCGACCGCCCCTAGACCACTATCTCCCAAAATCCATCTATCCGTACCTCGCAGTATCTCTCAGCAATCTAGTGCCTTCATGTGTCCAATGCAACTCTGGAGTGAAGACTGCGAATGATCCACTTGGAAAGGGACGAGCGCATCCGCTGGGTGCGACGAAGATCTCTGTCCAGTTCTCAGCGAAAGGAACGCCACCCAAAGTTCTGAATGGGAAACTAGATACGGATGACATCGTTCTGACTCTGAGCGCCGCTGATAGAGAGTCCAACTATCACATGATCGACTTTCGTCTGCAGGAGCGGTACCAGTGGTACCGGCATGAAGTCAAGGACCTGCTAGATCGACACTATGAACATGACGAACTCCACACGTCGCTGCGTGAATTCATTCCTCGAGAGCTGTACGTCCTTGGCTTCCTCGAAAAGCATGCCGAAGATCGTGCGATTGGGTTGTGTATGCGCGACATCTTTAGAGAGCTCAAACCTTAGCTGCATCACTTTCGCAAGGTGAGGTCGGAAGTGCCAAATCAGCCGCGCAGGCACGGGCCACGCCACTCGCGCGATCGGTGCTCGCAGCTACCGATCCTCGCTCAGGCACCATGGTCTGCAATGCAGCGGGAGCTGCCGCTCGCCTGCGTCGGTGCCGAACGTCAGGTCTCGGGCAGTCTGGTCAGCATCGCGAACGACAGCCGTGGGTCGGTAGCTAGGTGCCTGGTCGGTGCAGCGGAGGCACTGAGCGCATTTCGCAAGATGTCGACCGCGCACGAGCTCACTTCGGAAACTCTCTTCTATCCGGACTTTGGCGAGAGCAACGCACGTGTCGAGCGCGCGAAGGCAAGCGTCGCGACGGCGCGCCTCAAAGCGCATCGCCAAGTTGACAACGCTTGCTGATCGGCCAGCTCGGCCGCGTTGCGATTCCCTACCATCCAGATGCCGCTTCTGCCGAGCGACGAGGCCAAAAGCCCGCGTTGAGGACGCAGCAGAAGAGTTTGCAGCCATCGCCGCACGTATGCAGAAGCGCGGGATCGCTCCCCATCGCGCCGCCCATTTCCTCACTCAGTGTCTCTTCTGCATGTTCGCGCAGGACTCTGGTCTTGTGAGGACCGAACTGTTCAAGGCGTTGACCGAGAACAAGCACGATGCAAAGGGATTGCAACGCGGCCTCGATCGACTGTTTACGGTCATGAGAACAGGCGGCGACTTCGGCGAGAGGACGTCGCGTGGTTCAACGGCGGCCTATTCGAGGTAGTAGACGTTCCCGATCTGAGCACCGAAGACTTGGCTGCCATTCAAGCAGCTGCGCGCTTGGATTGGCGCGGCCTCGACCCTGTGGACCATGCGCCGGGGTGGATCAGCGTCCGACCTCGGTGCATGGCGTCATCGGGCCGGCCGCATCAGGCCGCCAGCGCCCGGGCAATGGTTCCCACCGTCTTGAGCGCCGCGTGGAAGCTCTTGTGGTCGGGATGCCCGAAGTTGATCCGCACATGGTGTCTGAAGCGATGGTCGGCCGAGAACAGGTGGCCCGGCGCCAGGCTGATTCCCTGCGAAAGGGCCAGCCGGTGGAGTTCCAGCGCGTCGATCTTCGAGGGCAGTTCCACCCAGATGAAGTAGCCGCCTTCCGGCTGCGTGGCCCGAGTGCCGGGCGGAAAATGCTTCGCGATGTCGCGCAGCGTGGCATGGCGATGCTGTGCCAGCGTCGCTCGCAACTGACGCAGGTGCCGGTCGTAACCGCCATGTTCAAGGTATTCGCTCAAGCCCTCCTGCGAGGGCAAGGGCGCGGCGATGGAACTCATCAGCTTGCGCTGCGCGACCTCGGCAGCGTAGCGGCCCGCCGCCGCCCAGCCGACGCGGTAGCCCGGCGCCAGCGACTTGGAGAAGGAACTGCAGTGCATGACCCAGCCCGCGCGATCCCACGCTTTTGCGGGCCGGGGCTTG